>Ga0194052_1001346_pt1 | contig 14347 bp, 14 predicted proteins | sample SepL226m_MetaG_FD_160117 | JGI IMG/M metagenome (GOLD analysis project Ga0194052, IMG submission 160117) | Anoxic zone freshwater microbial communities from boreal shield lake in IISD Experimental Lakes Area, Ontario, Canada - Sep2016-L227-6m | ecosystem: Environmental > Aquatic > Freshwater >... | reverse complement strand
TGGCGCTAAGGGAGTAATCCTTGGTTGCGTCACGCTACTGGGAGCTGGAATTACTGCCTTCTATATGACCCGCGTAATGATTCTTACATTTACTGGAACATCACGCTGGGATGAAGAGGCCCATCCGCATGAATCCCCGTGGCTGATGTGGTTACCAATGGCAATCCTTGCAATTGGATCGGTTACATCCGGGTATCTATTAAGTCATGGACATGCCCTAGTTAACTGGTTATCACCTCTATTTGAAAACCATGGTGAGCATTCAGAACTTCTCTCACCAATGGTTGTCTCTGGTCTTGCCTTAGTAATGGTGGCAATCGGTGTTGCCATCGCATTCATTAAATATTCACTCAATGCGGTTGATGCAGTTGCGCCTACCGATGTTTCAATCTTTACAACAATTGCGCGCCAAGATTTAATGCAGGATCGCTTCAATGAAGCAGTCTTTATGCGCCCAGGCCAAACCCTGACTAGCGTGCTGGTTAAAACCGATGAGGCAGTGATCGATGGGGCAGTGCGTGGAGTTGGTAGAGCCGCACTTGGCTCAGGTGCATCTCTGCGTGGGATTCAGTCTGGCTTTGTCCGAAGTTATGCCGCTCTAATTTTGATTGGTGCCGTCTTACTGGTTGCAGCTATTTGGGTGGTGACACAATAATGATTTGGTTAACTTTCTTAATGCTCATTCCAATTATTGGTACTGCAGTTATTGTGGCGTTACCAAAGGCAAATGAGACGCTTGCAAAGCAAGTAGCTCTCGCTACTACATTGATTGTTCTGGTTTCCACGATTGCAATGGCAGTCAGTTTCCAACGCGATAACGTAGAGCTTCAATTCGTTGAAAAGTACGCTTGGATTCCATCTTTTGGAATTAACTTTGCCCTAGGAATCGATGGTTTAGCGCTCGTTCTGATTTTAATGTCTACGATTTTGGCACCTGTGGTTGTTCTAGCTGGTTGGAATGAAGCTCATGGCGGTCGTTGGAGTGTTAAAACTTTCTATATCCTCATTCTTGTTCTGGAAACGATGATCATCGGTGTCTTTGCTGCAACCGATGTATTTCTCTTCTATGTCATCTTTGAAGCGATGTTGATCCCGGTTTACTTCCTAATTGGTGGCTATGGAACCGGTAATCGTTCGGCCGCTGCCGTTAAGTTTTTGATTTATAGCCTCTTTGGCGGACTCTTAATGTTGGCATCTATCATCGCGCTTTATGTCATGTCTGGTGCTCAAGGCGGTCATACTTTTGATTTGGCCACACTTTCTCACCTTCACATGAGTTCCGTGACGCAGAACCTTTTGTTCCTCGGCTTCTTTATAGCTTTTGCAATCAAAGCTCCGCTCTGGCCACTTCATACATGGCTTCCAGATGCAGCTGAATCCGCTACACCCGGCACATCAGTTCTGCTTCTTGGCGTACTCGATAAAGTCGGTACTTTTGGAATGATTCGCTATTGCTTAACGCTTTTCCCAGATGCGAGTAAGACCTTCACCCCAATGATTTTGGTCCTAGCCGTAATCTCCATCGTCTACGGAGCGATCCTTGCAATTGGCCAGCGCGACTTAAAGCGTTTAATTGCTTTTACTTCAATCTCCCACTTCGGCTTCATCACCATGGGAATCTTCGCTATGACCTCTCAAGGCCACAGCGGGGCAACGTTATATATGTTCAATCACGGCTTCTCAACGGCTGCCCTGTTCTTAGTTGGGGGATGGATGATTTCCCGCCGAGGGTCTTCAAAGATTGCAGACTTCGGTGGATTACAACGTGTTACTCCAGTAATGGCGTGGATGTTCTTCTTGGCCGGAATGTCATCACTTGCCTTGCCAGGACTCTCAAGTTTCGTCAGCGAATTTCTTGTCTTAGTTGGCACTTTCACGCGCTACCCCGTGCATGCAATCATCGCAACCTTTGGAATCGTTTTAGCTGCGCTCTACATCTTGATTCCAGTACAAAAGGCGTTGCATGGCCCAACGACTCCTGGAAATGAAAACTTAAGTGATTTGAATCTACGCGAAAAGATTGCCATCGCTCCCGTAATTGCAATTATCCTTGTACTTGGTTTCTATCCAGCACCACTACTTAAAGTTATTAATCCAGCGGCAACACATGTCATCGCTCACATGGGCTTTAGCGATCCAGTTCCAACGAGTGGGAGCAAGTAATGACATTCTCAGCGCCAATTCTTAACTACACACTCTTATCACCGATTCTCATTCTGCTTGGTGGTGCATTAATTGGCGTCCTTGTCGAAGCATTTGTATCTAAAGCACTTCGCCCAATCACCCAATTGAGCATCACAGTTGGCACACTCGTTTTATCTCTTGCCCAGGTATGGCGAATTCGACACGAAGGTTCAACTACGGCAGCCATGGGATCGGTTGTAATCGACGGCCCGGGTATTTTATTACAGGCATCAATCCTTATTATTGCAATTATTTCAGTCTTTCTTATTGCAGATACGGATCACTTCACAGCCCTGGCTGCATCGTTACCATGATCCGATGAAGAGCGTCACGCCGTTCAGACTGGCAATCAAGTTACTGAGGTTTATCCGCTCACACTCTTTGCAATCTCGGGAATGATGTTATTTCCTATTTCAAGTGATCTGATTACTCTATTTGTGGCCCTTGAAATGCTCTCACTTCCACTGTATTTAATGGCTGGACTCTCACGCCGCCGCCGCTTGGCATCACAAGAGGCCGCGCTTAAATATTTCTTGCTCGGCGCATTTTCGTCGGCATTTTTCCTCTTCGGAATGGCCTATTTGTATGGCTTTTCAGGCTCGGTAACTTTTGCTGGAATCCGTGAATCGGTCGTTGGCGGTAGCGGCAACGATGTACTGCTATTGATAGGTATGGCATTTGTGTCTATCGGTTTGCTCTTTAAAGTTGGAGCGGTGCCCTTTCACGCTTGGTCACCCGATGTTTATCAGGGTGCACCAACGCCAGTCACTGGCTTTATGGCAGCAGCTACGAAAGTCGCGGCCTTTGGTGCGATGCTGCGCATTTATTACACCGTCTTTGCTAATGCCCAGTGGTCTTGGACACCATTACTATCGGCAGTTGCAATCATTACTATGCTCTTCGGCTCGCTTGTTGCAATTGCTCAACGCGACGTAAAGCGTATGTTGGCTTACTCATCAATTGCCCACGCCGGTTTCTTACTCGCTGGAGTTATTGCGCTAAATAAGGCCGGACTAGATGCCTCAATCTTTTACTTATTTGCTTACGGAATCGCAACTGTCGGCGCATTCGCAATCGTAACTTTGGTTCGAGATTCCGGGGGAGAGGTCACAGACTTAAACCGCTGGAAAGGTTTAGGAAAACGCTCACCATGGGTCGCTTCAGCTTTTGCCGTATTCCTACTTGCTTTCGCAGGGATTCCTTTGACAAGTGGTTTCATTGGAAAGTTTTCAATCTTCTCGGCTGCCTATGAAAGTGGCGCTAAAGGCGTCGTAATTGCCGGCGTACTTTCTAGCGCAATCGCTGCTTTCTTTTATATTCGAGTAATTGTCTTAATGTTCTTTACTGATCCAATTCAAGATGGCACTAGTGTTGAAATCCCATCGATTCTTACTCGCAGCGCAATCATCTTTTCGATTGTCGTCACAATTGCCCTTGGCGTTTACCCAGCACCACTTCTTAATGTAATAACGAACCTAGCAACCTTTATTCGCTAATGTCATCTTTTGGCATTCCGAACGTTGCGCCAGCTCTTGAGGCGACATTAGTTTCACAGATGTCACAAGTCGAAGCCCTGCTCTTAAGCCATACTAAAAGCGACTATCCATTTGTTGATGAGACGGCACACCATTTAGTTGCAGCTGGTGGCAAGCGTTTGCGCCCCCTTTTAACCCTATTAACTGCCCAGTTTGGTGATCCAACAGGCCAAGGCGTCATCGCAGCAGCCGTTGCATGCGAGATTACGCACCTTGCAACGCTCTATCACGATGATGTTATGGATGAGGCGCCGCTTCGTCGAGGAGTAGAAAGCGCCAATATACGGTGGGGCAACACCATCGCGATTTTGACTGGCGACTTTCTCTTTGCAAAATCCTCTGATCTTTTAGCCGATCTTGGGCCCGAGGCTGTCCGTTTGCAGGCCCGTACTTTTGAGCGCCTAGTTATCGGCCAGATTATGGAGACTCAAGGACCAAATCCTGGACAAGATCCGTTGGAACATTATTTGAAAGTTGTCGCTGATAAAACGGGCTCACTCATCGCCGCTAGTGCCCGCTATGGCGCAATGGTCTCTGGTGCTCCTGCAAACATTATGGATACCGTGACGTTATTCGGTGAAAAGATTGGTGTTGCTTTCCAGTTAGCCGATGATGTTATCGATATTGCGAGTGAATCAAATCAATCGGGCAAAACACCGGGTACCGATCTTCGCGAAGGTGTTCCAACACTCGTAACATTAAATGTAATGGCGTCAACGGATTCTGCAGATCGCGATTTAAAGCATTTACTCTCAGCGCCAATTGACGATGAAGCTACCGTACAAGAGGTTCTAATTGCTCTTCGCAATCACAGCGCTTTGGGTAAATCTCGTGAGCAGTTACATCAAGTTGCAAAAGATGCACGACTTGCACTTGGACCTTTACCTATCTGTGATGCAACGGGTGCATTGATGTCGCTATGCGACGCGGTTATCGATCGCTCTGCTTGATTTAACCAGATCGGCAGCAAGTGTTACCAGTGCCAACCAAATAATTAAGAAACCAACCCAGCGAGTTGTTGGCATATCTTCATGCCTTACCCACACGCCGATGGAAAAGGTAATTGTAGGAGTGATGTATTGCATTAGACCGATCACCGTTAATGGGAGCCGAGTCATTGCACCATTAAAAAGTAGGAGTGGGATTGCCGTAACTGCGCCAGCGCTAATTAACAGGAATGTTATGCCGGCGCCATGACCAAAATGTCCGTTACCCTTTTGACCGATATAGATCAGATAAATTAGGTATGGCAGGCTAGCTAGAAGAGTCTCAATTGCTAGGCCATCAAGGGCTTTAAGCCCTAGTCGCTTTTTAATCAAGCCGTAGCTGCCCCATGATGTCGCCAAAGTCAGCGCAATCCAAGGAAGTCGACCGTAATCAATTGTTAAAACGAGGACGCCAAAAGATGCAGTACCCAAAGCTATCCACTGGAGTTTGCGGAGTTTTTCTTTGAGAATGAATACCCCGAATGCCACCATTGCCAATGGATTGATGTAATAACCCAATGAGGCTTCCACAACATGGCCGTTATTTGTAGCCCAGATATAGACTAACCAATTAACTGAAACTAATGCAGATGCAAGACACAATCTGATTACAATTTTCGGTTTTCTTAAAGTCGCTACAGTATTTTTTAAAGACTTCGTAATCGCCAAAATTAACGTGCAAAAAACCAAAGTCCATATAGCACGGTGTGAAACAATTTCTGCTGCAGATGCAGATTTAAGGAGAGGCCAGTAAAGTGGGAAAATTCCCCAGAGGATGTAAGCGCTTAGACCTAAAAGTAGCCCAACCTTATTCTTACTCAATTATCTAAAGTTCGTAAACTGCACGGCGAAATCCCAGCCACCATCTTTAATCATGGCCATGACCTCTTGAAGATCGTCACGACTTTTAGAGGTTACGCGAAGCTCATCGCCTTGAATCTGAGTCTTAATAGATTTAGGGCCTTCATCGCGAACAAATTTTGCAATTTTTTTGGCATTCTCAGTGGAGATGCCCTCCTTCAATGGCGCGGCAATCTTATAAATCTTTCCACTTAACTGTGGCGCCCCGGCATCTAAATGCTTGAGCGATACTCCGCGCTTAATCATCTTGTCTTTAACGACATCCAGGGCGGCTTTAGCGCGCTCCTCAGTATCGGCCTCGATAAGTATCTTTTCGCCCTCTAGTTCAATCTTTGAGCCTGTATTTTTAAAATCAAAGCGCGTATCAATCTCACGAATTGCCTGATTAATGGCGTTATCGAGCTCCATACGGTCGATTTTGGAGGTAACATCAAAACTGCTATCTGCTGCCACGATTGGCTCCTTTACGCTCTCAGAAAAGTTGAGTCTAACTCTATTTAGTTAAAGTTTTCCCAACGGCCTTCGTCTGCCACAAATGTAAGATTTGTGTGGTCACTGAAACCATGGTTGCGCGCGAGGCCTCATCAACTGTGGAGTAGGCGCATGTTTGTATGAGATCACAGCTCCACGTAGTTACACCAGCATTGAAAACGGCAGCCCCTGAGGGTGTTGTAAACCAAACAGCTTGCGCGATTGATACTGGCCGGGGCGGAAGCCCAACCGTTGGTGCATCACGATAATGCATGGTTCCTGAAAATAGAACATGGATATTGGGAGGCGAGGCCACAGTTGAGACGGTGCGCTCAACCTCGCTATCGGGAGAGATCCCAGTGATTGTGGCGCTGGATGGGATATTGAGCCATTTGGGAATCGAGACGGCTTTTAGATTTCCATAAACGTGAACTCCGTCAGCAAGTGTTCCCGTTAATAATGTTTGTGGAACATTCAAGCGTTTATCTGCAAATTTAATTGAAACCTGTCGCAAATCAGTGACTGGATCCTCAGTCGCAGTGCGGTAAATAATAATTCGACGGTTAGGTCCAATTTTAGATTCGGTCATTCGCATCTGCCAAATGCCTGTATTTCCACCCAAAATTGCGATATTCGTCCCGGTATTTCTGGCCGATATTAAAGTCTCAAATATTCGCCGCGTAAAGTATTCCGGATGGCCGCCTAAAATAACTCCGCTATAGCTCTTCGTAATTGATGGCCAAGAATCTAGATCAATATCTGAGAATTGGTCATAATTTAAGCCTTGTTTTTCAAGGAACTGCACCAGTGAAACTCCATCGCGGTGAATGCTAAATCCACCACTTCCAACTATTGGGCGGTCCAGTGAAACAACTCTGCTTCGATCATTGCGCATCTCAGTCTTAGTCGCACCTGAACCTAAATAGGCCGATCTTCCACCAAAAGTGTTATATACATTCCACGTAATAAATGAGTGCATAACCATCAATTTTGAACTTCCTAGTGGACTATGGAGAACAAAGGGCGCAGAATTTTCAATCGTTCCGTCGAATGAGCGGGTGATAAATAGATAGAAGCCTGGAACCCAGCTTGAATCTATTTTGACTTTAAGTGTAGTTGGCCAATTTGTCTCAATCATTCGTGTTGCATCTCTTGGGTACTTAATTCTTTGCTCTTTTAGTTTAATCGGGCCGGAGCTCCACAGTTGCCGCGCGCCAGAGCCTTTGTACCAACCAATGCGCAGCGCTTCGATAGTTCGCGTTCCAGTGCGAAACGTATCCGTGCTAACGCCATATAAAGAGGCATGAATAGAGATTGTGTCGCCGCAGTTGCCCGAGGTCTTATTTAACCAAAGGGCACTGCCTTGAGCACCTTCAAGATTTAAAGCTTTCCAATCCTTGACTGTCATTTTTATTCCACGTTGATTATTTTCTTGAGCTACCCAAGTTGCAGAAAGTGGAGGGCATGACTTATTTGGATATTTCGAAATATCAGTAGGTGCAACCGTATTGAGAGATTCAGCGAAACTTTGCATCGGACGCTTCACAATATCCGTGTGAGTTTTTACTGGAGGTAATTTTTTATGATCCTGATAATATTCATAAGCGCTCGTACCGAAAAAGCCGCCCAAGATAGTTACCAAAATAACTATCAGTGATAGCAAAGGTTTCTTAGCAATTCGGGGAGCCATGTACCTAGTTTAATTGGTCAAAAAGCACTCTAAGCCAATTGGCGTCCCAGTGCTGACTTCCTGTACCCTTGGCCGGTCGCACACCAAACCTTGGCGGGTTGCCCGAGCGGCCAATGGGAGGGGACTGTAAATCCCCCGGCTCTGCCTTCGAAGGTTCAAATCCTTCACCCGCCACCATATTCAGATATTCTCACCCTGACCTGTCTTACTAGGGTTATCGCCAATCCTTGACAGGCCTACAGCCCTTGCCGTAATGTCTGCAGACATGTCAGACATTCAAATCAGATTAGGTGGTTGCTAATGTCTAGACCCTCTGTTCCTACAATGATCCGCCGCCAAATTGAGCAAGATATTCGTGATGGCGTGTTAAAACCGGGTCAACCAATACCAACTGAAGCTGAACTCGGAGCTGCTTTAGGCGTTGGAAGAAGCTCAGTTCGTGAAGCGCTTAAAGTACTTGAGCGTAAAGGATTAATCGATGTACAACCAGGTCGTGGCCGCGTTGTATCTGAACTTAGTAGTGGATGGATTGAATCTCCGATTACAAGTTTTCGCTCGGTGAGCGAATTACTAGTTGCCTCAGGATATGTAACGACCTGCCAAGTTTTAAATACCAGTGTTGGAATTGTTTCACCGGAAGAGATGCGCGTTCTCGGAATCGAAGAGGGCTCATCTGTGATTCGTCTTGAGCGCACGCACTTGCTCGAGGGAGCTCCTATTGTATTTATGCAGGAAACTGTTCCGGTTGCACTTATAGGTACTGAGAGCCTAAATGAAGACTGGTCGAAATCCTTAGTAGCGGTAATGGCTAAACGCGGACATAAGCCAGTAGCTTCTCGTGCTGGAATGAAAGCCGTACACCTTTCTAAAGAGTTAGCAAATAAACTCCCAGCAGCAAAGGGCTTCGGTAAAGAACCCTGGCTTGAAATTACAGAAACAAATCTTGATTCATTTGGACAAATCTGTTTATTCTCAAAAGTTTATTTAAAGGGCGATCTCTTTACTTTCACATTTATTCGAACCGACGATAACTAAAAGATGATTATGATCGTATGACAGTTACTGTTCCTGAAGTCGCAACAATGGGCGACAACTGCATCGATCTTTATCTACCGCCTTATAGCGTTAGCGCCGTTGGTGGACAGGCTTTAAATGTTGCAGTAATCCTTTCACGCCTTGGTTGGGTCAGCGAATATTTAGGCTCTGTCGGCGATGATCCATACGGCAGACGTATTACACAGACCCTCGACTCTGAGCGAGTAATAACCAGCAGAGTACAAGTGAAGTCAACTGCTACGGCAACTACCGATGTCCAAGTTCTGCCGCACGGTGATCGACTTCTCCTAAATGAAGTACAGGGCGCATGCGCAGAGTTTGTTCCAACAGCCGATGATTATGCTCATCTAATTGGCGTCAAACATGTTCATGCTGCCAATCTTCCTAATTACCGGACTATTGCCCGCAAACTGGCGCAAATTGGTGTGCCGATGTCATACGACTTCTCAACTACAGGTGAACTTGAAGATTTAGAAGGCATTGCAATCGGTTTCTATTCTTCAACCGCCAAACCAGATTCAAAAGAGTTAAATGAATTTGCTACTAAAGCAATTGCTGCTGGACTGCAAACGGTAGTTATCACTTGCGGTGAGCTTGGAAGCGTTGTATTTGAAAATGGCGAACGCACTATCTCCCAGGCAACGGCGGTAGAAGTTGTTGATACTTGCGGCGCTGGCGATACATATGCCGCAGCATTTATAAGCGAAAGATTAAAAGGTAGCTCCATGGCAGATGCGATGGCAAAGGCGAGCTCAATGGCTTCTCAAGCATGTTTGCATTTAGGTGCTTGGGTTCAAGCATTTGAAGATTTTTCGGCACGTGTTCTTTGAAATGAAAAACCAACGAGAGGAAATACGATGAAGGTTTTAGTAACAGGTGCAACGGGAAGAGTTGGTCAGCTCTTAGTTCCAATGTTGCTCGAGCAAGGGCATCAAGTCCGAACAATTCAACGTGGAAATACCGGTAGCACAGCTGACTGGGCAGATAAAGTCGAAACAGTTACCGGAACTATCTCCGATCGCGCAACAGTCGATAAGGCGATGCAAGGAATTGATGTCGTATGCCACCTTGCAGCACTTATGCCTCCATTTACTGATGATGAGTTGCTGAGTGCCAATTTAATTGGTACCTACAACATTTTGGAATCAATTCGCGATACAAAGCCAAGCGCTCGTTTAGTTCACGTTAGCACTGATGCGATCTACGGTACAGGTTTTAGCAAGCGTTCATATCCAACTACTATCGCTGAGACCACTGTGCCTGAACCAACTAATTTCTATGGCATCACAAAGGTCTTGTGTGAAGAGTTGGTTACGCATGGCGCACGCCAATTTGAAATCGACTATGTAATGTTGCGCTTCTCCTGGGTCTTTTCAGCTCATGAGATTTTGGACCTCTTCTCAATGTCGATGTGGCTAGATGCAATGGCACCCGCTCAGAAAGCTGAGTTAACTGGATCGGATGCAATCCCGGTCCTTCTTGAAGAGAACGGCGCCCCGTTTTATGAGCACGTGGTTGATTCCAGAGATGCTGCCAAAGCCTGCCTATTGGCCATTAACTCAAAAGTCACTGGTGAAATCTTTAACGTCTGCGGACCGAGATCATTTACTTATGTCGAGATGTCAAAGGTGGTCGCTGAAAAACTTGGTCGCACAACTGTCAATGTGCCTTTGCCAAGTTTTCATTCATATACTTTTGACCTTGCAAAGTCACGTGAATTACTTAAGTACGAACCAGATCACTCAATTGAGTCTGTAGTTGCCGAAGCATTGGCTGCGCGATGAAACGTGCGCTAATCACCGGTGTTAATCAGCTCGAAATGGGAGAAGGAAAGCATCCCGTCCCTCTAGAAACTGAAGTAATTGTGCAAGTAGAGGCTTGTGGGATTTGTGCAACCGATCGACACATTTTTGCTGGTGTTTATCCAATGGAGTTTCCAATTACTTTGGGCCATGAATATGCAGGCACTGTCGTAGAAATCGGTTCTGCAGTTAAGACAATAAAGGTGGGGGATCGAGTAGCGGTAGATCCGAATGTTGTTTGCGGCGTATGTGATTTCTGTCGTCGTGGAAATGTGCATCTGTGTGCGGGACTGACACCCCTGGGAATTACTCGTTCCGGTGGATATGCAGAGTTCTCAGCAGTACCTGAACAAAATGCATATGTAATGCCGGATTCGATGTCATTTGAAGCCGGAGGAATGCTTGAACCATTATCTTGTGCAATTCGAGGAGCGCAGTTAGCTGAAGTCAAACTTGGCGATACAACAATTGTTATGGGTGGCGGCCCAATGGGAGTTTGCCTCGTCCAGTTATTAAGAATTAGTGGCTCATCAAAAATTATTGTGGTTGAGCCAAATCCCGTTCGCCAAAAACTCGCATTACAACTTGGCGCAGATTTCGCAATTGTCCCAAATGAAGATATTCAAGAAGTAATCTGGAGCCACACTAAAGGTCTTGGCGCCGATATTGTCTTTGAAGCAAGCGGAAACAGCGGTGTTGCATTAACTGCCCTTTCACTTGTTAAGCGTGGCGGAACAGTGATGTGGTTTGGATGCTGCTCAAAGTTCGACAGTATTCCGATTAGCCCATTTTGGGTAAATGATGCCGAGATAACTATTAAGGGCTCATTTAATAACCCATTTACGCACTCGATTGCACTTGATTTGGTATCGACTGGACGCGTCAACGTGGACGCACTTGTAACTGATCGCATTCCATTGGATCGCTTATTAGATGCAATGGACCACGTTAATTTCAAGGATGCCATGAAAGTAATGATCATGCCAAGAATGCAAGGAAATACTCAATCTAAAGGGGCGGAAAATGTTTAATTTTGATTCAGAACGCTATATAAATATCCAGACAGGTGCTGTCTCGATGGCTGCCGAAATTGATAAGACGATCTCAACTCTAATCTCAAAAGGCTCAAAGAATCTTTTCTTTTTAGGAACCGGGGGTGCAGGAATCTTGATGCTGCCGGCTGCAGGTTTGCTTAAATCTAAGTCTAATTTCCCAACCTTTCAATGTGACCCAGCAGAGTTAGTATTAGATGGCAATGTTGCTTTAGGTGCTGACTCAATCGTAATTATGCCGTCACTATCAGGCAAGACAAAGGAAAGCATTGCAGCCCTTGAATACTGCCAAGCGCGTGGAGCAAAAGTTATAACTTTCACCGGATATGCAGATCGTCCACTAGCACAGAAAGCTGATTACTCATTTGTGAATTTCGGCGCAGATGACACTTCATCAGAGTCTTTCTACTTGCAATCACTTCTCGTCGCACTTTCTTTAATGAAATCGCAAGGTGAATTCGCAGAGTACGACAGTGTTGTTGCAGATATTTTGAAACTACCTACAGTGTTGGTTCAAGTAAAAGCCGATTTTGAAACTCAAGCTGAAAAGCTTGCTCAAGTAATTGCTGATCACAAATACCACATCGTTTCTGGTGCGGGCTCGACATGGGCAGAGGCTTACTACTACGGTATGTGTATCCTCGAAGAGATGCAGTGGATTCGTACTCGCCCCATTCATGGTTCAGACTTCTTCCATGGAACTTTGGAGCTTGTTGAAAAAGATGTCAGCGTTATTCTCTTTAAGGGTGAAGATTCTTTGCGCCCAGTGATGGATCGCGTCGAAAACTTTGCCAGCAAGATATCTTCAGTAGTAAACGTGATTGATACGAAGCAGTTCAAACTCGAGGGAATCTCAGATTTAACTCGAACTTTGATCTCGCAAGCCTTGTTATCTGCAGTTCTTGAGCGTGTAAGTGCGCACTTAGAGCACAAGCGAAATCACCCATTGACTACACGCCGCTATTACAACCAGATGGAGTACTAAAAGAGCAGCAAGAAAAGAGGGGCTCGCCTAACGAATTAAGTCAGGTGAGCCAGTTTCAACTGCAGCACGCGGAACTCCATTTAGCCAGGAGTGTGCGCCAAGTTTAGATTCCTCAACTCCCTTAGCAATTGCAAGTGCCTTGCGAGCTTCACGATGCAAGAAGTCAATATCTACGCCGGTGGTTGTGTGTTTAAATCCATTATCAACGGCCCAACGAGCCTCTTCGCCAGTTTCACCATGCATTCCTGGCATTACTCCATTGCGTAAAGCAGTATCTCTAATCTTAAAGAGAATATTTGGATCTGTTTCTGACTTTGATTGATGACCAAGCGATAAATAAAGATCTCCAGGCCCGATATAGACAGCATCAAGTCCTGGAACTGCACATATTTCTTCAATGTTTTCAACTGCAGCTTTAGATTCAATCTGCACCATGCAGATAACTTCACGATCTGCTTGGCGTAAAGTTGTGGCAATTCCAGGAGCGGGGCGAAAGGCACCGACGCTTCGGCCGCCAGTTGGCGCATATCGACATGCAGCAACTGCCTTAGCTGCTTCTTGTGCGGAATTAACCAACGGAACCATAACTCCGAATGCACCGGCATCTAATGCGCGACCAATAAGCCAAGTTTCATTTGCAGGTACACGAACAATTGGAGCCGCACCCGCAAGTGCAACTGCCTGAATTAAGGCGGGAAGATCATGCAAACCAAACCAGCCATGTTGTGCATCAATGCATACCCAGTCGTAACCAGCTAACGCAGTAGCTTCGGCAAGTATTGGATCGGGGGATAAGACCCAAGCACCGATTGCGGTTCTTTCCTCCTGCCAAACATTGCGAAGTTGATTGGTTATTTCATTTGATGATGCGGTCATTCGGGTGCTCCTGGGTAATCAGTTGGTCGTAGATGTGGAATAGCGCCTAGTAATTCCTGTGTGTATGCATCACGTGGATTTTCGAAGATCTCCTTCGTCGTTCCGGTTTCAACCACTTGGCCATTCTTCATCACGACAACTTGTGACGCAATTGAACGCACCACACCCAGGTCATGAGTGACAAAAACCAAAGTCATTCCGAGATTATTACGCAGCTCTTCAAGTAACTCTAAAATACCTGCCTGAACAGCCACGTCTAGCGCCGAAACAACCTCATCGCAGAGAAGAAGTGACGGTTCTGCCGCAAGTGCACGGGCGATCGCAACACGTTGTTTTTCTCCCCCGGAGAGTTCACTGGCATACCGAGCACCCATCGCTGGGCGTAAGTGCACCAGTTCGAGCAGTTCTAATACCCGCTGATGTCGTACTTCTTTTGGAACTCGTGAATAAAGCGCCAATGGGCGTTCAATAATTTCTCCCACAGTCATTTTTGGGTTCAGCGATGAGTCTGGATTTTGGGGAACGATTTGGACAAGTCGGCGAATATCACCATGACGTTGTCGTGCACGTCCTGCAAGAACTTCACCCTTAAACTCCATGACGCCAAGCCGAGGCTCGTGGAGTCCTGCGATACAACGTAGCGTCGTTGATTTTCCAGATCCACTTTCACCAACTATTGCTAAACAGGATCCAGCCTCGACATCGAATGAGACATCATTTACTGCATCAACTATTTTCTTACCTTTTAATAATTTCGACCGACTGTAATTTGCATGGAGATTATTAATAGTTAGAACATTTTCCTTCTGCCCTCCAGCATCGAGGTGATCATTCTTTCTCTCGACTGGT
>Ga0194052_1001345_pt1 | contig 14348 bp, 15 predicted proteins | sample SepL226m_MetaG_FD_160117 | JGI IMG/M metagenome (GOLD analysis project Ga0194052, IMG submission 160117) | Anoxic zone freshwater microbial communities from boreal shield lake in IISD Experimental Lakes Area, Ontario, Canada - Sep2016-L227-6m | ecosystem: Environmental > Aquatic > Freshwater >... | reverse complement strand
GGTCATCAACGGCCGCCCCCACGGCCCCAAGGAGCGCACTACCACCTGCCAGCTGCACATGCGCAGCTTCCAGGACGGCGAGAGCATCACCCTCGAGCCCTGGCGCGCGGAAGCCTTCCCCGTGCTTCGGGATCTGATGGTGGACCGGACCGCCTTCGACCGCATCATCGCGGCCGGCGGCTTCATCAGCGTGCCCACGGGCTCCCCCCAGGATGCCAACGCCCTGCCGATCCCCAAGGAGAATGCCGAGCTCGCCATGGATGCCGCCGCCTGCATCGGCTGCGGCGCCTGCGTGGCCGCCTGCCCCAACGCCAGCGCCATGCTCTTCGTCTCCGCGAAGATCAATCACCTTGGCCAGCTGCCTCAGGGCCAGCCTGAGCGCTACAGCCGCGTCCGCGACATGATCGCCCAGATGGACGCCGAAGAGTTCGGCACCTGCACCAACCACGGCGAGTGCGAGATCGCCTGCCCCAAGGGCATCAAGATGGAGAACATCGCCCGCATGAACCGGGACTTCCTCAAGGCCAGCCTCACCTACCGTCCCGCCACGGTTGGCGGCGGCGCCGGCTGAGAGGCCACGCACCCAAGAAAACGCCCGGCAGCCGCCGGGCGTTTTCTTGTTGGGAAATGCAAATGAAAGGTGTACAGGGATTTCAAACGCTTCATTTTGGCGAGCCCGGGTATCTGTCTTCGATGCCGAACGTGAATGCGAGGGTCCTTCTTGTTCTTCCCGGGTCCTGAGCAGGCCCTGGAGGGGCTTTTGTGGCCTTGGTCTCGGCTGCCATAGAGGGAGGACCCCACGATGAACCAGGGCTCCGCCGGGGTCAAGATCAACTCATCCCACATATTAGGCGTCTGACAGCGAGGAGGTAGCACACCATCAAGGCGGTTGTTCCTTCCGGCTGAGGCAGTCGAGGATTGCGGCGATGACGCTGGGCTGCTCGATGACGGCGATGCGCTGCATGCGGCTGTCGCAACGCGGGCAGACCATCGCGTCCACGGCAAACACCTTGATCATGAGTTGGGCCCATGGCACCCAGCGCCGCTGGATGGTCCTCCCGTTGCGGGTTTCAGCGTGAATAGGACGGGATCAGAGAGCGATGGCCACCCGCAGGGCGAGGACACAGGATGTGTGCGAGTCCGGGGGTCTTCAATTCGAAGGCATCCTTGCCAGCCATGGTTTCGGGCGGGGCGACTTCAAGTTTATCGAATCACTTCGACCTTCACGCCTGGCACGCTGGCCCAGGCTTTGTCGGCGGTCATGGCGATGCAGGCATCCCGCGCGGCCGTCGCCAGGCAAACGCGATCCCCCAGGGAGAGCCCCAGCGGCTGGGTGAAGGGAACCAGCGCGGCAGCGGCAAAGGCAATGCCTTCGTCCGTCTCAAGGATGTCGAGCCCCATGGACCGGCATTGGAATTCAGCCTCCACACTGGACAGGCCCCGGGCAATCAGCTTTGCAGCCACTTCGGAAATGTTGATGGCTGTGACCCCGGCCTGGCCCTCAAGGAGCACGGCCCGGACCTTCTCGGCACCGGTCTCGTTGCTCATGAAGGCGAGGACGGCGCTTGCATCAAGGAGGTAGCGGCGCATCAGTGAAGTTCCTTGGCTGCTTCCCGGCGACGTTCTTCCAGGAACTCGTCCACCACATGGCCACCCTCAAGCACCTTGGAGCAGATGGATTGAATGGCGTCCAGCCGATCCCGAAGGGGAGTGATCTGGAGCACCTGCCCCTGCATTTCAAGTATGAGCACCTCACCATCCGAGATCTTCATGGACCGTCGGACGGCGGCGGGAAGCACCAAGCGACCTCCCTGGGTGACCCTTGCGGCCATGGCGTTCATTGAATGCCTCCATGGTTCCAATATAGTCCATAACCAATAAACGCGCCATAGATTCACACCGATGGATTCTGATCGCCGTCGAATAGGTCCCGGGTGAGGATGGCAAGCCGCTCGGGAGTGTTGGCCTCGGGGTCATCCAGGACGGCCTCGAGCAGGTGGCGCTGGAGCTCGCCGAGCCAGGGGCCGCCGCGCCGTCCGGTCAGCTGCATGAGGGCCGCGCCGTCCAGGGCCAGCGCCCGCACGGACAGCGGTGGCGCGGAGGCGGCGAGAGCCTCCAGGCGCGCCAGCAGGGCCTGGTGCTCGTCTTCGCGGCGCTCGGCGTCGAGCCCCTTCCCCAGGTTGTCCGCGAGGCGTAAGGCGCCCCACTGCGCCAGCGGCAAGCCATCCTCCTGGAGGTGCCGCAGGAAGCGGCGGCAGGCGGCGTCTCCCCAGGCCGCCGAGGGATGGGTCCCGTGGTGGCGGATGAGGGCGGCCACCTCCTGGCGCAGGGCATGGCTGGCCTTGAGCCGCGCCAGGAGGCCGTCGGCCAGCTCCAGCGACCGCGCCTCGTGCCCGTAGAAGTGGATCTGGCCGTCCGGCCCCGTGGACCGGGTGTCCGGCTTGCCGAGGTCGTGGAGCAGCGCCGCCCAGCGGAGGCCCGGCTCGGCAGGCGTCAGACCTACCATCTCCAGGGTGTGCGCCCAGACGTCGTACCGGTGGTGCCGGTTCTGGCCGCAGCCCAGCATCGGGCGCAGCTCTGGCAGCCAGAGGTCCAGGAGGCCGCTCTCGACCAGCAGGCGGAGGCCCTTGGCCGGATCCAGGCCGCGCAGCAGCTTGTCCAGCTCCATGAAGACCCTCTCCACTGAGACCTTGCGGGCCACCTCCAGGCGCTGGGGGATGGCTGCCAGGGTGGCGGCCTCCACCTCAAAGCCCAGCTGGGCGGCGAAGCGACAGGCCCGCAGGGTCCGCAGGCCATCCTCGCCGAACCGCTGGAGGGGATCGCCCACGGCGCGGATCCGCCGGAGGGCCAGGTCCACCTGGCCGCCGAAGGGATCCACCAGGTCGCCACCGCCCACGGGCAGGGCCATGGCATTGATGGTGAAGTCCCGGCGGGAGAGGTCCTCCTGCAGGTCCACCCCCAGCTTGACGGAATCCGGGTGCCGGCCATCCCGGTAGTCGCCATCGCTGCGGAAGGTGGTCACCTCCACGGGCCGGCCCTCCAGGAGCACCGTCACGGTGCCGTGCTGCAGGCCCGTGGGAATCACCTTCAGGCCCGCGGCCCGGGCCTTCGCCATCACCACCTCGGGCAACAGCCGCGTGGCCAGATCCCAGTCTGCGTGCGGCCGGCCCAGCAACTCATCCCGCACCGCGCCGCCCACCACAACCAGTTCCGCGCCGGGGCCCAGGGCCTCCTTCAGGCGGAGCAGCGGCTCCCAGGTCAATCGTCCGCCCCGGCGAGGCGCTTGAGGGCCTCTCCGCTCACCCGGCAGGTCAGCCACTCGCGCAGGACCTTGGCCCCGTGGGCCTCGTAGAACTCGATGGCGGGGGTGTTCCAGTCCAGCACCTGCCAGACAAAGCGGGTCCAGCCCTCCTTCACAGCGGTGGCCGCCAGGTCCTGCAGGAGCGCCTTGCCAATGCCCTTTCCCCGCAGCGCCGGGCGCACGAAGAGGTCCTCGAGGTAGATGCCGGGCTTACCCTCCCAGGTGCTGAAGTTGAGGAACCACAGGGCGAAGCCCGCGGGCTGGTCGTCCCAGTCGGCCATGGTCACGTATACCAGGGGATGCTCCGAGAAGGCGTAGCGCAGGATGTCGGCCTCGGTGGCGACGGCGGCCTGGGGCTCACGCTCGTACTCGGCCAGCTCACGGATGAACTGGAGGATGAGGGGCGCATCGGCAGGAACGGCGGGGCGAAGGGTCAGCATTCGTCTATGCTAACCGGATGGATCAGGCCACTGCCCTCCGCCTTCACGAGGCCATGCTGCTCACCCGGCTCACGGAGGAGCGGATCGTGAAGCTGTTCCGGCAGGGGAAGACCCTCGGCAGCGTCTACCGCAGCCTGGGCCAGGAGGCCACGGCCTGCGGCACGGCCCTGGCTCTGGGTCCCGACGATGTGATCGGTCCCCTGATTCGCGACCTAGGCGCCATGCTGGTGCGCGGCGCCACCCCCACGGAGGTCTTCCTCCAGTATCTCGGCCGGGCAGCGGGTCCCAGCGGCGGCCGGGAGCACAACAACCACTTCGGCTCCGTCGCGCGGGGCATCATCGCGCCCACCTCCATGCTCGGCGCCCTCATCCCCGTCATGGCGGGCGTGGCCCTGTCCTTCCGGCAAAAAGGTGAGCGCCGGGTGGCCATGACCTGGATTGGCGACGGCGGCAGCTCCACCGGGGCCTTCTACGAGGGCCTCAACTTCGCCGTGGTCCAGAAGCTGCCCCTGATCCTGGTGGGCGAGGCCAACGGCTTCGCCTTCTCCACACCGCCCGAGCGCCAGATGGCGGGCCACCTGTCCCAGCGCTCCCAGGGGGCCTTCACCCTCACCGTGGACGGCAACGATGCCGCCGCCGTCTATGCCGCCGCCGCCGAGGCCCGACAGCGCTGCCTCAAGGGCGAGGGGCCGGTGTTCCTGGTCTGCGAGACCTTCCGCATGAAGGGCCACGCCGAGCACGACAACCAGCGCTATGTGGACAAGGACCTGCTGGTCCAGTGGGCCACCAAGGATCCCCTGCCCCGCTTCGAGGCCTGGCTGGCCCAGCGGGGCTGGACCCCGGACCCGGGCCTTGCCCCCCGGCTGGAGGCCGAGCTCGAGGCCGCCGCCGAGGCCGCCCTCGAAGCCCCCTGGCCGGATCCGGCTTCCCTCACCCGGGGCGTCTTCGCGGACTAGCATGGCCTCGCCTGGATGATGACCTAGCAGTAAAGAATGCGGCCTTGGTCACTCCCCGTCGGGTCTAGACTAATCCCTGTCATGGGGGAAACCGTGCTTGTACTCGTCCTGAATGCCGGCTCATCGAGCCTGAAGTTCAATCTTTTCGACATGGGGAAGGAGACCTCCGTCGCCGAGGGCAATGCCGAGCGCATCGGCCTGGGTGAGGCCAACCTGGCCTGCACCATCGACGGCGAGAAGCGGAAAGAGGCCATGCCGCTGCCGACCCACCGGGAGGCCTTGGAGGCCATCCTGGACCGCCTCCGCGCCACGGTCCTGCACGACACGCCGATCCACGCCGTGGGCCACCGGGTAGTGCACGGCGGGCCGAAATACGGCGACAGCGTACTGATCACCGAAGAGGTCATCCGCGACGTCGAGCACTTCGCCATGTATGCGCCCCTGCACAACCCCGCCAATGCCATGGGCATCCGCACCGCCCTCGCGGCCTTCCCGGATGTGCCCCACGTGGCGGTCTTCGATACGGCCTTCCACCACAACATCCCGGACCACGCCCGCACCTACGGCATCCCCTACGAGCTGAGCCAGAAGTACGGCATCCGGCGCTACGGCTTCCACGGCACCAGCCACGCCTACGTGGCCGCCCGCACGGCCATCCTGCTCTGCCGCCCCCTGCGCTCCCTGCGCGTCGTCACCTGCCACATCGGGAACGGCACCAGCATCTGCGCCGTGGATCACGGCAAGAGCGTGGACACCAGCATGGGCATGACCCCACTTCAGGGCGTCATCATGGGCACCCGCTGCGGCACCATTGACCCCAGCGTGGTCGAGATGCTCATGGAATACGAGCACCTGGACTACAACGCCATCACGGACCTGCTGAACAAGAAGTCCGGCCTCCTGGGCATCTCAGGCGTCTCCTCGGACTTCCGCGAGATCGAGCTGGCCGCGGACGCGGGCAATGACCGGGCCCGCCTAGCCCGGGACCTCCTGACCTACAACGTCCGGCAGTACATCGGCGCCTACGCCACGGTCCTCAACGGCGTGGATGCCATCACCTTCACGGCGGGCATCGGCACCCACAGCACCTACGTCCGGTCCAAGGTCTGCAGCAAGCTGAGCTTCCTCGGCGTGGAACTGGACCACGAGGCCAACGAGCAGGGCACGGGAGAGCGCATCATCACCACCCCCGGCTCTCGCGTGGTCGTCACCGTGGTGCCCACCAACGAAGAGCTCATGATCGCCCGGGAGACCATCCGGTAGTCCCCTCCCCAGCAGCGGCGGAAGGCCCGTAGCCAGGCCCCTCCCTTGCTGGAGAACCCCCCTAGCGGGCCACGCGGATCCAGAACGTGGTGCCCTCGACGCCCGTCTCGAAATCAACCTGGCCCCCCAGGACACTCTCGCCGAAGAGCTTCATGGCATAGGTGCCCAGACCTCGGCCAGCGCTGCCCTTGGTGCTGAAGGAACGCTGGAAGATCCGGCTGCGATACGCCTCGGGAATCTCTCCCTGGTTATGGACCTGGAACCTAATCGTGTGCTCCTCAAGCACCGCGGACAGGCTGACCGTCTCCCCCGGAGCCGAGGCCTCGACCGCGTTGACCGCCATGTTCAGCACCACCCTTGAGAGCAGCTCCGGGTCGGTGTGGATGAGCAACTCCGGTGCCGGGAGGAGCCGCACCTTGCGGTCCCCGGCCAGCGCGTGGCGGGCCACCAGGTCCGCTGCGTCCCGGAGGATCTCCAGGGGCAGGATGGCCCGCGTCTGAGGCCGGAGGCCACCCTGTTCGGCCATGGCCATGGCTCGGTGGGAGCGCAGCTCCCGGTCCAGCAGGTCCGTGAGGTGCGCAACCTTCTGGGCCGCCCCTGGCGTGGTGGCGGTATCCGAAGCCAGGAGGTCCGCCCAGGCCCGAATACCCTGCATCAGGTTGGCCACGTCATGAAAGAACAGCCGCTCCAGGGCCTCGCGTCGTTTCAGGGCACTCTGGTCGTGCAGCACCACCACGATGAAAGTGTGGAGCCCCACCTGCAGCGGGCTGGCCGCCAGCTCGAATTCCGCGCTCTGGGTCAGCTCGCCGCTGCGCAGGGTGAGCAGGCACTCGCCTTCCACAGCATGCCCAGAGCGCTGGACCTCGAGGATGGTCGCCACAGCCCCGCAGTGGGCACAGGCTGAGCTGGTGCCGCACCCGCTGGGACCCTGATCGTGGTGGATGCAGCCGAAGAGCTCTCCAGGCCGATGACCCAAGGGCTCCACGGCACTGCCGACCACGTCCCGGACCCGGTCATTGGTGGCGAGCACCTGCCGGTTGCCATCCAGGATCAGGACCAGCCCGTCCATGGATTCCAGGAGGAAGCAGACCACGGGGTTGGCCAGGCAAAGCTCGGCCTCCAGACGCAGCTCCAGATCAGAGCTCCGCTCCGGGGGGGCGAAGAACGTGCTCAGCGGCCCGACCCGTGTGGAATCGACGTCGAACACCATGGGGACTCCCTGGCTTATCGGACCGATGGGTCCATGATTCCTCTATCGGGTTTCCCCTCGGCTGGGTTGAATCCAGCTAGAAATATCAGACATAGGCCCCGCTGCCATCACCGGGCGACCGGGGCCAGCCACGGCGCAAGGCCCCTCCACGGAGATCCCGAAGCTGGGGAGTGCCTCGGACAGGCAGATGGCCCCCAGGCGGGGGCCATCTGCCTGTCCAGGGAGAGCCTACAACCCCTTCTTCTCCATGGCCGCACCCTTCTTCTCCAGGTGCTCGCCGCGGGTTTCCTTCCGCTCGCCCTTGCGCTCGTTCCTGGCGCCCCGGACTTCCTGCCGCACGCCCTTGCGCTCCTGGGCCGCGCCCAGCTTCCCCTTGTGCTCGCCCTTCTTCTCGAGGGCCTCGCCCTGCTTCACCTTGCCCTGGGCCTCCAGGGCCTCGCCGCGCTGCTCCATGCGGGCGCCCTTCTGCACCTTGGTCTCGCCCTTGGCGACGTTCCTTGCACCGCGAGCCTCCTGCCGCTCACCCTTCTTCTCCTGGGCCGCGCCGCGCTGCTCGACACGCTCGCCCTTCTTCTCCACCTGCTGGCCGGTGGGGGCCTGGGCCATGAGGGAGGCGCCGATGAGCCCGGCCGCCACGATGAGGGCCACACGCTGCGAGAGGTTGAACATGGTTGCTCCTGATGCGGTCGGACCGCGAAGGGGATTCGTCCCACCCACCAGGTAGCGGGGGCTGTACCAGTTCTATTACTCAAGTCATTCCTTCTTATGGAAAAGGTTTACGGGCCCGATATGTGGATAGTCGCCACAAAGGTGAGGTGAGATGCAACGGCGGCCTTTGCCGGCTCCCAAAGGCCCCTCGCCGACCCGGGGCCTGCGCTGGCCGAAACCCCGCTCACCCGCGTGCTAAACGACCCGAGACTCTGCCTCGTAGTTCATCTGTCATCCCGGCTCGCCCGGCATCTTTCCCATCAGGGGGTTCCATGAAGAAGCGATGGATCATCGCGTCGGTCGCCGGAGTGGCCCTGGCTGCGGGCATGTTCCTCACCCTGAAGGGCAGCGACGGCAAGGGCAAGAAGGCCGAGGCTTCCACGCCCTTCCGACTCGGGAAGGTGCAGGCCGAGGACCTCCAAGTGAGCGTCCGCGAGGTGGGTGTGGTGGATCCCCTCACCAAGGTGGACGTGAAGTCCACGGTGTCCGGGCGCATCGTCGGGCTGAAGGTCCGGGAAGGCGCCACGGTCCGGGCGGGCGAAGTCCTGGCCGAGGTCGAGCCCGACGTGAACCAGGCCCAGACCCTCTCGGATGTGAAGGGCAGCGTCTCCCAGGCCAATGTGAGCTTCAAGAACGCCGAGCGGGACTTCGCCCAGCAGGCCGAGCTCTTCCGCCTGGGCCTCATCTCGGATCAGGTCTACCGGGCCGCCCGGACCACCCGGGACCTGGCCGAGGAGTCCTACAAGAGCGCCCAGACGCGCTACCAGATCGTCGAGGACCGCGGCATTCCCATCAGCGGGAACGCCTCCACCCAGCTGGCCCGGGTCACGGCCCCACTGAACGGCGTGGTCATCAAGAAGGGCGTGGAGCTGGGTGACACCATCACCTCCGGCGTCAGCTCCTTCAGCGCCGGCACCGTGGTGTTCACCGTCGCAGACCTGGCCTCGCTCATCGTCCGGGTGAACCTAAACGAGGTGGACATCGCCAAGGTCCGCGTCGGCCAGCCCGTGCGCATCAGCCTGGACGCCTATCCCCAGCGGGCCTTCACAGGCAAGGTGCGCTTCGTGGCGCCCGCGGCCGACCTGGTCGAGAAGATCAAAGTGTTCAAGGTGGAGGTGGCCCTGGATGAGCTCACGGAGTCCTTCCGGACCGGCATGAGCGCCAACGTGGAGATCCTGGGCGAGAAGCGGGACAAGGCCGTGAGCGTGCCCCTGGAGGCCTTGCAGCGCCGCAATGGGCAGACGGTGGTCTACCGGCTGAAGCCGGACCTGCCGCCCAAGGACCTGGCCAAGGCCAAGGAGGGCCTCACGGGCCGCGGCAAGTTCATCTGGCTGGCGGACCACTGGCAGGAGTACTTCGACGTGGTCCAGGTCTCGGCCGGCATCGCCACCCTGGAGCGAGTGGAGATCCTCGCCGGGCTCAAAGCCGGCGACCAGGTGAGCCTCGAGGACCCCAGCAAGAAGAAGGTCGAGAAGGACGATGAAAACAACTAGGGGCACCGATGCCCCCATCATCGAGACCCTGGGCCTGACCAAGGTCTATGGCGCCAACGGCGCGGCCGTCCACGCCCTGCGTGGGGTGGACCTCAGCGTCCAGCAGGGCGAGTTCGTGGCTCTGGTCGGCCCCTCCGGCTCCGGCAAGTCCACGCTCATGGCCATCCTGGGCTGCCTGGACCTGCCCACGGCAGGCACCTACACCCTGGACGGACACGCGGTCCAGGGCCTCAGCGGGGGCGAGCTGGCCCGCATCCGCAACGAGAAGGTCGGCTTCGTGTTCCAGAGCTACAACCTGCTGCCCAAAGCGAGCATCGTCCGGAACGTGGAGCTGCCCATGCTCTACGCCGGCGTGGGCCGCAAGGAGCGGCGTGAGCGGGCCCTGGCCCTGCTCGAGAAGGTGGGCATCGCCGACAAGGCCGACAAGCTGCCCGCGACGCTCTCCGGGGGCCAGAAGCAGCGGGTGGCCGTGGCCCGGGCCCTGGCCAATGCCCCTGCCCTGCTGCTGGCGGACGAGCCCACGGGCGCCCTGGACTCCAAGACCGGCGCCGAGGTCCTGGAGCTCTTCCAGGAGCTGCACCGCCAGGGCAATACCCTGCTGCTGGTCACCCACGACCCCCACATCGCCGCCCTGGCCGAGCGCCGGGTTGAGATTCGGGATGGCGTGGTCGCGGCGGGTGGCGAGTGGGAGGCGTCCCACGTCCAAGCCGGATCCCGGACGGCCCCATGAAGGCTTCCGGCGCCTTCCGCGAGCGGCTGCTGGGAGCCTGGACCGAACTGCGGGAGAACCTCGGCCGCTCGGTCCTCCAGGCCCTCGGGGTGCTGCTCGGCGTGGCGTCGGTGCTGGGCGGCTTCTCCATCTCGGACAGCCAGCGCAAGCGGGCCGACGAGATGTTCATCAAGATGGGCGGCCTCGACAAGCTCAACGTCATGCCTCGGACCGCCATGAAGGACGGCCAGCCGTCGGCGCTGCAGCAGGCCAACCTGGGCCTCCGCGACGCGGACGCCATTGGTGGCGAGGCCCTCAAGGCCGACGCCATCCAAGGCGTCAGCCGCCAGAAGAGCGCCCGGGCCCGGATCGTGTCCACCTTCGCCGACCAAGACCGGCAGGTCAGCGGCATCGGCGGCGACTACATCCCGGCCAACGGCTATGGCCTCGCCGAAGGGCGGGGCTTCTCGGTCTCGGAGATGGAGGGCGGCGCCCCGGTGGTCATTCTCGGCACCGAGGCCGCTGCCACCTTCTTCCCCAAGGGCGATGCCCTCGGCCAGTCCCTGCGCATCGGCGACATCCCCGTCACGATCATCGGCACCTTCCAGGAGCGGGTGTTCCACTTCCGCGAAGGCGGAGGCAACCAGTTCTGGTGGCGCAACCGCATCATCGCCGTGCCCGCCAACCTGGTGCAGCGGCGCATGAACGGGGACGCCTACCGGCGGGTGGACCGCGTCACCTTCCGCATCCCCGACATGGCCGCCATGAGCGGGTTCGCCCAGCAGCTGAAGGGCCTCGTCTCCGCCAACCACCGCCTCCAGGACGACTTCCGCCTGGATGACGTGGCCGCCCGCATGCGCCGCCGCCAGAGCCAGGGCAGCGTCTACGACATCGTCTTCCTGCTGTCCGGTGTGCTGGCCCTGGTGGGCGGCGGCATCGTCAACGTCAACATCCAGATGGCCAGCCTCAAGGAGCGGGTCCGGGAGGTGGGTGTGAAGATGGCCATCGGTGCCTCCGGCCGGGAGATCTTCAAGAGCTTCATGACCGAGGCCCTGCTCATCACGGCCCTGGGCGGGGCCGCGGGCCTGGTGCTGGGCGTGGGCTTCTCCTGGGGCATCACCCGCAGCATCGGCGTGCCGCTGCACATGACCCCCGCCAGCTTCTTCTGGGCCTACGGCATGGCCGCGGCCTTTGGCTTCCTCTTCGCCCTCTACCCGGCCTGGAAGGCCAGTCGGCTTTCACCGATGGAAGCTCTTCGCTATGAGTGACGGAACCGTCCGCCTCCGCCCCGCGGCCCGCGGCTTCAGCCTGGGCATGTTCTGGGAGGTGATCCGCACCGGCCTGGTCGAGCTCTGGGCCCACAAGCTGCGCAGCCTCCTGACCCTCACCCTGCTCATGCTCGGCGTCTTCGCGCTGGTGGTCATGACCTCGGTGCTGGACGGCCTCATGGACAAGATCAGCACGGGCTTCGCGGGCATGAGCTGGGACGGCACCGTCCGCATCGCCCCCAAGACCCCCGAGACCGGGGAGGACCGGAAGCGCTTCGCCATGAGCCCCGGGCTCCGCTACGAGGACCTCAGCCGCCTGAACGCGCCCAACGCCAAGGTGCTGGCCTTCCTGCCCCGGGCCCAGAAATCCAGCACGGTGCGGACCCCCGGCGGCGCCGAGCGCATCTACGTGATGGGCGTGAGTCCCGACTACGCCCAGTGGATGAACCGCCCGATCGCCCTCGGCCGCGGCCTCACCGAGGACGACCAGCGCCGCCGCTCCACCGTGGCCGTGGTGGGCGCCACCCTGGCGGCGAAGCTCTTCGGCGGGGCCGACCCCGTGGGCCGCGACCTGGTGGTGGACGGCGTGCCCTTCCGCCTGGTGGGCGTGCAGGAGCCCGGCCAGATCTTCAACGACGAGAACTACTACGACGCCAACGGGATCCTCATCCCGCTGGAGACCTACATGGACCGGATGGACCCGAGCCACCGGCTGGCCCAGGTCACGGTCAAGCTGCGGAACCCCCAGGAGGCCGGCGAGATCTCAGCCATGCTGCTGGGCCGCGTGCGCCAGGCCCACCACGGCATCGAGGATGCCGAGGTAATGGACCTCGACGCCGAGGCCGCCAAGGGCTACCGGAACTTCCTGGAGCAGATGCATGGCTGGAAGGTCGTGCTCCTGAGCCTCGCCGGGACCGTGCTGCTGGTGGGCGGCGTGGGCGTGCTGTCGGTGATGCTCATCAGCTTCAGCGATCGCCGCTTCGAGATCGGCCTGCGGAAGGCATTGGGGGCCTCGGACCACGAGATCTTCACCCAGTTCCTGCTCGAGGCCCTGGTGCTGGCGGCCCTGGGGGCGCTGCTCGGCACCCTGTCCGGCGCCCTGCTCTGCCAGGCCCTCTCCTCCAACTTCCCCTACGGCCTTGTGGTGAACCCCGTGGGCCTGATCACGGCCTGGATCGTGGCCCTGACCCTCGCCCTGCTGTTCGGGCTCTATCCTGCCTTCCGGGCCATGCGGCTCAGCCCCATGGAGGCGATGCGCTAGGCTGTCTGTATGGCCGATCCCATCTCTGTCACCGCCTCCGTCCGGGTGCCCGGCGAGGCCATCCGCTTCAAGGCGGTCCGCGCTGGCGGCGCCGGGGGCCAGAACGTCAACAAGGTGTCCTCGAAGGTGGAGCTGCGCATCGACCTCACGGCCATCGAAGGCCTCCCCGAGGACGCCCTGCTGCGGCTCCGCGCGGCCCAGCGCAACCGGCTCGATGCCGAGGGCCTCTGGATGGTGGTCAGCGACCGCACCCGGGACCAGCTCAAGAACCTCGAGGATGCCCGGGAGAAAGTTGCCGAGGGCATCCGGGCCGCCCTGGTGCGCCCCATTCCCCGCCGGGCCACCCGCCCCACCCGGGCCTCCAAAGAGCGGCGGCTGGACGCCAAGAAAAAAGCCTCCGACCTGAAGCGAAGGCGCAGCGGGCCGCTGGACTAGTGAAACAAGCTTTTTTTACCACCGATGAACACCGATTAAAAGCTGATAAAGAAGAAACTATATAGATAATTCTTTTTGTTTTTATCATGTTTTTATCGGTGTTCATCGGTGTTCATCGGTGGCTGATTTGTCCTTTGCTTGAACAGCAACCAGCCGGTGCCCCCTAGGGATTTCAGCGGCACACATTGACCCTTTTTTGGGTATCATTGACTGTTTTTTCTTCTTCAGGGCCCTACCTGAGTGTCCAGTGCTGTAATCTTCACCTTTGCCGAGGAGCCTCCATGTCCGAGCCCCAGTCCTACGCGAACCACCGCCGCTTCGACCCTCTGATGCACTTCATCGTGCTGCCGGTGCTGCTGGTCAGCTGGTTCACCAGCGTCTGGCACGTCATCAAGTATCCGAGCCTCCACGCGGCCTGGGCCATGGTGCTCTGCCTGATCCTGGTGCTCCTGGCCCTGGTGACGCGGGGCTCCGCCCTCAAGGTCCAGGACCGGCTGATCCGCCTGGAGGAGACCCTCCGCATGCAGCGCCTGCTGCCCGCCGACCTCCAGGGCCGCATCGCCGAGCTGACCCACAAGCAGTTCGTGGGCCTGCGCTTCGCCGCCGATGCCGAGCTCGCCGACCGTGTCCGCGAAGCCCTCACCGAAAAGCTCGACGGCGAAGCCATCAAGAAGCGCATCCAGACCTGGCGCGCCGACAACTTCCGGGTGTGAGGGGCAAAAAACCCTTCCGGATAATCGGCCAGCTTCAGCCTGAAAAGCGGTCCACAGATGACGCAGATGCCGCGCCTCCACCCTAGGCCTTGCTGCCCTGGGCACCCGGGCCCTGCCGGTGATCAAGGCAATTGCACAGATGGGTGCCGACACCACCCGCATGGGCCCGCCGGAGGCGGCTTCCGGCTGCGGAATCTGCGTCATCTGTGGTTCCGCTTTTGATCTTGAATGGCTGGGGCTGAGCTTGGCCGATAATCGGGAAACCCTTAACTACGAAGACCACAAAGACCACGAAGGAAGACAAGCTATTCCTACTTCTTCCTGGTCTTCCCGTCTTCTCGGTATCGGCTACGTCGATACGCGAGACAAGCTGAAATCTCGTGGTAAATCCGTCTTCACAAGAAAATAGGAACCACAAAGAACACAAAGGGCACAGAGAAGGGCCTTTCTATCCAGCCCCTGCTTTTCTTGAACGAAGCCGCTTCGCGGCAGGGTGACGGACGTCTGTCCAGCCCGATCGCCCGTTAGGGCTTGCGGAAGCAACGGTTTGCAGTCTCCTTGGTTGTGGCGGTGTTAGAGCACCGGCCCCAC
>Ga0194052_1001343_pt1 | contig 14359 bp, 9 predicted proteins | sample SepL226m_MetaG_FD_160117 | JGI IMG/M metagenome (GOLD analysis project Ga0194052, IMG submission 160117) | Anoxic zone freshwater microbial communities from boreal shield lake in IISD Experimental Lakes Area, Ontario, Canada - Sep2016-L227-6m | ecosystem: Environmental > Aquatic > Freshwater >... | reverse complement strand
GCTCAGCAGAGGTTTCCCTTCTGCTCCACTCCCTTCTCCCTTGCCCGCATCTTCTTTATCTATACCTCCCGCCAAAAACGATTGGGTGGCCAGAATGGTCTGAGCCAGATGTTGTTGAAAAATACTTCGGAGCTCCATCGCTGCGTCCAGAATGATCTCAGGGCGCCTAAACCCTTCCCTGGCCTTCTGGTCAACAGCCCTGGCGATGAGGTCTCTGAATTCTTGCGCCCCGAGTGGAACCTCCGAGGTTGCTCCATGTCGGTTGCTTACAATCTCATTTATTTCATCCGGCGACGCGCCCGGCGGTATCAGATGCATGAAGGTATCCCAAACGTCGTTTTCCAGAACGGCTTTCGCTCTCACCTTCATGAAAAATTGATTGTACGGCTTGCCGGACTTTTCCACTGCACTCCAACCGATTTGAGTGAGACCGGCCTGCCATTCTTCAATCGCGCTCAGGCGATCCCAAATGTTGCCCGTATCAATGGCTCGCCGGAGGGCGTCCACCAGATAAGGGACATGAAGAACCTTGAAAGAGCCTCCGGGATCAGTGTTCCCCGTGTAGGTGATACGGCGCTCACCACCTCGATTCCGGGCGATCTCCGCAAGTGTTTCCAGTGGCACCGTCGGCTCAGGCAAAAGAAAATGCCGTGGAAACAGAACAACCCCCACAGGTCTCGGTTTTTTGGCGTGGTTCGCACTGATCAGGAAGTCTCCCGCTACTGCAATAGAAGAACGGGAGACGCTTGGGGAGGCTGGTCCTGCAGTGCTGTAGACGAATTGCTTGGTTGCGTCGGTCTCCCTGAACAACTTCCGTGCGCGTTGTTCGAATTCTTTGAATGATTTGCTCCACGGAACGCGCAAATGGTACTGCATACTAGGCATAGGCTTGACCAAAACGCGAATGACCCCCTCGGTGATCTGCCGGTCCACCGATATTTCCGGGGCCTTGGACAGCGTTTTATAAATGATGTCATCCTGATAAGGGACTCTTGACCAGAGATGGCTGCTCATGTTGACGAGAATGCCACGCGCAGCAAAGTATCCATCGGCGAGAATCTGGTCGCCCATGGCCTCGCACGTGTTGTTCTCCGATGTTTCGTAAAGGAAGGGGTGGGTGTTTTGCGTCCAGGCAAATCCCTTCACAAAGTCGTACAGGGCAGAGATCCCAGGCAGAAACCCCACACAACTTTTCTTCAACCGGCGACTGTGCAGCAGGGCTTCGAGGTGTTGCAAAAAGCCGACGTCTGTATCCGCACGCAGATGAAGCGCGGTTACTTCGCTTGTCATCCTCTTATATTCGGCCTCACAAGCTGCCTCGGGGCCACAGGAAAGAACGATGTGCGCGAACCGTGGGCCAAACCGATCCTTGAGATCTTTCGCCTCTGAAATTTCGGAAGCCCCTCCGCCCTCCCTATCCGGGTGGATCTGGAGATTCCTCAGCCAATGAAATATTTCAGCGAGCATGGTGTCCATGAGCGACGCGCGCGTCCAAAACACAGGTGTGTCCGCTGCCCTTTTCATCTCACGGCGTATTGCCGTTAGCCGTGTGGAAAACCGGTCATTTATCCGCTTTTGGCCGTCGGCATCCCTCCTGGTGGCCTCAAAGTTCTTCAGTCCTCCTTCCCGAATGGCGATCGTGGCAATCTGCACACCGCGTGAGATAACGAGCGTGGCCAACTCGAACACGGGTTCGTCATCGGCACACTGGGCTTCGGCCCACTGAGCAAAGGTTTCATACCCAGGCCGGCCCGCCCGGGAGCGTTTACCGACGCTCTTTCGACCCTTGGAAGGTGTAACCACACGGTCAATCACCGCAGAGACACCATCCTGGTTGATCTTCTTTTTCAGTTTACTGACGGCCTGCGGAGTTACGCCTTCTGCTTCGGCTATTTTTGCACCGGTTTCTCCTTGAGAGATGGCAATGATCATCCTGATCTGCCTCAGTTTGTGCTCGGGAATATCTGGGCGCGGATTGGCAAGGGCTTCCCTCAGTAACCGTTCAGTAAGGGATTGCGAAGAATCATCAGTGGGCTGCTGCACCACAACAGGATACATGCGGCATCAACTTTTTCAGCACAATTTCCAGGCGCTGTTTGTTATGTGAAAAATGAAACCGCGCACTCCTGTAACCAATCTACATACGTCCGCCGAGGTCGGCCAGCGCTGGAATTACCATCCAAGTCATGTCCCTCGCGTCATGAGGCGCTTCGGCGTATCGGGCCTGAAGTTCGGCAGCACAAAGCAGTCCGCCCGTCGATTCGCAGACGAGGACGTCCGAAGGGTCGAGCGACTAGCTGGATTGAAAATCCCCAGCGATGGCGACTCCAACAAGACAGCCAGATAATGAAGGGCGATTTCCCAAATTAAAAAAAAGCCCGCCTCGCCACTTTAGCCGGCAGCGAGAACGGGCATGACACAACATGCAAGACATATCCCATATTCCCAACAGTGGCAAGCCAGAGAAGCTGACTGAAGCCCCCCTGCCCGAAACAGCCCTCGACCCCGCTCAACACGATAAATGCGGGTTTGCTATCCCTGCCGACATCAATTCGTGGAGCCGCCTCGAAGCTGCGGAGTATTACCACCGCGCACTCGGATGGGCAGTACACGCGCTGTGCCCGCCAAACAAAGGGCTGGAAAACGAGAGAGGAAAGAAACCGCTCCAGAAGGGCTGGAAAAACCACATGGCGGCTGAAGTAAGCCCAGAATATCTGCGCGAGCATTTTGGCAACGGCAGCAACTACAACATGGGTGTTGTAGTGCGGGAGCCGTATGTGCATGTGGACCTCGACTCCAAGCCCGATGCCGGCGAATCGGTGAGGGCATGGCTCGCCGAACAGCCCAGCTTAACCGATTTTCCCCGCGAGCGCACGGGCGGCGGCGCTCACTTTGTCTTCATCTGCCGGGACATTCCGCCAGCCGTCGCCAAATCAAACAAGGCTCCGACCGCCATGATAAACGGGGCTGTGATGGCCGAACTCTACCTCGATGGCATGAACATCGTGGTGAGCCCCTCGGTTCATAAAAACGGTAGCCACTACCAATGGGAGGTTACCGGCGCGATCCCGGAGGTGAAATGGGGCCAGTTTAAAAACTGGTTTGGCTTCACGGAACCGGAGACTAAGAAGCGCGGTCGCCCGGCGAAGGAAAAACCGTGGTGGGCAAAGTTCAAAGGGGATTTAAAAACGCTTGCTGCGGTCGCCCTGTTCCGCGCAGCCGAGATTCTCGGCGACTGTCTCGATCCCGACGAAGATAAGTGGGCTGTTGTATGCCCATGGAAAGCTGAGCATTCAAGAGATACAGGAGGCAGCGGCACCGACACCGTGCTTTATTGCAAGGAGGGTTCCGTTCCAGGATTCAAGTGCCTGCATGCGCATTGCGCAGACCGCACAATACAGGACGTACTCGAGGTTCTCGAACACCAGTCCCCCGGCATCGTTGACAAACACTGCGCAAAGCTCCGGGTGTGGCAACCAGGTCAACTATCAGACGACCAGAGACCGAGGGTGGAGTTACCGAGGATAGGTCGTACGGACTCCGAGTTTGCCACAGAGGTCGGGAGAAACATTGCCGGCAAGCATGTCTGGTTCAACAAGGCAGGACGCGTCGTTTCTGTCGTGACAAAGTCTCTGACCGAGAAAATTACCACCACCGTTTTTAACACCGTCGAGCCTTTGGAGGCATGCACGGCGGTGGAACAGTATGTTGAAACTGGAGTGCTGGTGGAAAACGATCAAACCGGCGAATATGTTTTCCGCGGTCATTCGATGTCCCGAGAAGGCGCGTCGAAGCTGGTTGTCTCGCCACAGTTCCGCCGAGAATTGCCAGAGATTATTCGCCTTTTGGATGTTCCCCTTCCCATCAGGCTGCCGAATAACGAAATCGTCTATCCGCAGTCGGGATACGACCCTCGGTTCAGGAGCTACCTAGATCCCCTTGCACCCAAGCTCCACAAGATGGGGTTTGAGAATGCTCTCGAACTGATCAACGAGGTACACGCTGAGTTCGGTTGGAAGGACAAGCAGAGTTTTGTCCACGCACTTGCACGGTTTATTACCCCCTTCTGCCGCGGACTGATGGGCTGGGCCGCACGGTTTCCACTCTGGCACTTCAGCGGCAACCGGCCCCGCGTTGGTAAAGACACCCTCGCCGGGGTAACGCAGGTCACGTACGAGGGGAGAACCTGTGAGGACGTTCCCTTGGAGCGTGAAAGCGAGGAAACCCGCAAGCGCATCACAGCCGCGCTGATGAGCGGCAGACGGATGATGCATTTTGCAAACTGCCAAGGCTATATCCAAGACGCCGCGTTCATCGGCGCGATCACCAGCAAAACTTTCGCCGCCAGAAACCTGGGCAGCACGGACGCGAAAGCCGACCTCGTGCTGCCTAACGAGATCGAATTCAGCATTTCCGCCAATGTCGGTCTTACCTTCCGCGAGGACGTGGAGCCGCGCACCCGGCGAATCAGTCTTTTTCTTGCCGATGAAAATCCCAACGGCAGGGTCTTCACTAAACCGGACCTGCACGGGTGGGTGCTTGAGCATCGGGGCGAACTCCTCAGTGCTGTGGGCGCGTTCGTATACCGGTGGATCCAGGCCGGGTGCCCGGATGGCCCCACTCCCTTCAATACCGCGCCTGAGTGGGCGAGGGTGGTGGGCGGGATCATGCACGCCTGTGAACTCGGCGACCCGTGCCAACCGCACGAGTATGATGGCGAGATCGGCGGAGACAGGATGGAGCGGGCCATGCGTGCGCTGTACCTTATGGGGTTTGAACACGCCCAGAACACGTGGGTGGAAAAAGGAAAAATATTCCGCCTGGTCTCCACTGCCAACGACGAGGACTTGGCCTATTTCGGGTCTTTCGAGGATGGCCGGAGCCGGGAAACGAAGGCGCGGATCGGGAAGGCGATGAGCCAGTTCCGTGGCCGCGAGCTCTCCGGGATCACCCTCGAACTCGACGCCCGCGGCAAGGGGGACAAGCAACAGGTTCGCTTTACGCCCTCAGGGCCCGGGAAAAACCGTCCTGAGCAGGGTCAACTGCCGGTTTTTGGAAGCAACGGAACGTATGGAAGTTCCGTCGGTCCCTCCGCGTGTGGAAAAATTAAATCAGAGGAAAAAAATAAAAATATAGAGGAATTAAATGCTATAGCAGCGGCTGACGAGGGCGAGTCTTCCATTCCTTCCACACCTTCCACAACCACCAGCAGCCAGGCTTTTCCAGAAATCGCCGCAGCGATCACCACTGAGGGCTCGGTGGCCCTGGACATCGAGACATTCGGGCAGGGCAAGAAGGCGGGTCTCAACCCGTGGCGAGGTGATATCCGGCTGCTCACGCTCCGGGTGGTCGGCGGCACCCCTTGGCTGATCGACCTTCAGGCAACCGGCTACGACTTGGGTGAACTGGGCCAAGCCCTCGAATCGGTTGAGATCATCGCCCACAACGCGAAATTCGACCTGCTGTGGCTGGCTGTGAAATGTGATGTCCACCCAAAGAGAGTATTCTGCACGCTCACAGCCGCCCGTTTGCTCTCCGCTGGCACGAAGCCCGGCAACAACCTTGACCAGTGTCTCGAGCGGTTCCTCGGGATCGCCCCGACCTCCGACCAATCCTGTTCCGACTGGGGTGGCATGCTCCTCACCGACGACCAGCTCACCTACGCGGCGAGGGACGTAATGCATCTGCACGATCTGGCCGCCCGCTTGGATGCGGAACTTGGCGGCGCGGACCTCGATACGGTCAAGTCGCTCGAAATGGAACTCTGCCCGGTCGTCGTCGCCATGGAGGAGGCGGGGATCGCGATGGACGTGGAAAAGCTGCAATCGATCCATGATTCCGCCAGGGAACTCGTGCGGGTGAAATCCGACGAACTCCGCGCTCTCCTCAATTCGCCTTCACTCAACCCCGGCAGCCCGGACCAAATGAAGACGGCGCTCTCCCGCGCCGGGATCGAGTTACCGAACACGAACGAAGAAACCCTCAAGGCGGCCGACGACGGGATGATCATCCCGGCGATCCTCGCATTGCGGGGAGCCGAAAAGTCGGCTCAACAAGCCGAGAGCCTGCTCGATTGCATCGAGTCCGACGGGCGGATCCACGGGCGCTTCGAGCCAACCGGCACCGACACTGGCAGGTTTTCGGGCAAATCACCTAACCTCCAGAATATCGCACGGGGTGAGCTTCGAGAATGTTTCGTCGCTCAAGGTGGGCACGTTCTCATCGTCGCCGATTATTCACAGATCGAACTCCGGGCGGCGGCTGCGATTGCAGGCGAAACGAAGATGATCGAAGCGTATCGACGCGGCGACGACCTCCACAAACTCACCGCCGCCACCGTGCTCAGCAAGCCGCTGGAGGAGGTGACAAAGGAAGACCGGCAACTATCAAAAGCGGTCAATTTTGGACTCCTCTTTGGGCAGGGGCCACGTGGCCTCGTCGGGTATGCAGCCACCGCATACGGCGTTACAATCACGGAAGATGAAGCCGGTGGCATTCACCGGGCTTTCTTCCGCGCCTACGATCAACTTCACAGATGGCACGATGAAAGCCGCAACACGGCTGAGACCGGCGTGTCGGAGGTCAGGACTGTCCTGGGCCGACGTCGATTGATCCCAGCCGAATTCGATGTTTGGAAGCGGTTCACCACGCTGGTCAACACTCCAGTTCAAGGCAGTTGTGCGGACGGCATGAAGAGGGCGCTCCTGCTCATCGCCTCCCGGCTCCCGGTCGGCGCTCGCATCATCAGTACCGTGCATGACGAGGTGATCGTCGAAACACCCGTGGCGGAAGCCGAGGTGGTCTGCACCATCGTGCGAGAATCCATGGTCGAGGCAATGGCTGAGCTATTTCCGCAGGTGCCGATCGAGGTGGAGGCCGGTGTTTGTAACCGCTGGAGCGAAAAATGAACCACTCCAGACCCACCCGCCATGAGCCGCGCCGCCATCAACTTTTCCCCCAAAACAACAAAGGTCCACACACGCAGCATGCTCGGGTGTGGGGGCTTCAACTAAAACCGAGCGGATATAACATCATGAGAACTAAAAACCTAAAACGGTCTTCGCGTGCGACTCGCACGGTGAAGAGTGCAGTGAAAAGCCAGAAAAGCAGCAAGCGGTACACGCCGACAGCGATGGCACCGATCGGCGAAACGCAGCAGCAGGTACACGTAAGCGCAGAGGCAAGAGAAGCCGCGCTGCGCGAAGCGATACACGTTGTCGGCGCGCTCCACGCCGGAGTCCCGTTCGCCAGGGCGGGTATACTTAAAGTGAACGGAGCCGATGGCGGTTTCCGGTTCACGGGCTGGACGAAGTTCGACCCGCCTTGGCAGGAGCACAGCAAGGAAACCCTGAAAAAGCACGCGTCGGAGGTGGAAGCCGTCGCCGCCGCGCTTATTTTTGGCCTTGAATGGAACGAGAAAATGGCGGCGCTCGGAGAAGCTCAGAGCACTTCGGGATCCTTCTTCAGCTTGGAAACCCTCAACCTCCTGCAGGCCAAACCAGCAACAACTCTATGAAAAACCAAAGCATGCCGAAAGGCACCGCAGCAAAAGCTCCCCGCACCAACCGCGCCGGCGCTCACAGCAAACCCACCAAGGCAACCCTCAAACGGTCCACGCCGCCAGCCTCGACGAGATCGACGTCAGCGCCGACGCCGACGACGCCCGCAAGAACAAGGGAACCCGCCCCGGCGAGGCAGTCCACGCCGCCAGCGGCATCGTCGGCGAGCAGCGGCAGCACACGAACCGCGCCAGCCGACGAAGCACGACCGGCACCTAATCCGTTACCACCGGTGCCTGTCATGACAATAGATGAAGACGTAAGTGGGTTGGTTACTCCACGAGGAGTGCTGGCCGCGGCAGGAGCGATACTCGACGAGGAAGGAGCCAGCCAATTCTTGGTCCAAGCTCTCAAGAAGGAAGGATGGTCACAGGAAGCACTGAATACCATATCCGCTTGCAGATCTTACCATCCCCATGAAAAACGTTCCGGTATTCACTTCTTTATTGAGCGCTTCGCCACTGTGGCAGACAACATGGATAGCTTCATCTTTCAGGACTGGGCTCAGCTGGCGATATGTTGGGATCAAGCTATGAAGCTATTATTAAGCAACGACAGCGAGGGCCACCTCGACGATGTCGTTCCCGTGATTCATAGGGCTGAGCAGATTTGGCTCTCCCCGTTGGATCAACGGTGTATTCGGTTCTGGATGGTCGGAAATTTGTGGCAGCATCTCGAGCTCGTGTGCACTAGCTTCGACACCATTGAGGCTTGGTTTGAGGACTTCACAGCGCTGCCGGCATGCGAACGCGAACGACCTCGCAAAATGTGGCACGACGCCCACGAGTGCGCCATGTATGAAGCGCTTCCTCAAGAATTCTTGCTGCAGCGAGGGTTTTGTTCAAACCCGCTGCAGGAAAAGTTGTCGTGCCAAGGGGTAGCCGAAAACGCATTTGCGACAGTGAGAGCTTGGCGAGCACGATGCCCGTATAACTTGACCACCGCGCAGAATCACGTAGTCACACGGCTGTTTCTGAAAAGTTCGATAATTGGCCTGAAACGGGTCTTCAAATATGGTGAGGGCTATCACCTGTACGCCGTAACGGCACCATGGGCATGCAGCGGTCTGGACTAATGCTAGTCAGCTAGGGATTGGCGGTGGTCGAACACAACGGCCACCGCCACCTTTTTGTACCGTAAGGATGAGACCCGCCATCACCATCCGCGCCGCCGCGATCAACGGCGCGGATAACGATCCGGTGCATACCGAGAGACGACTGCCTCCGAGGGGACAGCACCTTGGCCTCCGCCAACCCAAGACGATCCCGGCTTCTCCCCACGCCGCCTGTAGCTGCAACCAGGCGCTCCGCGCCAGATGCCGTCGACACGCTCCATGGGAGAGGCGTCCCACCACGGCAGTCAGGAATGTCGTGCTGCTGCGGACCTTGGCCTCCGCCAGCACCAAGCCCCCAACCACGCCACCGGCATCCGGCGCTCCGCGCCACATGCCGCCGGCGATCTTCATGGGAGAGGCAGCCCCACCATCGCTGACAGCCATTCCGCCCTTGGATTTCGGCTTGTATTTTGCCGTGCCGACTTTCTTGCTACGCTACCGCCATGGACTACGAAGCCGTCAACAGCCTGCTCGTCATGATCGGGCAGGAGCCGATCCCGGAACCTGCAGAGGGGTCGGAGAAGGAGAAGCTCCAGCATCTGCTTGACGTGTACACGGCGCGCTTGGTGGCCCAGATGCCAGAGAAGTTCGCCGCCTTGCCCCAGGAGTTCATTCCCGACGCGATCCTGCAGGGCTTGCGGTCGCGGATTGCCGAGCTCTGATGACGCTGGGGGCATCGGGTGTTTGTTTTCCCGGCGTGTTGCTGAACTCCCTGTACGGCGAGTCCTCCCAATAACTGCGAAGCCCCGGAGTGGATAGACTGTTATCTTTTCCAAACCAACGGTAATCTGCCTCGGCGTGAATCGTTTTCTGCTGCTGCTGTGTCTTGTGAAGATCTGCTGTGGGAGCACCTTGGCGGAAACTTCCGAAAGTGCCCGTGCTTCCGGCGGCATGCTTCTTCAGAACGGGGGCTTCGAGAACGGCACGGAGGGGTGGGACAAGCTTTGGGCGCGCGAAGAGGGAAGCGCCAAGGCTGTCCTCGACACGGCAGAGCACCACGGCGGAGCCCGGTCTCTTCGCATCGAGCATACCGGCACGAAAGACTGGAGCCTCGCCCAATCACACAACCTGAAAGTCCAACCCGGTGAGATTTACGAACTGACCGCATGGTGCCGCGTCCAGGGAGCCGGCAGCGTGACGCTCGGTGTCGTCACCCGTGATGCCGCCGGCAAGGCCATCGACTGGGCATACGGCGGGAAGTCGGCGCCCGAGACCAAGGGATGGCGCTTCCTGCGAACCCGGTTTGTTATTCCGGCGGGGATCGTGACGATTTGGCCCCGCCTCATCGGGGACGGTCCTGCCACAGTTTGGTGTGACGATTTTTCCCTGACGCGAGAGGGGAGCCTCGCGGCGCTGCAAACCAAAGGACTGCCGGAGAAGGTAACCGTCCGCAATGCGGCGATCGAAGTCACCTTTCATACCGCCGATGCCACGTTCGCAGTAAAGGATCGCCGGGTGGATCGATCATGGGGGCAGCGGGCTGGCGGGGCTCCCCTGATTGTCCTCGACGCAAAAGCCGGCGGGCGTGATATAGATCTGAAACTCCTCGACCCGGCATCCATGCGCGAGATGTCGGTAACGGCACGCCTCGACAGGAATTCCCCCGAGATGATCCTCTGCATCCGTGCCGAGGGGGCAATGGATGCTCCGCTCGCATGGCCTGCGCCGTTTGCCACCGCCAGAGGGCAGCTGCTCATCCTTCCCGTCAACGAGGGGATCGCTTATCCTGCGGATGACGGGTCGCTTCCCGCGATGCGCTATCACATGTATGGCGGCCACGGGCTCTGCATGCCCTGGTATGGGGTGGTGGAAGGAGGCGCGGGCTGGATGGCCATCGTCGAAACACCCGACGACGCGGCAGTAGGCATTCCGCGTCGTGACGGCCTGCTCGGACTCGCTCCAGAATGGGAACCGCAGAAGCAGCATTTCGGCCCGGAGCGCGTCATCCGCCATGTCTTTTTCGACCGGGGCGGCTATGTCGCGATGGCCCAACGCTACCGCGAGTATGCGAAGAAGACGGGGCTTTTCAAGACGCTCGAAGAGAAGCGCAAGTCTCTCCCCACCGTGGACCTGCTCGTGGGCGCAGTCAACATCTGGTGCTGGGACCGGGATGCCGCAGCATGGTGCCGCGAACTGCAGTCCCTCGGCATCCGGCGCATTCTCTGGAGCAACGCCCTGCAGCCCGACCAGATCAAAACGCTCAACGGCATGGGCGTCCTGACCAGCCGCTACGACATCTACCAGGACGCCATGAACCCGGAGAATTTCCCACGGCTCCGGGGTATTGATCCCGCCTGGACAAGCGACGCATGGAAGAACGGCGACCTGATGATCGGAGCCAACGGCGAATGTGTGCGCGGCTGGGAAGTTGAAACGAAGGGCGGCGGGCTGATCCCCTGCGGCACCCTGTGCGACCGGCAGGCTGTGGCATATGCAAAATCTCGCATCCCGCCCGAGTTGGAGACACACCCCTACCGCTGCCGGTTCATCGACACGACAACCGCATCGCCTTGGCGCGAGTGCTACGACCCGCATCACCCGATGACGCGCACCGAGAGTAAGCACTTCAAAATGGACCTTCTCCAGTATGTCAGCGAAGAATGCGGCCTGGTCTGCGGGAGCGAGACCGGCCACGATGCTGCCGTGCCGTTCGTCCATTATTTCGAAGGGATGCTCAGCCTCGGTCCTTACCGCGTTCCCGATGCTGGCCGGGACATGCAGCGGATCTGGGAGGATGTTCCTGAGGCCGTCGCAAAGTTCCAGACCGGGCATGTCTATCGTCTGCCGCTTTGGGAGCTGGTTTACCACGACTGCGCGGTGGCCCAATGGTATTGGGGCGACTACAACAACAAGCTGCCGAAGCTGTGGGACCGGCGGGATCTCTGGAACGCCCTCTACGGCACGCCGCCTATGTTCATGTTCGACCGGAAAACCTGGGACGCGAACAAAGACCGGTTCGTGAAGAGCTACCGGACGGCAGCGACGGTCGCACGGGCGACAGGCTATTCCCAAATGCTCTCCCACGAATGGCTGACCCCCGATCACGCCGTCCAGCAGACGCGCTTTGCCAACGGGGTGGTGGTGACCGTCAACTTCGGTGACACGCCTTTCTCGCTGCCGGATGGCACAATCCTTCCGCCGCTGGGTTGCCATATGAATGGACTCACGGATGGCGGCGAGAAGAACACCATTTCTGAGAAATAAACAGATACCCCCCTTGGCTGGTGCTCCTCAGGCCGACGCTGGCCTATGGCCATTGTCGGGGTGAGGGTTGGTGGGTGGTGGGTAGCTGGTTCCTATGACAAAAGTGCCGCGAGCAGGTCGCCGAAAAAACACGCTTGCAGACATTTCACACGTGTGTATAGTCAGCTCTACAGCATGACTGCGCAACACACATCCTTCGGTCAATCGGTCCGTGCCGCCCGGCAAAAAGCAGGGCTTGGATTGCGACCTCTTGCTCAGCGTTCTGGCATCCATTATACGGGCCTCCGTCAGCTGGAGAACGGCGACTTTAATCCCACGCTGGCGACCGCGTTGCGGCTTGTATCGCAGGTAACCGGGGGCAATGAGGCCCGAGAGAAACTGCTGCGTCTATACCTTCGCAAACCTCGCGCTGGACTCCTCGCCCATCTTCTGGTTGCCGCGGCCCTCCGCCGGGGTGGACTTAAAGTCACTCGTCAGACGAAAAATCAGTCCCGCAAATCTCCGATCTTCGACATCGTCGTCGACGCCGGCGAGCACCTTAAGATCGGGATCGTCGTGAAAGTTATCAAACGGGAATAAACCATGGGCACACGAGCGCGTGTGTCCATTTTGAAAAGGTCTGATGCCGGAGCAACTGCCCCGGCAAGCGCGGAAACAGCAAGCCTCCCTCCTGCCTCGAAGACGGTTGATTACCGCTGGCCCACTTTGGGCGATCTCATCGCCGCGCAGCAAGCCCAGTGTGCCACCCGCGAGCGTGCCGTAAACGATCTCAATCACCTTGACGGTCCGGCGCTGCCGCAACCCATGACGCCCGATCCGGCGTCAGCTTTTACCAATCTATGAGTACTACAAAAACTCAGCACCAGCCCGCCCGTGCCAAGCGTCACGGGAACGAGGGATCGTACGCGAGCAACGAAACCAACAACCCATCCACGCCACCGACCACCTCGGGCCCGACCAACAGCCGGAAAGCTCCCGAGGCCAGGAGGCGTCCACGGCCGGGGCGTCCCACTCCGACCCACTCGGCACGAACCTACAACACGCCAGGCGAACTGTTGAATGCGGCGGCCCAATTGTCAGAGGAGGAGGCCCGCAGGTTGCTGCTCGGTGAGCTTCTCTGTAATGGGTGGAAAGCCGCGTCGCTTGAGATGCTAATGCCGAACAGCCGGTTCCGCATAAGCTGGCCCAAGCCACAGGTCGCCTACTGGATCGAGCGCCTCAGCTGCGCCGTCTCCCACATCGGCGACCTTTCATTCGGCGACCTGGAGCGCCTTGCGGCACTGTGGTGCTCGTCCATCGATGCCACGAACGATTACGACGACGTCAAGGCACTCAAGCTCGTGACGGAGTGCGAGAATTCATGTAGCAGCACTTTACACGCACGACGGATCCGTCACTGGGCTGTCGGAAATCTCTGGACTTGCATGGTCATTGAACCGCCTGCTTCGGAAACCTTAGAGGTCTGGTTCAGGGACTTCAGGGCCCAGAGCGAAGCCGAGCGAGGCGTCCTGCGGAGATTGTGGCACGACGACCACGAGCAGGTCGAGTTTGATGCGTTACCTGAGGAGGTTCTGCTGCACCGCAGCTTCAGGTCCGCCCCCCTGGTGGCAGGCCTGTCCTTGCAAGACGAGTTGGACACCAGCTTGGCCTATGAGACCAGTGTGGCACTTCGAGACCCGACAAATCCTCTCCTGGGTCGTCCCCACGTCGAAAGCCTGCTCGCCAAAAAGAACCTTATTGTGGGGCTGAAAAAGGTTTATGGGCCTTGCGAGGAGGACTTGTCCCTCCACGCCGTAACGCTGCCTTGGACAGAGGACTTCCAGCTGGCTCCTGCGGCCCCGGACGCGACCTCGAAAGTTATGGCGAACTAAACATTGGACCGGCGGCGGTGCCCACGGCCGCCGCCGATTCCGACACCTTTGACGCCTGCACACACGATTCGAAAATTACTCTCACTTATGAACGTTGACCCCACGATGGAAAACTTGCGAGCCGCCCACGCTGCTCTGCGGGAAGCGTGCGACAAGGCCGTGCAGGACCTCGCCCAGCTCTCAGGTGTCGACCCGGCGCAGGCTCGGTCACCGGAACCGGCCACAGAGGAGGACTGGTCCGTATGAGCTCCGAAAGCAATCTTGCCCTCGCAATCTCGGCACAGAGCCTGACGGAAGAGGGCGTTGAATGGCTGCAAGGCCAACCGTTCGCGATCCCGCAGTGCACGCTCGGCCTTTATGAGCTGGCTGCCGAGTTCGCGGCCGCGTTCCGCATCCCGGTCACTGAAGCGGTGGCTGCCGTTGTAGCGGCCATGTCGCTTGCCGTGGGGCCGAGGCCCACCATTGCAAACCCCGTTGGCCCCAGACTTCCGTTGTCCCTTCAGATCCTGACCACGGCAGGAGAGAGCCCCGGCTTCGACCGGTGCCTCCGGCTGCTATGCCAGGACGTCGTCGATGCCTGCGCGCGCGAGTTCGGCCGCGACCTCTTCGAG
>Ga0194052_1001341_pt1 | contig 14374 bp, 10 predicted proteins | sample SepL226m_MetaG_FD_160117 | JGI IMG/M metagenome (GOLD analysis project Ga0194052, IMG submission 160117) | Anoxic zone freshwater microbial communities from boreal shield lake in IISD Experimental Lakes Area, Ontario, Canada - Sep2016-L227-6m | ecosystem: Environmental > Aquatic > Freshwater >... | reverse complement strand
GGCCTGATCCTGCGCCGCGTGCGTCCCGAACACATCGGGAATCGTCACTGCTATGAGGCCTGGGGTGACGGACGCTGGGGCGGCCAAGCCAGCGTGATCACCCCGGCGGACGAAACCTGGGGCGAGATCTCACTTCGTCGCTTCGGTTGCGGCACATGGGTTCTGGGGGGATTCCTGTCGTCGTCCTACGCGCTGGGATATCGGGCGTTACCGATCCTGACTGACGACCTCAACCATGTGCCCTTGCAGCTGCCGATCACTGGCTGCACCTGGGATGCCGAGGACCACGGCGTCGGTTGCCGCGTGGCGCAGCTCTACGGCGGCTATCTGCTGCCCGGCAGCCGACTGGACACCGAGGGCGGCGTCGGTCTGGTGGTGTCCCAGTGGAACACCGCCCGCGGGTGGCCGTACCGGGTCATGCAGTTCCGAGTGACGCTGCGCCGGTGGCCCGAGGGCTAGCGCGGCGCTCGCCACATGCACCAGAGGGTCGGACCGCCGTCGGGTACGACGATCTCGCCCGTGACCTCGAACCCGAACCGGTTGTAATATGGGACGTTGTCGATGTTGCTCGATTCCAGGTATGCTGGCGCGCCCTCGGCGTCACAGCGATCCAGTCGCGAGCGCATCAGGGCCGCCCCGAAACCTGCCCCGCGCACGTCCGGGTCGCTGCCGATGATCGCCAGATACCAGTGCGGCTCTTCAGGGTGGACCGCCTTCATCTGCTCGGTCAGCATCCGCCCGGCACCGAGGCGCCCCCGAAACGCACGCAGCAGTGCCGGCAGCATCGGCAACTGCTCCCCCGGCGTCTGCTGCCAGTGGCCGGGTGGATCCCATAAAGCAGCCGCACCCACTCCGGAGTCCGAGGTTGCGATCTCGGTGCCACCGCCACCGAGGAAGTGGTGGCGCGTCATCGCGGCGAAGAACCCGGGCAGTGCCACCGAACGTCGCAGTGCATCGGGTTGCATCCAGCGCATGACGGGATCGTCGTGGAACGCGCGGGCCAGCACCAGCGCCAGCGCAGAGACATCGGACTTCCGGGCCGGCCGGACCTCAACGGGCATTTACCCGAGCACCGATGTCGCGCCGAGGGTGACGACGCACACGATCACGGCCGCGGTCGTGACGGCGTACATGAGAGTGCCTCGCCGACTACTGGCGAAAGAGCCCATCAGTTCACGGTCGCGTCCGAGTCCGACCATCGCGATGAGCAGCGGGATGAGCAGGACGGCGTTGAGTACCTGGGTGCCGACCAGGATCGTCACCAGCGGAGCGTTGGGCGCCAGCACGATGACGGCGCCGACCAGGGTGATGATCCCGTAGGTCATGTAGAAGGTCCGCGCCTCCCGGTAAGGGTCGTCGATCGCGGCCTCAAGGCCGGCGTATTCGCACACCGAGTATGCGGTGGACAGCGGCAGGATGGAGGCGGCCAGAAACGAGGCTCCGATCAGTCCGATCGCGAACAGCGTGGAGGCCGCCCTGCCCGCCAGCGGTTCCAGAGCCACCGCGGCGTCGGCGGCATCGGCGATGTGCAAGCCGTCGCGGTGCAGCGTCGCCGCGCAGGCCACCACGACGAAGAAGCCGATCACCCCGGTGAGCACGGCGCCGGTGATGACGTCGATCCGCTCAAGCGGCAGATCCTCGGTGCGCAGTTTCTTGTCCACCGCATAGGACTGCATGAACGACAGACCCCACGGTGCCAGCGTGGTGCCCAACGTGGCGGTGACGATGGCGATCGCCTCGCCGGTCATCGGCATCGTGGGCACAAGAGTCCCCTGCAGTGCCGCACCCCAGTCCGGGTGTGCCATGAATCCGGAGGCGATGTAGGCCAGGAAAACGGTCGACAGTAGCAGCAGCAGGCGCTCCACGCGATGGAAGCTGCCGCGCAGAACAAGCAGTGAGACGATGACGGCGGCAACCGGCACGCTGATGTAGCGGCTGATTCCGAAAATGCCGAACCCCGCTGCGATACCGGCGAATTCAGCGCATGTCGTGCCGATGTTGGCGACTACGAGAGCGGCGAGAACGGCCCCACCGACCCGCACACCGTATCGCTGCCGAACCAGGCCGATCAGTCCCTGCCCGGTCACCACGCCCATCCTGGCGGCAAGTCCGTGAAAGACGACCAGTGCCACGGTAGACAGTAGAAGGACCCACAGCAACTGATATCCGTGATCGGCGCCGAGGACCGAATAGGTGGTGATGCCCGCAGGATCGTCATCGGAGAGTCCGGCGAGCAGTCCGGGTCCGACAACCGCCAGCAGTGCCGCGAACCGGGCGTTCGTGAAGCGCTTGGCGATGCTCACGGCAGCCGCCAGTTGAGATGCGGACGCCGCCACACCGACGAGCGCAGGAAGCGCCGCCCACCGAACGGGCGACGGCGCAACCGATCACGCCAGCGGCGTGCCCGCTCAAGGGACATCGCCGCCACGATGCGGGCGGCTTTCGCCTCGGGCATCGCGCGCAGGGCGCGTTCGGCAACGTCGGGGTGTGTCTGTTCGACTGCGGCGGCGGCCGCGGCGGGGTCCTTGACGGCCAGAATCTCAGCGGCGTCGTCGGTGTTGACGCGGCTGAGCACGGCTGCCAGGGCGCTCGGGTCGACCCGGTGCACTGCGGCACGCTCAGCCGACAACTGCACCATGTGGCCGCGTTCGGAGGTCAGATGCAGATCGGCCCACGCGACCACGTCCTCTGCCGGGGTGAAGACCGCACCCAGGCCGAGCCGCCGCAGAACACCGCGGAAGCCGACATCCACCCCGAGCACTTCGAGTCCCGCCGCATCCACCGGGTTCAACAACACGTCGGCCACCCTCGCCAGCCGGTGACCGACCACGTCGACCACCTGGGTGTCCAGAACGTCGCGCGCGAGGAGGATCTCCCCGTCCCGCAGAGCGTCACTGACCGACGCGATCTCAAAACCCGTCAGGTCGCTGGCGGCAAGGACGAGCTGTCCGTCACGGACCTCGGCGACTTCCTCCCACGGCAGCAGCAGAGCGGCCTGTCCGCGTCGCGCGATCACGAGGCGTTCGACGCTCGTCGGAGTGCCGTTGCCGTCGACCCGCACGATCAGATCCGCGAGCCGACCGGTTGAGCGTCCGTCGTCGCCGAGAACCTCGCGCCCGATCACCCCGCTGAGCAGCAACACGGGGATCAGCATGCCCCATTCGCCCGCAGTCACAGGGTCGACCGGCTGTAATCAAAAGGAGGCGGGCCGAGAGGAGAACGGGCCGAGAGGAGAAACGGTGCGAGCACTGCGGATGATCGGGTTCGGGCGCGATCCCGAACTCGTTGAGATACCCGATCCCACGCCGGGGCCCGGCGAAGTCGTGATCAGGGTCGGCGCTGCCGGTGCCTGCCACTCCGATCTTCACGTGCTCTACGAACTCGACGTCGCCGGCGTCTGGCAGTTGCCGATGACGCTGGGTCACGAGAACGCCGGTTGGGTGCACGCCCTCGGCGCGGGCGTGACGGGCCTCGCCGAGGGCGATCCGGTTGCGGTGTACGGGGCGTGGGGCTGCGGGGTGTGCGCCCGGTGTGCGATCGGGGTGGAGAACTACTGCGAGCGTCCGTCAGTCGTCGGGGGCGGTGGTCTCGGACTGAACGGCGGCATGGCGGATTACCTGCTGGTGCCCGATCAGCGCTATCTGGTTCCCCTTCCCGACGGTCTTGACCCGGTGACCGCGGCGCCGCTGACCGATGCGGGACTGACGCCGTATCACGCGATCCGGCGTTCCTGGCCCAAACTCACCCCGGACGCGTCGATCGTGCTGATCGGGGTCGGCGGTCTGGGACACATCGCGGTGCAGATCGCGCGTGCGACCACGGCCGCGCAGGTGATCGCCGTCGATCTCAAGCCCGACGCACTCGAGTTGGCCCGCAAAGTCGGCGCTGATCACGCTGTGGAATCCGACGACGATGCGGCGCAGAGGATCCGCGACCTCACCGGCGGTCGCGGCGCCGACGTGGTGATCGACTTCGTCGGAGCGACGCCGACACTGAATCTCGCCCGCGGCGTCGCCCGCAATCTGGCCGATGTCACCATCGTCGGCATCGCCGGCGGCGAGGTGCCGGTGTCGTTCTTCTCGCAGCCCTACGAGGTGAGCATCGCCACCACCTATTGGGGCAGCCGGCCCGAACTCGTCGAACTGCTCGCGCTTGCCGCAAGTGGCCGGATCAGCGCAGAGCGGTCCCTGTACTCACTGGAGCACGGCGCCCAGGCCTACCGCGACCTGCGCGACAACCGCGTCACCGGACGTGCGGTCGTCGTCCCCTGACCATGAGAGGCTGAGGGCCATGTGGGATTTTGAGACCGACCCCGAGTACCAGAAGAAACTCGACTGGGTCGAGGAGTTCATGCGCACCGAACTCGAACCGCTCGACCTCGCCCCGCTGGACCCCTACGACAAGAAGAATCCCGAACTGATGCGGGTGCTGCGGCCGCTGCAGCAGCAGGTCAAGGATCAGGGTCTGTGGGCGGCACATTTGAGTCCCGAGCTCGGCGGCCAGGGTTTCGGTCAGGTGAAGCTGGCGCTGCTCAACGAGATCGTCGGCCGGTCCCGCTGGGCGCCGTCCGTTTTCGGCTCTCAGGCGCCGGATTCGGGAAACGCGGAGATCATCGCGATGTTCGGCACCGAGGAGCAGAAGCGCCGTTACCTGCAGCCGCTGCTGGACGGTGAGATCTCGTCGTGTTACTCGATGACCGAGCCGCAGGGCGGTTCGGATCCGGGCCTGTTCACCACCAGTGCGGTGCGTGACGGCGACGACTGGGTGATCAACGGCGAGAAGTGGTTCTCCTCGAACGCCCGCTTCGCGTCCTTCTATATCGTCATGGCGGTCACCAATCCGGAGGCCCGCACCCATCAGAAGATGTCGCTGTTCATCGTGCCCACCGAGACACCCGGCATCGAGATCATCCGCAACGTCGGCGTGGGCGGCGAGTCCTCGGCGCACGCCTCACACGGCTACATCCGCTATCAGGACGTGCGGGTGCCGGCCGACCATGTGCTCGGCGGTGAGGGCCAGGCGTTCGCCATCGCCCAGACCCGTCTCGGCGGTGGCCGGGTGCACCACGCGATGCGAACGATCGCTCTGGCGCGCAAGGCATTCGACATGATGTGCGAACGCGCGGTGTCACGACAGACCCGGCAGGGACCACTCGGGGATTTCCAGATGACGCAGGAGAAGATCGCCGACAGCTGGATCGAGATCGAACAGTTCCGGCTGCTGGTGCTGCGCACCGCATGGAAGATCGACAAGTACCACGACTATCAGAAGGTGCGCCGCGACATCGCGGCGGTGAAGGTGGCGATGCCGCGGGTGCTGCACGACGTCGTCATGCGAGCGATGCAGTTGCACGGGTCGTTGGGCGTGTCCGACGAGATGCCGTTCGTCAAGATGCTGGTCGCCTCACAGTCGCTGGCGATCGCCGACGGCCCCACCGAGGTGCACAAGCTCACGGTGGCGCGGCGCACACTCAAGGAATACGAGCCGGTGGACACGCTGTTCCCCTCGCAGCACCTGCCCACCCGCAAGGCCGCCGCAGCGGCACGTCTGGCCGCACTGCTCGAGCACGAGGTCGCCGAGCTCTAGACCCGGGTGACGGCCTGACCCTCGTGGACCAGCGTCGCCACCCGCTCGCCGTCGGCGTCGAACAGTCCGGCGATCATGATGCCGCGCCCGCGCGCCGCGACCGGTGAGCGTGACTCCAGCAGATTCCACTCATCGGCGCGGATCGGTGAGTGGAACCAGATCGAGGAGTCCGTGGTGGCGGCGTGGTGGCTTCGATCGGTCATCGAGTGGCCGTGCACCGCGAGCACGGGGTCCACGCCGTAGATGTCGGTGACGTAGACGGCCAGGCAGGCGTGTAGAACCGGGTCATCGGGCAAGGTCGAGGTGATCCGCCACCACAGCCGCCGAACGAACTCAGATCCTGTTCCCTCGTCGGCGATGCGGATGTCGATCTCATCGATCGGCAGCGACGGAGCCGGACCGATCGGACCGGTGCGCGGCACTGATTCAGGAGCCGGTCCGTCGGCACGGTCGCTGTGCGCGGGGCCATCGGCCGGCACGGCGAACAGCGCGGTCACGTGGACGATCACCCGGTCGCCCTGGCGCCCGAGCACACGCCGCGACGACGAGGTGCGCCCGTCATGCAGGCTGTCGACCTCGTAGCGCACCGCCTCACCCGCATCGCCGCCGCGCAGGAACTGCACGTGCACGGCGGTCGGCACCTTGCCGGCGCCGACGGTGCGGCACGCCGCCGCCAGCCCCTGGGCGGCGAGATGACCGCCGTAGGCCCGCTTGCCGGCGGGGCCGTTGGACGGGCCGGTGAACACGCCGTCCCCGCACGGCGTCAGCGCGAACACGTCGAGGATCATTCGCCCAGCCACTCCGCGGACACCTCGGCGTTGTGCTGACCCAATTCCGGCGCCGGCGCCGGCGCGGTGTGTGCGCCGTCGACCGACATCGGCAGGCCGGGCGCCAGGTGGCGGCCGATCCGAGGCTGATCGAGTTCGGAGAACACCGGGTTGGCCGTCACACGGGAACTCGACGCCACCTCGGTGAACGTCCGGTAACGCTCCCAGAGCACGGACGTGGCGGCCAATGCGGTCGCGACGACCTCGGCGGTGTGGGCGCGGAACCAATCGGCGAACAGACCGTTAAGGGCGTCGCGGTGCTCGAATCGCTGCCCCTCATCGGCGAAGTCCGCGCCCAACGCCTTAGCGAGTGCGGCGACCGCTTTCTCGGTTCCGGTCATCTCGGTGAGATCGGTGAAATGGCGGGGTGTGAGTGCGACGACCATGAAACTGGCGCCGTCGCTGCTGGTGAAGTCGCGGCCGTACTGACCGAAGATCGCGTTGCCCAGGCGTGGGCGCTGGGCGCCGTTGACCAACACCTCGGTGAGGAATCCCAGGTTCGCCGCAGTCGCCAGCGCGACGTCGTCGAGGGGCAGCCGGATACTGCTGCCCTCGCCGGTGCGGTCGCGGTGGCGCACCGCCGCCACGACGGCGAGCGCCGCATACAGTCCGCAACTGACGTCCCATGCGGGCAGCACATGGTTGACCGGGCCGTCAAGGTCGGCAGGTCCGGTCACCATCGGGAAGCCCGTTGCCGCGTTCACGGTGTAGTCGACGCCGGTGGCGCCGTCACCGCGGCCCACCACCTCGAGATGGATGAGATCCGGGCGCATCGCGACGAGTGTGGGGTGCGAATGCCACTGCCGGCCAGTGCTGTTGGTGATCAAAATTCCGGCGTGCGCGATGAGGCGCTGAATCAGTCGCTGGCCGTCGGCGGAACGCATGTCGACTTCCATCGAACGCTTGCCTTTGTTCAGCCCGGCCCAGTAGATGCTCTCCCCGGCAGCGGTCAGTGGCCAGCGCCGGTAGTCGGCGGCCCCGCCGACCGGGTCGATCCGGACGACGTCCGCGCCGAGTTGGGCCAGCGTCATTCCCGCCAGAGGCACTGCGACGAAGCTGGACATCTCGACGATCCGGGTGCCGGCCAGCGCACGGAAGTCGAAACTCACGCTATGAGTATGCGGTGTTAAGCGACCGCGAACGGCACGCCCAGGCATACCAGGAACAGCAGCAACAGGAACCAGGCTGCGGCCTGCCAGATCGGCCAGACTCCCTCTGCCTTCCACACCCGGTAGGTGCGCACCAGTGCCCCCACACCGCCGGTGAACAGGATGAGCGGGACCAGGATTCCGGCGAGCAGAGAACGCCACGTGGCGGTGGCGGCGAAGGCGAGACCGGCGAGGACGACCATCACGACGACGTAGGTGATCGCGGATCGCACCATCGCCGGGTCGTGCCAGCGCTTCTCCACATCATTGGTGGTTCCGTCACCGGTTCCGTCGCTGCGTTCGTCCATCATCGCCTCTCCATCAGCCTAGGCCGACGGAGGTGAGCCTGCGTCGTCTGCGACCTGCAGTCGCCGACTGAGGCCCGTCGCGCGCACGGCGCGGCGATCGATGGCGGCCCGCACCTGATCGGCCGAACCGATGAGCCGCACCTTGTCCCGGGCCCGGGTGACGGCGGTGTAGAGCAGTTCGCGAGTGAGGAGCCGGGAATCGTCCGGCGGGAGGAGCACCGTCACATCCCGCGTCTGACTTCCCTGGCTCTTGTGAATCGTCATCGCGTGCATGGTCTCGATGTCGGCCAGCCGGCTGGTGGCGAACTCCACCGGACCGCCCGAACCCGACATGACCGCCCGCAGTGCGCCGTCGCGCAGCACCGCCACACCGGTGTCGCCGTTGTAGAGACCCAGCCCGTAGTCGTTGGCGGTCACCAGCACCGGGCGCCCGACGTACCAGGCCGCCCACAGGGGGGTGTCGGTCTGCTCGGTCAGCCAGCGCTCGACCTGACGGTTCCAGTAGGCGACGCCGTAGGGTCCGCGGCGGTGCGCGCACAGCATCCGATGCTCCTCGAGTGTGGCCAGTGCGGCCGGCCCGTCACCCAGCACCGCCGCCTCCCGCAACGCCAGGGCGTGCGGCACGAGGATGGTGCGCAGGATCGCTGACGGCTGTTCGGTGTCGACCCACTCGATGTGCTCACCGCCGGCCGCCAGCACATCGAGCGCCTCGTCGGCCTTCCCGTCGCGGATGGCGGCCGCCAGCGCGCCGATGGATTCACCGAAGCGGTGGGATGTCACCAGCCTGGCGATCGGGGTGTCGTCGACGGCCGCGAGCCCCTCGACGAGGTCGGCGAGCACGGCGCCGGCTTCCACCGACGCCAACTGATCGGGATCCCCGACCAGCACCAGCCTCGAGTCCGGCCGTACAGCTTCCAGCAGTCGGGCCATCATTGTCAGCGACACCATGGAGGTCTCGTCGATGACGATGACGTCGTGCGGCAACCGGTTGTCCCGGTTGTGGCGGAACCGCGACGAGGTGTCGGGCCGGCTGCCGAGCAGTCGGTGCAGTGTGGTGGCGTCCAGCGCGGGTAGCCGGTCCTGGTCGATGGCATCGAGGTTGTTGACCTCTTCTTGCACGGCCTCCAGCAACCGGGCGGCGGCCTTGCCGGTGGGAGCGGCCAGCGCGATCCGTGGCAGCGGTCGGCCGTCGAGTTCAGCCTGCTCGGCCAGCAGCGCCAGAAGCCTTGCGACCGTCGTGGTTTTACCGGTGCCTGGGCCGCCGGTGAGAACCGTCAGCGCCCTCGACAGCGCGACCTCGGCGGCCGCACGCTGTTCGCCGAAGCCGTCGGGAAACAACCGGTGGATGTCCGGGGTGGTTCCACTGTGGGTGCCCGCGGCCAGCATCAGCACATCCTCGGCGACACGGCATTCCTCGATCCAATAGCGGTCGAGGTAGAGCAGTCCGCCGTCCAGATGCAGCACCGGGGTGTCACCGGTGAGCATGCTGTCCTCTACCGCGCCCTGCCACTCGGTCGGGTTGGGCCACGGCAGATCGGGGTCTCCTGCCAGTTGCTGCACCGTGGCCAGATCCAGGCACACCGAACCACCTCGAACCGCACGCACCACGAATGCGACCGCCAGCCGGACGAGTTCGTTGTCCTCTCCTGCCAACTCGCTTAGGCGCTGTGCCACAAGGACATCGGAGGATTCAAGAATCCCCGCCTCATTGAACGTCCGCAGCAGTCCGGTGGTGGAGACGCTGATCCGCCAGTCGGCGGTGTCGCTGGCAGGTGCCGTCATGCCGCCGCCTTCCGGCCGTCGAGCAGGTCCGAGAGCGCGACCACCAGTGCGGCGGGCGGCTGCCAGCCGAACACACCGGCAGGACTGCCGTCAGTCACCGGGGTAGCCGGTCCACACATCCCGCGCACGAACAGGTACAGAACGCCCCCGAGGTGACGGGAAGGGTCGTACCCGGGCAGTCGCCAGCGCAGGAAACGGTGCAGGACGACGGTGTAGAGCAGAGCCTGCAGCGGATAGTCGGAGTGCAGCATCGCCTCGGCCATCCGCGCCGGCGTGTAGTCGGCGGCGGTCAGCGGCCGGTCGTTATCGCCAAGCCAGTTCGTCTTGTAGTCGGCGACCACATACCGGTGATCGTCGGCGAAAGGGACCCGGAACACGACGTCCAGTGAGCCGCTCAGGTAGCCGCGCAGGGTCTGGCGGCCGAGTGTGGCGTCGGTGAGACGATCGACGTAGGACGCCAACGGGTCGTCGTCGGGCAGATGTGCGGCGAGGAGCCTGCCGACGTCGGCGAGGCGGATGTCGGGAGCAGCCGATCGCAGGTCTCCGCCGGCGAGCGGGAACTCGAAGTCCAACTCGCACAAACGGTCTTGCAGGCCGATCTGCCGAAGGGTGAGGTCCCCGGCCAGCGGGCCGAGTGGCGTGTCGTGCATGGGTATCAGTGCCTCGGCGAGTTGTGGCGTGGGAACGTCGACCGGCCACCAGATCGAATGTTTGTCGATCTGGACCGCCAGTTCGCCCAGCAGATCGGGCGCCAGCGGGTCGGCGTGCTCAAGTACAGCGTGAACCAGGGTTCCGAACTTCGCACCCGTCGGCAGATCCGCCATCGGTGAGGGAACATCGGCGCCGTCGGCCGGTGTGGTCAATGCGATGTCGGCGACCTCGTCGTCAAGTTCGATGACCTCCGGCTCAGTGCTGACCCCGACCGCGTCCTGCGCGGCCCGCACCAGACCGGAGTAGGAAGTGCGTCGCCACGTGGTGTCGATACCGCGGTGGAAGTGGCGCACCGAGAGATTCCCGGGGCGCGGTTCGGCAGGGATCCCAACAATCGGCGAAGGTTCGTCGACGATCTCCACGACCGGACCGCCGGCCGCCTCCCATTCGCGGAAACGGTCGAGGGCTTCGTCGTCGGTGACGGTCTTGGTGGAGCACTGATCCGGGATGACGGCATCGCCGGGACGACGGTCGCGTATCAACCGTGAAAGGCCGCCGTTGGGTTCGTCGCGTGACGGCGCCCACCACATCACCACCTGCGCCTGCGCGCGTGTAATCGCCACGTACATGAGCCTGCTGTCGTCACCGGCGGCCTCTCGGCGGCCGAGTACCGTGACATCGGCGTAATCGGAGGTTCCCTTGCCGCCGATGTGAAGGCAACGGACCTTGCCGTCATGGAAAAGGATCTCGTCACGCTGCTGCACATTGCGGTTGAACGCGAACGGTAGATACACGATCGGGAACTGCAGGCCCTTACTGGCATGCACCGTCATCAACTGCACCGCTGCGGCGTCGCGGTCGAGGCGTTTGTTGTACTCCTTCTGTCCACCGCGTTCCTCGCGCCGGTCGCGCAGCCAGTCGCGCAACGCGGGCAGTGTGAGATGTTCGCGGTGCGCAGCTTCCTGCAGCAGTTGGGAGACATGCGCCATATCGGTCATGTATCGCTCACCGTCGCGGTAGGACAGCACTCGGTCCGACATTCCACGCAGCCTGGCCGCCTCGAACACTGCCGCCACACCGCAGGAGCGGGCATGGTCAGCCCATTCGCGGATGGTGTCGGCGACGTTGTCGGTGAGTTCATCACCACCCGCTGCAAGTTCTTCAGCCGTGTAGCCGAAGAACATCGTGGCGGCGGCGGCGCGGACGACGCCGGAGCGGTGAGGCTGATCGAAGGCCTCGAGTAGAGCCAGCCAATCGTCGCACGCATCGGAATCGAATACGTCGGAGTCCCCGGTGTAGACGACCGGGATACCGGCGTCGGTGAGTGCGGCGAAGCACGCCCGCGCATCCCGGTGTTTCTCGACTATGACGGCGATGTCGGCGGCGCGAACCGGCTTGTCGGCGAAGGTGGCGGGGCTGGCCAGCAGAGCGGAGATATCGCCGGCGAGATCGCGCCCGATGAACGAGCGCAGTTCATCGATGCCGATCATCTTGTCGCCGCCCTTACCGAACGGCGTCCGCGGAACCACACGCAGCCGGAACGGGTCGCCGCACGGGGCGCCCGCCAGTCGGGTGCCTTTGTGGTGCGCGTCGACATCGCGCACCACGATGCGCGGATCGCCGAGTTGGGTACCGCGTAGCACCTTCTGCAACCGGTCGACCAGCGCGGCGTCACTGCGCCAGTTAGTGCCCATGGTCTGTTTCTCGGCGGTGTCTGCGGCCTGCAGATAGGTGTGGATGTCGCCGCCGCGGAATGCGTAGATCGCCTGTTTCGGGTCGCCGATCAAAACCAGTGTCGAGACACCGGTGAACGCGTGGTTGATCACCCGCCACTGCACCGGGTCGGTGTCCTGGAACTCATCGACCATCACGATGGGCCAGCGCCGGCTCATCCGTGTCCTCGCCGGTGAACCGTCGGCTTCCAACGCGTCGGCAAGCCGGGTCAGCAGATCGTCGTAGCCCAGGATGCCCTGGCGGCGCTTGCGGATCTCGATCTCGTCGCGCACTGCGTTAGCGAACTCGATGCACGCGGCGGCGTAGCTGTCGGGGTCGGGATCGAGCGGGCGCAGTTCGGTGGACGGGTTGTTCACCACCTCGCGGGCGATCTTCAGCGCCCTCTTGTATGCCAGCGGCGGTTCGTCCCTGTCCTTTCCGAACCGCGCGAGATACAGGTCGTCGACGATCTCGACGATCAGATCGTCGAGGCTCTCGACCAGTGAGACACCGGCGTCGCTGTCGCCGGCCACACCGAGCGAGTCCAGCACGATATTGCAGAACTGGTGAATGGTGGCGATAGTGGCGGCGTCGAATCCCGCGACCGCATCACCCAGTCGTTCCTTGCGGTCGGCGAGTTCTCGCGGGGTGCCCGCCAGCAGGTGACGGATGACCTGGTTCTCACCGGCGAGGTCGGGGTTGTCGAAGGCCGCGAGTGCCTCGGAGATCTGTCTGCGCACCCGGTCACGCAGTTCCTGGGTGGCGGCTCGACTGAACGTGATGAGCAGCATTTCGTCGAGCGTCGCCTTGCCTTCAGCGATATACCGGGTGACAAGTCCGGCCAGCGCGAAGGTCTTACCGGTTCCCGCGCTCGCCTCCAGCACTGTGGTGGACCCGGGCTCAGGGAGCGGCCCGAGCAGATCGAACGTCTTCTCTGCCACGCTCACCTGCCGCCCCACAGTGCCTCGAACAATGGTCGCCACAGCCGGGCGGCATAGGCGCCGAGCCGGGTGTTCTCGCCCGCGTATTCCTCGCCGGGACGCACGGGTTCGACCAAATCCTGCAGCTGCGCGCCCGGACCCCATACGCGAGCGTGCGGCGGATGTTTGTCCTCACCGGTGAAGTTGTCGTTGGAGCGCCAGTGGAACTGCGCCGCATACATCGGGTCGCTGCCGCTCATGCTCGCCTCCGCCCAGGCATAGGACGTTTTGAGCGGCAGGGGAATCGGCTCCCGACGGCCCACGTCATAGAGGGCGACGAGATCGCGCAGTAGATCGATCGCCGGAGCCTTGGGACGCCCGATCGTCTCACACCGCACTCCCTCACCCTTCTTGCGCCGGCCGATGCACACCGCTGACCAGTCCTGGCCGGGATCATGGGCGACCAACGCCAGCAGCGGAATCCACGCGGTGAGCAGGTGCTTGCCACCGAGTTTGGAGTAGGTGACCTCGACGAGTCGGTCGGCGAACACCGGTGACACCGTGCCGGTGAGCCGCCGTCCCGAACCGAGGTCGATGTCCACGTCGACGGCGTGCGGCGCGGTCGACCGGAAGCAGGCCGCCTCCTGTGCCAGTTCTGTTGAACGTGCACAGATCGTGCGTGCGGTACGCCAGCCGATCTGTCCGGGCGGCAGGGTGCCGCGGCACCATTCGGCGTTCAGTGCGCGCGTGGGGCTCAGCCCGCGGAGCATGTCGGCGAGCATCCGGTCACCGACGGTCCACTCCTCGAGGGCGTCGATATCGACCGGAATCGCGTCGGCCACGCCTTCGACGTCGGTAGGCAGCGCGTAATCAAGGGCCCGGAAGAAGCCCTTCACCGGGTCCTTGAAGAAGCCGACGAGGTCAGCCAGCGAGACGTCGCCGGGCTCCGGCGGTGGCAGCGGCGAACCGGCGAAGCGCGGCCGCTCCCCGGCGTCGCCTTCGGTGGCACATGCGGCCCGCAGCACCGTCTGATCGAAGGTGAAGGGCTGATCCGGTGAGGACGTCACCACTCCGCCCGGTTCGACGTTGCGGATATCGAAGGGCTGCAACGGATGCCGGGTGATCACCTGCGTGGCGACGTCTCCCTCGGCGGTGAGCTGGAGAGTGTCGATCAGTTCGGCCAGCGGGACCGCCGGCGGTCGCTGGTCTCCGGTGAATTCGTTGGCGCCGGTGTAGGTGATCACCAATGTGTCGGTGGCGGCGCAGACAGCGTCGAGCAGCAGCTGGCGGTCCTCGGCGCGAACGTCACGCTCGCCGGTTCGCGGGGCCCGGGCCAGCGCGTCATCACCGTCGACAGAGCCGATCCGTGGGAACACCCTGTCGTCCAGTCCGACCAGGCAGACCACCCGGTGCGGGACCGAGCGCATCGGCACCATGGT
>Ga0194052_1001337_pt1 | contig 14407 bp, 12 predicted proteins | sample SepL226m_MetaG_FD_160117 | JGI IMG/M metagenome (GOLD analysis project Ga0194052, IMG submission 160117) | Anoxic zone freshwater microbial communities from boreal shield lake in IISD Experimental Lakes Area, Ontario, Canada - Sep2016-L227-6m | ecosystem: Environmental > Aquatic > Freshwater >... | reverse complement strand
GTTTAGATACGGGTTAATAAGTTTGGAGATTCCATTAAAATCCAATTAACGTTAAATATATCTGATTAATGTTACAGCTTTATAACAAAGCATACATTTAATTAATTTGTCATCATTTTAAGTCGCTTATTGTGTTGTGATAATGGGTAGCTATAAATGTTGCCGATTACCTTGACTATTAATGACTCTATCAAAGTGTATTACAAACGTAATACATTGTAAGCAATTGTCACATACCTGTAATCCAAATGACTACATTGCTATGCCATACTGTTTACATGTTAAAAGCATCCGGATTGGATGTTGACTGAATCTAAGGAAGGCAGGAGGCCATTGCATCAGTCATATTGAAAAGAAGTATCAGGAAGGCTTCATTCAAATTTTTAATATTTGGCATTGCCGGGAAAGCACAGCAGTATAGGAATAGGGAGCTGTATGGTAGCGGGGAGCAGAAATATTGGGGTTTGTAAGCAGTGATTAACTGCATTCAAGATATTGTAACTTGTAAAACTCGTTATTTTAAAAAGCGGGCAGCCAGATACAGGTTTTGAAATTTATAAGGTGTTAAAGGCGATTGGGTCAGCATCTTTTTTGAAAGACTTTTTAAGTAGAATAGGTAACAAAATATGAAACAATTTAATAAAACTTTAATCGCTATTGCTTTGTTGGCGGGTACTGGCGCAGCAAATGCAAGTATCGCAACAGGTGCATCTGCAGAAGCGTTTATGCAGGTTTATGACAAGACTCAAGGTCTGACTTATTCTTTGGATTTGGGTCCACAGGCTAATTTAACGGCTCTTTCAAATTCGGTTGCCAATCACTTGGTATTGAATTATGACTTGGGTAAGGATTTAAAGTGGACTAATTTTATGGCCAATCTTGATACAGCTAATACCAAGTTTGGTATTGTTGTAGGTTTTGGCATTAAATCTCTTTATACCAGTTCTACTGCAAGTGTTTGGAATGCGACTACCAGAATAGTAACTTCCGGTCTTACAACAACTTCTGGTCAAGTTACTGCTGGATCTAACGCTGATGCACTAGCTGCAGCTCGTATCAATATTGGTGTTTTACCTGTCAATACTGCGTTGAATGTGAGTAAGGTGGTTGCTGATACGGCTACTGCAGGTACGGGTCAATGGGCTTCGACTGCTTCTGGTGTTAACAACTTAGATAACCTGTGGGGCTCATATGCCGGTGCTCACGCAGCTGTTGCTTTTGGCAATGAAGCTAACTTCTTTTTGACTTCTGGTAAGGATGTAAAAGAACTGGGTCAGTGGACTTTGACTGGAAACAATCTGAGTTTTACTACGGTTCCAGCTACAGTGCCATTACCAGCCGCTGTATGGTTGTTTGGTACCGGTTTGATGGGCGTGTTGCGTTTAAATCGTCGTAAATCAATGGCTGTATAAGCATTATACTGCTCCCGTAAATGCGGGAGCAGTATTCCTTCTTTTTTAAAAAATGAGATAAAAATGAAAAAATTAGTCTTAGCAGCAGCTGTTTCAGTTGCTTTATTTGGTGGTGCAGCGCAAGCAGTAACCGCAGTGCCAACTATTGATATGTCAACAACGACTGTTATGTATCTGTCTGGCGCATCAGCCTCTCTGGATTATGTAAACAACTTAATTACCGGTTCAGCGGCTCCTGTTGCTGACCGTTTTTGTGCAACGACTGCAGAAGTCTGGAGATTTAACGACAATATTGACGGCAAAACTCAAAATGCGTTTTACTGCACAACATCAGCCAATTTGCCCGGTGCTAAAAGCCACTTGTTGATCTACAAACGTAGTGAAGGCGGTTCTGATTTGGGTGTTGCGCCAGTTGTTACCAATACGGCCATTCCTTTCTTAAATATTACGTCAAACCCAACTTGTGAAGTAAAAACTGCTGCGGTAGTTGGTGGAGCAGCGGGTGCGGTTAAATGTACTTATGATGCAACGACGGCTACTGCGTCACAATACACGATGGCAATCCCTGATTTGGGTATGTCTGATGTTGATCCAGGCCAGTTCCGTAGCAATAACGTAACAGCCGGTTTTAATCCTATAACTGCTGATGACTTAAGCGCACTGACAGTGTCTGCTCTTTCAGCTGTTGTATTTGGCGAACCCGTAACGTTGCAGTTATATAAAGCGTTGCAATTTGCCCAAAAAGCAACCGGCAAAATTGCATCAACTTGTGCAATTGGTGATCGTACAGAAGCCTGTATGCCTGGCCTGACTTCAGCAGAAATTGCTTCAATACATACCGGTCAATGGACTAACTGGAACAGCCTTAAAGTAACTCCAGTTACTGGTTATGTTGGAGCAACTGCCGTTGGTACAACTAAAGGTTTATTTGACTTTATTACTTCTGATGCGGTTAGTTATGTACCTAAGGTTGCCAATGTTCACGTATGTCGTCGTGTTGATGGTTCAGGTACTCAAGCACAACACGGTATCGTGTTTTTGAATACGCCTTGTGCTGATGCTTCTGCAGCAACAGCACCAGCGCATGATTTAGGTACTGCTGAAACTGATCCTTACACACAGATTCATGAGATGTCAACTTCAGGCGGTGTGTCTGATTGCTTGAAATCACTGGATACCGGTGTACAAATCGTGGGTAGTGCATTTGATGAGACTGCCTTTGTAGGTGGTTCGCGTTGGGCTGTAGGTCTGCAATCGTTAGAAAAAGGCAATGCTTCCAACTACGAATTTGTTAAAGTTGATGGCGTGGCACCAACTTTGGCTAACGTAGCTAATGGCACTTATAAAGATTGGGTTGAAAATACTTTCCAATACAATAATACGCATTATGCAGCATTGGCTACTGATGTAAAGAAAGTGGTTGATACTCTTATCAAAAAAGCTTCTATACCTGAAGTTATGTCTGCTCTTAACAACCCTGCCAGTACTACTAGCGGTTTTATTCATGCATTTGGTAACGGCGCTTACTTGGCTGTACCTAGCTTGTTTACACCAGAAACTAATGGTGCATACAATTCTGCCAGACCGGTTAACCCATACAGTCGTGCAGTTTTCGGTACACCCGTTGAAAACTGCCGTGTTCCAACTATCTGGAACGATGGCGTTAACGTAGGTACTTCTGCACTTTAAGGTATCAAGAGCCGGGGCAATCCCGGCTTGAATCAAGGATGATTTAAAATTACAAAAACCAACCGTCGAAAGACGGTTGGTTTTTTTTTGCTTATAGATTTTTTCTGGTTCTCAAGCTCCAGTAGGTAAGGTGGATCCAGCCTTTATGCCAACGTTCACTACAGCCTGTATGCATAGAAATCAAACACGAAAAAGGCACGTAGGGTATGCCTTTCATAATTACTTGTTTTATCGTTGCAATGGTAATATTTTTAAGCTAAAAATTTGATAGGCATTTTTCGGCTTAAGTTGAGAGTAGGCTTATCAGGCCATCGAATGATATTGATTGAACAACTGATTAAAATTTTCTTGAATGTCATTGCGATTTTGAGAGCTAATCCCTAATTCATCTGCCAACACCGGCCATTGTGACAGTGCCTCAAAAGTTTCTGAAAAAACCTGTCTCACTTTATGTTTGTCAAGATTACATAATGCACCGAGCTTGTAAAATGTCTGTTCAGGAATATTCTTGCCATAGCCATTGATTGACATGCTTTGTTCGCCACCATGACAATAATTGAATGTTATGTCATAAGCGGGCGACAATCGCCAAGTGCCTTTTCCATTCATGATAAATGAAAAATTCTTGGTGTGATCGTCTTGATTGTTGGCAAGAATATTAAAGATCATTTGTCGATAAACCTGAATGGCATCATCCGTATTATTTGTTAACATCACTGTTAAACGCAATAATTTCTCGTAATCAAAATCCGGTATTCTGAAATTGGCATGACTCAATCCGGCCAGGCTATGCACATGCAGTCGTTGATTATTGATGCGATCGAAACGCCTAACAGCAAAATAATGCTTATCTTTAGCGGCCAATAATTGTGTGGACGGCATATTGATGTGGGACAGTCTTAACATTCTGGCATACGCCTCTTCGATTAAACCTTCATCTTTATCTTGCGAAGCATGAAATTTAATAATCCATGCTTGATAGTCATCGGGCAAATCCCGCTCACCGGAAATAATAAGGTTATCTTTAATGCCAACCACCACTTTAGGTCTGGCACCGCCTGGTGAGCCTCCGGCCTTAATTAATGCCGGTAAAATATCTTCTTGTTTTCCGGCGATTACTTCAGATGCTTCTCGGCTTAATTCAAACAAATCCAAATGACTGTTGGATGAAGGTTCGGAATGATCGGGCTCATAACTCAACGCTCCCATGCCGGTAGATCCTATGTATAACAGCCTGTCCAGGGGGGTTGTTTTTTTTACATTAAGCCCTTTTTGCCTTAAAAAACGATCCATTAATAACAGGCCCCAGCCATCAGGAAGGGAATCAGAAAAAACACCATGAAGTCCGTTAAAAGGCGTGGCTGGTGCCTTAAAAATGGTATTGTTTAAGGGTAAGTGGAGGGGCGAAATTTGCAAGCCAGTGTTTATAAACTCTGGTGAGTACTGAAAGAAGTTACCAGAGTCCTGGCTGAGTAATCGGCCAACAAAATATTTTTGGCCTTCAATAGTTAGAAAAACATGGATCATAGCCTGCCGCGCTTTCTTTTTGGCATGGGATTTACTTTCAGCATATCATCCAAGGTAGCGAAAACCTTTGTTTCGCTATCAAAAATGCCTTTTAATTTATTCAGGTCACCTAGGACGAAAACTAATTTCAAAAATTGATCCAGTGAAATTTCACCCGTTGTTTCATAGCGTTTGAGTGTTGAGGTCGGTATGCCGGTTTTTTCGCTGAGCGTATCCCGTTTCCAGCCAAGATTAAGCCGGGCATTTTTTGCAGCCTTGGCAAGTTCTAATTTGGCATCATAAGGAAGCCAATCATTTAAAGACATTATTTTATCCATAAAGTCATTATAAGCTTGATAAAGGATAATGCAATGTCCCTTATAATTTATTACGCTGGCTCGAAATGCGCGAAGCAAGAGCTTCGCATACCGCATTCCCAAGCTGGAGCTTGGGAACGAGTCTATGTGTTGTTTATGCAGATTCGCTGGCACGGTTATGTAATGCACTTATAACGTCAACCCTTTCTTAAGCTCCACTAATGTCATAATTGGCGGTGTTAAAAAACCGTCCTTTAACTGAAGAATATCGGCATCGCCCGATACCAAAGCATCGGCCTTGCCAGCGACTGCCAGAATTAAAAACATTTGATCATCCTTGTCACGAATTAATGGCAAGCCTTCGGGAATCTTATCAATAACGACTGTAGCAGCGTAAGGCAAAAAATCAGCCAATAACAAGGCTTGTTCGTCTTTGCCAAGTTTAAATTTAGGGTAGGCAAGAACAAGCATTAACTCGTTGACGGTGTCTTTGCTCGCCAAAGGGATTATCTGTTCGTTTTGCCAAGCGTGACGTAACCATGCCATTTTTTGTTGTGAAAATAACAAGGTGGAAATAATGCAGTTAGTATCCAATACTACACGAGGCGTCATACCGGTTTTTGTCTTGCCCAATGAATGGCATCATTGATATCTTGTTCGTTAATGCCTAACGCTTCGAGTTTAGCTCGAACGGCATCGGCTTGTTGAATCCTGACCGGCGTAAGAATAATTCGTCCGGATTCGGTTGCAATATCATAATATTCTGCATGACCCACTGACATAACCACCGATTTTGGCAAGGTTAATTGGTTTTTACTGGTTAATTTCGCTAACATGACAGCCTCCAAAGTAATGAAGTAAGATTATATTACCAATGGTTGATAATTCAAAAAGCTATTCTAATTACATTATTCTTACTCAAGAGCGTCACTGCCCGCAGGTGAGAAAGAAAAGCCTGAAAACGTTAAAAGACAAAATCAGAAACAAGACCAAAAGATCACGCGGTGACAGCATGGAAACGATAATAAAAGAACTTAACCCCATGCTTAAAGGCTGGTTTAATTACTTTAAGCACGCTCATAAATGGACGTTTTCAGGGATAGATAGCTTTATCAGGCGACGATTACGCAGCTTGAGAAACAAGCAAAGAACAGGACAAGCGGGTTTTGGACGCTCAAAACATCTACCGCTGCGAGACAGGAGTCGAGTAGTCCCCAGAAGCGATAGTGCATGTGTTTTCACGAAGCGTTTTTTGCGTAGTGGAAATGCAGGCTTTACGAAATCGCGTCGAGTCATTGGAGAGCATGTGAACTACCCCTTGTTGGGTGGTGAGCGAGTGACCAGGACGGCTGGGGCTTGCGTAGCAATCTAATTGGTCGCGGTATTTTTGAGTATTTCCACGCTGGGAGCAAGGGAAATCTTTACTCAAAAATAGCGACTCCCCGCATCAACTTATGCCAAATGCCTATTTCACCAAGTATGGGCTTTTCACTATGAAAGAAGCTCATGCTATGGCTTGTCAATCCCGATGAGGAAATTCTCGACTGGAAAGCCGTGTGCGGGAAAACTGCACGCACGGTTTGGAGGGAGGGGAGGTTAATAGCCTTCCCTACCCCTATCAAACGGCATTGTATTTGCTCTGGATTCCAAGCTCAAGCTGTGTATCCCTGCCCTGGAAGCTCCAGGTTTCAGGGATGCGCGAAGTAAGAGCTTCGCATACCGCATTCCCAAGCTGGAGCTTGGGAATGAGTATAACGAGTTTAAATTGGCTCGGCATGTAATCTGACTCCCAGTGCTTTTAGCACTTTTAGCACAGTGTCAAAGCGGGGCTTGGAGCCAGGTGACAAAGCCTTATAGAGGCTTTTGCGTCCAAGTCCTGCCTCCTTGGCAATCATCGCCATACCCTTGGCTTTAGCAATATAGCCCAGGGCGCTAAGTAGCTCATTGTTGTCGCCATCATCCAGCACTTGAGATAAATACTCGCTGATAGCTTTGTCGCTAACGAGGAGATTTGCCATATCGAATTCAGGCAGTGTTGCTATACATATTTTTTTTCAAAATCAATCCTCCAAGATATCTGCTAAATGTTTTGCTTTGACAATATCAGATGCCTGTGATGATTTGTCGCCGTCACCCAACATGATAATCAGCTCATTATCGCGCTGCACATAATACATACGCCAACCTGAACCGAAATGTTCACGCATTTCGAAAACACCTTCACCAACGGGTTAAATATCGCCAAGCAAACCCCGTTTAGCTTTGTCAAGACGACGTCCAAGCAAGATTTGCGTCATGCTATGCTTAATTTCGGACAGCCAAGCGTCAAATGTAGGTAAAGTGCGAATGATAGTCATGAGCCATTTGCGCTGCTCTGTAAGCCTTGATATTCCTAGTCTGTAGCGCCCTGTAAAATTCGTTTACCCCAATTTTCAACGGTAGAATCAGGGTTTGAGGGGGTAGATTTTGATGAAATTCGTTTTTTACAAATTTTTACCCCAGAATTAAAGCAAATAATTACAACATGTTAGAATGATAGGATAATTTGTGAAAAATAAATTATTTTATCAATCAAGGTGTTATTTCACAATGCAAATGCCTCAGTCATAGAATAATTGTATCAATATGGATACATGTTATCAAGAATGAATAGGGACTAAGTCGTAATCACGCCATTTATTGCGCTGGATCCCAAGCTCAAGCTTGGTATCCCGATTCTGGAAATGTCAGCAGCCAAGTTGGGGCTTGGCGTTTTCGGGCAGAGGAATCAGGTTAGTCGCCTTAGTTTCATTTGCTGCTCATTAAATAGCTTAGTCGTAAGCTTATATTCCTCAATCCTGTCATAAAACCTTAACTTTACTTTCATATAATGGGAGTTGAGATGCCTTCGTGGGGAAGGCGCAGATAAGTTTTAACCAATACGCATGCAATTAAATCGTAATAAACGTAGCCGGACTTTGGCCTGGATGATCTGGAGTGGCTTAACTCTGGCTCAGGCAGGGCTTGATGTCAGCGCACAAGAAGCGCCTCAGGCAGTAGCAACAGACGTTGAGCCGCAAGCCGCGCCCAAGCAACCCGCTGCCAGTTTCGATTTATTTGAATTGCGGGTAAAGGGCAATACCCTGCTGGATAAAAAACAACTGGAACGCACCATCTATCCATTTTTGGGGCCGAAAAAAAGCATAGATAATGTTGATTTGGCACGCTCCGCGTTGGAAGATTTGTACCGGTCGAAGGGTTATCAAACCGTATCGGTGGATATTCCCGAGCAAGACGTAAAAAACGGTATTGTTTATTTACAAGTAGTCGAAGGCAAGGTATCACGCCTGCGCGTTAAAGAAGCCCGTTATTTCTCCCTCGATAAAATCAAGGCCGGTTTGCCGGAACTGGCCGAAGGTAGCGTGCCTCATTTCCCAACCATGCAAAAACAGTTGTCAGAGTTGGGGGGGCAAAGCCCTGATCGTAAAGTTCAACCGGTTTTACGGGCAGGGGACACGCCAGGTACGCTGGAAGTTGATTTAAAAGTAAAAGACGAGTTGCCCTTGCATGGTCGGGTAGAACTTAATGGTCGAAATACGTCAAGCACATCGCGACTGCGTTTGGTGTCGTCATTGCACTACGACAATCTCTGGCAAGCCATGCACAGTGCATCATTGATGTATCAGGTCTCACCGGAGAATAGTGCGCAAGTGAATGTTTGGGCGGGTACTTATGCGCTGCCGTTGTTTAGTACAGATATGCGGTTGGCTTTATATGGGGTCAACTCGTCGTCAAGTTCTAACGTCGCCAATGTCGGGGGGTCGACAATTATTGGCACCGGCAGCATTTTTGGAGCCCGGTTGGTGAAACCGTTGATGCCGCTGGTTAATTATTTTCATAGCGCAACGCTGGGAGTTGATTACAAGAATTTTAAAGATAGTTTAACGTTGAACAAATCGGGCGGTTTTCAAACCCCTATTGCTTATACCCCGTTTTTGGCGCAGTACAGCGGCAGTTTTCGCACTGAGCAATCATTAACCAGTTTCGATTTGGGGGCGCATTTTTCAGTACGCGGCCTTGGTAACGACCAGGCGCAATTTGAAAACAAGCGTTATTTGGCGAAGGCCAATTATTTCTATCTGTCCAGCGATGTGAAATTTAACCACGATTTACCCCTGGGCATGCAGCTACGTAGTCATTTTACCGGTCAGGTTGCCGATTCGCCTCTCATTAGTAATGAACAGTTCTCGCTGGGCGGTGCGCAGAGTGTGCGCGGTTATTTTGAAACCATGGCTTTGGCGGATGACGGTGTGTTCGGCTCGTTGGAATTGTACTCGCCGCACATGGCTTCTGTGGACTGGGATTATTTGAATAACTTGAAATTTATGGCGTTTATCGATGCCGGTAAAGGTTGGATTCAGAACCCTCTGCCGGGTAACGTCAATGGCAATACGCTGGCCGGAGCAGGCTTTGGGATGAATTTCCAGATGTGGAAACACTTTATTGGCGTACTGGACGTTGGCTTTCCGTTTCTTTCGTTGGGGCCTGTGCATAGTGGCGATCCGCGCATGGATTTTAATATAGCCACCGAATTTTAAAGTCGGGCGGGGTGTGCAAATTCACATCCAGCTGGTTTGAGTCGATTCCGCTTGTGTTGATGACTATTAATTTAAGCCAGGACAGATAACCTTCCTTTAAGGGATGTTATCTGTAAAATCGTCCCGCATAAAATTGGAAGCCGTGTCGGGCCAAGGGTGGACTCTACTTTATCCAAGTTACAAAACGCCAGAGCTTTCATCTGGCAAGAATTTTTTTATAGTGCCAGGCCAAAGCCCGTTATGTGGCGGGTCTGGAAATCAGCCGATATTGTTTTAAAAGACGGCGGGGTTGCCACGAACAAAAGTGTGTTAATTATTTTAGGTAAAGGTTACAACCATGTCTCACAAAGCGCAGTTGATTTTGCATAAACCGGTGGATAATCTGTTCAGATTAAAGCCGCTGGTTGCGTGTATGCGCGTGGTGATTGCCGGCGGCTTGTTTGCCGGTTCGGTTGTGCCGGTTCATGCCGATTTGCCGGTGTCCGGGGTTACTGCCATAGCCTCTCCAACGGGAGTTGCAATCCCTTGGGTTGGTTCCGGCAGCGCCGATCAGCTCGTTAATGGCAACACCTTACAGATTAATCAGCACAGCGATAAAGCTATCCTCAACTGGCAAAGCTTTAACGTTGGCAAAGAAAATACCGTTCAGTTTGTTCAGCCCGATTCCGGCTCGGTTGCACTTAACCGCATTTACCAACAAGATCCCAGTCAAATTCTCGGTCAAATCACCGCTAACGGTCAGGTGTATTTGTATAACCAAAACGGCTTTGTGTTCGGTAAGGATTCGGTCGTCAACACCAATAGTTTGTTGGCCAGTACCTTAAATATCACTGATGATGTGTTTAAAAATAGTGGTATTACCCAAGTATTCGATAAAAACGGCGGTGCTGCGCTTGCAATTGAGCCGACGAGGCCAGGCGCTGCGATGGATCCGAAAACAGCCCGGATTTTGATTGAAGCCGGTGCCAAAATCCATACCGATAAAAATGGCCGCATTATCATCGCCGCCCCGACCATAGTCAATCAAGGTTCGTTGTCATCCGATAACCAAGGTCAAATCATCTTGGCGGCCAGCGAGGACAAGGTCTATTTGCAGGCTGCGGATCCGTCAAGTCCTTTCGCAGGTTTAGTGGTAGAGGTGGATACCGGCGGTAAGGTAATCAATACCGGCGATATTCTGGCAAAGCAGGGCAACATCACGATGGCCGGTTTTGCGGTTAATCAGGAAGGTCGTGTGAGTGCGACGACCTCGGTGAATGTAAACGGCTCCATACGACTGTTGGCGCAAGAGCAACATGGCTCGTCCAGTGGGCAACTGATAGCCACTAATACCACTCGGGCTAGCGATAATGGTGATGGTTTGGGAGCCGAGTCAAAACTGACCTTTGGTTCCGGCAGTGTTACTCAAATCGTCGCCGATAATGACGGAGCAACCGCGATTGACGAGCAAAAACAGCCGCAATCCTATCTTGAGGCCAATGCGCATAATGTAGAGTTGGATGCTAATTCGGCTATCGTAGTGCCTAGAGGCAAGGTTAATATTACTGCAACAAATAATTTGGTAAATTCAACACAAGGTACTACAGGCCGTATCTATATGGATAAGACTGCGTTGATTGATGTATCGGGTTATAAGGGCGTCAACGTTGCGATGGAACGTAATGTTGCGCAAATCTCTGCGCAAAGTTTTGAGTTGCGTAATTCACCGAAACAAATAGGCGGGGTTTTACAAGGGCAAACTGTTCAGGTTGATATCAGAAATAATACTCCGATTGTCGATATCAGTGGAGCAGTGGCCAGGATACAACGCGGTGTTGAAGAGCGATTGAGTAGCGGTGGACAAATTAATCTATCGTCTAGTGGCGATGTCATTATCAATGATAATGCAAAAATAAACATTTCAGGTGGTTCGGTCAACTATCAGGATGGCTTTATTAACACCACCAAACTGGTGAACGATTACGGAAAAATTGTTGACATTAGTGCCGCTGATCCAAATCAGCATTACTCTAGTATTTTTGGAGTTGTCACTGAAGAACATAAGAAATGGGGTATTACCACAATCTGGGATCTTCTTGGGCTTTTTGGACAAGGCCAATTTCAGCAAGGCTATGTAGAAGGTAAATCTGCTGGCGCGATAACTATACAAACTCCTCTATTGGATTGGAATGGTAATTTAAGCGCACGTTCCATTGGCGGTATTTATCAACGATCAGCTAGTCTTACTCCTTTTGGGGGTAGTTTTACCGTTGATATGACACCGTACCGGTCGGTGCAAGATATTATTTTCCAAGCTGAAAAAAATCATGTGCAGCTTGCAGCTGCCGACCCGTTTCCAAAGCGCAAGACGGGTGACTCGGCAAATCTTGTATTAGATACCTCATTATTGAATAACTCAGGTGTTCAAAATGTATCGGTTAAAACTTGGGGGGGTGCGACAGTAGTCGATGGTACTGCCATTAATATGTCGCCAGGTGGAAGCTTGTCAATTGAGGCCAGTAGCATTGATGTTAACGGAAGTATCAAGTCGGCAGGCGGCGGCATTAGTCTAACAGCGGCTACTAATGTCAATTTTGGATCAGCAGGGCAAGTGACGCTGGCAAAGCAGGCAACGTTGGATGTGTCAGGTGGCTGGATCAATGATCTACCGCCAGGGCCAGCTGCCAAGCCGGTAGATCAATTACATATTGATGGCGGTAGCGTAAAAATTAGTGGTCAAGGTGATGTGCTTGTCAATGCCGGATCGTCTATCAAAGCCGATGGCGGGGCATGGCTTTCCGCAATCGGTCGTTTAACATCCGGAAAAGGCGGGTCGATTGATCTTGCTGCTGTCGGTAACGGAGTGATTCCTTCAGCTTTGCAAGTGGCTGGCGATTTGTCTGCTTATAGCTTAAGCCAAGGCGGGAGTCTTAAGTTGGATAGCAGTAAAATTATTGTTGGAGCGGTTTTAGCGCCGATTGATTTGATACCCCCTTTAGTGTTGGGTGTTCATAACGGCTCACTCGACATTGCTCCTGACATGAGCTTTAGTAAAATCGGCCTGAATGGCAATGTTGAAGGGATTACTGTTAAGAGCAATGTGGCATTGGATTTGAAAACCCAAAATCTTGTGCTGCAAAGTAGTTACCGGGACAGGTTGACGGGCAGTTCCATTCGTGATTTTAGTAGTGTCGTTTTATTGCCGGAAAACTTAAGAAGTCCATTGCAACTGGATTTGACGGGTACCTCCGGAGTAACGCTTGAAACCGGTAGTTCGATTACGGTGGATAAAGGTTCAACAGTCAATCTGGCGGCAACGGCGGGCAGTATTTTTGTTGATGGGGCGATTAACGCACCGGCGGGTAATATCAATCTGTCTATTGTACCTTTATCGGGCCTTGAGTATGATCCTGCTCAAACTATTTGGCTGGGTGCACATGCCGGTTTACTGGCGTTAGGTGACACCCGCTTGAATCCGGTCGATGTCATTGGGCGTCGATCAGGAAGTGTATTGGATGGCGGTAATGTCACTGTCAATGCCGAGCGAGGTACGGTGATTCTTGAAAAAGGTGCCATGATTGATGTTTCAGGTACGCATGCCCAATTGGATCTTTTACAACCGACAACATCCGGCGTAGGTTTAAACTATGCAGCGACCACTATTGGATCCAATGCCGGTAAAATAGCAATTACCGCAGCAGAAGGTATTGTACTTGATGGAAACATGAAGGGCTTTGCAGGCACCTCAACGATGCAAGCCGGGACTCTGTCGCTGAGTCTGGACAGGTCTTTGCGTAATCCGCCGCAACAACCGATAAATCCTTTTCCGAGCGGAAATTTGGCGATTAACGTCGTGCAGGGTGCTCAACAGGTATTAACCGGTGGCACCCAATTTGGGGATGTTATTCCAGATGGTCTGAACGGAACGATGACGGTTAGCGCCGATAAAGTCATGGCGGGCGGCTTTTCTGATGTACGTCTGACGACGCCTGGGCAGGTAACATTTTTAGGTGATGTCGCCCTTAAGACGGCTGCTCGTATCAATATCGATGCCCAATCGATCAACTGGGCAGGTTTAAACAGCTCAACTACCGGCACTGTTAATCTTGATAGCGTTTATTTAAAATTGGGCTCGTCTTTAGTCAGAGATGTTGGTGCGCTCCCTGTTACAGGCGGCGGAGTTTTTACCGCTCATGCACAGTGGACGGATCTGCAAGGTGCCTCTTTGTGGAATGGCTTTAACACCATTACGCTTGATAGTGTGCATGACTTGAGAACGATAGGAGTGAACGATGGTACTCAACGAGACTATTTGGGTACCTTGGTAACCGCAGCAAATCTCAATCTACAGGCCAGTCAAATCTATCCCTCCACACTCAGTCAATTTACTTTTGCGGTTAAAAATAATCCTGACGGTCAAATTAATATTACTGGTGCCAATACCGATACATCGCCGCTGTCAGCCGCAGGAAATCTAACTTTTAAAGCACCGGTCATAAACCAGAATGGCGTTTTGAAAGCGCCGTTAGGCATTATTAGTCTGATAGCCGATACCAGTCTGACTTTAGGCCCGAATAGTGTAACCTCGGTTTCGGCGGCCGGGCAATTGATTCCATTTGGGGTGATTCAGGGCGGATTGGATTGGCTATATCCGTTGACCAATCCTCAGAATCTGGTTTTTAATACTCCGCCGGAAAAGCAAATAATACTGAACGCACCCGCCATCAATATGGAAAAAGGCAGCAAGATTAATATTGCTGGCGGCGGTGACTTGTTTGGTTATGAATTTAAACCGGTTACAGATGGCTTTCCGGATTATTTAGCACAAGGCGGTTTTGCCATTTTGCCAACCTTGGGGTCGGTATTGGCACCTTATGACCCTTTCCAAAGTAGTGGTTCGACTTATGCGCCGGGTAGCCAGATTTAT
>Ga0194052_1001332_pt1 | contig 14430 bp, 10 predicted proteins | sample SepL226m_MetaG_FD_160117 | JGI IMG/M metagenome (GOLD analysis project Ga0194052, IMG submission 160117) | Anoxic zone freshwater microbial communities from boreal shield lake in IISD Experimental Lakes Area, Ontario, Canada - Sep2016-L227-6m | ecosystem: Environmental > Aquatic > Freshwater >... | reverse complement strand
ATATAAATCAAAAGTATATAATTTTAGAAGAACCAAGAGCCAATGAAGAATCAGTATATCCCATAGTTTATGATGGAGATAAAAAAACAGAAAAAAGATGGCAAAGGGGATATGAGAGAGTTAGGCAGGAACTGGATGAATACAGGATTAGAAGAGATAAAAATGGAATAATCAGTATCGATTTTAAAACCCGAATGGATGAGAATTCACTCCCGACTACATGGTGGGATAGAAAAGAGTACGCTTCAGCGAATTATGGCGCTGCGGAGTTGAAAGAATTGTTCAATATCAAACCTTTTGATTTTCCAAAAGCCAGAATGCTTGTTCAGGATTGTATTCGCGCGGCTGGAGCATTGGCGAAAAGATCAATCACTCTTGATTTTTTTCCAGGTTCAGCAACGACATTTGATGCTGTTCAACGCTTGAATAAAGATGATAACGGACAACGTAAATGTATTTTGATAGAACAAGGCCATCACGTTTATTCAATCATCATCCCCCGAATTAAAAAAATTGCTTACACTTTTGACTGGAAAGACGGCAAGCCCAAGAGCGATACCATGAACGGTCTTGGCGTTTTCTTCAAATACCAGCGGTTGGAACAATATGAAGAAGCCCTGGAAAATATTTCCTTTACCGTTTCAAAAGAAACCGCCCAGAAAGCTCTTGAATTCGACCAGTACATTCCCAAATATTTTCTGGAGTTCGAGACCAGGGGCAGTCAAACCCTGGTCAATACCGAAGCTATGTCGGATCCGTGGGGTTACGAACTCAATATCTGGGACGGACTCACATATAACACCCGGCAGGCGGTTGATCTGGTGGAGACATTCAATTATCTGATAGGACTGAACATGCAAAAAAGCATGACTCGGGAAATCCAGCGCCAAAAATATCAGTTCATTTATGGAAACAACAACGCAGGCAGTCAGTTGATGGTTGTCTGGCGCAATACGAAAAACTGGGAGATATCGGACTACGAGGCCGACCGCGATATTCTGAAAGAAGAATTAAAATCCTTTGTGTATGACGTGCTGTACATCAACGGCCAGGCGATTTTTGACGGATATCAGCCCATCGAGGAAATCTTCAAAAATAAAATGATTCCATAACCATGCAACTCAGCAAAAAACTCACTCTGTTCCAATTCATCCTCAAACAGTTTGGATACGACGATTTTGTGTCCCTGAGAGCGGAATTCAATATCAGGGAAACCGGGTCCAACGCCTCTGGACGCTCGTATTTTGCGGGAATTCTGGTCAATCGGTCTAAAATAATCATAGAGAAACACACTTTGTTTGCTTATGATGAGGCCATTCAAGATTACGAAAAAAAGCTGCGGGAGCACCGGGCTGAGCCTCTTTTTACCTTGAAATATTACCAATGGCTGGCACTGCTGTTCACCGAGTATTATCTGGATCGTTACGCAACCAATAAAATCGCCTTTATCCGTGACCTTAATGCGTTCATACAGCATCACTCCGATTTCAAGGGCATGGATGACTACACCGAAAACGACTTAAAAAAACTGGCTTTCTGGATGGCCACCGGCAGCGGCAAAACCCTGCTGATGCACTGTAATTATTGGCAGATATTAAAATACCTGAAAGACTGGGAAAATATTATCCTCATCACGCCCAATGAAGGCTTGAGCCGTCAGCATTACGAGGAATTCATCCAAAGCGGCATCGGAGCTGCGATATATTCCGGCAGCGAGGAAAGCCTGAAAACTCTGGATGGCGAAGTCCTGATTATCGAAATCACGAAACTGACCACGAACAAGAGCGGCGAAGGCGTCAGCGTGGATGTGGATTATTTTTCCGAGTCCAGAAATTTGGTGTTTATTGATGAGGGACACAAAGGTCAGCGGTCAGAGGAAAAAGCCTGGAAAAAGCTGCGGGAACATATCACCCGGGGTGAAGGTTCGTTCACCTTTGAATATTCCGCGACATTTGGACAAATCATAAGCAGCGGAGACAGCGATCTACTCCGGGAATACGGTCGATCCATTATTTTTGATTATTCCTATCGCCATTTTTATACCGACGGTTACGGCAAGGATTTCGCTGTTTTCAATATCGACGCACAAAACGATTACAGCGAGATACAGAACCGGCTGCTGCTTACCGCCGGGTTGTTGGGCTTTTATGAGCAACTGGCCCTGTTTGAAGAATATCGGGAAGAACTTAGGATATACAACATTGAAAAACCGCTCTGGATATTTGTGGGTAGCAAAGTCATCGGCAGCGGTTCCAAAACCCTCTCTCTGGCGGACAGACAAAATATTTCGGATGTGTCGCATATTGTGAAATTCTTTACATTCATCTTGTCCCAGCCCGCCGAATTCCAGAAGGACATTGATAAAATACTGTCTGGACGGTCGGGACTGAATGAAGCCAGCGGCGAAGATATTTTTAAAAACCGCTTTCAATCCCTGCATATCCAAAAACCATCCGCAGAACAAATCATTCAAACGGTTTTTAACGGGACCGGCGGCATTGAGGCCTTTCAAATCAAACAGGCGGACGGCGAAATCGCTTTGAAAACCAGAACCAGCCACAGCGACCACTATTTTGCCGTGATCAACATCGGCGATGTACCCAAATACGCCAAAAAACTGGAAGAAGATACGGGAGGCGAGCTGGTCGTTCAAGACAATCTCTTTACAACATCCCTGTTTCACGGGATTTCGTCACCCGCATCCAAAATTAACATCCTCATCGGGTCCAAAAAATTCATCGAAGGATGGAACTCGTGGCGGGTGTCCAGCATGGGGTTGATGAACATGGGAAAAAGCGAGGGGCCGCAAATTATCCAACTGTTCGGTCGGGGCGTTCGCCTGAAGGGAAAAAGCCATTCGCTGAAACGCGAAGACGCTGATGCGCCATACCATGTGAAAGCACTGCAAACCATATCGATTTTCGGGTTGAACGCATCCTACATGAACCGGTTCTTATCGGAAATTGAAAAAGAAGTCTGTGCATATACGAATTTTACCGTTGATATAAGGTTCAATCGCAAGGAGCAGTGGAGCGACAATATTGTAACATTCGAACGACAGGGAGATTTCAAGGAACACAGCGTCGCGCTTGCCTGCCTTCCCCAAATTTGCAGACGGGTAAGTCTTGATTTGAGAAACAAAGTGAGTATGGCGGCCGGCGGTTTCAACAGTCAGGTTGCGGAAGATGCAGGGGCGTTCAACGTCAATTTTCTTCTGAATTTTATTGATTTTATCGATTTTAATGCGCTGACCCTGGAAGCCTGCAGATACCGCCTACTTAAAGGCTATACCAACCTGATTGTCATGAAATCCGCCATTGAGGCGATGGTTCGCGGCGATGATTATTCCTTGCTCGCTCATCCGGGACAATTCGGCCTGGCTGAGGCGATCAGCGGCAAAATTCAGAATATCGCCGCTATCCTCATCAAGGACTACATCAACAAATTTTATGCGGACAAGGAAAAAGCCTTTTTAACTCGGCATCTGACATATAAAATGCTGAACCCGAACATGCATGGGACACTATTTCCGGAAGCAAATCGCATCATCGTGAAAGCGCCCAGACAGCATCAATCCGTGATAGAAGAACTGAAAGCTGGCATCGAAGAGCTGTATAAAAATGACAGTGAAATTTTGCCGACGATTCATTTTGGAAACCACTTATATTCCCCCATCGCTTCATGGGAAAAAGGGGAGCGGTTCAACGAAGTTAAAACTGTTCCCACGCGGTTGAACCAGGGGGAGCGAGATTTTCTTGTACATTTGAGAGGCTTTCTTATCGAAGCCGCCGATCGATTCAAGGACAAGAATGTTTTTGTGCTAAGGAATCTTTCACAAAAAGGTATCGGCTTTTTTATCGAAAGTTCATCCTTTTTCCCGGATTTTATCCTATGGGTGGTGGCGGGAAACGTGCAGCACATTTATTTTCTTGATCCGAAAGGCATCCGGGAAACCAGAAATTTCAACAATCCAAAAGTGATTTTCTGCCGGGAACAAACATCGGATATTGAACGGAAAATCAACGAGGATTTAAAAAATGATGATTTGGACCTGTCCGTCACTGTTTCCGCATACATTCTTTCCGTAACACCATTCAAGGAAATCTCGCTGGTCTGGGGAGAAGGTAACGTCACTTTGGAAAAATTCACGGAAAATCATGTGCTTTTCATCAACGAAAGCAAGGCGTATCTGAGTCATATTTTTAAGAATTCAGATCATCCTTTGCCAGCATGTACACTCGGTTGACAGGCTCCTTCAATTTTCTTCAATGCTATCGAACGTATCATAATATTATTTATGACTGTGTTACTATATGCAATCACTATTGCATATAGTAGCGCTTTATGCAATGATCATTTCATGATGAACAGAACTTTCTGGATGGAACGAATCGTCGCCGCATGGTCGCGGCGGTCGGTCATTTGGCTTTCCGGTGTCAGGCGAGCAGGAAAAACATATTTGTGCCAAAGTTTGACCGATATTGAATATTTCGACTGCGAACTGCCAAGGGTTCGGGGAATGCTGGATGATCCCGAAGGTTTCCTGCGGCCTCTGCAAGGACGCACTGTCGCCCTTGATGAAATCCACCGTCTTCGTAATCCCTCCGAAATTCTGAAAATTGCGGCAGACCACTTTCCTGATATACGCATCATCGCCACCGGGTCATCAACACTCGGTGCATCTGCTAAATTTCGTGATACATTAACGGGCCGCAGGGAAACCTTATGGCTGACTCCGATGGTAAGTCCTGATCTCCTTGATTTTGGGCAGACACAACTGGACAGGCGCTTTCTTTTCGGCGGCTTGCCCCCGTTCTACCTGTCCAACACCTTGCCGGAACGTGACTTTCAGGATTGGGTCGACAGCTACTGGGCGAAAGATATCCAGGAATTATTCCGGATCGAACGCCGTCATTCTTTCCAGCAATTTTTCGAGTTGCTGATGTCGCAGAGCGGCGGTATTTTCGAGGCTTCCGGTTTTGCTTCGCCTTGCGAAGTCAGCAGGACGACGATAAACAATTATCTGGCGACGCTTGAGGCTACATACGTCGTTCATATCGTTCGTCCGTTCAGCACAAATAAAGCCACAGAGATTATCTCAGCGCCGAAGGTCTATGGTTTCGACACGGGTTTCATCTGCTACTATCGGGGTTGGCATCAGCTTCGGAGCGATGACATGGGGATTCTTTGGGAACATTATGTCCTGAATGAGATTCAGGGGCGATTGCAGATGCGAGATGTAAAATACTGGAGAGATAAGCGCGGCCATGAAATCGATTTCATCGTTGCGCGCAGAGGTGAGGCTCCTATTGCCATTGAATGCAAGTGGTCATACCGGGATTTTGATCCCCGCAACTTGAAGCTTTTCCGTCACCGTTATCCGCAAGGCGATTCTTATGTTGTCGGAGCAGATGTCGATCGGGTTATGGACAGGCAATATGAAGGCTTAAACGTGAAATTCGTCGGTCTGGACACCCTGATTGAAAGTCTGAAAATAAGTAAAAGACCCACATCATGATATACTCATTGCTGGAAATCACCTTATTAGCTGGCTTTGTGGTGTCACGAAGATAGTCTTACACCTTTCATCAGCCCACGCTGAATGCACTTTCAACGCGATATATGGCAAGTCCCCCGTCATTCCGGCAAAAGCCGGAATGACCTTAAGAATTCTTCATTCAGGGATCGAATTCATCAATCTGTTTTCAATCCGCTTTCTTCTTCCACCGGTTCTTCGGCCAATGGCGCCGGGATAGGCTCTTCGGCGGAAATTTTGATTTCGTCTTCTGGAGTGTCCAAAAGAATCTCTTCTTTCCAGCTCAACTGTATCTCGATTTTCTGTTTTCCTTTTTTTTCAACAGCCTCAATTTCAACCTCAATTTGGCCCTCGGGCCTCAGGGTTACAAATGAAGCCCCTTTCTGAATAACCACTTTTCCTTCTTTAAAGTTTCCCGCCAGATCTGAAAGCATTGAGCCGACAGCATCCGCTTCCAGTTTGCATTTGACCGTTACCTCGTTTTTTTTCATTTATTTTTTCCTTTTTCCTTTTTTTCCTGCGATATGCCTGCTGTCACCAATCTCTCGAAATTTACAAAACACAGGCCTTTCATTTATTAACTTACTATTGAAATATTCAAACAGAATTAGATTTGCGTTAGAAATATATAAATGACTGCATCACAGCCGAGTTGAAAATGGATACTAAAACTCGATTATCAAGTTTTTTTGTAACATGCTGATATTGTTGTACGGGGCTATGCACTTGACTGTACCACACACCATATATTGTGGTTGTCTTTCATAAGGAAGGTACGTCGTGAATTTCGCAAGGATTATACTTCTCGGCGGAAGTACAGGCTGCTATACTTGAGACCGGATAGATTTGTGAAAATGAAAGTTTCATATTGCGCGATTTTATAAATTATCATGCAAAACTATTGCGCGATCCTAATTCGTTGAATTCATAAATTTATGCGGTCTCGAGTATATCTTCAGCGGCTTCCGGAAAAGATTGGAAGCTTTAAGAGCAACGTAAAGCTGAATATCCTCAAAGAAACATTGCCGGAAATCCATCCTGTAGATTTGGCGGATATTCTGGAAGAGCTTCCGGAAGAACAGCGGATAGCCATTTTCAATTAACTTGAAACATTGATCCAGATGCCTAATTTCCCTTCTTTAAAGTTTCTCGCAATATCCGAAAACATCGAACTGACAGCATCCGCTTCCAGTTTGCATTTGACCGTTACCTCGCGATTTCATCAACTTCTAACCCACCGCTAACTCCCTTCTAACAATTTTTTCATAGTATGCGCATAACCCAACAGCTCAATTTATCCTGACTCAGGTCTGGTTTTGTGATCAGACTGGATTCCGGCATTCGCCGGAATGAGGGATAAAATAGCTTTTCATGGTTAAGGAGAGATCAATTGGAAAATACTGACACAGTTAAGCGTCAGCCATTTCTGAACATGACGTACCGTAACTGGCTTCGATTCCGATGGTGGCTTGTAATACTATCGGCGCTGGTGATCATCGGGCTTCAATTCTGTCATCAGATAATTCTATCCCATCACAATGATCTTAAAAACACGATCGCGTTGTATAGCGATACCGCGATCAATCAGACTCTGATCAACTGGCTGATTGTAAGCTGCTGGATCATTCTGATTACCGGAACCGCAGCGTTTGTTTTGTTTTTTAAAACGCGAAACCGAACGATTGAATTGGTTGCGCATAAGCAGAATCTGGGAACAGCAATTTTGGGCTGGCACAGGGCCGAAGAAAAATACTGCAGTATTTTTCAAAACACGGGAGCTGCAACCATTCTGATTGAAGCCGATATGACCCTATCCATGATTAATGAAAACGCATCGCGGTTACTGGGATATACACGTGAAGAAATCGAAGGCAAAATGAAAACCAGTGACTTCATCAAAGGCGATAGCTTTAAAATGGTTCACGAATACCACTTGGCCAGACGAAGGGGGGATAAAAATGTGCCTGTCGAATATGAAGCACAAATGATCGATAAAAATGGTGTTGTTAAAGATATCTTCTTTCGTGTGGGGATGATTCCGGAAACTCAGACCAGCATCGCATCCCTCATCGATATCACCGAAAAAAAACGGCTGGAAACACAGTTGCGGCAAGCACAGAAAATGCAGGCCATTGGTACGCTGGCCGGAGGGATCGCACACGACTTCAACAACATTTTGGCCGGTATTATGGGGTATGCAGAACTGGCGATTCCTGATGTTGAAGATACAAAAAAAACTGTGGAACGTCTAAACCGCATTCTTTCCGCCGGGGCTCGAGCAAAGGAATTGACACGACAGATATTGATGTTCAGCCGTCAAACCGAACAAAAGCCGGAAACCGTCCAATTGAACGAGATTCTGGAAGAAACGCTGAAGCTGATTCTGGCGACTGCACCTGCAATTCGAATCGATAAAAATACATCTGCAACTACTGAGTCGATTTTGGCGGATCCGTCACAGATTCATCAAATCATCATGAACCTTTGCACCAACGCGGTTCATGCCATGGGCGGTGAAGTCGGTGTTTTGACTGCGAAACTGGAACCCGTTGAACTGGATTCCAACACTGCCCGGCAAACTGCCGGACTCTCCCCTGGGCAATATGCTCGGCTGACAATTGGCGATACTGGCCATGGTATGACATCTGCTGTCCGTGAACGAATATTCGACCCCTTTTTTACAACCAAAAAAAATGGCGATGGTACGGGGATGGGATTGTCGGTTGTTCACGGTATTGTTACGCACCTTCATGGCGCAATCACAGTGAAAAGCGAACTGGGTAACGGAACGACATTTCAGGTATATTTTCCGATAGCTGAAAAACGACCCATCACGCCTGCTCTCCCAAAATCAGCAATACCGACCGGAACTGAAAGAATTCTGCTGATTGACGATGAGGAAACGATTGTCGATGTCGCCAGTCAAATTCTTCGAGGTCTCGGATACAGGGTGTTTACGGAAACGGTCAGCCGCCATGCGCTGTGGACATACATGAAAGATCCGTTTGCCTTTGATCTTGTGATTTCGGATCAGACGATGCCGGGAATGAAGGGTGCCGAATTGTTTAAAAAAATCCAATCGATTCGCCCTGAGCTTCCGTTCATTTTGTGTACTGGTTTCAGCAAAAACGTGACACGGGAATCGGTTCTATCAATGGGTATTCAGGAACTAATCATGAAACCCTATACAAAAAATGAACTGGCGGCAGTAGTGAGAAATGTCCTGGATCTCCCTTTTGTAAATATCGATCATGATAAACGAGGGATGACGACCATGTAAAAACCGGAAGCAGCCATTCAAGCGCGCCCCCATTCATCATTTTTTAACCAATTGCTAACATGATTTTAACAATTACATGCCATTATCAAGGAGATTTGATATGTTCGAAGTTGAACGATTTAAGCATGAATCCATTCAGGATAAGCATAAGCAGTTTTTTGTCACATTGTTGAATGACATTGAAAAAGGCCGAATCATTTCCGCTGAAAATGATCAGGCCCTGCTGACACCGACGGAACTGATACAGTTTATCATCTTACGATACGAACACGCAGAGAAAAGGAGATTCGATATGTCCGAAGTTGAACGATTTGAGCATGAATCCATTCAGGATAAGCGTAGCATTCAGCAGTTTTTTGTCACATTGGCGGATGGCATTGAAAAAGGCCGAATCATTCTGTCCGCTGAAAATGATCAGGCCCTGCTGACGCCGACGGAACTGATACGGCTTTCCATCAAAACAAAGAAAAAATCAGGAAAATCCAAACTGTCCATCAAACTTACATGGAAAGATTCGGCCATTGAAAGTTATCGAAAGAAAGGCAATGAAATCCAAATATCCTCCTGATGTCGCCTCGAAACTATATGAAATTTGGGAAAATTTCACGTTTCTGACCCTGGAAGTTTCAGGTCAGGTTCAGGCCACATTCGACCTATTGAATGAACCCGGCGATCGAATCTTCATTCGAATATGCTCACGGGACGACTATATCGATAACCTGAAAAGCACGGTCGAAAATTTCTGCTTTTCCCGTATTCACGGCACAGAATCGCTTACAAAGGAAGAAATCAACACTATCCGGTCCATTCACATCATCTGTGTCAACCTGGAACGGATCGCGGATTTTTGTGTCAACATTGCCAGACAGCTTGAATATCTGTCCAATTCGGCGTTTATTCACCGATTTGATTACCGATCCATGATTCAGGAAATTCTGCGCAATATTTCCCGAATCATACCTGCCTTTGAAGGACGAGGCCTTTCCGCCGCACTGGATATCTGCCGATCTGAATTCATTCTGGATACGCTGTATAAAGCGGAATTTGTCCGGATCATGAATGAACTGGATAGCGGTAAGTCCAGTCGCGATCTGGTAACTACGCTGTTCATTTTTCGATATCTGGAACGGGTAGGCGATTCGTTGTTAAATATCGGAGAGGCTCTGCTGTTTTTGGTACTGGGCGAGAAAATCAAAATCCACCAGTTTGATGCACTTCAACAAACCCTGTCTGCATCCGGTTATGATGGCGCGCTTTCAGAAATAGACTTCAAATCCATCTGGGGATCCCGATCCGGGTGCAGGATCAGTCTGGTGGAGCAAAAAAATCAAAGCCCTGACAAATCCCAGGGCATCTTCAAAGAAGGCAATTCTGAAAAGATTCAAAAGGAAAAAGCCAGCCTGGAGCATTGGGAAACCGTGTATCCCGGTCTGACGCCCCGAATTTTCGGTTATCATGAGGGCCATGACACCGCATCACTACTGGTGGAATTTCTTCCAGGCTGCACACTGACTGAAGTGATTCTGACCGCATCAGAAGACATTATCCAGAATGCCATGTTTCTGATGGAAGATGTCATGATCGATGTCTGGGAGCATACACTCACACAGAAACCTGTTCCCATCACCTATATGCAGCAGTTGCTGTCCCGCATGCAGGACAGTCAGCGATTGCACCCCAAACTGCAGCGATGCAGAAAATACCTGGGCGCGGCTGAAATTTTGTCCACACAGGAGCTGATTCGAAAATGTGCTGCTGTTGAAACGAGTATTCAGACGCCTTTAACCGTGCTGTGCCATGGTGATTTCAACGCCAACAATCTTGTCTATGATCACATATCTCAGAGGATCTGCTACATTGATGTGTATCGCTCCCATCATGACGACTATGTGACGGATGCCGCCGTGTTTCTGGTATCCAACTTTAGAATGCCAGTATTTGAAGCGGCTCTGCGGGATCGGCTGAATGCCGTCATTTATGCGTTTCTGAACCGGGTCAAACAGTTTGCATCCGATCATGGCGATACGACCTTTCATGCCCGAATGGGCCTGGCGCTCAGCCGGAATTTCTATACATCAATCCGGTTTGAGCATCATTATGATTTTGCCAGAGAAATGGCGCTGCGATCTTATTATCTGATGGAAAAAATCATTCATCATCCGCCTGCTGATTGGAACACCTTTTCGTTTTCGGAAGACATTTTATTCTATTGATATCAAGGAAAACCATGACACATATCGCTGTTATTGGAAATTATGGCGGATGGTCATCCGAACATCTGGCCGACTGTGTTGCCCGCTCAACAGGTAATCGCCTGCTGGTGGATATGGAAAACATCTGTCTAAATTTGGACCGGGGAAATGTCTGGTACGAAGGAACGGACCTGACCCGGTTGGATGCCATCATTGTCAAAAAAATCGGACCGTATTACTCGTCTCATCTTCTGGATCGTTTGGAAATTCTGAGATTTCTGGAAAACAGTGGTGTCCGTATTTTTTCCCGTCCGTTAAGCATTCTGCGGGTTCTGGATCGCCTCAGTTGCACAGTCACACTGCGTATGGCCGGAATTCCCATGCCACCGACCACCATCACAGAGAACACGGAGCAGGCGGTTAAAATAATCGAAGAATACGGAGAGGCTGTCCTGAAACCCCTTTATTCCACCAAAGCGCGGGGCATGTGCGTTCTGCAATACGGCAAAGACACGCACACCGCCGTGGAAGACTTCAAGCGAAACAACCCGATCCTGTATATTCAAAAAAAGTTGGATCTGCGGGGAAAGGATCTGGGCGTTGTGTTTCTGGGCGGCGAATATGTCACAACCTATGCCAGGTGTAGCGATGCCTCTTCCTGGAATACCTCTACCGAAAACGGTGGACGATACGCAGCATATAATCCGTCGCAGGAAACCATCGAGATGGCCAGAAAAGCTCAGGCGCTTTTCGATCTGGACTTTACCAGTGTGGATATTGTTGAAACTCCGGACGGCCCGCTTGTATTTGAAGTCTCCGCTTTTGGCGGATTCAAAGGCATGAAAATCGCCCGAAATATGGACGGCGCCACACGTTATGTTGACTATGTATTGAAAAGGATCACATCATGATATTCCAAGACACGGAAAGGGCTCATAAAGTCAGATGGATTCGCGACAACTATCCGGTGACAGATGATGTCCACCTTCAGTTTGGAAACTGCAGCCTTCAGATTCAATCGAATTCCGGCCTGGTTATTTCTGAACTCAGGCAGTATTTCAGTGCGTTTATCAGCCAGCCCAAAGTGGCGGACAGGATCATAAGCGTGCATCAGGCGGATGACGTATATTTGGATCTCCCGTTCACTGTCCGGGAGCCGGATCCGGGAAAAACACGAATCAAGGAAGAATATGTGGACATCCTTGGTGGTCGAATCGTAAGAAAGCGGTTGACCGGCATGGTGTTTATTTTTGGCGGCGATGATCATCTGGCTATCGGACCATGCACAGAAAATCTGAATCAGGTGGTCAATTTCATCAACAACCGATATATCGAATGGCAAATCAGTCTGGGAGGAATCCTGGGACATGCCGCCGGAGTCCGGCTTTATAACAAAGGGCTGGCCCTGGCCGGATTTTCCGGAATGGGTAAATCCACGCTGGCCCTGCATCTGGTCAGCGAAGGGGCGGATTTTGTCAGCAATGACCGGGTGATTCTGGAAAAGACGGAATCTGGCATCTGGATGCACGGCGTGGGCAAGCTTCCCCGCGTCAATCCGGGTACGATTCTGAACAATCCAAGCCTTAAGGGATTGCTGCCACCACAGGATTATGAGCGGTTTGCATCCCTTTCCAAAGATGAACTTTGGAATCTGGAACATAAATATGATGTTCCAATTGATCGGTTTTTTGGCGCCAACCGGTTTAAATTAAGAACACCACTGGATGCGTTGATCATCTTAAACTGGAAGCATAATCATAAGCCCGCTCAAATGCGTCTTGTGGATATCGAAGCCCGCAGGGACCTGCTGCCTGCGTTTATCAAATCTACCGGTCTTTTCTTTTTGCCGGAGCTTTCGCATCAGGTGCCCGATCTATCTGAAAAAGCCTATATCCGTTTTTTGAAAATGAGCCAGGTTTTTGAAATTTCCGGGGGTGTAGATTTTAAAGCTGCAACCAAAGCCTGTATTCAGTGGGCGCAGATCCGAATGTCGTCCTGCTGACTCATTTTTATCGAATTATTCACAGTATATACCAGTCGCAATCAATTGGTTATCTGATCCCTCGGAACGAATATCGACAATGTGCTGAAATGCGTAACCGACATGAGATAATCGTGAAACCGGGAGGTTGTCTTGGGTAAGACGCGTATTCTTGTGGTTGACGATGAGGAAGATATCGCTGAACTCGTCAGGTATAATCTGGTTGCAGCGGGCTATGATGTCATCTTGGCGGATTCCGGAGAGAAAGCTGTCCGGCTTGCCAGAATAGAGCCTTTTGATCTGGTGGTTCTGGATCTGATGCTGCCGGGAATCAGCGGGATCGAGGTCGCCGGAATGCTCAAAGCCGATCCAAAAACCCAAAACCTTCCCATTATCATGCTCACAGCCAGGGTCGAAGAGGACGATGTCGTCGCCGGGCTTAAGCTTGCCGATGATTATGTCACCAAACCCTTCAGCCCAAAAGTCCTTAGCGCCAGAATCAGCGCGGTGCTTCGGCGTAAAAGCGAACCGTCAGAAAAAGACATTCTGCATCGGGGCGATATCTCGATTGATCCAGGACGGCGCAGGGTTACAGTCTGCGGAGAACTGGTTGAGCTTTACTTTTCGGAATTTCAGATTCTGGTGATGCTGTGCAAACGGCCGGGTTGGGTGTTTACCCGCTCCCAGATTGTGGATTCGGTCCGAGGGGACAACTACTCAGTAACCGAGCGCAGTGTGGATGTCCAGATTGCTGGACTTCGTAAAAAACTGGGATCTCACGGACATTACATCGAAACCGTTCGCAGCGTGGGGTATCGGTTTAAGGAAAACCCATGATAAAACCATAGTGACATTGAAAATACTGGAGAAAACGTTATGAAAAAAAGAGTATTGTTTATTTGTGAACACAACAGCGCCCGCAGCCAGATAGTGGCGGCATACCTGCGCAAATATGGAAGTGATGATTATGACGTTGAAAGCGCCGGTCTGGAGCCAACAGAATTGAATCCGCTGGCTGTTGCGGTGATGAGAGAGGCGGGTATCGATATCAGCGATCAGAAACCGCAAAGCGTGTTTGGATTGTTCAAGCTGGGGAAACTATATCAAACCATCATCACGGTTTGTCAGCCAGCGGCGGACAAATGCCCGATTTTTCCAGGTGTCGCCAAAAGGCTACACTGGCCGTTCGATGATCCGGCCCATTTTACAGGAACCTGGGAGGAGAAACTGTCTCAGACACGACAGGTTCGCGACCAAATCGAGGACACCATCAAAGAATGGATATCTGAAAACCGGCGATGACTCTGTGCTTCAAACGGTTTTTCAGATACACGGCTGTCGGGAGTTTAACATTTCTTTTCGATCTGTCACTGCTGTGGATTCAGATTGAGAAGTTTCACATACCAGCATTGTCATGTCCATGATTTGTCATCAACAATTC
>Ga0194052_1001331_pt1 | contig 14433 bp, 11 predicted proteins | sample SepL226m_MetaG_FD_160117 | JGI IMG/M metagenome (GOLD analysis project Ga0194052, IMG submission 160117) | Anoxic zone freshwater microbial communities from boreal shield lake in IISD Experimental Lakes Area, Ontario, Canada - Sep2016-L227-6m | ecosystem: Environmental > Aquatic > Freshwater >... | reverse complement strand
AGGGGCCATCGGCAAGAGCCACCACGTTCGTGGCGGTTGGCGGCACGTTGGTCTGGCCATCCCAGTTCTTTCCCCATGCGGCGACTGTCCCGTCCATATTCAGAGCGAGGCAGTGAAACGCTCCGGCGGTGATCGCACATGGATTCACGACGACGTTGGGAATTTGGGACTGGCCGTTAAGATCATCGCCCAAGACATTGAGGCAGCGTACCGTAACCCTCGCGCTTTCGCTCGTCGCGCTACCCGAGGTGTTCGAAACAACCGCCTGATAACTCACATTGTCGCTCCCCAGCACTGCGACTATCTGCGGGAACGCCGTATCCGCGCTGGGGATCGGCACGCCATCCGCGAGCCATTGGTAATGGAGCGGGTTGTTTCCAACCGAACGGAGAGACAGTGGGAGTGGGTTGCCCGCTGAGCATTGGGCGCGATAGGATATCCGGCCAAGAATACGTGGTGGCATGCCGTCGCCAATCACTGCCAGGCAGTGCGATAGTCCGGCAGCGATGGCGATGGTGTTTGTGGCTGAAGTCGGAACATTCGTTATCGTGCCGGTTCCCCATGCTATGATTCTACCATTCGCCTTGAGCGCCAAATCGTAGTTGGTTCCAGCGGCAGTGAGCACAACATTGGTTGCGGAAGCCGGAACCGCGGGCTGGTTGTAGCCCCAGGCCATCACACGACCGTTTCCGACGAGTGCCAGGTTTTGGTATGCTCCTGCAGAAATGGACACCACATCCTTCACCAATCGCGGCATTGGAATTACAGCATAAGACAAAAGGTCGGAATGATTTGCAACTCCGCCCCAAATGACGACAGCGCCATCGTCCCGCAGCCCCATGCTGTGTTCCGCTCCGGCGCTGATGGCCACAATATTCGTGGCTGAGGAAGGAACGTTGGTTTGTGCATTGGCGCTTTTGCCCCAGGCGATCACGGTTCCATCGGCACGCAGGGCCAAGTTGTGGTAATATCCGGCGGCCACTGCGATTACGTTCGTTGCCGACGCCGGAACGTTGGTCTGGCCGTAAGAATTATCGCCCCACGCGACAATCGTGGCGTCGCGCAGCAACGCCAGGCTGTGATATGCACCTGCGGCAATGTTCACAACATTCGTGAGATTGGGCGGGACGTTGGAGATGGATCCCCAGGAAACAACCGTGCCGTCGAGCTTCAATGCCATGCTATGGTAAAAGCCTGCGGCAACCGCAATTACATTCGTCGCGGAGGCTGGCACGTTGGTTTGGCCCTGCGAATTGCCACCCCACGCGATAACATTCTGAGCGCGACTGACAGCCGCCGAGAGCATCACTGCTGCCAAGGCGCAATTCGTCCACCTTGAGCCAGCGGAGCGATTCAGTTTCATGCAAGACACGGTTTCAATGACCGGCAAACCGAACCCTTATCCTCGGTCAATTATGAGGCAATTTACGCCTGTTTTGGAAAACAATCAAGACATTTGATGTGCGATAGTGAAGCGTGAAATTCGAGTTGATGTGGCGATTTTCAGAAACTGATTCCCTCTGGCCCCGAAGACTCCAACTTTGCACAAGGGTTGACGATGCCGCATGTCCAACTGTAACATCTCGGCATGAGATTCAGCGTGGTTTTCCAGAGGGTCCAGGACAGCGGTTTCCCGGGTGGTTATTACCGCGCTGCCGTTCCCGGCTTCGGGCTGGCCACACACAGCCCGGGAGTCGGTGGCACCCGCCAGGTGGCGGCTGATCGTCCGCGGTTATGGCTCGTTGAGAAGCGCGCCAACGGCGAAGATGTCGCGGCTTCTTGTGAAACTCTGTTTGGGACTTTCGAGGTTTCGGAAGGTGCCTCGCAAAGCGCGTGAAGCGATGGCCGAACTTCAGCGTGCTGGATTCGTCATCAAGCGTCAATTATGCCTCCGGAACAAACCTCGAAGCTCCGCATGGCCCCGCCCGAACCGGCGGAAGAGGCAGCCCATCGTTTCGAGCGCGAGCATCGCGCGGCCAACTTGCAGCGCGAAACCAACCTCGATCAGTCGCTCGCCCCTTTTCGGGTCGGCTCTGTCGGCTATCTCAACACCGTTCCGTTGACGCGCGGTCTTGAAGAGGAAGTGGTTTATGCCACGCCCGCCAAGCTGGCGGAGATGCTACAGCGCGACGAACTGGATGCCGCGTTGGTCAGCGTGGTCGAGGTGCTGTTCAACGACCGCTACGATATCCTGGACGGAATCGCGATTGCCTCGCTGGGTGAGGTAAGAAGCGTCTTGTTAGCGCACCGGAAGCCGGTCGCGGAGGCGACCGAAATCTTTTGTGACACCGCTTCGCTCACCAGCGTTCAGTTGCTGCGGGTGTTGCTTGCGGAGCGAGGGCTCGAGCCCGAGTTCAAGCCGCTGCCGAGCTATGATTTTGCCGCGCTGCCGGATTACGCCTTGCTGATTGGCGACCCGGCGCTCGATTTTGGCCTCACCCCGCGTCAGCACGAGCTTTGGGATCTCGGCGCCGCCTGGCACGAAATGACCAACCTGCCATTCGTCTATGCCGTCTGGGCTTTGCGCCGCGGCCTCGAGAACTCCGCCCTGCGTCGTCAACTTCGCGAAGCACGCGACTTCGGCCTCGACACTCTCGATTCCATCATCCGCACCCGCACGGAATACGATTACGACTTCCGAAAGGATTACCTGAGCTGGCACATCCACTACCACCTCGGCGCGGACGAGAAGCGCGGGCTGGCGAAATTCATGGAGCTGCTGCGTCGGCACGGCTGCGGTCCGATATTCGATCCCCGTTTTGTGGTCTGAGCCGTGCAGCCTGGCTTCGGATAGGCTATCAGGCCGGCAGCTCGACCCAGCGTGTCGGCGTCAGGAGGCAATCCATTCTTGCGTCATGCGCTTCAACAGGAATTTCCGGCACGAGCTGCTCATCGAAAGCCACGCCACACCTCTTCCCCCGAACGGCGGCCAACAATTGGTCATAATACCCCTTGCCCCGTCCCAGCCGGCTGCCTTGCAGATCGAAGGCTACCCCGGGCACGAGAATTAGTTCCACCCGGTTGGATGAGAGGCGGGCGCATTGCTCCCTGGGTTCCCGAATCCCGAAGTGACCCACCAGCAAATCGGTTTCCGCATTCTGTATTTGGCGGATGGCGTAAGACTTCAAATCTGGCTCAAAGCGGGGCAGGGCAACCCGTTTGCCGGCGGCCAGGGCCTCTGCCAATAGCGGCCAGACATCCAACTCCTTCGGCAACGGCGCAAACAGCAAAACCGACTGCGCCCTATTCCAAACTGGTTGGGCCGCCAGCACCGCGCGCGCCTGCCTCGAAGCGGCGACCCGTTCCGCCGCCGGCATTTTCTCCAACCGTTCGCGCGCTTGATCGCGCATGGCTGCCTTCAGATCTTGCATGGTTGTTCGTATTTTCCTCTTCCAACGCCACTGTTAGTCGTAACCTTTAGCCTGATCGGAAGAAGCCGGGCTTAACTATCCAGTCAGCAACGGGATTCTGCTCCTTAATCTCTTCATACAGTCTTAGGACTCCTAACTCCTGAGGTTGCAAACTGGGCCCGCCATTTTTCGACCCGTTCTTTGATCTTCTTTTCCACCCCCTGCTCTGTCGGCTCATAATAACGCTTATCGGCGCCCAGGTAGTCCTGCGCGACAAAGTGCCCGGGGTGATCGTGCGCGTATTGATAGCCAGTGCCATGGCCCAGCCTTTTGGCTCCTTGATAACTCGCGTCGCGCAGGTGCTCCGGCACTGGCAACGTGCGGCCCGATTCGACATCTTTGAGCGCGGCATCGATGGCCATCACGGTGCTATTGCTCTTGGTCGCGGTGGCTATGTAGATGGCCGCTTCGGCCAGAGGAATCCGGGCTTCAGGCCACCCGATGAATTCCGCTGCCTGGAACGCGGCATTGGCCAGAACCAGCGCCATCGGGTCCGCCAAACCAACGTCTTCGGCGGCCTGAATGACAATCCGTCGGGCAATGAAGCGCGGGTCTTCGCCGGCGTGAATCATTTTTGCCAGCCAGTACAGCGTCGCGTCCGGGTCGCTGCCTCGCATCGACTTGATGAATGCCGAAATCGTATCGTAGTGCGCGTCCTCGTCATCGTACACCACAGCTTTCTTCTGAATGCTTTGCTCGGCGACTGCCAGGTCGATGTGGATGGCTCCGTCGTTGGCGGGCACCGTGGTGAGCGCGGCGATTTCCAATGCATTCAGCGCCTTACGGGCGTCGCCATCCGACAATTTTGCCAGGTGGCGCAACGCTCCTTCATCCGCCTGCACTTTCATGTGGCCGAGTCCGCGTTCGTTGTCAACCAGCGCGCGCTGGAGCAGAACATAGAGGTCATTCTCGCCCAAAGGCTGCAGTTCGAAAATCTGTGATCGGGAAACGAGTGGCGAGTTGACGAAGAAAAACGGATTGTGTGTCGTCGCTCCGATCAGCCGGACCACACCCGCTTCCACGTCCGGCAAGAGCACGTCCTGTTGGGCTTTGTTAAACCGGTGGATTTCGTCAACGAACAGAATCGTGGATTGCCCCTTGTTTTCCAAGCGGTTTGCCGCTGCCGAGAGCACGCGTCGCATGTCTGCCACGTTGGATTCCACGCCGCTGAGCCGCTCGAATTTGCTTTTGGTTTGGCGGGCGATGATCTGCGCCAGCGAGGTTTTGCCGGTGCCTGGCGGGCCGAAAAAAATCAGGGATTGGATGCGATCTGCCTCGATGGCGCGGCGCAACAACTGTCCCGGGCCAAGGATATGGGATTGTCCGACAAACTCGTTGAGATCGCGCGGGCGCATGCGCGCGGCCATTGGCTGATGCCTGAAAGCGCGCTCGTCCACTGCGCCGGGGCTTGTCGCTTCCGGCTCGGATGAGGATGAAAACAGTTCGTCCCGCGGCATGCCATCAAGATAACAGTTCGCGCCCGATTTGCCCAAAACAAAAAGACTCGCCCCCGAGGCGAGTCTCATCGCGGCGCTTTGTAAAGCGCTCTGCGCACAAAAAATAACCCCGCCATTGCCGTGTGTAACAGTTCCTTTGAACTTGTTAGAAACAGTCGGGACCCGCTGGATTGCTTTCGGCTTCCAGTAAAGGCCTGTCGGCCACAACCACAGTTAAAGCCCCTGGATTTATCAACTACGGTTCAAGGACTTAGCTTCGTATCACGAGCATGGCAGGGTAAATTCTAAAAACCAATCTTCCAAAGAACCAGCGCGGTGGGCTTAGTCACTCACTCTTCCGCGCCTTTAACATGGTTAAACTATCGGATACGCCGTAATTTTCTCAAGAAATAAATGTTCCATAATCAGAGATATTTTTCTTGCGTCGGCGCTTGGTCTTGTTGTTCGGCTTTAACCCTTCAACGGCTTCACCCGCGCTTCGCTCACCAGACGTTCCACGACCTCGAGATCGACCTCCCCGGCCAGCATTGTCAAGGCATTGGCAGCGCCGGCCGCGGCAGCCCATCGGCACGCTTCGCCCAGGTCATCCCCGCGCAGGAGACGCCACACCAGTGCGGCAGTAACGGCGTCGCCGGACCCGATCGGGTTTACGGCCACGATTCGGGGCGGCAGGATTTGCCAGGCGCGACGGCCATCAAAGGCCAAGGTGGGACCGCTCCCCGCCGTAACCACCACTCGCTGCGCGCCGCGCTCGCCCAATTCCCGCATGGCCGCCACCACCTCGGCTTCGCTTCTTAGTTTGCGCCCGACGGTCGCGGCCAGTTCTGTCCGGTTCGGTTTCACCAGTCCCGGCTGGCACTTGAGCGCCTCGATGAGCGCCGCTCCCTGAGCATCCACCACCGTCATGGCCCCGATCTCCTGGGCCATTCGTCCGCAGGTGAGATAAAAATCCACTGGCACTCCCGGGGTGATAGTCCCGGACATGACCACAGCACGGCAACCTTTAAGCCGCCGCCCGATTCGGCTCATCAGCTTTTGGTAGTCTGCCGCCGCCACTGGCCGGCTTTCCTCCACCAACTCAGTCTGAGTGCCCCGCGATTGGTCGATGATCGTGATGCACTGTCGCGTGGTCTCACGCACCGTCACAAAATCCCGTTGAATTCCTCGTTCCTTGAACAGGGTTCGGATGCGCTCCCCGCGGTCGCCGCCGAGGAAACCCATTGCGAGCGGTTGCTCACCCAGCGCCTTTAATACCTTGGCGACATTAATCGACTTGCCCGCCACACCGTCCAGCGTCGTCACGGCCCGATTCACTGCGTCGAGCGTGAGCGCGCGGAAAACAAGTACCCGCTGCGTTGCGGGAGTTGTTCCAATGCAAAGAATCATTGTCGATTCTTTGTTTTGCCCGGCTTCACTTCAACTTCGACGGCGACCATGTTATATTGGATGGTCACCTTGGCGCCGACCTTGAGGTTGCCGGTGATCTTGGTGTTCTTGTTGCGGGCGATTTCCCATTTGTCCTCGTTCTTCTGGATGGTGATCGATGTGGGAGTGACTTCAAGCACCGGGCCGGTGACCTGGTAGGTCTTCACGTCGGTCGCAAGCAGGGTGGCGGAGCCAAGCAGGATTGCCCCGCACACGGTGGCTGCACAGATGGATTTCAGATTTTTCATTGGGCTGGTTTTGTGTCCTTTTGTTGCTCGTGCCGCGCAAATCCAGATGCGTTGCGCCGGCTGCGGCGGCAAATAGCCCGGGGCCGATTATCGGCCATCCCGGGAGCCGGCAGTCTGGAGTTTTGTGCCAGCCAAGGGCGCTTAGGCCCGAGCGGCGGGCCTGCCTTTGGCAGTGTCCAAGATAGCGGCGACGATGCTGTTGGGGGCCGGCTCGAATCGGAAAGGTTCCATCGAATAGGCCGCGCGGCCTTTGGACAAGGAACGAATGGCGGTCGCGTAACCGAACATTTCGGCCAGTGGCACTTCCGCGCTCAGAATCGTCGATGCATCTTTGGCTTCGATGTGAACGATTTTGCCGCGGCGGCGATTCAAGTCACCCAGCAAATCACCTTGATACTCATCAGGCGTGGTGACTTCCACCTTCATGATGGGTTCGAGCAATATTGGGTTGGCCTTTTTCGCCGCTTCTTTCACGGCGAAAATGCCGGCCATCTTGAAGGCCAGCTCGCTGGAATCAACTTCGTGGAACGTGCCGTCCACAATGGCCACCTTGACGTCCACGACCGGATAGCCGGCAAACACGCCCCCTTTGATGGCCTCTTCGATGCCATCGATGACTGCTGAGATGTATTCTTTGGGGATTGCGCCGCCGACAATCTTGTTCTCGATCTCGACACCTTTGCCGCGTTCATTGGGGCCGAGGGTGACACAGGCGTGGCCGTATTGGCCGCGGCCGCCGGATTGACGAATAAACTTGCCTTCGCCCTCGGCAACTTTAGTGACGGTTTCGCGGTAAGCGATTTGCGGTGCGCCGGCGTTGGCGCTGACTTTGAATTCGCGGAAGAGGCGGTCGCGGATGATTTCGAGATGGAGTTCGCCCATGCCGGCAATAATGAGCTGGCCGGTATCCTCGTTGGTAAAGCAACGGAAGGTCGGGTCTTCCTCAGCCAGGCGCTGCAACCCTTCGCCCATCTTCTCGCGGTCGGCCTTGGTCTTGGGCTCAACCGCCATCGAGATGACCGGTTCGGGGAAAGTCGGTGGTTCGAGCAGCACTTCGAGATTCTCGTCGCAAAGCGTATCTCCGGTAGTAATGTTCTTTAAGCCCACCAGCGCCGCGATATCGCCGGAAAAAGTGGTCTCCACGTCAATCCGCTTATCAGCCTGAATCATGAGGACGCGGCTGACGCGCTCGCGTTTGCGGGTGCGCGGATTGTAAATGATGTCGCCTTTGCTGAGCTGGCCGCTATAAACGCGGAAGAAGACCAGCTTGCCAACATAGGGATCGGTCCAGAGCTTGAATGCCAGCGAACAAAACTTGGCGCTGTCATCCGAAAGAACTTCGATTTTGTTTTCTGTGCCCGGCACGATGCCAATGGGGGGAGGCACGTCGAGTGGCGAAGGCAAATAATCGACGACCGCATCGACCAGGGGTTGCACGCCACGCTTCTTGAACGCCGAACCGCAGAGCACGGGCACCATCTCGATCTTGCACGTCAAACGGCGAATCGCCGCCTTCAAGATCGGGGCGGAAATGGGTTTGTTATCAATGATCAGCTCCGCAATCGCGTCGTCCTTGTTGGAAACCGCATCGATCAATTCCGCCAGGGCGGCCTGCGCGGACTCTTTGAGGTCCGCGGGGATTTCGACGGTGCTGTACTTGAGGCCAGCTTCGTCATTCGGATCATAGATAATCGCCTTTTGGTTCACGATATCGATGACGCCATCGAAGTGGTCCTCTTTGCCGATGGGCAGGAAGATCGGGTAAGCATAAGCGCCAAGCTTCTTGCGCATGTCGCTCAGCGCATTCTCGAAATTCGCGCCAGTGCGGTCCATCTTATTGACAAAGGCAATGCGAGGAACCTTGTATTTGGTGGCCTGCCGCCAAACGGTCTCGGATTGCGGCTGGACGCCGGCCACACCGCAGAACACGGCGACCGCACCGTCGAGAACGCGCATGGAGCGCTCGACTTCGGCGGTAAAATCCACGTGGCCCGGGGTGTCGATGATGTTAATGCGGTGAGGAACGCCCTGGAATGTTTTGAACGTGCCATCGTCCTTCTGGGTCCAGTAGCAGGTGGTGGCGGCGGACGTGATGGTGATGCCGCGCTCGCGTTCCTGTTCCATCCAGTCGGTCACGGTATTCCCGTCATCGACATCGCCCATCTTGTGAATGAGGCCGGTATAAAAGAGGATGCGCTCGGTGGTGGTCGTTTTGCCAGCATCAATATGCGCGGCAATGCCAATGTTGCGCGTACGCTCCATCGGATACTGCCGTTGCGGCGTATTCGCCGTTTTGGCTTTTGTCGGTTTCTTTTCTTCCGTTGCTGCTTGCATTTAGAGAGCCTCGCTAAAAATAAAAACGCCCCGGGTCTTGGTCGGCCTTCGGGGCGTCGAACTAAAGTATTTTACCAGCGGAAATGAGCAAATGCCTTGTTGGCTTGGGCCATCTTATGCACCTCGTCGCGTTTGCGAATGGCATTGCCCTGGCCCTGATAGGCCTCGAGAATCTCCGACGCCAGGGCTTCCTTCATCGGAATACCTTTGCGACCATCGGCGAAATCCACGATCCAGCGCAGCGCCAACGAAAACTGACGGTCGCTGGGAACTTCGAGCGGCACTTGATAGGTGGCGCCACCGACGCGCCGGGCTTTGACTTCGAGGCGGGGTTTGGCGTTATCCACTGCCCGCTGCAAGACTTCCAACGGGTTGGTCGCCGGATTTTTGGCAATGAGTTCATCAAAGGCGCCATAGACAATCCGTTGCGCCACACTCTTATTACCGCATTGCATGACCGTGTTGACCAGGCGCGTAACCAACGAGCTGTTGAATTTCGCATCCTTGAGGACTGGCCGCCTGGCCGCTTGACGACGTCGAGACATGTATTTCTTACAAAGTTAAATTGTTAAACTGTTAAATCGTTGATCGCATTAGGCCGCAGGGGCAGGGGCCGCGGCGGCAGCGGCGGCTGGAGCGGCCGGCTTCGATCCCGGCTTGGGCCGCTTCACGCCATATTTCGACCGGCTGACGCGGCGTTTCTCCACTCCGGCGGCATCGAGCGTTCCCCGCACGATATGGTAACGCACTCCCGGCAAGTCTTTCACGCGGCCGCCGCGCACCAGCACAATCGAGTGTTCCTGCAAGTTATGGCCTTCATCCGGGATGTAGGCAATCACTTCATGCCCGTTGGTCAATCGCACTTTGGCGACCTTGCGCATCGCCGAATTCGGCTTCTTGGGCGTGCGGGTCATCACCTGGATACACACACCCCGACGAAAGGGTGAGTTCTCCAAGGCAGGCGACTTGGACTTGTGCTTAAGTTTACTGCGGCCCTTGCGGACCAATTGGTTAATTGTCGGCATTTCGCGTTAAGTTCCATTGCCCCTTTCCGGGCAAACGGAGTGCAAAATATAGCAAACGTAATCTCGAATGCAACAACTATTTCATCTTCTTCCGCAAGCGCCGAAAAGTGGAAAAACATCCCCATTCTCAGGGCCTGGAAACACTGTCTGAAATGCTGAAGTTCTGAAATGCTGAAATGTTTCCTTGCGACAAGGCAATGCACAACGAGCCGAATTGTTAGTGCGGCTGGCACGCTCTGGACCTCCTCTACATGAACCGCGTGGGATCATGGTCCCAATGCGCGCCCAATTTGGGATTCGATGCTTTCCATAAAACTGGAAGACGGGGATGTGAATTCAAGTTCATCGAGAATTGCGCAACCGAGGCGCTCCGCGCAGGGGGAAAGCGCCGCCGAGACGTAGCACCTTAAATTCGGCAGTTGAGTTAACCGCATAGAGCGCCTTCAGCTCAGGCGTGGTGCGCACGTCGAGCTTGCTCATGAGCCGTGTCTTGTAGATCAGCTCGGAGCTGAGCGCCCGGCTGGCGACCAGGTGCCCGGCGTGGATTTTGCGGATGGCCTGCAGGACGGAGGCAATCGGCTCGTCCTTCATCTTCATCAGGTAGCCTCCGCGCGCCGGCTTGCAGGAGCCGCCGGGCGGGTTCATAGTCAGGAGTTCTGCGGCAGCACCAATTGCACCACGACGCCCTGCGGGCTGGGGCGAAAGGTGAGGCCGTCCTGCGCGGTGCCGAACCACAAGTTGCCGGCCTGATCCTCGGCGATGGCCAGGATCGAGTTTCCGGCCAGCCCATCCCGCGTATCCAACATGGCAAATGCCTTGCCGTCGAAGACACAAACCCCTTGGCCATCGGTACCAAACCACATGAGTCCGTCCCGGGTTTGGTAGATCGCGCCAATACGGATGGCGGGCAAACCACAGGTGGCGGTGAGACCGCTGAAACGCTGGCCATCGTAGCGGACTACGCCTTTCGTCGTTCCCAGCCAGATGCATCCGTCCTTTCCCTGGTACAGGACTCGAACTCCGGCGGCGGGCAGGCCGTCCTGTATGCTGAAGTTGTGGAACTGCCCCCCCTTGAAACGAGAGACCCCTCCGGGGGTCCCCACCCATGTCTCGCCGTTGGTCAGACAGAGAATGCTGCTAACTTCGTTGTGCGCCAGACCGTCTTCGCGAGTGAAGGTCTTGAGCGTAAGTTCTCCCTGGGTATTGGTCGCTGCCCGGACCAGCCCACCTCCCGCCCAGGCGTCCCCAAACCACATTGCACCCTCGGAATCGCTCGCGATGGCCATCACCCAGCGATTGGCCAGGAGGGCACCGGGCAGAAGTCGTGTCCCATCGTAGCGTAGCGCTCCCTTGTTGCTGCCGACCCATAGCACTCCGTCCTTGGTGCGGTGCAGTTTGCGCGCGTAAAGCCCCGGCAACACCGTGGCAAATTTCTGGCCGTTAAACCGCCCCAGCCCACCCCACTGCATTCCGAGCCAGAGGACACCCGGCTCGGCGCACAGATCAAAGAAACGGTTGTCGGCCAGTCCATCCTTGGTGGAGTAGTTGGCCACCTGCGGATCCAGCCTGTCCAACCCGCCATCAGTCGCAAACCAGAGGAATCCCTCGGACGTCGAAACGATTGACAAGACATTTTCGCCCCTAAGACCATCGCCCAGATGCAGGTTGATCACTTGACGGCCATCGAAAATCGACAAACCCCGTCCGGTTCCCAACCAAAGACGACCATCCGGGGCGACGTATATGGCTTGGATCCTGCGCGACAACCGTCCAATCGAGGTATCGAGCGGGGTAAAACCACGCCCATTCCACCGGGAGAGACCACCCACCGTCGCCACCCAGACTTGCCCCGTCGAGGAGTAGTTGACGGCGGTCACCTCCTCGCCGCCCAATCCATCGGCGGCGGTGAAAGAGAGAAACTGGAGGCCATCGAAGCGCGACAAGCCGCTCCGGGTGCCCACCCAGACGGTGCCATCAGGAGTCTGACCCAGCGTGGTAATGTCGTTTTCCACCAACCCGTCGGCCACCGTGTAGTTGCGGAATTGCCGGCCATCATACACCGAGAGTCCGTACCCAGTACCCACCCACACCTCGCCGGAGCGAGCCACGCACAGGCTGGTGATGCCATTGTCCGGCAAACCATTGGTGGTGGTGAAATACGTCAAGGCGCCGCCGGCCCACCGTCCGAGTCCCTGGTAGGTGCCGAACCACACAGCCCCATCCGAGGCCACCGCCAACGCCGTGATGGGCTTGGACTCCGTGCCAGGAATCGTGGAAAACTGCAGCCCGTCATAATAACCGAGGCCGCCGCTGGTTTGCAGCCAAAGGCCCCCACCCGGAACCTGCGCGACCGCTTGCACCCGGTTATTGGGCACACCATCGAGAGTATCGTAGTGCCGCCACACGCCTTTCTTGAAGGCGGCAAACCAGGCATCGAGATTCCGCACAGGCTTGCCGTCTTCCACCAGAATCGGTCCGGGCTCCTGCTCGGACATTAAGTTTTGCGTGGTCGTTGCGTCTGCCGTGGGGAGACAATAGCGGTACCCATTGGGTGTCTGGCAGCGAACCCGATACCAACCGGGTTTCAGATTGATGAACTGGTAGTGACCTTTTTCGTCGCTCAAGACGGAAGCGACAACCTTGCCGTCGCGCACGGCCTCCACGGTCACCTCGGAATGCGGACTTCGGTCCTGGTCCAGCATCATCAAGCTGCCAGCAAGGCTCACCGCCAGATGCAACGTGACGTCGCGCGTGAGCCGGTCTCCGGGATGCAGGGTTTCGATAAACCACCAGCAGCCCTGACTTCCGGAAGTGAAAGCAATATCATAAGGCTTCCCAGGCTCCGGCAGCAAACTCAGGTGGTAAAACCCCGACTCATCAATCCCGACCCGCCCCAGCGCCTGACTGCCTTGAAACGCCGTCACCACGACATCGCGAACCAGGGCCTTGCCGGCCGCGTCGAAAATGCGACCGGTCAAAACTGCCCTGCCGGGCGGCAGCACGCGCAGAGCGAAGCCACGATCAAGGCCCAACTGGGCAACGCGCATTACGAGATGATTGGTCCCTGCGTGGAGTCCGCCAACAAACAGCCGCGTGCTCTCGTTACCATGACCTTGCGCATCTGCGCTGTATAGATGAAGCCCGCGCGGCAGTTCCTGGCCGTTGAGCCACAGGGTGACATCAAGTGCCGAACTGATCTGGAACTCCGCTTCCCCCGCAGTGTCCGCAGCGAACAAGCAAGACAGGAAAGCCGCTTTCCCGGAATAACCCGGACCTACAGTCGCCCGAACATTAAAGCGATTTCCAGCCGCTGCCACACGCCGCCAGTCAACCGATTGGCCGGACGCATCGCGCCAGGCCGTCGGACCTTCCGCCGGTTCGTTGCGGTTCGTCGCCAGTTCCTTCAGAAACCGCTCTTGCTCTCCGCTGGACAGATACCGGCCCAGAACCAGCCAGTCGGTGATCCACTTGCCGTTGGCTTGGTGCGTGGGCGCGGGAACGGCAATCGAGGCGGAGACCGCTGCGCCCAGCCACCCCAGCCAGGTCCAGAAGAACACCAAACACCAGCGTTGGTTGAGCCAGGATTTCAAACGTATTCCATTAACCTGTCATCAGGCAAACCGAACCGGCGAGAGAAGTCAAGTGCGCCCTCGGTGGCGGTGTCACCTCACTGTTGACACAAATGCAAATGCATCTGTGGGAGGCTTCACGAGCTCAAAAGCCGCAGAAAGGGGGTCAACCGGAGATTAGAACTTGAATTCGGCAGTTGAGTTAACCGCAGAGAACGCAAAGAGCGCAGAGAAAGACAGTCAACATCCCCGTCCAAGTTCATGGAGAATTGTGCAACCAGACCGAAGCCCTCCGCGCAGGGGGAAAGCGCCGCCGCCGCTAGGATTGGGCAAATCAGCCCCGCCTTGGTCCCTTTGGGCGCTTAGCTGACTCCTTCGGTGGCGGGCGGTGGCGGGGTGGCGATGGACAGTTGTTGGAATTGCTGGAGCACTCGCCGGGCAATGCCGGGACTCATGGGCGCCCCGCCCGCTTCGAGGTCATGCAGGGCGCTGACCAGCGCGCGCACTGCCGCGGCAATTCGCTCCACGAGCGCCGGCAGCACAGCCTGCAGGGCCGGTGACATCTGCGTGCTCAAGGTAAACGGGTCCTGGACTTCAACGGCGAAGATCCTGACGACCTTGGGCATCGGCAAATCCAACTGCCGGCCCAGCGCCAGGGTTTCGCTCACGCCGAGGAAGTGCGGAGTGGGGCCGCTCAGTTGCTTCAGGGAAGCGGCGTCCACCTCATGGAGGAAACCAGGCGCCGCCCGGCCGGTCTGGATCGAGTCCACAATCACCACCGCCCGGTAACCTGTCATGTAGTCGAGCAAAGCCAGCCCCATTTCCGTCGTCTCGCGGACATCAATAGCGGGATAGCCTGCGAGTTGCGGTTGGAGCTGGCGCACGACATGCAGGCCGATGGCGTCGTCGGTGAGGATGTCATTGCCCAGACCGAGGAGCAGTACCTTTGAGGCGATGTCGTCTGG
>Ga0194052_1001330_pt1 | contig 14435 bp, 17 predicted proteins | sample SepL226m_MetaG_FD_160117 | JGI IMG/M metagenome (GOLD analysis project Ga0194052, IMG submission 160117) | Anoxic zone freshwater microbial communities from boreal shield lake in IISD Experimental Lakes Area, Ontario, Canada - Sep2016-L227-6m | ecosystem: Environmental > Aquatic > Freshwater >... | reverse complement strand
AGCAAAAATTATCACTCGAGCTGGACTTCTTGGCTCCGTGACGGTAGCTACAAATATGGCCGGCCGTGGAACCGACATTAAGCTCGGTGAGGGTGTTCGTGAAGTCGGTGGCTTACATGTTTTGGGTACTGAGCGACATGAGGCGCGTAGAATCGATAATCAGCTTCGTGGCCGCGCTGGGCGTCAGGGCGATCCAGGCTCATCGCAATTTTTCGTCTCGATGGATGACGATCTAATGCGTATTTTTGGTGGCGATAAATTGAAAAGTCTGATGGAGAGACTTGGCCTTCCGGATGATATGCCGATTGAGAACAAGATGATCTCTGGCTCGATTGAGTCGGCTCAGAAGCGTGTTGAAGGTTATAATTTTGATACTCGCAAACATTTAGTCGAATATGATGATGTAATGAATAAACATCGTGAAGTGATTTATCGAAAGCGTCGCCGAATTCTCGAAATGAACGAGGACAATAAACTTACCGTCAAAAAGAAAAACGAATTTGACGAAGAATTTCTCGAGGAATCGACGCTAAAAGAGGAAATTCTTGATATTCTTGATGAAGAGATTGAGATGATCTTGAGCTCATATCCAGATGATAAAGAGAAGACGGTGCAAGAAATCAAAACGATTGTTGGCGATCAAAAGGAAATTTCCCTTGATCCAGAAATATTAAAAAGCCAAGTTGCGGCGATCTATGATGAACGCGAAAAGAAGCTTACTTCGCCGATCATGCGTCAAATCGAGGTCATGGTGTATCTTCGCACGATTGATATGCTTTGGGTGGAGCATTTGACGACGATGGATGAGCTTCGTACTGGTATTGGCCTGCGTGGCTATGGTCAGCGCGATCCACTTGTCGAGTACAAACAGGAAGCATATACGCTTTTCACGAATTTGTTGAAAAATATTGAATCATCGGTTGCTCATACGATATTTCGTGTTGAAGTTCAGGTCACTCAGTCAACACCGATCACTGTTGCCAAAAATGTCGAATATTCTCAGCCAGACGCAGATGCGATTGGCGGCTTTGAAGCTGATCAAGGAGCGGGTAGTAGCCCAGAAGTGTCGAGAGAAGATCGAGCAGTCGCACAGAAGATGTATTCTGAATCAGAAGAAAATAAAAATTCGGTAACAACTAGAGTTATAGAAAAGGGCAAAACTGTCTACGATCGAATGAAAGAATCTGCGGCAACTGGTCCGGCAGCTCAGGTCAAAAATGCGAAAAAGATTGGTCGCAACGATCCATGCCCATGCGGAGCGAAGCATGCAGATGGAAGACCGATGAAGTACAAACACTGTTGCGGTAAATAGCATCACAATACGCAAACTAGCGGAGTCCCTGCGAAGCCTTGGCGTAGGGGGACGGTTCTGGTAAGAAATATAAGAAGTGTTGCGGTAAATAAAAAAATGTTATAATGGTGACTGAATATTTAGTGTAAATGCGCTCCTGGAGGGGCAATTGAAAAGCAAAAAAAAAGTATTACTTGTTATACTTGACGGCTGGGGGCTTTCTCCGACAAAAGTTGGAAATGCGCCTTTTTTGGCGAAGACGCCAGTTCTAGACTATGTTTATGCGAACTATCCAAAGACCTCACTTTCTGCTTCTGGTTTAGAGGTTGGCTTAAATGTAGGCGAGCCAGGTAATTCCGAGGTTGGTCATATGAGTATTGGACTTGGTCGTGTTGCGATGCAAAATTTGCCTCGTATTGATCAGGCGATCTCCAGCCAAGAATTTTTTGAGAATCCGGTTCTAAATGCCACGATGGCAAAGGTCATCAAACAAAAAAGCTGTTTGCACCTGATTGGTCTCGTATCTGACGGTGGGGTGCATTCACATCTTCGTCACTTGATCACGATCTTGGAGATGGCAAGAAACAAGGGTGTGAAAAATATTTGCATCCATGCTGTGACTGACGGCAGAGACACGCCGCCAGAGAAGGCCAAGATTTTCTTGCAACAAATTGCCGAAGCTTGCAATTATCTCAAAGTTGGCAAAATCGTAACGATAGTTGGCCGTTACTATGCGATGGATCGCGACAAAAACTGGGAGCGTGAGAAAAAAGCTTTTGATCTTTTTATTTCAAATATTGGCAGTCGCTATCTGACAGTCGACGAAGCGATCGAGGCAAATTATAAGAAAAAGATTAGTGATGAATTCTTAGAGCCATGTGTGATTGGTGATGGCTGCCCGATCAAACCAGGCGATTCTGTCGTCTTCTTCAATCATCGAAGCGATCGTTCGAAGCAAATGCTGATGCTTTTTGAGGGGCGAGTCAAAAATTTCGTTGCGCCGAAAGGTCTTGATCTGGTTACAATGACGCAATATGATGAAGAACAACGAGCGCCAGTCATATTTCTGCCGCAGAGTATGACAAATACTTTGTCAGAGGCAATTTCCAAAAAAGGATTGACCCAATTTCATACTGCGGAAACGGAGAAATTTGCTCACGTCACTTACTTTTTGAAGGCTGGTGTTTATAAGCTTTTTCCTGGCGAGAAAGACGTTGTTGCTCCTTCGAAAAAGGTTTCTTCATACGATAAACTGCCTGAGATGTCATCCAAGGAGATTACCGAGCAAGTCAACTTCGCGATGAAAAAATCGTACGATTTCATCGTGGTGAATTATGCGAATGGTGATATGGTTGGTCACACTGGGATCCTTCCGGCTGGAATCAAGGCATGCGAAGCGGTGGACAATTGTCTTGGCCAAATCCTCAGCAACGCCTCAGCTTTGTCTTATAGAGTATTTATAACTGCGGATCACGGCAATTGTGAAGGAATGGTGAACGAATCAACCAAATCGATGAGCAAGGAGCATTCGACCAATCCTGTGCCATTCGTATTTCTAGATTTTGTTAAGAAACCATATGCATTTGTGCCGACAGTTTTCAAAGATGATGAATATATTCAGTATGCTGTTTCGACTCCTATTGGAGTCTTGGCTGACGTCGCACCATCGGTTCTGGCTAATCTTGATGTCAAAGAACCGAAGGAAATGAGCGGCATGGATTTAAGTATCGCAATGCTATAAAATAAATTAAAGAGTAATAAAAAATATATGAATATCGTTTCTGACATCGCGCAAAAAATAAAAAAAGCTGTTCAAGAGGATCAAAAGAGCAAGCCAAAAGAGAAGGACAGCAGTGACGTTGTTATCGAGTTTCACGATGTTAGTAAAACGTATCAGCGCACGATAAACGCAGTGATTGACGCAACGTTCAATCTCTCGATCGGAGAGTTTGTTTCGCTCGTAGGTCCATCTGGCGCCGGCAAGTCGACTTTGATTAAGCTGCTCACTTGTGAAGAGCGTCCAACCAGCGGCAAGATTTTGGTCGCCGGTCGTGATATTACTCAGCTGAAGAAGAAGGAGCTGCCTTATTATCGTCGAAAAGTTGGTGTGATATTTCAAGACTTCAAACTTCTCCCACGAAAAACTGTTTATGAAAATATTGCCTATGCGCTTGAGGTTTCTGACGCCACAAATGAGGAAATTCACGACCGAGTGCCAAAAATTATTGAATTAGTCGGCTTAAGTAATCGCGCTTTTGCTTTTACTGAGGAGCTGTCTGGCGGAGAGAAGCAGCGCGTTTCGATCGCTCGAGCGCTTGTTCACAATCCAAAGCTTTTGATTGCGGACGAGCCAACGGGTAATCTTGATCCAGTTTCGACCTGGGAGATTATTGAGTTGCTTTTCAAGATTAACAAGCAGGGGACGATCGTACTTTTGGCTACGCATGATAAGGAAGTGGTCGACACTGTCGAGCGCCGCGTTATCACAATGCGTGATGGTAAAATTGTCTCTGATCAGGAAAAAGGCAAGTATTTATTTTAGGTATTTGTCATCCTGAACTTGCCGTGCCACTTCCGTAGCCTTGGCGAAGGGTGGATTCAGGATCCAGAATACAATTCGGAATAAGGCATCCTGGATTCCGGATCGAGTCCGGAATGACAAGGTTTCCGTACGCAAGTAGATTAGGAAGTTAAACAACATTTAATCGAGTAAATTTATTATGATGTTTCTTGTCTCACTTTATAGAATTTTCAAAACCGCAATGTCTTCTTTGTGGCGAAATCGACTCTTGTCTTTGGCTGCCACGCTCATCATGGTGATGACGCTTTTCACGATCTCGTTTTTTGCAAGCGTTCTATTTGTCACTAGCAAAACTACTAATTATCTAAACGACAAAGCCGATATATCTGTGTACTTCAACGAAGACGTTTCTAAAGAAAAAATATTAGCTCTGATGAACGATTTGTTGGTGCGGTCAGATGTTGAAAACGTAGAGTACATCTCGAAAGAGTTGGCCTTGACTCGTTGGAAAGAGTGGCAGGGCAAGAAATACACTGATGCAGGTAGCGGATTGCAAGATGTCATCAACGAGACTTCCAATCCACTTCCACGAAGTCTCGATATCCGGGCGAATAAGCCAAGTGATCTAGAGACGATCAATGCTTATCTCAATTCTGATGATGTGAAACCAATCGTTCGGCATGTCAGCTATGAGCAAAACAAGATTGTGATTGACAAGCTTATCAAGATGACGAGCTTCATGACAAATGTCGGCTGGAGCCTCTCGATCCTCTTTGTCCTTATTTCTATCCTTATCATTTACAACACAATCCGTTTGACGATTTACGCTCGTTCGGATGAGATCGAGATCATGAAGCTGGTCGGCGCATCTGACTGGTATGTTCAAGGCCCTTTCTTCATCGAGGGGACGATGTATGGGCTTTTGGCCTCGATCATTTCATCCTTCATTTTGTATGCGGCTATCAAATATTCCCTGCCTGGCGTTGAGAGCTATCTTGGCGCTGCAGGAGCACAGACGATTTTTTCTGGCATCAATCTTGGCGCTATTATCGGAATCCAGCTCGCTGTTGGCTTGATCTTGGGCACTCTCTGCTCTGGCTTTGCAGTTCGTAAATATCTAAAAGTGTAAAATGAAAAATTTGCATAAAAATTTGATAATGTTGATTGTGTGCTTGATCTCGTTCAATCTGGCTTTTTGCCCGACTTTTTTTGCATATGCAGCGACTAGCATCACTGACCTGACTGCGCAGAAAAAGGCGCTCGAACAGAAAGCGGCGAAGGCAGCGGCCGAACAAGCACAGAAGGAAAAAGATGCTGCAGCTCTAAGCGCTCAAATTTCATATGTGGGCAATCAAATCACGCAAACTCAGAGCGCCATCGTGAGCACCGACAATCAAGTCGCATCAACTCAAAAGAAGATTGCTGAGCTTGGCGATAGCATAACGACCCAAGAGGCAAATCTTGCTGCTGAGCAGGATACCATGGACAAGGTGATTGCTTCTCTGTATATGGAAGGTGACTCTGGTCTTCTGGAGTCTCTTCTTAGCTCCAACAGTATCTCTGAAGCTATTACCAATCAGCAGTATTATGAATCTATTCAGCAGCAGGTCGAAGGCAGTATCCAGCGAATTACCAAGATCAAGACCGATTTGAGCGATCAAAAAGATCAAAAAGATAAGCAGCTGACTGATCTAACTAACCTAAAAATTTCACAAGTTGATCAGCAGAAATTTCTGGAAAGTAGAAAAGTTTTGAAATCAGAGCTTTTGTCAGACACTAAGTCGACTGTCGTCGCACTTGAAGCTGAACAAGCCGATGCCAAAGCCGCTATTGCTGACCTTCAAGCTAGAATAGATAGGATTAAGGCAGCTTCGGTTGGTGCTGGCGGCGATTTGGTTTCAGTAACTGACGCAAGCTGGTATTATCGTCAAACTGATGACCGCTGGGCGAGTGAAAAGCTTGGCTTATATGCAACTATTGGCGATTATGGATGTCTTCTGACATCTCTGACCATGGTTGCGAAATTCTATGGAAAAAATTTCACTCCGCTTTCTGCGATTGATAGCTCAAGTTTTGTTCGATCATGGGGCAAGAGCGATGGCGCGCTGATTAGTACTTCGATGGTAAGCGACGGGAAATCCCAGCCAGTCGATTGGACTGTCATTGATAGTGAGTTAGCCGCAGGTCATCCAGTGATTGTAGGTGTGGCGTTGGGCGTTGATATGGGCAATTCATACGGCGTTTCTCATTTCGTGGTTATCAAATCTAAGCTTGGAACTGATAAATACGCGATGCACGACCCACTCGGGGAAAATCGTGGCTATAAGAAAAGCCAGATTAAAGCAATGAGAATTATTCGTCCGTAGACTGTTGTCTTTCATTGCGAGGAGTGTCCCTGCGACGCGGCAATCTATGATATGACAAATTGACGTTGCCCACCTATTTATTAAATGGTAAGATTGTTTCATGAAAAAAATATTTACGAATGAAAAGCAAAAATTTTGGGTAAAAATCGTCTCGTTTACGTTACTTTGTGCTGCACTGCTTTATTTTGTCTTTAGCTATGGCTACACGACGGGTCAGAAGGGTAAATCTATTCCAGCTCTCGGCTTGAGCTCTAGCGTTACTGTTACGAATAAAGAAACTGGCAAACCCTCAACGGTTGATTTTTCATTATTTTGGGAAGCATGGAACAAGCTACAAGATAAGTCAGTACTCAATCCTGAGCCGCAAAAAATGCTAGATGGTGCGATTTCCGGCATGCTTGGCTCGATTGGCGACCCATATACAGTTTATTTCACACCAGAGGATAACAAGAGATTTCAAGAAGATATTCAGGGTGAATTTGATGGAATCGGCGTCGAGCTGATCATAAAAAATGGCTTACCTACAGTCGTTGCCCCACTTTCGCAAACACCGGCTGAAAAAGCGGGGATGAAAGCTGGCGACGTCATCATGGAAGTTGACGGTGCGAAGACTTCTGATCTCGGATTCAACGCGATTATTGATAAAATCAGAGGTAAAAAGGGCACAAAAGTCACTTTGAAAATTGCCAGAGAAGGGAAGGACGAACCTTTGACTCTTGAGGTTGAGAGAGACACGATCGTGGTCAAAAGTGTAACTTGGGAGACCAAAACTGTTAGCGGCAAGAAGATCGGCTATGTCAAAGTTCGACAATTTGGTGATGACACAGACACATTGTTCAATCAATTTATTGATGAGATGCTGGCTACAAAAGTTGACGGCATCGTGGTTGACCTCAGAAATGATCCAGGCGGATATCTAGACACGGCGGTCAGCTTGTCGAGCTATTTCCTAGATGGCGGTGTCGTAGTTTCTGAGAAGGGTAAGGGCGATGTTGTTCATGACTATAATGTGACCAGAAAGTCTCGGCTCAAGGGTATCCGTACGGCTGTCTTGGTGAACAAGGGCTCAGCTTCCGCTTCAGAGATTTTTGCTGGTGCACTTCAAGATACAAAAACAGGCAAGATCATCGGCGATCAATCATTTGGCAAAGGTAGCGTCCAGGAGCTAATCCAGCTGTCAAATGGTTCGTCAGTCAAGATCACAGTCGCAAAGTGGCTGACACCAAAGGGCCGAGCGATCAATGGTGAGGGGATTACTCCAGACATTGTAATCGCAAATGGAGATGACGTTGCCAACGATCTTCAGCTGAACAGAGCCTTGGATTATATTGTAAAAGGTGAGTAGGACTCTCTTTACAATTTGTCGACTGAGTTATATTATGAAATTAAATCAAGTTAATTAAAAAGGAGAAAATATGAGCATAACAATGTGGATCGTGATCGGGGTCATCCTGCTTATTGCAGTCATAATCATGGGGATGTACAACAAATTTGTTCAGCTAAACATCCGCACAGACGAAGCTTGGAGCGACATTGAAGTACAAATGAAGAGAAGATACGATCTTATTCCGAATCTTATTGAGACTGTCAAAGGCTATGCTAAGCATGAGAAAAGTGTATTTGAGGAAGTGACCGAAGCTCGGGCCAATGCTCTTTCCGCAAAGTCTATCCCTGACAAAGCAAAAGCAGAAAATCAATTTGAAGGTGCACTTAAGTCAATGTTTGCAGTAGCTGAAGCTTATCCAGAGTTAAAGGCAAACGAAAATTTTTCACAGCTTCAGGCCGAGCTTACTGACACAGAGGACAAGATTCAAGCTTCTCGACGTTTCTACAATTCAAACGTTCGCGAAATGAATATTGCTGTTCAATCTTTTCCTGCAAACATGTTCGTGAAGATGTTTGGCTTCAAGAAGAGAGACCTTTTTGAGCTTGAGGAAGCTGCTGCGAAAAATCCTGTCAAAGTTGATTTCAATAACTAATTATAAAGAGAACAATGCCTACTAATAACCCTCTCAACAAAATCAAAGTTCCAAAAGTAAAGCTTTCCAAATTGGATTGGTCTAAGTTCAATCTTCGTAAAGTAAATTCTACGACAATCTTAGCACTTCTTTCTTATCTTTACATTCTCGTGATCATCCCTATCGTCTTTGGCAGCAAGAAACCATTTATTCAGTACCACACTAGACAGGGAATGGCTCTGTTGGTTCTTTGGGTACTATTTTCTTTCTCGTTTTTCTTGCCTGTACTCCCTTGGATTATCGGACTTTTCATCGTAGTCTGTATCATTGTTGGCATCATCAACGTTGTTACTGGCCATGAGCGTCCTCTACCACTTATCGGCAAACTTGCGATTAAATAGTTTTCTTAGAGATTTTTCTATATTGATTCATTAGATAATTTTTTGCTGAATATGAATTTGTGGACTCAAGTAGACAGTAATAAAAGAAAAAGCCTTGGCTTCATGCTAATATTTGTATTAGTCGTCATCGGCCTCGGTTTTTTGTTTTCTTACGTTTATGATTCGTATTCAATCTTGATTATCGCCGTCATCATCGCTATCGTCCAATCCCTTATAAGCTACTATTCCGGTGATAAAATCGTCCTTTCGATGTCAGGCGCTTCTGAGATAAAAAAATCTGATAATCCAGAGCTTTGGAATATTGTGGAGAATCTGGCCATTACTGCAGGGCTACCTATGCCAAAAGTTTATATTATAGAGGATCATGTTCCAAACGCATTTGCGACCGGCCGTGATCCAGAACACGCCTCGATAGCCGTGACAACGGGCTTGATGCAACATCTCAGCAAAAATGAGCTGCAGGGCGTAGTTGCGCATGAAATGTCTCATGTTGGCAATTACGATATTCGCCTCATGATGATTGTAGCGATCCTAGTCAGCGTCATCGCATTAATTTCCGACATTTTTATCCGTTCGCGTTGGTTTGGCTTCGGTCGAAGCCGAGATGATAGTCGAGGCGGCGATCAAATTCAAGGGATAATGATGATTGTGGCACTTGTTGCGGCTATTCTTGCACCATTTATTGCGATGATTATTCAGCTCGCTATTTCTCGAAAACGTGAATTTTTGGCCGACGCATCTGGCGCACTTCTTACTCGCTATCCAGAGGGGTTGGCCTCGGCACTGGAGAAAATTTCTACATATAGCGAGCCAATGCAGAAAGTAAGCTCTGCGACGGAGCATCTATTCATTGCAAATCCGCTCGGCGACGGTAAAAAGGGTAACAAACAATCTTATTTTTCAAAACTATTTTCTACTCATCCGCCAATCGAGGAGCGCATCAAGGCGCTAAGGGGCTCGATTCAATAGATTTTTCGTATTTTTGTTACTATCTATTCTGTCATTCCAGCCTGTAAGCTTGAGAGGTGGAATCCAGGAAGCCTTCTTCAGAATTGTATTCTGGATCCTCAGGTTATAGCTCGCTTTTCTATTAGATTCAATATGTAATAGCTCGTCCTCCCCAAGGATGACAAAATTAGAACAGTAGAGGAATGATAGTTTAGTTCTATTTCGTCTTGAACATTCCTGAATGTCCAGGAATTACGTAGTCGGCTAATACTAGCATTTTTGCTCTCTCGATAGCCAAAACGTCGTTGTTTTCGGCAACTTTGTCAAATATTGGATAGTTTTCTTGCCACCATAGATCGCCGACGATGGCGATTATTCCGATCTCAGTCTTCACAACCAAGCTCATCGAATCTCTACTGTGACCAGGTGTTTTGACAATCTCGATATTGTCTGAAAAAAATTTCTGCTTCCGGCTTGAGATTCGGTCGTTATTCCATGCGCCTTGGTATTCAATAACTGTTGCATTTGGGAATTGACCGATATTTTTGAAATGATCATAGTGGCAGTGAGTTAGGAAAACAAAGTCGATATGATCTGCTGTCAGATTTTCTTTTTCTAGCATTTTTATGATTTGATCTGAAGTCCTGATACCTCCTGGATCAACAATAATATTTTTGTCATTATCACGAACGAGTGTTACAGTGCAGCCAATTCGGCCATCTGATTCTGGCTCATGCATCAAATAACCTGTGATCAAAACTTTTACTTCTGTCATTTTTTTCTTTCATAAATATACTTAGATTCTTATAATAGTAAATTTGAGCGCGAAGATAAAGGGGGGACGAGTCAACGTCATTTGACAAGCAGTTTTGATCGGGCTTTACTAGAGAAGAACGACCCGATGGAGGTAGCATTAATGACAGGTAATATTGAGATGATTCAATCTCAGCGATGTGCGATAATAGTTGTGTGTGGATCGCGTGATAAACCCGAGTGGGTGACACGTCTACTGTATTTGACTGGTGATCTCTCTGGCCATCACTCGCATGGTGCGACTGTTGTTGCGCTTCATCACTCCAGGCATGATATTTGCACATTGGCGCAAATTCGAGAAATCGCTGATCAGAGCTTTGCAAACTGCAAAGTTGGCAAAATCTGGCTCGCAGTTGTAAACGGCTGTCGAGACATCTTGGAGCCGAATGGTCGGCTTACTCCTGTCTCTGGTCTAGAGCCAGAGCTAATTTGTCTTTATTCAACGGAGCAACGCCCTTTGCTAAAGACATAAGAAAATAATTCTCAAACATTACGATGTCGCGTTGCACCCCCCCCTCCACAGAAGTATTCGTATTTCTGTGGAGCTTTTTATTTATTAGGGTATTGACAACTCTTTTCTTATAGTGTACCATTGTGTTAACACATTGAGACGAAATCAAAATTGTGATAAACAAAATTTAGATAGATTCCCGCCTTCGCGGGAATGACAAAGAAGAGTGTAAGAATAAAAAATATTATGAAAAGAGAATTAGAAAATACATTAGTAACACCTGCGGCCAAGAAGCTTTATGAAGTTTTGGCTCAGATTGATAAGCCCGAAGAGATGGCTCTCTTTTTGCGCGATTTGCTGACACTTGAAGAGATTGAAGAGGCAAGTAGAAGATTTCTAGCTGCAAAGCTACTCAAAGAAGGCAAAAGTATTCGTGTAATCGCGAAGGAAATTGGTATTTCCACGACTACGGTGACTCGTATCAATTATTGGTTAAATCATGGAATGGGCGGATATAAGTTGGCTTTAGACAAGCTGAAGTAAGTTGTCATAGCCAAAAGTATCTGCCCCTCTCGCAAATCCGCCACATGGTGGATTTTTTGGTATCTCCATTCCCTCTGTCATTCCAGCCTGCAAGCATGCCTGCCCCTCGTAGCCTTGGCGAAGTGGGGAGAGGTGAAATCCAGGAAGCCTTCTTCGGAAATTGATAGCCTGGATCCCAGCCTCCCCCCTTCGCACAAGGCTACGGAGGACAGGTCGCTGGGATGACAAAAAAGTATACTGGGATGACAAATGAGAGGCGGGGATGGCAAAAGGGAAATGGGAAGGACAAAGAAAAATGTAAACAAAATAGTTCTCGGTGAGAACCTCGAACAATAACAAAAGGAAAAATATGAAAATGGATTTTAGCAAAATGAACGGCAAGATTATGGCCGTCGTACAGGACGATAAAACAAAAGAAGTCTTGATGGTCGGAGTGATGAATAAAAAAGCTTTAGAGAAGACTCTAGAGACAAGCAAGGTGACTTTTTGGTCTAGAACAAGGAGAAAGCTTTGGACCAAGGGGGAGACATCTGGAAATTGGCTTATCGCCAAAAAAATATTAGTCGACTGTGATGAAGATACGGTGCTAATCATGGCAAAGCCGCAAGGGCCAACCTGCCACACTGGCGATCGTACCTGCTTTTTGGACAAGGGGATAGAGAGAATATTAACAAAGGAAATATATGAATAAATTGAAAATTGCCGTACCTGATGGCTCAATGGAGAAAAGAATTTTAGATCTCTTTGAGTCGGCAGGGATAGCGATAAAAATTGAGAATGAGAGGCAGAAAATTGGAATTGTAGATAGCCAGATGATCGAGAGCGTGACCTTCATGCGTCCACAAGAAATCCCGATCTATTTGGAAAAAGGCTATTTCGATATGGCTGTCGTCGGTGAAGATTGGCTCGCAAATTGGCAAAGTAGCGCAAAAATATTGACGCGTTTGCCGGTCGCACGTAAAACTTTACAGCCAGTCAGAGTCGTGCTTGTAGTTGAGGAGTCGAGCGATTGTACTTCTGTCGAAACGTTGAAAAAGAATGCGAAAATTGCAACGGAATACGTTGAATTAGCAAAACAAATCGTTACAGAGCGTGGGCGCAATGATATTGAGATTATCAGATCCTATGGTGGCACAGAGAGAAAAGTGAAGTTTGGGGCTGATGCGGTGATCGATATTACCGAGACAGGCGAATCGTTGGTTGCAAACAAGCTGAAGATTGTTGAAGAGCTGATGCAGTCTTACACGGTAATCGTGTTGCGGAAAGATCTGTGCGACAACACCGAGAAAAGAATGCTCGCGATCAAAATCGCAAGTTTACTCGAGGAAGCTTTTTGGTCCGATGCTTCAGATCAGGTTAGCTAGAATATGCTTGGCTTCGGAGAAATTAAATAAATTAATTTCTCCAAGTCGGTCGTATCTGTCGAACAGCGTTTCGATAAAATTTAAGACGATCGCAAATAGAGGTACGCGATGAATACGCACATTAACAATTTACAAAATGAAAATCGGATATTTCTTGATTTTGACAATCTGTTTGCCATATTGACGGCAGAGAAAGTATCTGAAGAATTTACTGTGACGGTGCGCGATTTTCTGACAGATGTAGTGATTTACACAGCTAAAATATCGATCGGGAATATCAAAGCACTTTTATCTTGCCGTGATGCAACTTATTGGCGAGCAGGAGATGACTGGGAAAAAACCGGTTTGTATATTCTTTCGGCTTATGTTGATAGCGATCTAAATATTTGCTTTTTAACAGAGACGAGACCACGTAGATCTTTCATAAACATCCGAAACGAAGAAGGGGGACTTTCGATGAGCAAGCCAAAAAAGATCAATAGTGAATTAGTTCGTGGAGCGATAACCAGTTCCGTCGATGATCCCATGATAACTGAGAATACGTTGTTCATGTGTCGCTGGACCTGTCCAGTTTGCAATATAGAGATTTATTCTCCAGTTTATCTCAATATGAATTTACAGTTACGCCGTTGCCATAAATGTGACGAGTGTTATCCAATAGATTTCTCGGAATACCCTAAGGAGGTAAATCATGAGTAAATTTATCGAAGTCTCTGGCCAAGTTCTAGGACTTGATTGGAGCAAAATGTTCGGTTTTGTCATCGTGGTAATCCAAGATGTCGAGAGCCGAAAAGTACTGATGGTTGGGGTGATGAATGAAGCAGCGCTTCAGATCACTCTGGCCACTGGAAAAGTAACTTTTTGGTCTAGAGCTCGAAACAAGCTCTGGACCAAAGGCGAAACTTCAGGGAATTTCCTAAACGTGTGTGAAATCTTGGTTGATTGTGATCAAGATACGCTGCTGATTCTTGCTGAACCGGTAGGTCCAACATGCCACACTGGTGCTGTCAGCTGTTTTGAAGAGACTGATGGCGAATTGCGAATCTTCAAAAAAGGGGAAGAACAAAATGATAAATTATAACACTAAACTTTCTGTGGCTTTACCAAAATGTGTATTGACCGCACAGATTATCGGCATCTTGCAGGCTATGAAATTGGATAAAGGTTTTTCGTATTGGTGGTGCTACGAAGCGCCAATCGCTCGAATTAACGATTTTTTTTGGGCGACGCCTGATGAAATTCCTTTTCTAGTTCAACAAAAATGTTTCGAGCTTGGTTTGGTGCCGCGGGAGATAATGCTTGCGCAAAGTGTTGGTTTGGAGCAGCTTGCTTCATTTATTTTGACTAGCGAGATTTTTCCTCCCTGCACAGCATTCCAATCGTATTTGTCCTATCTCGACAATACAGTCGTAACAGGACGAATTATGCCCGTTGAATTTGTCTGGGTGTATAAGAGTTGCGAGGAAGATTCAGGATTAAATTACAGCGCTGCTCGTCATTTCTGCAGCCGTATGGCGGATTTAGTAAAGGAGTTTAAACCGACTGTTTGACCCCATGTTTCGATTCCAATATTTCGCATTTGGAAATAAAATATTTTTGCGAATTGTACCCGCGCTCCCCCAAAAAGGAGCGCTTTTTTATATTACATTTTAATATTCGCTGTTATAATATATATAGACAATCAAAGGAGGGTACGACCGCAATAGTGAAACAAGGGGTTCATAAAAGCGTTCACCACCAGTGGTGGCCTAAGAGGCTCTATGTCACGGAGTTGGAAAT
>Ga0194052_1001327_pt1 | contig 14447 bp, 12 predicted proteins | sample SepL226m_MetaG_FD_160117 | JGI IMG/M metagenome (GOLD analysis project Ga0194052, IMG submission 160117) | Anoxic zone freshwater microbial communities from boreal shield lake in IISD Experimental Lakes Area, Ontario, Canada - Sep2016-L227-6m | ecosystem: Environmental > Aquatic > Freshwater >... | reverse complement strand
GCTACGCGCTGGCCAACCAACACCTGCGGGTCCCATCCGCCGACACCGGTGAAGCGCAGGAAGCCTGACTCTTCGATGTGCGTGACGATCAGACCGATCTCGTCGATGTGGCCGACGATCGCGAGCGATGGGCCGTCGCCTGTCGCGGGCACGCTGGCCGTAGAGCTACCCATCACGTCGGCCTCGACGGAGGCCGAGAAGGCGGCAGCTGCATCTCGCCAGACGCCAGCCGGCGTCGCCTCGTAGCCGGACGGCCCGTGAGCGGTTAGAAGATTGTTGAGAACAGGAGGGATAGTCATCGCCAGCGAGCCTAGCGACCGGCCACACCTGGAGTGCCCGGATCAGGCACAATGGAGCCAACGAGGCGCAGAGAGGCAAAAAGGGTGCTAATCCAATCGGATTTACGCTATTTTATCTTCTCCGCCCGCAATAAGGAGCTAATACCGAAATGTCAGAGCCATCCCAGCGCCCAGAAACAATCGCCCTCCACGGAGGCCAGGAGCCAGATCCGACGACCAACGCACGCGCCGTCCCGATCTACCAGACGACCTCCTACGTCTTCGATGACACCCAGCATGCAGCCGACCTGTTCGCGCTAGCCGTCCCGGGAAACATCTACACGCGGATCATGAACCCGACCTCCGGGGTTCTCGAGCAGCGTCTGACCGACCTCGAAGGCGGCATCGGAGCCGTCGCAGTCGCCTCCGGCCAAGCCGCCGTCACCTACTCGATCCTCAACATCGCCCAGGCCGGCGACAACATCATCTCCGTCAGCCAGATCTACGGCGGCACTTACAACCTCTTCGCCCACACGCTGCCTCAGTACGGGATCGAAGTCCGCTGGGCGGACGCAGACGACCCGGATGCAGTCGCGAAGCTCGCTGACGAGAACACAAAAGCCGTATTCGGTGAAACAATCGGTAACCCGCGCCTAAACGTGCTCGACGTTCCAGCTTGGGTCGAGGCCGCGCACAGCGTCGGTGTGCCGTTGATCGTTGATAACACGGTCGCAACGCCGGTCGGCGCGCGGCTCTTCGATCAGGGCGTCGACATCATCGTCCACTCGCTGACGAAGTTCATCGGCGGCCACGGAACCTCGATCGGCGGCATTGTGATCGATTCCGGCAACTTCGACTGGAGCTCGCAGCCCGAGAAGTTCAAGATTCTCGTTGGTCCCGACCCCAGCTACCACGGCGTTGTCTGGGCCGACGCGCTCGGCCCGGCGGCCTACATCGGTCGCGTCCGTACCGTGCTGCTGCGCAACACCGGTGCCGCACTCTCGCCGTTTAACTCGTTCCTCTTCCTCCAGGGAGTCGAAACGCTGCCGCTGCGGATGGAGCGCCACAACTCGAACGCCAAAGCTGTTGCCGAACACCTGGCCGCACACGAGGACGTCGAGTGGGTCTACTACCCCGGCCTAGATTCGAGCCCGTACAAGGAAGTTGCAGACAAGGTCCTCACCGGCGGATACGGTGCGCTCGTGACATTCGGACTAAAGGGCGGCCTCGACGCTGGCAAAAGTTTCATTGAGGGCCTTGAGCTCTTCAGCCACCTTGCCAACATCGGCGACGCAAAGTCACTGGCGATCCACCCTGCTTCAACGACGCACTCGCAGCTAGACGCCGACGAGTTGGCCTCTGCCGGCGTGACGCAAGAGACGGTCCGTCTTTCGGTCGGGATCGAGAACATCGACGACATCCTCGGCGACATCGACCAGGCGCTCGCGAAGTCGCGCGCGGCCGCTACCGCTTAAGGAGCCATACCTCGTGGAAGTAGGCGGCCTCGGCGAGGTCAAGACCAAATCGGTCGTCTGCTTCACGGAAGAAGACCCGCTCGTTCTCGAGTCCGGCGCCACGCTCGGACCGGTCGAGGTTGCTTACGAAACCTACGGCGAGCTCAGCGACGATCGCAGCAACGCAGTCTTCGTCTGCCACGCACTGACCGGCGACGCGCACGCTGCCGGCCACCACGGCGATTCGGAGCGGCGAGGCTGGTGGGACCGGCTGATTGGCGCTGGCAGGCCGATCGACAGCGAGAAGTTCTTCGTGATCTCGCCGAACCTGCTCGGCGGCTGCCAAGGAACGACCGGTCCGTCATCGGTTAATCCAGCGACCGGCGAGCGCTACGGCCTTGAGTTCCCGATGTTCAGCGTCCGTGACCTCAACACCGTTCACCGGCGCCTCTTGGAGACGCTCGAGATCGAGCGGCTACACGCCGCGCTCGGCGGCTCACTCGGCGGTATGCAGGCTCTGCAGTGGGCAATCGACTACCCGCAGGCGATGGAGCGCTGCGCCGCAATCTGTGCCAGCGCCGAGCTGAGCGCAATGAACATCGCCTTCTCAACTGTGGCGCGCGAAGCAATCATGCGCGACCCTGATTTTCAAGGAGGCCGCTACCACGAGAGCGGCCACGGGCCGAACATCGGTCTTGCGGTAGCGCGGATGATGGCTCACATCACCTACCTCTCGGAGGAGTCATTCGCGCACAAGTTTGGCCGCGCGCGCCGAATCGAGGGGACCGAACCCGGCCTCGGTCCCGACTTCGAAGTGGAGCACTACCTCCACCATCAGGGCGCCAGCTTCCTAAGCCGCTTCGATGCACTCAGCTACCTCTATCTGACCCGAACTATGGACTACTTCACTCCCTTCGATGAAGCCGGCCTCGACGAAAAGCTGCGCGGCAACCCGACCGAATTCCTCGCGATCTCATTCAGCAGCGACTGGCGCTTCGCTGCCCCTCACTCGGAACGAATTGTCAGTGAGCTGAAGGCGCGCCAGCTAAGCGCCAACCACACCGAGATTGAATCCTCGTGGGGGCACGACTCGTTCCTGCTCGACGTGCCCGAGTATCACGAAGCGCTAGCGCAGTTTCTTCAGCGCGACGCGAGCTGACGGAGCACGTAAGGGAGGATGCCGCCGTGGCGGAAGTAGTCGGCTTCCTTTGGCGTGTCGATCCTGACCGGCGCCTCGAACTGAATGTCCCCAGCGTTGACGGCCGCGACGGTCGGCATCTCGCCAGCGTTTAGTGCCTCGGCGACACCGCTGATGTCGAATTGCTCGTCGCCTTTCAGCCCGAGCGAGGCTGCGTTCTCTCCTTCTGGGAACTGAAGCGCAAGAACTCCCATCCCGATCAGGTTCGAGCGATGAATCCGTTCGAAACTCTCAGCGATCACAGCACGCACGCCCAGTAGCGCGGTGCCCTTAGCGGCCCAGTCGCGCGAGGAACCGGAGCCGTATTCGCGGCCACCGAGAACGACTAGCGGGGTTGCCTCTTCGGCGTAGAGCATCGCGGCGTCGTAAATCGACATCTCAGCTCCATCGGGCTGGTGGCGCGTAACGCCACCCTCGGTGCCAGGGGCCAGCAGGTTGCGCAGACGGATGTTGGCGAAGGTACCCCGGACCATCACCTCGTGGTTGCCGCGGCGCGCGCCGTAGGAGTTGAAGTCGACCGGCTTCACGCCCCGCGCCTGCAGGTAAAGGCCGGCAGGACTGTCGGCCTTTATGGCTCCGGCTGGCGAGATGTGGTCGGTCGTGACGCTATCGCCGAGAATTGCCAACACGCGCGCACGACCGATGTCGCTGACCGCGAGCGGCTCTGCTGGCATCCCGTCGAAGTAAGGGGGGCGACGGACATACGTCGATTCGTCGCTCCAAGCAAAGCGGTCACCAGATGGGGCTTCAAGCGAAGCCCAGTTGACGTCGCCGTCGTAAACCTGGGCGTAACTTTTGCGGAACATGTCGGACTGAACCGCGTGCTCGACAGTCTCGGCAATCTCGGCGCTGCTTGGCCAGAGATCGCGCAGAAAGACGTCGTTGCCTTCGCCGTCATGGCCCAACGAATCGCTTGTCAAATCAACGTCCATCGTTCCCGCTAGCGCGTACGCGACGACGAGCGGCGGCGAAGCGAGGTAGTTCATCTTCACGTCAGGGTTGATGCGACCTTCGAAGTTGCGGTTACCGGAGAGGACCGAGCAGACCGTCAAACCGTTCGCGCGGACAGTCGCTGCCACATCATCAGGCAGCGGCCCGGAGTTACCAATGCAGGTCGTGCAGCCGTAGCCGACAAGGTTGAAGCCCAGCGCGTCGAGCTCGCTCTGGAGCTCGGCGCGGACGAGGTAATCGGTGACGACTTTGGATCCAGGCGCAAGCGAGGTCTTAACCCACGGCTTTACCGTCAGGCCACGCTCGCGGGCCTTCTTCGCCAACAGCCCGGCAGCGACCATCACCGACGGGTTCGATGTGTTTGTACAACTCGTGATCGCAGCAATCACAACGTCGCCGTTATTGAGCTCGGCGTCCTCGGCGGCAACGATGTCGCTCTCGAAGCTCGGAAGCTCGGCGCGATAATCGCTTTGGGCGTCGGTTAGCGAAACTCGGTCCTGCGGTCGGCGAGGCCCAGCAATCGACGGCACAATGCTGCCCAGATCAATTGCGATTGTGTCTGAGAAGATCGGTTCGACTGCGTCGGCGTCGTGCCAGAAGCCCTGCTCCCGGGCGTAGGCCTCGACGATTTCAACCTGCTCCTCAGGGCGGCCGGTGAAGCGTAGGTAACGGATTGTCTCCGCGTCGATCGGGAAGATCGCGCAGGTCGAACCAAACTCGGGGCTCATGTTGCCGAGCGTCGCCCTGTCGGCCAGCGGCAGCTGCGAGATCCCAGGGCCATAAAACTCAACGAACGAACCAACCACGCCTCGCTCGCGCAGCAGCTCGGTCACTGTCAGCACTAGGTCGGTGGCGGTCGCACCCTCGGGCAGCGCGCCGTCGAGCCTCACGCCGAGCACGCGCGGGATCAACATCGATACCGGCTGGTTAAGCATTGCCGCCTCGGCCTCAATCCCACCGACACCCCAGCCGAGAACGCCAAGACCATTGACCATCGTCGTGTGGCTGTCGGTCCCGACCAGCGTGTCGGGGAACGCTCGGGCTCCGTCAACACAGACGACGCGGGCGAGGTACTCAAGGTTGACCTGGTGGACAATTCCGGTATCCGGCGGGACGACGCGGAACTGCTCAAATGCTTGCTGCCCCCAGCGCAGGAAGTTGTAACGCTCACCGTTGCGTTCGAATTCACGCTCGGCGTTAATCGCAAACGAATCTGCCGCGCCGAACGAATCGACCTGCACAGAGTGGTCGATCACGAGTTCGGCTGGCACCAGCGGCTCGATTGCTGCCACGTCGCCGCCGAGCTCTACGACGGCGTCACGCATTGCCGCAAGGTCAACAACAGAAGGCACTCCTGTGAAGTCCTGCATCAGCACGCGCGCTGGGCTGAACGCGATCTCGACGCTCGGCTCAGCCGAGGCGTCCCAGCCGGCGAGCGCCTCGACATCGGCGGCGGTGACGTCGCCTTCGCCCTCGTTGCGCAGCAGATTCTCGAGTAGCACTTTGAGCGAGAAGGGCAGATGCGCTATATCGAAGCGCTCGCTGAGCGCGTCAACGCGGAATATCTCTAGCTCTTGGCCGCCCGCCTCGAGCGTCGAGCGAGCGCCGAAGCTGTCAGCTGACACTGTCTACCTCAACCGTGCTGGCCCCGCCGCCACTTGCCAGCAAGCGCCAGAGAGTGACGATTGCAAGCAGCGTCAAGATCACCGCGCTGCCCACGCACCACTGGCAGATTGCCTTGATCGTGAAGAGCTCTTGATAGGTGAGATAGCCGCTGTAGACAAAACCGACAAGGCTCAGCGCGGCGCTCACGAATAGCTGCGCGTCACCACGCAGCACGAGTAGCGAGCCGAGGATTAGGAGGTAACCGATCAGCCCCAGCAACGCGACCGGCATCCCGTAAATGTCGGCCCACTCGCTCGTCTGAACCGTCTCGCAGCCGCCCGTACTGCACGCGGGCTGAATTCCGGCGTAGTGGATGTAAGTCAAGTAGCCGGCGATCGCGACGCCGAGCAGCACCAGAACCAAAGCGGTCCGATAGAGACGCCTGTCGAGCACGCGCGGCTACTTCAGTAGCGCGTCAAACGCTGATTTGAATGCGTCGGCGTTACCGATGTCGACCTCAAGCTTCGTGTACGGGCCGCCGGTCGGACCGACGACAAACGACGGGGTCGAAGTGACGCCGTACTTCTGCGCACCGGCTGCCGCGGTCGCCAGCGGCACGGCGGCAGCAGGAGTCGTGCGGTAGGCATTCGCCTTCGCCGCGTTAACTCCAGCGCCGGCGTAAAGCTTGTTGATGAAAGCGTCGGTGACATAACCACTTCGCTCGGTGCCCTGATTGAAGTAGAAGAGATGCGTGAAGTTCCATTCGAGGTTCTGCTGCCCTGCTCCGGCACCGGCGCGTGCGGCGGTCTCGGAGTCAGGCCCAATGAAGGTCAGCGGGTTGAACTCCATCCGCAGCTTGCCGGTGCGAACGTAATCGTTAATCAGAACCGGCATCGTGCTGAGCGCGTACTGCTTGCAGAACGGGCACTGATAATCGGCGTACTCGATCATTGTCACCGGAGCGTTCGGCTTGCCGAGCGCATTGCCGTTCTGAGGAATGCCGTCAAGCATCGCCTTGGTCTCTTTTAGTCCGTTAAGCGGCGCGTTGGCGGCTGGAACGCCGCTACCACTATTGCTGTCCCCGGAGCTAACAAGGATCAGAATCGCGGCGACCACAACGACTACTGCCGCGAGGGCGGCGATCATCACGTTGCGGCGCTTATTTGGGTCTGGCGGGCTGTAGGCAGTGCTCATTAGCTCATTCTCGCAGGTTCTAATTGAAGTCGCTGCTGATCTGCTCAGCAGAGTGGTGCGTAGCTTAAGCAGAACGATGAGCGAAAACGTCTGGGACTACCCAAGGCCCCCGCGCCTAGAACCGTGCAAGCGCCGCGCGAGGGTTGAATTTGGCGGCGCATTGATCGCCGACAGTAGCCGCGCGCTTCGCGTGCTTGAAACAAGCCACCCCCCGGTGATCTACATCCCGCAAGAAGATTTCGTCGCCGGCAGCCTACGTGCGTCGGCCGCCAACGCGACCTTCTGCGAATTCAAAGGCTTCGCCGACTACCTCGATGTGATCGGCGGCGAGCAAATCGCCGAAGCGGCCGCCTGGACCTACCCAAAACCGGTCGCCGCATACGCCGAATTGGCCGGTCACATCGCCGTCTATCCGGAGAAGATGGGCCGCTGCCTACTCGATCAAGAAATCGTTCGCGCTCAGGAAGGCGACTTCTACGGCGGCTGGGTAACTGACGAGATCGAGGGGCCGCTCAAGGGTGGCCCTGGAACCCTCGGCTGGTAATACTCTCGTTAGACAACAACCGAGAGGTAACTCCGTGGCTAAGAAACAAGAGCAGCTGACCGTTAACCCAGTCTTCCCTCGCCCGGGCGATAGCGACGACTTCTCGAAGTACAAGCTGCCAGCCGATCCAATGCTGCCGGAAGCGGCTTACCAAATCGTCCACGACGAGGCGATGCTCGATGGCAACGCCAGGCTCAACCTCGCAACCTTTGTCAGCACGACGATGGACGACCAGGCATCGAAGCTTTACGCCGAGACTTTTGACAAGAACATGATCGATAAGGACGAGTACCCGGCAACGGCTGAGATCGAGGACCGCTGCTGGAAGATCGTCGCCGATCTGTGGCACGCGCCCAACCCGGAGAAGACGATCGGCACCTCGGCGATCGGCTCGTCCGAGGCGTGCATGCTCGGCGGCCTCGCACTGAAGCGCCGCTGGCAGCAGGCCCGCCGCGCGGAGGGCAAGTCAACCGAGAAGCCGAACATCATCATGAGCAGCGCCGTCCAAGTCGTTTGGGAGAAGTTCGCCAACTACTGGGACGTTGAGCCGCGCTACGTGCCAATTTCGCTTGAGCACAAGACGCTCGACGGCCACGACCTAGAGAAGTACGTCGATGAGAACACAATCGGCCTCGTTGCGATCCTTGGCGTGACCTACACCGGGATGTACGAGCCGGTCAAGGAGATCGCAGCTGCGCTCGACAAGATTGAGAAGAAGACCGGGTTCAACGTGCCGATCCACGTTGACGCAGCTTCCGGTGGCTTCATCGCGCCGTTCCTGCAGCCCGAGTTGGAGTGGGACTTCCGCATCAAGCGCGTCCACTCCATCAACACCAGCGGCCACAAGTACGGCCTTGTCTACCCAGGCCTCGGCTGGGTTGTCTGGCGCAAGCGCGAGTACCTCCCTGATGATCTGATCTTTAAGGTCAGCTACCTCGGCGGCGAGATGCCGACGCTGGCGATCAACTTCTCCCGCCCTGGTGCGCAGGTGCTGCTGCAGTACTACGCCTTCATGCGGCTCGGCTTCGAGGGTTACCGCGAGGTTCAAGCGCGCTGCCGCGACGTGGCCCAATACTTGGCCAAGGAGATTGGCAAGATGGGGCCGTTCAAGCTTTGGAACGACGGCTCCGACATTCCAGTTTTCGCCTGGTACCTGAAGAAGAACGCCAGCCCAAACTGGGACCTGCATGACCTCTCCAGCTTGCTGCGCCAGAAGGGCTGGCAGGTGCCTTCCTACCCAATGCCCGATGACATGGCCGAGCTTACGGTCCAGCGAGTAGTCGTCCGTTCGGGCCTGTCGTTCGATCTTGCTGACAAGCTGCTTGAAGACATGCGCAGCTCAGTCGACTACCTCAATTCACTTGAGGGACCGCTGCCGAAGGAAGGCCGCGAAGTAGGGACCTTCTCCCACTAAACGCTGTTAGACCGCGGACGAGCTGAGGTCGCAGAGAAAGCGAACCGCCGCGCTCGCTGCACGCGCGACCGCTGGCGGTGGGCCGCCGCCGGGTGGGCCACCGCCGGGCGGCCCGCCCATGTTCGGCATCTTCGTGATTAGTGACGAGTCAACCTTGCCATGGAAGCAGCGGATAGAGGAGGTCGCGTTCGCTGTTCCTGGAAGCACGTAGTGGTAGATCCCCTTCGGGAACTCGGGGGTAGCGCTCGTAATGCCGTTGCACTTGTCGAGCTTCGCAACCGGGATCACCTTGCCCTTGATGTCGCGCTTGCCATAGATCGGGAAGCCGTCAAGGGCGATGCCGATGATGTGCGAGGGGCCTGTTGAAGTGTCGACTTCCTTCGAAACGCAGGCCGGCAGCCCGTGGTAGTGGTACTGGCCGCCGCCACCGCCCATCGCCGGCGTCGGGTGGCCGCTGCAGGTATCGACGAAAGGCGCCGTCGAGCCGTCTGGGGCTGAAATCGTGAAGTTGCTCGCCATCGCGACCGTCGTGCCGTCGCCCTCATACGGGTTGAACAGAACCGAGCCGGAGATCATCATCCCGATCGACCCGAGCGGCGCCGCTGTCGTCTTCGAAATCTTCTTCGGTGTAGTCGGGATTTTGTAGTCGTAGTTGTGTGCCGCGGTTGGGTCTAACGCCGCGGTCGCCGTTGCCGCCGTGGGGACGACGACACCAGCATTCGGCACGGCGTAGTACTTGGAGCGTGGGTGGTTTGGGATGCCGTTGGAGCGCAGGCGAATCGTGCTCGTCCCGTAGCTAACCGTCATGTTCTTGCCCCACTTGGCGTTCTGAAGGCCAGCTTTGGTGCTCGAGCTGGTGGTCGAAGCTGTGGTCGCCGACGTCGTCGCTGCCGTCGTAGCTGTGCTGTCGCTCGCAGCAACACCTCCGCAAGCAGCTAGGGCCAGCAATGCTGAGGCCGAGACAGCGGCCACAAGTCGGTGGTGGTGGGTTCGGTTGATTCTCATCTTCGGGAGCATTGCGGAGTAGTCTGAGAGGACTCTGAGAAGAGCTCAGACCCCGTCAGCGCCGCCGGGCGTGGCAAGTTTTGTCGGTCCAGCAGCGCGGCCGTGCAGGTAGAGAACGACTGCGCATACCAAGGCAACCGTCCCTACTCCTATGAGCGCCGCATTCACCCCGAGCTCGGAGAAAAGCCAGCCGGCGATCAGCGCCCCGACAGCCGATGCCCCAGTGACGATCACGTAGAAGATCCCAACCATTCGGCCGCTGATCTGCGGCGGAACCTCCAGCTGCATCGCGGAGCGGCCGCTTACCTGCAGCATCTCCCAAGCAAAACCGATAATGAGCAGAAGTAGATAGTCGGTTTCGACGCTCGAGGAGAAACCGAGCAGAATTGTCGGCGGCGCAGCGATCAAGGCGCCCCACACGAGTAGATCCTGGGATTGCCTCCCGCGCGTTCCGAGGTAACCGAGCGCCCTGTTGCCGGCTGTCGCGCCGACGGCAATTGCCGAAAGCAGGAGTCCGAGCAGCGCCGCCCCTTCGCCGTGGTCGGCCGCGATAGTCGCCATCAGCTGCTCGATCGGCGCGATCAAGAGGAAGAAGAACGTGCCTCCAAAGACAACGGTCTTAACGATTGGGATCGGCCAGCCTTCACGCACACCGGCTCGCAAGCTAGCGTCGCGATGGGCGCGGGCGGCATCGCAAGCGCGCTGAAGGACCGGCGACATCATCAGCGCCACCACCACTGCCAGGCAGGCGAACGCATTGAAGCCGTAGACCGTTGCAGCGCCGAGCAACTGCACGGCCGCGCCCCCTACAACGGCCCCGGCGAACTCGGCCGTGTTGTCGGCGGCCGAGGCATCGGTTACGGCCTGGCGCTGTAGCTCTGGCGGGACAGTAAAGGGGACCACCAACTCAAGGATCGGCCTCGAGATTGAACGCGGGACGGCGTAGGCGAAGATGAAGATGAAGATGAGTGGAACGGTCAGGCTGCCGCTAGCAGCCAACACAGTCAGGATTAGGAGCGGCGGCACTTGGAGCGCCATGAACAGCTGCGATAGCTTGCGCGGGCAGTAGCGGTCGGCGAGCGAGCCGCCTAGTGGCGCGCCGATCAGGCTGGGGCCAAGCGAAAGCGCGGCGACGATCCCAACGTCCATCGCACTGCCGCTGATCGTGAAGACCAGCCACGCTGAGCCGATCATCAGCATGTAAGAGGCGAAGTGCGAGAGCGCCTTTACTCCGATGATTCGCCGGTACGCGGGGTACCCAAGTGGCCCGCGGGCAAGCGCAGCAAACCTGCCCGTTTTCGGTTCTTGATCGATAGTTCAGCCCACTCGGTGGTCCACTAGCCGCCAGACCCCTGCAACGAGAAGCGAGCGATGCCTGGCTGGTTGTTGCCGATGATCTTAGGGTCGTTGCCACTAGCTCCCGAGAGTGCTACCCAAAGGTTGCCGTCGGGGCCAATAGTGATGTCGCGCGGCGCAGATCCGGTCGGCAGGCTCCACTCGCGGATCTGGCCCTTGTCGTCAATCTGACCGATTCGGTCGCCGCCGAGCTCGCTGAACCAGACGTCGCCGTCCGGTCCGACGAGCAAGCCGTACGGATAGTCGCCGCTATGGGGCATTGGGTACTCAACTAGGCGCCGACCGCCAGGCGCGCCGGAGTCAGCGACCAGCTTGCCGATCCGATTCCCGTCGGTTTCGGCGAACCAGATCGTGCCGTCAGCAGCCACTGCGATGCCGGCAACATCGGATTTGGCATGGGCGAGCTTGAACTCGTCGAAGCTATTGGGAGTCGAGAACGAGGCAACCTTGTCAGCGGCGTTCTCGCCGAGCCAAAGTTCGCCCCCGGGAGCCTGAGTGATCTGGTACGGCCCAGACTTGGCGGTTGGTGTATCCATCTCTTCGATCTTGCCGTCAGAAGTGATGCTGCCGAGCTTGGCGGCATCGTAGGATGTAAACCACATCTTGTTCTGTGGCCCGCGCGTTAGGGCGCACGGGTTCGACTTCGGGGTTGGAGTCGGGTACTCGGAGATCTTTCCGTCGCTCGTAATCGCAGCGATCTTGCTCGCGGCGCACTCGGTGAACCAGGTCCGGTCGTCGTAGCCTTGGCTGATGCCCTGGGAGTTAGCCTTGGCGCTTGGGATCGCGTAGCGACCGAGAAGCTTGCCTTGAGCTGAGACCTTGTCAACGTAGTTGCCGAGAGCCTCGGTGATCCAGAGGTTGCCGTCTTTACCGGTTGTGATCCCGAATGGCTGGGTCTTGCTGCCTGGCAGGTCGAAAACCTTGACGGTTCCAAAATGGCCAGCGGCATCGGTCGTTGTGGCCGTCGTTGTGTCCGAGCCGCTCCCGCACGCTGCAGTCGCGAGCACCGCGGCGACAACTGCCGGCAGCGCCAAGAACTTGAGCTTCATCGTCGCTCTCCCCTGTTTCAGATGGACGTCAATAAACGTCGGCATCGTACCGCACGTAGAAGCAGCAACCGCGGCGGGTGAGCGATAAGAACGGGAGCGACGGGACTCGAACCCGCGACCTCCGGCGTGACAGGCCGGCGCTCTAACCAACTGAGCTACGCCCCCGGGCGCCTGCGAAGTATGACAACCTCACCGCCGCATCGCTCACCGGCGACCGCAACTCTTTCAGCGGTGATGGGTTTGTGTCCTTACTTCACCACAACGACCCAAAGGGAAGGACCCCTAATGAACCGCAATCAAATCATCCCAGTTCTGACCGCTTCACTAGCCGCCTTCGCGGCGACGGCAGCGGTCGCATCTGCTGCGACGGTAACCGGCACCGACTCCTCGGAGCTCCTTGTCGGAACCAAAGCAGCCGACTCAATCTCCGCCCTCGGCGGCAACGACCGTGTCTTTGCCTTGGCCGGCAATGATGTCGTGACCGGCGGAGCAGGCAATGACCTGATCGTCGGCGGTCGCGGCGATGACACGCTCTCAGGCGAGGCCGGAAACGACTTAATGTTTGCCAATGCTGGCGTTGACGTCCTAAACGGTGGCGACGGAAATGACCGCCTTTGGGCAGCCGCCCGTTCCGATGTTGTCCCTGGCCCAGGTGGCGCGGTAGACACAACCGGCGACACGCTTAACGGTGGGGCTGGCAACGACCGTCTGAATGCCCGTGACGGCGAAGTCGACATGATCACCTGCGGCGAGGGCACCGACGTCGCGATCCTCGACAACGTGGACGTGATCACCGATGCAACCGCACAGAACCCGAACGGCTCATGCGAAACGGTCAAGCGCGAAGCACCGAAGACGCTTGATGCAAACGCAGCGCCTGAGACCCTGCAGCAGCATGTGGCAGACATCCTTGCCAAGCTGCGCGGCAAGCACTAGCAGCACCAGAGATCCCAAGCAGGAGCGAACGGCCCCGTCCCCTCGGGGCCGTTCGTGTGCTTGGGGCCAGCGCGCTGCGGTAGCCTGAGTGGCGATGCTCGAAGGGCCAGCCCCCCACAGTCCCAACCCGATCAAGCTGATGCTGCAAGACGTAGCCGACGACCGCGCGGCGACGGTCCCGTGGCCGCCCGGGCCGAGGAACTTCAGCGTCGCCAACACTCGGCGCTTCTCAGAGGACCCGCTCGGTATGTACCTCGAGTACTACGAGCGCTACGGGCCGGTCTTCACGATAAAGGTGCTGCACTTCAACGCCGTGATGATGCTCGGCCCCGAAGCGAACCACTACGTGCTCGTCTCGCATGCCGATAACTTCACCTGGCGCGACGGTTACATGCGCGACCTGATCCCACTGCTAGGCGATGGGATGCTGACGATCGACGGCGCCTTCCACCGCTCATCGCGGAAGCTGATGCTCCCCGCTTTCCACAGCAAGAAGATCGCCAGCGCAACCGCGATCATTAACGATGAGGTTGATCGCGCCGCCGAAGATCTAATTCCCGGTGCAGTAATTGATCTTTACGACTGGGTCCGCCACCTAGCCCTGCGCGTGGCGCTGCGAGCGCTCTTCGGCCTCGACCCGGACAAGGCACGGGCCGGGGACTTCGACGCCGTAACCGAGTTTGAGAATGCACTCTCGTTCCACGCCCGCGACTTTGCGCTGCAGCTGGCGCGCGGCCCATTCACTCCGTACGCCAAGCTGGTCAAGTCGCGTGAACGGCTCGACCAACTGATCTACGGCGAGATCGAACGCCGTCGCTCAAACGGTGAGCGCGGCGACGATGTGCTCTCTCTGCTGCTTGACGCTGAGGACGAGGACGGTCAGAGCCTCGAGGACCGCCACATCCGCGACCACGCTATGACGCTGCTCTTCGCCGGCCACGACACAACCAGCTCCAGCATCACCTTCATGTTCTACGAGCTCTCCAAGAACCCTGAGCTGCTTGATGATCCGCAGATCACGCCGGAGATGATCTTCGATGAGACGCTGCGGATGTACCCGCCGGCCTACATCGGTCCGCGCCGCTCGGTTGAACCGTTCGAGTTTGCTGGCGTCACCGTTCCGGGTAAAGCCCACGTCAACTACTGCTCGTGGGCCAGCCACCACCTGCCAGATGTTTGGGACTCGCCGGAGACTTTCGACCCGATGCGATTCACGGAAGCGGGCAAGAAGGCAATGAAGAAGGGGCAGTACATCCCCTTCGGCGGCGGCTCAAGGACCTGCCTGGGTATGCGCTTTGGCCAGGCTGAGGTCGGCGCGATCATGCGCGCAATCTTCGAACGCTGCCGGCTCGAGGTGCTGCCGGGCTACGAGCTGAACATTCGCCTCGCGCCGACGATCTCACCTACCCAGGGGATGCCTGTGATGGTTCACCGCGCCGAACCGGCGCGGTGAACCATCACAG
>Ga0194052_1001326_pt1 | contig 14451 bp, 6 predicted proteins | sample SepL226m_MetaG_FD_160117 | JGI IMG/M metagenome (GOLD analysis project Ga0194052, IMG submission 160117) | Anoxic zone freshwater microbial communities from boreal shield lake in IISD Experimental Lakes Area, Ontario, Canada - Sep2016-L227-6m | ecosystem: Environmental > Aquatic > Freshwater >... | reverse complement strand
GCCGACCCTGCCCACCGCGCCCCGGCCCGCTGGGTGGTCGACCCCGACTTCAACCTCGACTTCCATGTCCGCCGCATCCGGGTGCCCGAACCCGGCACTCTGCGCGACGTCCTCGATCTCGCCGAGGTGATGCTGCAGTCGCCGCTGGACATCTCCCGACCGCTGTGGACCGCCACCCTCGTCGAGGGCCTCGAGGGCGGCAAGGCCGCGAACCTGCTGCATCTCAGTCATGCCCTCACCGACGGTGTCGGGGCCACGGCCATGTTCGCCGAGATCTACGACCTCGAGCGCAATCCGCCGGCGCGACCGACGCCGCCTGTTCCGGCGCCGGAGGACATCACCGCCGACGACCTCATGCGCGAGGGCCTCGCCCGCATGCCCGGCGTGATGGCCGCAAGCATCGCCGGCGTCGTCTCCGGTGGACTCACGGCGCTCGGACGCGCGGTGCGCAACCCGGCATCGGCGATGTTCGGCGTACTCGACTACGTGAAGTCCGGACGGCGCATGGTGGGCCGCGCCGCCGAGCCGTCGCCCCTGCTGCGCCGTCGCAGCCTGTCCACCCGCACCGAGGCCATCGAGATGACGGTGGCGGATCTGCATCGCGCAGCTAAGGCCGCCGAGGGTTCGATCAACGACGCCTATCTCGCCGGCCTCTGCGGTGCACTGCGGCTCTATCACGAAGCTCTCGGTGTTCCGATCGGCACCCTGCCGATGGCGGTGCCGGTGAATCTGCGCGCGGAGGCCGATCCGGCCGGCGGTAACCGCTTCGCGGGGGTGAACCTCGCCGCGCCGGTCGGCATTGCCGATCCGGCCGTGCGCATCCAGAAGATTCGCAAGCAGATGATCGCCCGGCGCGAGGAGGCCGCAATCGACGTCATCGGCGCGGTGGCCCCGATGCTCGCGCTGCTGCCTGACGCGGTGCTGGAGGCCGTGAGCGGCAATGTGATCGCCTCTGACGTCCAGGCCAGCAATGTGCCCTTCTATCCGGGAGACACCTTCATCGCAGGCGCCAAAGTGTTGCGGCAGTTCGGTATCGGCCCGCTGCCCGGGGTGGCGATGATGGTGGTCCTGGTGTCGCGCGGCGGCTACGCGACGGTCACCGCGCGATATGACCGCGCCGCCATCGCCGATCAGGAACTTTTCGCCCGGTGCCTGCAGCAGGGCTTCGACGAAGTGCTCACACTGGCGGGCGATCCGGCGCCGCGGGTCGCGGCGGTGTCACTGCCCGACCCGGCCGGCCAACCCGCGTACACCAAGAACGGATCGGTGGCTTATTCATGAGCGATAGGAACGCCACCAGGGAACTGCGACTGCCCGGATCTGTCGCGGAGGTGATGGCGAGCCCGCCCGGCCCGCAGATCGGCGCGTTCTTCGACCTCGACGGCACCCTGGTCGCCGGATTCACCGCGGTGATCCTCACCCGCGAACGGTTCCGCCACCGCGACATGGGCATCGGCGAGTTGCTCGGCATGATGGCGGCCGGTCTGAATCATCAGCTGGGCCGGATGGAGTTCGAGGGACTGATCACCAAAGCGGCACAGGCGCTGCGCGGGCGGGCACTCAGCGACCTCCAGCAGATCGGTGACCGCTTGTTCGTCGACAAGATCGAGAAGCGGATCTACCCGGAGATGCGCGAACTGGTCCAGGCCCACCTCGACCGCGGGCACACCGTGGTGCTCAGCTCTTCCGCGCTCACCATCCAGGTCGAGCCGGTCGCGCGGTTCCTCGGCATCCCGGAAATGCTGACCAACCGGTTCGAGGTGGACGCCGCCGGCCTGCTCACCGGAAACGTGCTCAAGCCGATCCTGTGGGGACCGGGCAAGGCCAAGGCCGTGCAGACGTTCGCCGACGAGCACGGCATCGACCTGAAGGACAGTTACTTCTACGCCGACGGCGACGAGGACGTCCCGCTCATGCACCTGGTGGGCAACCCGCGGCCGACCAACCCCGGTGACAAGATGCGCGACGTGGCGCGCAAACGGGGCTGGCCGATCCTTGAGTTCAACAGCCGCGGCCGCGGGGGACTGGTGGGACAGGTCCGCAACCTGATCGGCGCGAGCACCATCGTTCCCGCGGCCTACGGCGCAGTCGGCTGGGGCCTTCTGACGCGCAGCCGGCGACGAGGCGTCAACTTCTTCACCAGTGCCTTTCCGCAACTACTGCTTGCAGCCAATGGCGTCAATCTGCACGTCCTGGGCAAGGAGAACCTGACCCGTAAACGCCCGGCGGTGTTCATCTTCAACCACCGCAACAATTTCGACCCGGTGATCGTCGGCGCACTGGTCAAGGACAACTGGACCGGGGTGGGCAAGAAGGAACTGCAGAACGACCCCGTCGTCGGCGCGCTTGGCAAACTGGTGGACACCGTGTTCATCGACCGCGAGGACCCCAAGGCCGCGGTGGCATCGCTGAAGGAGGCCGAGAACCTCGCGAAGAAAGGCCTCTCGGTGGTGATCGCCCCGGAAGGCACGCGCCTGGACACCAAGTCTGTCGGGCCCTTCAAGAAGGGCCCCTTCCGGCTCGCGATGTCCGCGGGCGTGCCGATCGTGCCGATCGTGATCCGCAACGCCGAGAAGATCTCAGCGCGGGACTCCTCGACACTGCATCCCGGCGACGTGGATATCGTTGTGTACCCGCCTCTTTCGGTGGCCGACTGGACGCTCGACGACTTGGAGGACCGGATCGCCGAGGTGCGTCAGCTCTTCGTCGACACGCTGGAGAACTGGCCCACCGGCGAGGTCCCGAAGGCGTCGCTGTACGCCAAGAAGGCGCCCGCGAAGAAGTCTGCTGCCAAGAAGGCGCCCGCGAAGAAGTCGGCTGCCAAGAAGTCCGCCGCCACGAAGAAAGCTCCCGCCAAGAAGACGCCCGCGAAGAAGACCGCCGCGAAGAAGGGCCGCCGATGAGCGCCACCGATTACCTGACCGACTTCAGCACCACCGACGATGCGCTGGTGCTCGCGTCGGTCTCCAGCAAGGCCGAATACGAGTTGCTCAACGACTGGCTCCAGCGCCAGCGCAAAGCGCACCCCGACACCAAGGTGGAGGTGCTGCGCCTGCCGCACGGCGACGCGCCGCCCGAGCTGATCAGCGAGCTCGTCACGCAACTGGAGGCCGGCGAGGATCGCACCGTCGTGCCGGTGCGGGTGTTCTGGGTGCCCGGCGGCCTGCCCACCCGGGTGAAGCTGGCCGGCCTGATCTCCGGTCGGGAGACCTACCGCCCGCCGGACATCCTGCAGCGCGCGATCCTGAAAAAGGATCCGTCGCGCGCACGCATCGTCGCCGGCGAACCCGCCAAGGTTTCCGAGCTTCGCCAGCAGTGGCGTGAGAACGTCGTCGGCGACACGCGCGAGGATTTCGCCCGCTTCGTGCTGCGCCGCGCCGCCCTGGCCATCGAGCGCATCGAGCTGCGCCTGCTCGGGCCGGCCTACAAGTCACCGCGCCTGATCACCGATGAGTTGATGACGTCGTCGCGGTTCATCAACGGCCTGGAGGGCATCCCGGGCGCAACTCCCGAGAAGGCCGAGGAGATGCTCAACGAGCTCGCCACCGGTTGGAGCAGATTCTCGGTGGACCTGATCCCGAACCTCGGGCGGGCGATCTTCAGCAGGGGCTTTGATCCGCGGATCGACTACGACTCCGCCCAGATCGAGTCGATGCGCACCGCGCTGGAGGATCACCCGGCGGTGTTCCTGTGGTCGCACCGGTCCTACCTCGACGGCGTGATCGTGCCGGTGGCACTGCAGGAGAACAAACTGCCGCCCGCGCACACCTTCGCCGGGATCAACTTGTCCTTCGGCTTCATGGGCCCGCTCATGCGCCGTGCGGGCGTCATCTTCCTGCGTCGCCGCCTCGACGATCCGTTGTACAAGTACGTGCTTCGGCAGTTCGTCGGCTACATCGTGTCCAAGCGTTTCAATCTCAGCTGGTCCATCGAGGGCACCCGGTCGAGGACCGGAAAGATGCTGCCCCCCAAGCTCGGTCTGCTGTCCTATGTAGCCGACGCCTATCTCGACGGCCGCAGCGAGGACGTTCTGCTGCAGCCGACGTCGATCAGCTTCGATCAGCTCCATGAGACCGCGGAGTACGCGGCGTACGCCCGCGGCGGGGAGAAGGTCCCCGAGGGTGCGGAATGGCTGTACAACTTCGTCAAGGCGCAGGGCGAGCGCAACTACGGCAAGATCTACGTCCGCTTCCCAGAAGCGGTGTCGGTCCGTCAGTACCTCGGTGAGCCCGGCGGCCCGATCGCGGCGGACGAGGCGGCCAAACGGCTGGCGATGCAGAAGATGGCGATCGAGGTGTCCTGGCGGATCCTGCGCTCGACCCCGATCAATGCCACCGCGCTGGTCTCGGCGGTCCTGCTGGCCACCCATGGCCGCGCTCTGACGCTGGGCCAGTTGCACCACACACTGCAGGACTCGCTTGACTACCTGGAACGCAAGAAGACACCGATGACCAACAGCGCCCTGCGTCTGCATTCCGCCGACGGTGTGCGCGCCGCCGTCGACGCCCTCTCGACCGGACACCCCGTGACCAAGGTCGAGGGCGGCCACGAGACCGTCTGGCGGATCGCCCCCGAACAGGAATTAGAGGCGGCGTTCTACCGCAACTCGCTCATCCACGCCTTCCTGGAGACCTCGATAGTCGAGCTCGCGCTGATGCATGCTGCGCGCGCCGAGGGCGAGCGGGTCGAGGCGTTCTGGGCGCAGGCGATGCGGTTGCGCTCGCTGCTCAAGTTCGACTTCTACTTCGCGGACTCGGCGACGTTCCGGGGGAACATCGCCGAGGAGCTCGACTGGACGGGTGGCTGGGAGAGCGCGCTTGCCGTCGGACCCGATGGCGTCGACGCGCTTCTGCGTGCGAAGCGGCCTTTGATGGCGGCGGCGATGCTGCGGCCCTTCATCGAGGCCTACGAGATCGTGGCCGACGTCCTGTGCGATGCGCCGGCTGACATCAGCGAGAAGGAGCTGAGCAAACAGGCGCTCGGGGTGGGCGGCCAGTATGCCGCTCAGAACCGGGTGAGCGCCGAGTCGGTCTCAGCCCTGCTGTTCAGCACCGGCCGGCAGGTCGCCGCCGACCAGAAGCTGCTGGAACCATCGGGCGGTCTGCGTGAGCACCGGCGGGAGTTCCTCGCTGAACTGCAGTCGATCCGGGCCGACATCGACCGGGTCCAAGAACTGGCCAGGGAGCAGTTCTACCTCCGCGAGGGCCGGTCGAACTGACCGATACGCCGGTGCTGGCGCACCGGGAGTTGTTAGTGTCGCCAGCGTCAACAGAAGCGTTCGGAGGACCCATGGCTCACAAATCACGGATTGCAGCCGGCGTCGCCGCGCTCGGACTGCTCGCCGCCGGAATCGCCGGCTGCTCGTCATCGAAGCAGGACGACACCTCGGCGCCGCCGATGGGCGCCCAAGGCCTGCAGGACAAGCTGATGAAGGACTTCGCGGGCACGACGATGCCGCCCAAGTCGGTGGTGTGCAAGGAGGCGCTGGAGAGTCAGGTCGGCAAGTCGGCGACCTGCGATGTGACGCTCTCCGACGGGACCACCGAACAGGCGGTGACCACGGTCAAGCGCATCGACGGTAAGGATGTCGTCTACGAGATCTCGCCTGCGCTGAGCAAGGATCAGGTGGCGCAGTTGGTCGCCAGCATGGCTCCGGCGAGTGCGGTCACGTGCGATTCCGGCCTGTCGGGCACGATCGGCGCGACGGTGAATTGTCAGGTGACCATCGACGGTGTGGTCAGCACCCGCGTCGTCGAAGTCGATGACGTCAACGGACTGCAGATGGACACCGCGGTGCACCGGCTGTGGCCCAAGGAGCAGGTTCAGGACGTGCTGCTGCAGAAGCTCAACGCCGACGGCAAGCCGGCGGAGACCGTCGCCTGCACCGACGATGTGGTCGGCAAGACGGGCAACACCGTCGAGTGCGCCGCCGTCACGGGTAGTGACAAGCACGGCTACGTGGTGACGCTGACCACCATTGAGCAAGACAAGTTCGACGTCGAATACAAAGACGCGCCCTGACACCGCCCCGGCCGTGGCACTTCCATAGGCTGGGGTGGTGACGCGCAAGGCTGTGTGGCCCGTGCTGGTCGCAGTCGCGGGGATCGCCGGACTGGTGGCGGCCGGGATCGGTGCGCTGTCACTGACCACGGCGCTGAGTGCCACCGGGCTGCCGGATCCCGGTCCGGCGACGACGCTGGGTCTACCGTTCGTGCGCGCCGCCGGTGAGATCGCTGCGGTCACGGCGGTCGGTGGGTTTCTGTTCGCGGCCTTCATGGTTCCCCCTCAGGACAGCGGTGTGCTCGACGTCGCCGGTTACCGCGCGCTGCGGACGGCACGGATCGCCGCCATCGGCTGGGCGGCCTGCGCGGTGCTGCTGGTTCCGCTGACGATCTCCGACGTCTCCGGCAAGCCGTTGAGCGAGCATCTCGATCCCGCCGAGATCTGGCGGGTGGCCGGACTCGTCGACACGGCCAATGCATGGCGATGGACGGCCATCCTGGCACTGATCGTGGCGATCGCCGCCTCGCCCGTGCTGCGTTGGTCACCGACGCCGGTGCTGCTTGCCGCCGCCCTGCTCACCCTGGTTCCGCTGGGGCTCACCGGTCACTCTGCTGCCGGCGGATCACATGATCTGGCCACCAACAGCCTGCTGATCCACCTGTTCGCCGGGGCGCTGTGGGCCGGGGGACTGCTGGCATTGCTGGCGCACGCATGGCGTGGTGGGGAGCACGCCGACATCGCCGCGCGGCGATTCTCGGCCGTCGCGCTGTGGTGCTTCATCGCGATGGCGTTGACGGGGGTGATCAACACCGCCGTCCGTATCCGGCCGTCGGATCTGCTGCACTCGAGCTACGGGTTGCTGATCACGGCGAAGTTCACCGCTCTTCTGCTGTTGGCGGTGATCGGATGGCGGCAGCGGCGCACGGCGGTCGCCGCCGTACAGGCAGACCCGCAGGCGCGGACACCGCTGTTGCGCCTGGCGCTCGTCGAGGCGCTGGTGTTCGGGCTGACCTTCGGCATCGCCGTCGGCCTCGGGCGAACACCCCCGCCGGCGCCGCGGGTGCTCAATCCCTCGGCAACGGAGGTCGCGCTGGGCTACGACCTGGCCGGACCGCCGACTGTGGCGCGCATTCTGTTCGACTGGCGGTTCGATCTGGTATTCGGCAGTGCGGCAATCATTCTCGCCGCGCTCTACATCGCGGCGGTGATCCGGCTGCGCCGGCGGGGAGACGCCTGGCCGCCGGGCCGCACCGCGGCCTGGTTGCTCGGCTGCGCGGTGCTGCTGTTCGCCACCTCGTCCGGACTCGGCCGTTACATGCCCGCCATGTTCAGCATGCACATGGCCGCGCACATGCTGCTGTCGATGTTGGCTCCGATCCTGATGGTGCTCGGCGCACCCACCACGCTTGCCTTTCGCGCACTGCCGCCGGCGGGCAAGGGCAGTGCGCCCGGACCGAGGGAATGGCTGCATGCCGGCCTGCACAGCAGGTGGTCGCAGTTCTTCACCCATCCCGTCGTCGCCACGATCATGTTCGTCGCGGGTTTCTACGGGCTGTACTTCAGCGGCCTCTTCGACGCCGCCGTTGATCACCATGCCGCCCACATCCTGATGAACCTGCATTTCCTGCTCACCGGGTATCTCTTCTACTGGGCGGTGATCGGAGTGGATCCGACTCCGCGGCGGATACCGCAGATCGGCAAGATCGGGATGGTCTTCGCGTCACTGCCGCTGCACGCCTTCTTCGGGGTGATCCTGATGGGAATGGCCACGGTCCTGGGGGAGCGGTTCTACCGGTCACTGAACCTGCCTTGGCACACAGACCTGCTCGGCGATCAGCACCTCGGTGGGTCGATCGCCTGGGCCGCCGGCGAGATCCCCCTTGTCGTGGTGATGCTCGCCTTGCTCATCCAATGGCAGCGCAGTGACCGGCGCACCGCGACCCGGCTGGATCGCGCCGCCGATCGTGACAACGAGGCGGATCTGGCCGCCTACAACGCGATGCTCGCCGAATTGGCCCGGCGTGACGCCGCCAATCGCTGAGTGATCCCCATTCCGGTATTCGCTCACATCCGGTCGGGCTGGCGCCCCTGTGACGACTGTTTCGTCGGTGCCCGCGGGCCCACTTGAGGTGCGAAACCCGCAACCGAGAGTTAGGACACAGAAATGTTCGAGACACCCATCACCGTCGTCGGCCGGATCATCACCGATCTGCGCCGCCGCGTCGTCGGCGATCAGGAAGTCATCAGCTTCCGCGTCGCCAGCAATTCCCGCCGTCGCACCGCCGAGGGCACCTGGGAGCCGGGCCAGACCCTCTACATGACCGTCAACTGCTGGGGAAAGCTGGTCACCGGCGTGGGCGCCGGGCTGTACAAGGGGGCGCCGGTCATCGCTGTCGGAGCGGTGCACACCAGCGAGTACCAGGATTCCGACGGTGTGAAGCGATCGTCGCTGGAGATGCGCGCCAGCGCGGTCGGTCCCGACCTGGCCCGCGCCATCGTCCGCATCGAGCAGCAGCCGCGGCCGCAGAACGCGCAGGACGGCCCGACCGACGCCGAGCAGAAGACCGAGGACGTCGCGGTCCCGGCCTGACGGCGAAGGCGGTCACGCCGGTCATCGCCGGCGTGACCGCCACCTAGGATGGTCGCCGTGCCGGAATTCATCTACACCATGCGCAAGGTCCGCAAGGCCCATGGCGACAAGGTCATCCTCGACGACGTGACGCTGGCGTTCCTGCCCGGAGCCAAGATCGGCGTGGTCGGCCCCAACGGTGCGGGCAAGTCCAGCGTGCTGCGCATCATGGCCGGGCTCGACCAGCCCAACAACGGCGACGCCCTCCTGGCGCCCGGAGCCACCGTCGGCATCCTGCTTCAGGAGCCCCCGCTCAACGAAGACAAGACGGTGCGGGAGAACGTCGAGGAGGGCCTCGGCGACATCAAGGTCAAGCTGGACCGTTTCAACGAGGTCGCCGAACTGATGGCGACCGACTACTCCGACGAGCTGATGGAGGAGATGGGCCGGCTCCAGGAGGAACTCGACCACGCCGACGCGTGGGACCTCGACTCCCAGCTGGAGCAGGCGATGGACGCGCTGCGCTGCCCGCCACCCGACGAGCCGGTCACTCATCTCTCCGGCGGTGAACGCCGTCGCGTCGCGCTGTGCAAGCTGCTGCTCTCCAAGCCGGACCTGCTGCTGCTCGACGAGCCGACCAACCACCTCGACGCCGAGAGCGTGCAGTGGCTCGAGCAGCACCTCGCCGACTACAAGGGCGCCATCCTCGCTGTCACCCACGACCGCTACTTCCTGGACAACGTCGCCGAGTGGATCCTCGAACTCGACCGTGGCCGCGCCTACCCCTACGAGGGCAACTACTCGACGTACCTGGAGAAGAAGGCCGAGCGCCTCGAGGTGGCCGGCAAGAAGGATCAGAAGCTTCAGAAGCGGCTCAAGGAGGAGCTGGCCTGGGTGCGCTCGGGTGCCAAGGCCCGCCAGGCCAAGAGCAAGGCGCGCCTGCAGCGCTACGAGGAGATGGCCACCGAGGCGGAGAAGACCCGCAAGCTCGACTTCGAGGAGATCCAGATCCCGGTCGGTCCGCGGCTGGGCAACATCGTCGTCGAGGTCGAACACCTCGACAAGGGCTTCGACGGCCGCCTGCTGATCAAGGACCTGTCGTTCACCCTGCCGCGCAATGGGATCGTCGGAGTCATCGGGCCCAACGGCGTCGGCAAGTCGACCCTGTTCAAGACCATCGTCGGACTGGAGAAACCGGACAGCGGGACGGTCCGGATCGGCGACACCGTCAAGCTGAGCTACGTCGACCAGAACCGCGCGGGCATCGACCCGAAGAAGAACGTGTGGGAAGTCGTCTCCGACGGTTTGGATTACATCGAGGTCGGACAGAACGAAATCCCCTCGCGCGCCTACGTCTCGGCGTTCGGATTCAAGGGTCCTGATCAGCAGAAGCCCGCCGGTGTGCTCTCCGGTGGCGAGCGCAACCGGCTGAACCTGGCGCTGACCCTCAAGCAGGGCGGCAACCTGCTGCTGCTCGACGAGCCCACCAACGACCTCGACGTCGAGACGCTCGGCTCACTGGAGAACGCGCTGGAGAAGTTCCCCGGATGCGCGGTGGTCATCTCGCACGACCGCTGGTTCCTGGACCGGACCTGCACCCACATCCTGGCCTGGGAGGGTGATGCCGCCAACGAGGCCACGTGGTTCTGGTTCGAAGGCAACTTCGGCGCCTACGAGGAGAACAAGGTGGAGCGACTCGGAGCCGAGGCGGCCCGTCCGCACAGAGTGACCCACCGGCGGTTGACCCGCGACTAGGGTGCCCAAGTGTGACGGTTGACCGCGGCGCACGGGTGCTCGAAACCGGCTACCGGAACACCTTCCGCGCCCCGCACGGCGGCGCGAGCCCGGCGGTCCCAGATGCGCTGATCGCCGCGCACGAACGTCTCGCGCGGCGCCGCAGCCCGGGCGAGACTCTGATCGGGGTGTACGGCGCCGACGACGCCGGAGGCTTCGGGCCGGCCCTGCAGATCGTCACCGATCAGGCCACCATGCTGATGGACTCGGTCACGGTCCTCCTGCACCGGTTGAGCGTGGGCTACGAGTGGCTGATGCATCCGGTGCTTCGGGTCCGCCGCGACGCCTCCGAGGGCAGCGCCTCCGACGGCATGGACGAATCGTGGATCCATCTGCGGCTGGCTCCCAATGCCGATCAGCGCGCGGTGGACGAGGCCGTCCGGCTGCTGCCGATGGTGGTGGCCGACGCGCGCGCGGTGGCGGCCGACTCTCCGGCACTGGCCGCCGAGCTGCGCGGCCTCGCCGAGACGATCGCCGCCGACGACGGAACCCGGTTCGCCGGCGCGGACCCGGCCGCGGTGGCGGAGCTGCTGCGCTGGTTGTGCGACGGCCATTTCGTGCTCCTGGGCGCGCAGCGCTGTCGCGTGCGGGCGGGCGCGGCGACCGTGGTGGAGGGCAGCAGGCTCGGGGTGGCGCGGTTGCGCACCGAGGTGCTGCCGCAACTCAGCGACGACGAGCACATGCTGGTGCTGGCGCAGGCCACCATGCCCAGCTTCCTGAGGTACGGCGCCTACCCCTACATCGTGGTGGTCCGGGAGCAGCCCGACATCGAGCACCGCTTCGTGGGGCTGTTCACCGCGGCGGCGATGAACGCCAACGTGCTCGACATCCCGCTGGTGTCGCAGCAGGTGGCCGAGGCGCTGGCGATGACGGCGGGAGACCCGAGCCGCCCGGGCCAGCTGCTCCTCGACGTGTTCGCCACCATCCCGCGCTCGGAACTGTTCACCCTGGATGCGACGCAACTTCTCGACGTCGCCGAGGCGGTCATCGACCCGGCGTCGCGACGGAACACGCGGCTTTTCCTGCGGGCCGATCAACTCGGCCACTTCGTCTCCTGCCTGGTCTACCTGCCAAGGGATCGCTACACCACCGCGGTCCGCCTGGCCATTCAGGCGATCCTGGTCCGGGAGTTCAATGGAGCCGGCATCGACTATGCCGCGCGGGTCAGCGAATCGCCCTGGGCTGTCGTTCATTTCACTGTCCGACTACCCGACACCGGCGGCCACCCCGATATCGACACCTCTGACGAGAACCGCGAGCGGATTGGGCACCTGCTGACCGCGGCGACGCGCACCTGGGGTGACCGACTGCTGGACTTCGGCCACTCCGGAGTACTCGACCCGCCGATCGCGGCGCATTACGCCCAATCCCTGCCCGAGGAGTTCAAGCAGGCGGTGCGGCCCGACGAGGCGGTCAACGACATCGCCGTCATCGAGTCGCTGACCGAGGACTCGGTGCGCCTGCAACTCGAACCCGGTGCGGCCGACGGTGAGGCGTTCCTCACCTGGTACCTCGGCGGCACCACCGCCTCACTGAGTCGACTGCTGCCGATGCTGCAGTGCATGGGAGTCGAGGTGCTCGAAGAGCGCCCCTTCACCGTCACCCGCCCGGACGGGATGGATGTGCGGATCTATCAGTTCACCATCCGGCCGGAGGCCGTCATGCCGGATCCGGCCTCGGGTGTGGAGTGGGAGGAAACCGCCAACCGGTTCACCGACGCACTGGCCGCCATCTGGCACGGCCGCGTCGACGTTGACCGGTTCAACGAACTGGTGCTTCGTGCGGGCCTGACGGCCGATCAGGTCACGGTGTTGCGCGCGTATGCCAAATACCTGCGCCAGGCCGGCTTTCCCTACAGCCAGTCGCACATCGAGTCGGTGCTCGCGGCCAACCCGGGTACGACGCGCGCACTGGTGGAGCTCTTCGAGGCGATGTTCGATCCTGGGTTCGATCCTGACTCGGCCGCCAACGGTCGCGACGCGCGCGCCGCCGCCGACGCCGTCGCGGCCGACATCGAAGCGGTGACCTCCCTGGACACCGATCGCGTGCTGCGGGCCTTCGCGTCGATGATCGAGGCCACCCTGCGCACCAACTACTTCGTGACCGATCCCGCCTCGGCCAGGTCGCGCGACGTCCTGTCGATCAAGGTCAATCCCGAGTTGATCGGTGAGCTGCCCCTGCCGCGGCCCAGATTCGAGATCTTCGTGTACTCGCCGCGCGTCGAGGGTGTGCATCTGAGGTTCGGCTTCGTCGCCCGCGGCGGCCTTCGATGGTCGGACCGCAGAGAGGACTTCCGCACCGAGATCCTCGGTCTGGTCAAGGCCCAGGCCGTCAAGAACGCGGTGATCGTCCCCGTCGGCGCCAAGGGCGGTTTCGTGGTCAAGCAGACCGCCGAGGATCCGCGCGCCGAGGGTGTCGAGTGCTACCGGCTGTTCGTCTCCGGTCTGCTCGACATCACCGACAACGTCGATCGTGCGACGGGAGCGGTCATCCCGCCACCGCGGGTGGTGCGCCGCGACGGTGATGACGCCTACCTCGTCGTCGCCGCGGACAAGGGAACCGCGGCGTTCTCCGACATCGCCAACGAAGTGGCCGGCTCGTACGGCTTCTGGCTCGGCGACGCGTTCGCCTCGGGTGGTTCGGTGGGCTACGACCACAAGGCGATGGGCATCACCGCCAAAGGTGCGTGGGAATCGGTCAAGCGCCACTTCCGTGAGATGGGCGTGGACACCCAGCGTCAGGACTTCACCGTCGCCGGTATCGGCGACATGAGCGGCGATGTGTTCGGCAACGGCATGCTGCTCTCCGAGCACATCCGGTTGGTGGCCGCCTTCGACCACCGGCACATCTTCCTCGACCCCGATCCGGATGCGGCATCGGGCTTCGCCGAACGTCGCCGCCTGTTCGAACTCGCGCGGTCGAGTTGGGACGACTACAACCGCGAACTGATCAGCGCCGGTGGGGGAGTGTTCAGCCGCGACCAGAAGTCCATTGCGATCACACCGCAGATGCGCCGCGCACTCGGTCTCGGAGACGAGATCACCGAGATGACGCCGCCCGATCTGATCCGCGCCATCCTGCGCGCCCCGGTTGATCTGCTTTTCAACGGCGGCATCGGCACCTACATCAAGGCCGAGGCCGAGTCCGACGCCGCCGTGGGTGACCGCGCCAACGACACCGTCCGGGTGAACGCCAACCAACTGCGCGCCGCAGTGATCGGCGAAGGCGGCAACCTCGGCGTCACCGCACTCGGCCGCATCGAGTTCGATCTCTACGGGGGCCGGATCAACACCGACGCCCTGGACAACTCTGCCGGTGTGGACTGCTCCGACCACGAGGTCAACATCAAGATCCTGGTGGACTCCCTGGTCGGCGCCGGCAAGGTCGACGCGGGGAGGCGCAGCGCACTGCTTGCTTCGATGACCGACGACGTCTCGCGACTGGTGCTGACCGACAACGAGGATCAGAACGACCTGATGGGCACCAGCCGCGCCAACGCCGCGGCGTTGCTCAACGTCCACAGCCGCCAGATCCGTCAGCTCGAAGAGCAGCGCGGGCTCAACCGGGAACTGGAGGCGTTGCCGTCGGACAAGGAGCTGGGTCGCCGCCAGGAGGTCGGCGCCGGGCTCACCTCGCCGGAGCTGGCCACCCTGATGGCACATGTGAAGCTCGCGCTCAAGGACGAGGTGCTGGCCAGTGACCTGCCCGACCAGGAGGCCTTCGCCGCCCGGCTGCCGCGCTATTTCCCGGACCGGCTGCGCGAGGAGTTCACCCCCGAGATCCGCAATCATCAGCTGCGTCGCGAGATCATCACCACGATGCTGGTCAACGACCTGGTGAACGTCGGCGGCATCACCTTCGCCTACCGGGTGACCGAGGACGCCGGCGTCGGATACCTCGACGCGGTGCGGGCCTTCGCCGCGGCCGACGGCATCTTCGGCATCGAACGCACCTGGCGACGCATCCGGGCGGCCGGGGAGGGTGGCGCCTCAGTCGCGGTCTGCGACCGGATGACCCTCGACCTTCGCCGTCTGCTCGACCGCGCGGCCCGCTGGCTGCTCAATTACCGGCCGCAGCCGCTCGCC
>Ga0194052_1001324_pt1 | contig 14470 bp, 14 predicted proteins | sample SepL226m_MetaG_FD_160117 | JGI IMG/M metagenome (GOLD analysis project Ga0194052, IMG submission 160117) | Anoxic zone freshwater microbial communities from boreal shield lake in IISD Experimental Lakes Area, Ontario, Canada - Sep2016-L227-6m | ecosystem: Environmental > Aquatic > Freshwater >... | reverse complement strand
GGCTAGTCGCGCCAACGCCTCGCGGGGCCGTCCCGGTGTTAATGTCCGGCCGTGAAGAGTCGGAAGGCTGCGACAGTGGTGCGGGTGGCCGCGGCGATGACGATCGCGGCCGGCGTCATGTCCGTCCCGATCGCCTCGGCCGACGAGTGCCCGGACGTCGCAGTGATCTTCGCGCGCGGCACGGGCGAACCGCCCGGTGTGGGCAAGGTCGGTCAGGCCTTCGTCGAGAACCTGATCCCGCGGCTGAACGGGCGCACGATCGAGACGTTCGCGGTGAACTATCCGGCCAGCTTCGACTTCCTCGAGGCCGCCGACGGCGCGGAAGCCGCCGCCGAACAAGTCGTGGCCGTCGCCAGCCGATGCCCGAACGCCAGGATTGTGCTCGGCGGGTACTCGCAGGGCGCCGCGGTGATCGACATGCTCGCCCGGGTCCATCCGTTGGGGGGCGTGATCGGCGATCTCGGCTCGGCTCCTCCGTTGGCGGCGCCGTTCGCGGACGCGATCGCCGCTGTGGCCGTGTTCGGTAACCCAGCGACGAAATTCGGCGCACCGCTCTCGCAGACCGGTGAGTTCGCCGGCAAAGCCATCGATCTGTGCAGCGCCGAAGACCCGATCTGCTCCCCTGACGGCGACAACATGGAAGCGCACAGCGACTACGTACTGGAGCCGTATCCGGATGACTCCGCCGGCTTCGTCGCGGAGCGACTGGGCTAGTGACCGATCGCAACGTGCTGGGGGAACCCCTGCAGCCCTGCGGCACTGATCCGATGACCGGCTTCTATCGCGACGGCTGCTGTTCAAGCGGCCCCGATGACCGGGGCTTGCACACGATCTGTGCTGTCGTCACCGCGGAGTTTCTGGCACATCAGCAGTCGATCGGCAACGATCTGTCCACACCGATGCCGCAGTACCGATTCCCCGGGTTGGTACCCGGTGACCGCTGGTGCGTGACCGCCCTGAACTGGCTTCGCGCCTATGAGGACGGCTGCGCGGCGCCGGTGGTGCTGGCCTGCACCCATGAGCGCACCGTCGACGTGGTTCCGTTGGCGGCGCTGCGGCAAAACGCGGTGGACGTTCCCGACGATTTGGGCGATTTGTGAGCGTCGCGGCCCTGTCGGCGACGTAACCTTCCTCAGAAGTTGTGACAGCCGTTGACAGCTCTGCCGATCGGACCGCCGGAGGCATTGAGAACATCATCGCTGATGTCGGTCAGCTGATCCTTGCCGAGCGCCTGCTCCAACGTATTCGCTAGCTGCTCGCGCTGGCCCGGAGGAGCGGCCAACAGCGCATCAAGCGCCACCCGCAACTTCTGCTCTATTTGCGGATCGCCACTGATGTTCGCCCAGATCCTGGGGGCAGTCTGCTGCAGCGACGACATAACCTGCTGTGAGGAACACGTCGTGGTGTTGAGCGTGTCGGCAGATGCGGGTCCCGCCATGGCTATGGCGAGACAGGTGAGTCCCGTCGCCGCGCCCACAAACGAAAGCCCGCGAATTCCTTCTGTTTTCGCACCCATGCCCGGCAGCCTACGGATCGTGGAATCCATGATCAAACTCGGTAGTACCCACAACAGGGTGTCCGAATCTCAAGATTGGAGACCCGCAGCCCTGTCGGCTTGGGCTTGTGATGTCGACGGGGGCGAAGTCGCGTTCCACTTCAGCAGCACATACTCAGTGCCCCACCGGTACTCAGTGCCCCCACTGGGACTCGGACCCAGACTTGACGGATTTTAAGTCCGCTTTTCTTGGCGTTTGTCAGGCGAAGTGGTGTCTAGCCGTGGTCTCAGCAGCTCCGTGATGCTGAAAGCTTGGTGTGGGTTGCCTGCGATGTGGGTGGCACCTGTGATCTAATACTCCCGATAATTTTCCTGTGACTCCAGGTGGGTGGGTTTCATGGCGATGGTTACCAGCAAGATCGTGCGGGTTGGGGCGGCGGCGGTCGCGCTCGGGTTGTCGTTGGCCGGGCCGCAGGCCCTGGGGGTGGCGACCGCCGACACAGGGGACACTGATGCTGCCGCGGCGGCGTCGGCGCGCCCGCAGCGAGTGGCACCGCGGGGGGTGGGGCCTGAGGCTCGGGCCGCTCGTGTGTCCGGTGCGGCTGCTGCTGCTTCTGGCGCCCGAAGCGATGTGGTGGTGCGGGGGCCGCGTGCTAGCGCGGCGCGCACCGCGGTGGTGATTTCCGCGCCGGTGGCCGCGTCCTCAGACTCCACACCCGCTGCGGCTCCGGTCGTGGCAGCGCGGGTGGCGCAGGTTCCCGCAGCAGCAGTGTCGGTTCCTGCTGCGGTGGTGCCGGGTAGGTCGGCGTCATCGGTGAACGCTGATGTTCCGAGCGCCGCTTCGTCGGGGCTTGGGGACTGGGCGCAGGGTGTCGCCGACACCGTGGCGCTGTTTCAGTACGAGGTGCAGACGGTGCTGGCCGATCCGGTCGGGTCGATCCAGGCCGTAATCGATACCGGGGTGAACACCGTCTTCGACACCCTGGATCAGTGGTTGTCGAGCCTGCCGGCCAACCCGATCACCGATTACCTCTCCGGTGCCTTGCTGTTGGTGCGTCGCAGCCTGTTCGACGAGATGCCCACCACCGACCCGTTCACCAACATCCGGCGGGCCAACGGCCAGCTGGAGGGCTCGCTCTACGCCACGGACCCGACAGGTGAGGTACCGGTCTACACCCTCACCGACGCTCCCGACTACGGAAGCGTGCAGATCAACCCCGACGGCACCTACGTCTACACCCCGTTTCCCATAAGGGCTGTTCAGGGCACCGACAGTTTCACCGTCGACGTCGCCGACCCCGGCTTCGACCTACTCGATCCGTTCAGCCCACGCGTCAAGTCCGTCACCATAAACATCTGCTTCGCGGGTGAGGACTGCGGCACGGACTACGTCGATAACCCGAGGATCGTCAACAACCTGACTTGGGACAGGGGCGGCGCGGTGCTGGAGTTCGCGTACGCCGAGATCGCCCCCACGCCCTACGCGAAGTTCTACGACGTGCCGCCGAATTACCTCTTCCCCGGAGACACCTGGTACATCAACGTCGGCCTCCCCAGCGGACCGATCCTGTTTGAAGGTTTTCCCTTCCAGGTCACCATGTTGGCCCCCGACAGACTTGGGCCGACGCTGCAACCCGCGACCTGGATCGTGCAATTCGACCGGGGATTCACCAGAACGTACGCACAGTGCGAGACCGGAAACTGCACGATCACCCCGATCTACAAGTTCCCGACCGCCCGAGGCACCTTCACCCAGGAAGTACGATTGCTCGACTGAGCCGAATTCCCCCTGCTCGCACGCTGGGACCGGCGGTGTGTGACGGCGCGCAACTGGTAGCGGACATCAGCAGAACTCGGGTTGGTAAACCGTCGCGGGTGACAGCATAGGCGACCGCGATCCCGTCCAGTCCGAGCATCTCGGCGGCATTGTCGCCGGTGCGGGCCCGGCTGCAGCGTCGACGTTCTCCGCCGGATGCTCACGGAGCGGACCCGCGGAAGGCGGTGCTCGGCGGGTTGGCGAATTGCCAAGTGCCCGGGGCGAACCTGCCTAAGAACACCTGCGCGGGACAGCGCTCGTCGACCTCCCGGCAGTAACTGGCACGGCCAGCTCGCGGGGCTTTACCCTCATCGGTGGCTACCGAACCAAATTAATCAGGTATTGCAGTTCCTCGGGTCCAACTCTGTTGAAGCCGGAGAACGGGTGCTCCTGGGAGGCGATGACGAAGATCACCGTACCGATGAAGAAAGCCAACATGCATCCGAAAATCAGTTGGCCCCGCAGCGGGTAGTCGAGCAGGCAGATCAGTATCAACGTGATCACCGCACCGAGAATGACGATCCACCACAGCGTCGGGGGAAGCCCAGTGTCGGTGCTGCTCAGCCGATCGTGACGAAGTTCGAGCAACGTGCTGAAACCCCGTAGAGTCTCGGCCTGCAAATTCTGCTGACTGGCTGTTCGTGGTTCGAAGGCATTGAGCGTCTTGGCGAATTCATCGATCATGGGAAACTCGCCTCGAGGCCGTATTCCACGCGCCTGCTCGGCAAAGCTGTGGTCGACCACCTGCTGTGCGTAGTCCCCCAGTGATCGCTTGAGCTGGCTGCCGGTGGGCTCGGGAAAATAACTGGCGTTGCGATACAGGTTTGCGACGGCCGAACTTTCATTGGAGACTACTCCGCTGAGATTGCTGTAATTGTCATAAGCGCCGACCACCAGTAGTCCAAGCAGGATTCCGTAGAATAGGGAGAACACAGAGAGGGTGGTGTTCACCACCTCGTTGGCCGGAGCATCCCCGTGTACCCGGCCATGGAGATAACGCTTCACCACGATGATCCCAATGGCCACCGCGATTGCGAAGACCAGTCCGCACGCGATACTCATCGGGATTTCGGGATAATCGAAAATCCGCTTCATCTGACTCCATCTCTCGCTGCGCCTTCTCGCTGCACCGTGCTAGTGCCCCCAGTCAGACTCGAACTGACACTTGGCGGATTTTAAGTCCGCTGCCTCTGCCAAATTGGGCTATGGGGGCGAGAGTCCATAACGTACCGCTTGGTGCCCCTGAACACGCCGAACGGTGTTTGGCCGCCCAGAAGCGCTCCCGGCAACTATCGTGGAATCGCCCATGACCTGCCTACCAGGAGGAACCCTGATGAAGATCGCTGACACCAAGCACACCGGCGGCTGCACCTGTCGCTGCAACGCCTGCAAGAACGGCGCGCACTGCAAGAACATCGGCAGCGGCTGCCGCGTCAAGCTCTGATCGTCCCCTAGGCCCGGCTCCGGTTCCGCGCGGTGCGCGGGACCGGAGTTTGCGTTCCGGGGCTCATCAAATAGACAGCGCGATCCCGTCGAGGATGTCGTGCTCGCTGACGATGCACTCGGTGACGCCGGCGCGCATGCCGAGATCTGCGGCGAGTTCCTGGACGACGATCGCGCCTCCCCCGATGACGTCGACCCGGCCCTCGTGCATCGGGCCCAGGGCGGCGCGTTGCACGCGGGTCATGCCGATCAGCTGATCGCACACGGCGAGCAGCTCGGGAAACGCCACGCTCGACAGATGGATCGCGTCGGAGTCATAGGTCGGCAGCCCGTGCGCCAGAGCGGCGATGGTGGTGAAGGTACCGGCGACTCCCACCCAGGTCCGGGCCTGCTCCACCGGTACGACGGCAAGTGCCTCGGCCAGCCGTTCGCGCACCACGGCGCGAGCATCGGCCACCTCAGCGGCGGTCGGCGGGTCGGAATGCAGGCAGCGCTCAGTCATCCGCACACAGCCGATGTCGGCCGAATAGCTCGCGTGCACACCGCTGCTGTCACCGAGGACCACCTCTGTGGAACCGCCACCGAGGTCGACGACGACAAACGGGGCTTGCGCCGGATCCAACTCGCCGATCGCACCGCGAAACGACAGTTGCGCCTCCTCAGTGCCGGTGATCACCTCAGCCACCGCGCCGGGCACCACAGCGCCCAGCACCGCGGCGGTCATGTCGAAGAAATCGTCACGGTTGGCGGCATCGCGGGTGGCCGAGGTGGCCACCATCCGGACGTTCGGCACCCGGTGCCGGCGTAGCAGGTCCGCGTAGTCCACCAGGGCGGCCTCGGTACGGGCCAGCGCTTCGGCGCCGAGGCGGCCGGTGGCGTCGACACCCTCACCGAGTCGCACGATGCGCATCTCGCGGTGTACGTCACGCAGCCGGCTGCCGTCGCGGTCGGCGATCAGCAGACGGATCGAGTTGGTGCCGCAGTCGATCGCCGCCACCCGATCTGGGCTCATCTCCACTCCTCTGGATTCAGGATGCCCGCCATGGCCGAATCGCCGGCCAGCATCGCCAGCGCCTCATCGCCGAAAGGGTTCACACCACGACCCTTGGCCAGCGCGTGGGCCATCAGCACGTGCAGACACTTGACCCGATCGGGCATACCACCGCCGGAGAAGTCGGTTCCGAGCGATTCGATCGCATCGCGCTCGGCGAGGTAGGACTCATGCGCACGCCGGTACGCCGCCGCTACGTCAGCGTCCTGGTGCAGGCGCTCGGTCATCGACCGCATGACCCCCTCGGACTCCAGCCGGCTCGCCGCCGCCGTCAACGCCGGATGGGTCAGGTAGTACAGCGTGGGGAACGGCGTGCCGTCGGGCAGGTGCGGCGCGGTCTTGACCACCCCGGGCTCACCGTTGGGACACCGGTAGGCGATCGCCAGCACGCCGCGCGGCTCGCGGCCGAGCTGGCGGGCCACCGCGTCGAGATCGGCGAGATCAACCACCGGGAGCGGACGGTGGGACGGGCGGCGGCTCCGGTGCGGGCACGGGCGGCTGATCCGGCGGCACCTGATCGGGCGCCACCTGATCCGAGAGCGGCGCGGCCGGCGGCGGCCCGTGCGGAGTGTCGGCGATGGTGTGCCACAGCGATGTGTACCAGGGGTCGCCGGTGTTCACCGGACCGGAATTCGATCCGGTCTGACCCTCCGGCACCGCACCCGGCGGAAGCTGCACCTGATACGGGATGTCGCCGGGCATGACGAACCCGAGCCGTTCCCGGGCCTGCGCGGCGACGAACACCGGATCGGCGAGTTTGACCTTCTGACCTTCCAACTCGGCGATCTGAGCCCGCAACGCCTTCTCGCTGGCGGCCAGCTGCTTCATCTCCGTGCGCTGGGCGAAGTAGGTGCGCACCGGTCCGGCGATGGTGAGCGTCAGGACGCAGACCAGTCCGGCGAGGATGGCCGCGCGGCGCGCGGAGAGGCCGAATCGCTGCTCGTTCTGCTGGGCTATCGAGGCGGCGATGACGCGGCGGATCGGCTCGGTGAAGTTGCGGCGGACGGACTTCGCCTGGTCGCGCAGGCTGCTGCGCCGCGGTTCGCGGCTGCGCGCGGGCGCCGGACGCGAGCGGCCCCTGCTCGGCGCGCCGGGCCGGGATGCCGGGCCCCGCCGGTTGGAGTCGGGTCGCTTACGTTCGGCCACAGCAGGTTTCGCTCTACTCGCCCGTCGCGAACCGGGGGAATGCCAGATCCCCCGCGTAGCGGGCGGCATCGCCGAGTGCTTCTTCGATGCGCAACAACTGGTTGTACTTGGCCACCCGCTCGCTGCGGGCCGGCGCACCGGTCTTGATCTGACCGCTGCCCACTGCGACGGCGAGATCGGCGATGGTGGTGTCCTCGGTCTCACCGCTGCGGTGACTCATCATCGTGCGGTAGCCGCTGTTGTGCGCGAGTGCGACGGCGTCGAGCGTCTCGGTGAGAGTGCCGATCTGGTTGACCTTCACCAGCAGCGCGTTGGCGGCGCCGCGTGCGATGCCCTCTTCGAGACGTTCCGGATTGGTGACGAACAGATCGTCGCCGACTACCTGCACGCGGTCGCCGATGGCGGCGGTCAGCGCCACCCAGCCGTCCCAGTCATCCTCGCTGAGGGGATCCTCGATGGACACCAGCGGGTAGTTGTCGAGCAGCGTGGAGTAGAAGTCGGTCAGCTCCGCGGCGGTGCGGGTCTGTTTCTCGAAGCTGTAACCCGTTGCGGCGTCGTGGAACTCGGTGGCGGCGACGTCGAGGGCCAGTGCCACCTGGCTGCCGGGCTTGAAGCCGGCGGATTCGATGGCCGAGCAGATCAGGTCAAGGGCCGCGCGGGTTCCTGCGACGTCCGGGGCGAAGCCGCCCTCGTCACCGAGGCCGGTGGCCAGGCCCTGCTTCTTGAGCACCGATTTGAGCGAGTGGTAGCACTCCGCACCCCAGCGCAGCGCTTCGGAGAAACTGGCGGCGCCGATCGGGGCGACCATGAACTCCTGGACGTCGACGCCGGTGTCGGCGTGGGCGCCGCCGTTGAGGATGTTCATCATGGGCACCGGCAGGATGTGCGCGTTGGGTCCGCCGAGGTAACGGAACAGCGGCAGGGTCGCGCTGTCGGCGGCGGCCTTGGCCACCGCGAGCGAGACACCGAGGATGGCGTTGGCGCCCAACCGGGATTTGTCAGGCGTGCCGTCGAGGTCGAGCAGCGCCTGGTCGACCAGACGTTGATCGTCGGCGGCCAGGCCGATCACGGCCGGCGCGATCTCGTCGAGCACGCCCTCGACCGCCTTCTTGACGCCCTTGCCCCCGTAGCGGCTACCGCCGTCGCGCAGTTCGACGGCCTCGTGCTCACCGGTGGAGGCGCCGGAGGGAACCGCGGCGCGGGCGATGGTGCCGTCGGTCAGGGCCACCTCCACCTCGACGGTCGGGTTTCCCCGCGAGTCCAGGATTTCGCGGGCGGCGATGAGGTCGATGACGGGCACGGGGTTCTCCTTCGCGGGTCCGTGGCAGATGCTCGGCGTCCTCAGCGTAGTTGCTGGCCCGGCCGGGCCGGACTGAAAGGGGTCGCGGGCTAGAGCGGGTGGCCTTGGGCGTAGGCGGTGGCCCAGTCCCGGACCGTGCGGGCGTAGATGTCGGAGTGGTTGTAGGCCCGCAGCGCGTTCATCCAGCCGCGCGGGCTGGACATGTCCTTGCCGCGGAAGCAGAGATAGCCGGCCGCTGAGAGTGCGGCGTCGTCGAAGTTGTCGGGGCTGATCACCCCGTCGTTGTTGGCGTCGACGCCGTAGAGCCGCCACGTCTCGGGGATGAACTGCATGGGGCCCATGGCACGGGCGTAAACCGGATCGCTGGGCGATGCGTCGGCCGGCCCGTCGGAGGGAGCCATCCCGGTGGCCCGGGCGATCTCGGTCTCGATGATCTCGAGGTTGCCGTTGGTGCCGTCGAGGCGCACTCCCCTGATGGGCGGGGTGACGTCGCCGTTGGGTGCGATCACCGCGCCGCGGTAGGTGCCGTGGTGACTCTCCACCATTCCGATGCCGGCCAGGGTGGTCCATGCCAGATGGCAGTCGGGATTCTCCACCTCCGCCACCCGGGCGGCGTAGGCGTAGGCCTCGAGTGCCTCGAGAGGGATGCCCAGGGCGGGGGCGCGTTGGGCTGCCCAGCCCCGCAACTGGTCGGCGGGGCGGCCGGGGATGTGGGTGTTGATCGCCGGGACCGGATCGCCGGGCGGCGGCGGGACGCCCTCGGGAATCGGTGTACCGGACTGCCAGGAGCAACTGGAGGCGAGCAGCATCGCCGCCGCCGCCACGACGACGACGGTCCGCACCCAGCGTGACGACGACACGACTCCATCGTTGCATGACTTACCGCGCGTCAGCGGGCACCGCAACGCCCTTTGTTGAGCCCGAACTGCACTTATACGAACGTCACGACAGGTGTTCGCGCCACCTGTCGGCGGTGATCGGCCCGCGGCCGGAAAGCGCACGCTCGGCCACCCGCACGGCGTCCATGAAGTTCAGCACCGCGGTGCGGAGATCGTTCTCGGCGTCGGTGTCGGCCGCCAGGTGCACGGTGGTCAATGCCGCGGGGATCAGGTCGGCGGGGATCCCCGCTGCTCTGACCCTGGCGATCACCTTCTGCGCGAGCGCCAACGCGGGCTGCGCGGTGGGCACACCGTCGACGCAGGACTGTCTCGTCGACACCTCCAGGGCCTTGCGCTGCTCCCACTGGGCGAGTTGTTCCTCCAGTGAGATCTCCTCACCGGCGAGCACCGCGGGAACGCGGTTGCCGAGTTTGCGCACGAGGGCGTCGGCGACGTCGTCGATGGAGAACGCGTTGTGCGGCGCTTCCTGCGCGATGCGCGCGTGGAAGAGCACCTGCAGTAATACATCGCCGAGTTCATCGCGGATCTCTCGCGGATCGCCGGTGTGCACCGCGTCGAAGAGTTCGTAGGTCTCCTCCAGCAGGTAGCGCCGCAGCGAGTCGTGTGTCTGTTCGCTCTCCCACGGCCCGGCGGTGCGCAGGGTGTCCATGACGGCCACCGCATCCAGCAGGCGCTCGCCGGCACGCCGTGCCGACGCCGAGATCACCTGCTCGCCGGCGTCGATCCGGCTCGCCACACTGCGGTGTCGGGCATCTGAGGACAGCAGCACCGGCGCGTCCGGACCGCTGCCGACAGGACGGGCTGTGGGCAGTGCGCTCGCCAGCCCGGCCGGGACCTCCTCGGTGTACTGCACGTCGCCGGTCAGCAACCCGACCGCCTGCAGCGGCACCAGTTCCGGGTGCCGGGGGTCAAGAAGGACGACGGTCATGACGCGGTTATAGCAGTCAACAGCTCGGCCACCCAGGCCAGAAGTTCGGAGTCTCGAATGCGCGGGGATCCCAGCGCGGACTCGGCGCGGGGAATCGGCACCTGTACCAACGAGGTGGTGGCGCGGTAGTTGGCCGCCGGGTACATGCGCTTGAGCCGGATCTGCGCGGAATCCGGCAGCACCAGCGGTGCCGCGCGCAGTGTCGTGCCCGAGCCGGTTCCGGTGGCCGAGACCTCGGTGACGCCGAGTTCGCGGCAGAGCAGCCGGAGCCGCGCGACCGCCACCAGTAGTTCAGCCTGCTCGGGCAACGCGCCGTAGCGGTCGACGAGTTCGTCGAGGACCGCGGCCAGTGCGGCGTCGTCGGCGGCCGCGGCCAATCGGCGGTAGGCCTCCAGACGCAACCGGTCGCTGGCGATGTAGTCGGTGGGCAGGTGTGCGTCGACCGGCAGGTCGATGCGGATGTCCCGGGGTTCCTCGACGGTGGTGACGGTCTTACCGTCGGCGGCGGCGCGGTAGGCCTCGACCGCTTCGCCGACGAGTCGCACGTACAGGTCGAAGCCGACGCCGGCGACGTGACCGGACTGCTCCACCCCCAGCACGTTGCCGGCGCCGCGGATCTCCAAGTCCTTCATCGCGACCGCCATCCCGGCGCCGAGTTCGTTGTTCTGCGCGATGGTCGCGAGCCGGTCATACGCCGTCTCGGTCAACGGGCTCTCCTTCGGATACAGGAAGTAGGCGTATCCGCGTTCGCGGCTGCGGCCCACCCGCCCGCGCAGCTGATGAAGCTGCGACAGTCCGAAGGTGTCGGCGCGTTCGACGATCAGGGTGTTGGCGTTGGAGATGTCCAGACCCGTCTCGATGATCGTGGTGCACACCAGGATGTCGTACTCGCGGTTCCAGAAGCCCGCGACAGTGCGTTCGAGGACGTCCTCGGGCATCTGGCCGTGCGCGACCGCCACCCGCGCCTCGGGCACCAGCGCCGAGGCACGCGCTGCGGCGGCGTCGATGCTGGCGACCCGGTTGTGGACGTAAAACACCTGCCCGTCGCGAAGCAGTTCGCGGCGCAGGGCGGCGGCCACCTGTTTGTCGTCCTGCGGCCCGACGTAGGTGAGCACCGGATAGCGCTCCTCGGGCGGGGTGAGGATGGTCGACATCTCCCTGATGCCGGCCAGGCTCATCTCCAGCGTTCGCGGGATGGGGGTGGCGCTCATGGTCAGTACGTCGACGTGACTGCGCAGGCTCTTGATGTGCTCCTTGTGTTCGACGCCGAAGCGCTGCTCCTCGTCGACCACCACCAGGCCGAGGTCCTTCCAGCGCACACCGGTCTGCAGCAGCCGGTGCGTACCGATCACGATGTCGACGGAGCCGTCGGCCATACCGGTCAGCACCGCTTTGGACTCGGCGGTGCCGGTGAACCGCGACAACGCCTTGACGGTCACCGGGAAGCCGGCCATCCGTTCGGTGAAGGTCTGCAGGTGCTGATCGGCCAGCAGCGTGGTGGGCACCAGTACCGCCACCTGCTTGCCGTCCTGAACCGCCTTGAACGCCGCGCGCACCGCGATCTCGGTCTTGCCGTAGCCGACGTCGCCGCAGACGACCCGGTCCATCGGGACGGGTTTCTCCATGTCGGCCTTCACCTCGGCGATGGCGGTGAGTTGATCGACGGTCTCGGTGAAGCCGAACGCGTCCTCCATCTCGGCCTGCCACGGGCTGTCGGGGCCGAAGGCGTGACCGGGTGCGGCCTGACGCTTGGCGTACAGGGCCACCAGTTCGGTGGCGATCTCACGAACCGCCTTGCGCGCCTTGGTCTTGGTGGTGGCCCAGTCGCTGCCGCCGAGCCGGCTCAGGCTGGGCGCCTCGCCGCCGACGTAGCGGGAGAGTTGATCCAGGGAGTCCATCGGCACGAACAACCTGTCGGCCTGCTGCCCTTTCTTGCTCGACGCATATTCCAGCACCAGGTATTCGCGACGCGCACCGCCGATGGTGCGCTCCACCATCTCCACGAACCGGCCGATCCCGTGCTGATCGTGCACGACGAGATCGCCGGCGGTCAGTGCCAGCGGATCGACGGTGTTGCGCCGCTTGGCCGCCAGGCGGCGGCCCTCGGGCCCGGTGGCGCGGTTGCCGGTGAGGTCGGTCTCGGTGACGATCACCAGGTTCGCACCCGGCACGATGAGGCCCCCGTGCAGCGGGCCTTTGAGCACGCCGACGACGCCGGGTTTGGGAGCGGCCCCGGCGTCGAGCATCACCGCGGGGATGTCGCGTTCACCGAGTTGCTCGACCACGCGGTGCGCGATGCCGGTGCCCGGTGCCACCACCGCAGCACTGCCGCCGGTGAGCACGTGCGGGCGCAGCATCGCGAAGATCTCCTCGACGGCGCCCTGCTGGCCGCGCGCGGTCGGCGCCGCCCGCACATCGAGGGTGACGCCGTCCTGGTGGGCGAGCTGGCTGATGGTCCACCATGGATGACCGCCGGCCCGGGCGGCTGCGGCCACCTCGTCGAGTTCCCGGAATCCCGAGCCGCCCAGCGCCTCGATGTCGATGGGCGCATCGCCGCCGACCGCGGCGACCGACCACGACGCCTCGAGGAATTCGGTTCCGGTCTTGATCAGATCGGCGGCGCGGGTGCGCACCTTCTCCGGGTCGCACACAAGCACCGCCATGCCCGGCGGCAGGTGATCGGTGAGCAGTGTGAGTTTGTCGGGGCGCAACACCGATTGGAGCGCCTCCATTCCGTCGACGGCGATGCCCTCGGCGATCTTGGTGAGCATGTCGGCGACGCCGCCGGTGATGCGGTTGTCGGCGCGGGCGTCGTAGACCGCGTCTCCGGCCAGTCGCGCAGCGGCACTGCGGACGTCGTCGGTCAGCAGCAACTCCCGGCACGGCACCGCGATCACCGTGCCGACGGCGAGTTCGGGGATGGAACGCTGGTCTGCGACCGAGAACATCCGCATCTCGGTGATCTCGTCGCCCCAGAACTCCACCCGCACCGGATGCTCGGCCGTGGGCGGGAAGACGTCGAGGATTCCGCCGCGCACGGCGAACTCCCCGCGCCGGGCGACCATGTCGACGCGGGCGTAGCCCAAGGCGGCGAGGCGGATCACGAGTTCGTTGAAGTCGGCCTCGGCACCGACGCTGAGTGTCACCGGTTCGATCTCGGCGAGGTCGGCGGCCATCGGCTGCAGCAGCGAACGCGCGGTGGTGACCACCACCGACAGCGGTGCTCCCAGACGGGCGTCGTCGCGGCGGGCCAGCCGGCGCAGCACCAGCAGGCGCGCGCCGACGGTGTCCACGCCCGGGGACAGGCGCTCGTGCGGCAGCGTCTCCCACGATGGGAACATCGCGACCGCGTCGCCGAGCACCGCGCGCAGTTCGGCGGTGAGGTCGTCGGCTTCGCGGCCGGTGGCGGTCACCACCAGCAGCGGTCCGGTGCGGGCGAGCGCGGCGGCGACGAACAGTTGCGCCGCGGCCGGACCGATCACCGCAAGGTTGTCCGGGCGGGCGGCGGCGCGTTCGGTCAGGTCGGTGAAGGCCGGGGCCGCACAGGCGACGTCGACCAGACCCGCCAGCGGTGCGGTCATGGTGATCGTCAGGCTAGTCGTCCCGTAGTTGCGGATCGGGTTCCAGGTGCGCCAGACCGTTCCACATCAGGTTCACCAGATGCGCGGCGACCACTTCCTTCTTCGGTTGCCGTGCGTCGAGCCACCACTGCGCCGTCATCGACACCGAACCGACGAGCGCGCGGGAGTACAGCGGCGCCAGCTCCGGGTCGAGGCCGCGGCGGGAGAAATCGCCGGCCAGGATCGAGGCGACCTGCCCGACGGCGTCGTTGAACAGACTGGAGTAGGTGCCCGCGGTGCTCGACGGCGGCGAGTCGCGGGTCATGATCCGGAAGCCGTCGGTGCGCTCCTCGACGTAGGTCAGCAGCGCCAGCACCACCGCCTCGACGCGGCTGCGGTAGCGGTTATTGGTCAGCGAGGCGGTGACCCGGTCCAGCAGGGCGGTCATCTCGCGGTCGACCACCACCGCGTAGAGCCCCTCCTTGCCGCCGAAGTGCTCATAGACCACCGGCTTGGAGACCCCGGCCCGGTGCGCGACCTCCTCGACGGCCGTGCCCTCGTAGCCTCGCTCGGCGAACAGTGTGCGGGCGATCTCGATCAGTTGGTGACGGCGCTCGGTGCCGGTCATCCTCGCCCGCGGGGGGCGTTTGGGGTCCGGCGCGGCCATCCTCGCAGCCTAGAGGCCTGCACTAGAGTCTGGGTCGAACCATCCGCCGTGGTGTAATTGGCAGCACCTCTGATTTTGGTTCAGATAGTTCAGGTTCGAGTCCTGGCGGCGGAGCGCTATGGATGCAACGGAGCGCCATGAATAACACCGAATCGGCCGTGCTGG
>Ga0194052_1001323_pt1 | contig 14472 bp, 8 predicted proteins | sample SepL226m_MetaG_FD_160117 | JGI IMG/M metagenome (GOLD analysis project Ga0194052, IMG submission 160117) | Anoxic zone freshwater microbial communities from boreal shield lake in IISD Experimental Lakes Area, Ontario, Canada - Sep2016-L227-6m | ecosystem: Environmental > Aquatic > Freshwater >... | reverse complement strand
CCGGCCGCGGCGCTGGGCTCCTCTGGAGGCATCCCTGTCCCAACGTCGACCGCTGTTCCCCAAGGCCCGCCCATGACTGCCACCGATTCCCCGAATCCCCGCGCCTATTGGCTGGTGACGCTGGTGGCGGCGGCGATTCTCATGGTCACCATGGGGGCACGGCAGTCGCAGGGGCTCTTCGTGGCGCCCCTGAACGCCGCTACGGGGCTGGGGGTGGTCTCCATCTCTCTGGCCATGGCCATTGGGCAGTTCGTTTGGGGGGCCGTGCAGCCCTTCGCCGGAGCGGTGGCCGACCGCCACGGGCCCGCCCGGGTGCTGGCGGCGGGCCTTGTGCTGCTGGCGGTGGGCACGGCCCTCACGCCCTTCATGCACACGTCCTGGGGCCTGATCCTCACCCTGGGCATCCTGTCGGCGGCAGGGTCGGGGGCTGGCAGCTTCTCGGTGCTCATCGGTGCCTCCGCCCAGCGTCTGCCTGCGGAGAAGCGGGGGATGGCTACGGGCATCATCAACGCGGGCGGCTCCTTCGGGCAGTTCGTGTTTGCGCCGCTTATCCAGAAGCTGCTCCTGGCGCTCGGCTGGGTGGGCGCCATGGGGTCTGTGGCGGCCATGGTTCTGGCGACGCTGCCCCTGACCGCCGTGCTGCGCCGCAAGCCTGAGCAGGCCCCCGTGCACTTCGGCCCCGAGGACAAGGGCGTCTGGGCGGCGGTGGTCCACGCCCTGGAGGACCGCAGCTACCTGCTGCTCCACGCGGGGTTCTTCACCTGCGGCTTCCACATTGCCTTCCTGGTCACCCACTTGCCGGGTGAGGTCACCCTTTGCGGCCTGCCGCCCCAGGTGGCCAGCTGGTCCCTGGCCATCATCGGGCTCGCCAACATCGCCGGCAGCCTCTTCGCCGGCTGGTGCGTCCAGCGCTACCGCAGCAAGTTCCTCCTGTTCTGGATGTATGGCCTGCGGGCCGTGATGATCGCCGTCTACCTCGTGGCCCCGAAAGGCGCCCTGACCTTCTACGTGTTCGCCATGGCCCTTGGCTTCACATGGCTGGCCACGGTGCCGCCTACGGCGGGCCTCGTGGGCAAGTTGTTCGGGGTGCGCTACCTGGCCACCCTGTTCGGCCTGACCCTGCTCAGCCACCAGGTCGGCGCCTTCTTTGGTGCCTATCTGGGGGGCCTGGCGATCACCCGGATGGGCAGCTACCAGTGGATGTGGTACGCCGACATCGCCCTCGCCATGGCGGCGGCGCTGGTGAACCTGCCCATCCGCGAGGCCCTGGTCCGCCGGGCCCCCGCCCAGCCAGCCTGAGCCCTCCATGCCGATTCCCCGCCGCAGTCTGTTTGCGCTGACCTTCGTGGCCGGGCTGGTCCTGCTCGGCCTCTTCTCCTTGATCCGAACCACGGGAGCCGCAGGGCTGCCCCCCGGCGGCGACTTCACCCTCCAGTCGGCAGACGGACCCCTGGCCCTGCATGACCTGCGGGGCCGGGTGGTGCTGCTCTTCTTTGGCTACACCGCCTGTCCGGGGATCTGCCCCACCGCGCTGATGGACGAAGCCACCGCCTTCCAGCAGCTCAGGCCCGAGGAGCGGGAGCGTGTGGCGGGAATCCTCATCTCCGTGGACCCCGAGCGCGATACCCCGAACCTGCTCAAGACCTACGTGGGCGCCATCCACCCCCAGCTCTACGGTGTGACGGGATCACCTGCCGAGCTGGAAGCCCTGGCCCGCCGCTACGGCGTCCTCTATGCCCGTCAGGCGGCGGATGCCACGGGGCAGTACGCGGTGGATCACAGCGCCGAGCTCTATGTCATCGCTCCAGATGGGCGGCTGGTGGCCAAGCTGCCCCAGGGCGTCTCGCCCGAAGCCATCGCCGCCGAGCTGCGCCGCGCCCTGCGCTGAGGCCAGTCTGAACTCCAGGTAGGTAGCATCCCCAAGGTATGCCAGGCCGGGCGTCGAGGCGCAGGGTGGGATGCAAAAGCTATCTGGAAGCGGAGGAAGGCGGAGGAGCGGAGGAAAGCGGAGAGGAGCCTGCGGTCCTGTGCTTGATTCGATCTCAGAGGACGCGCACCTAGCGGTGCCCTTCTTTGTGTCCTTTGTGGTTAATTATTCTTTCGCTTTTCACGCCCCTAAAAAAATTATGATTAACCATAAAGGAATATATTAGAATCCGGGGAAACCAGTTCCTGACCCTGCGGTCCTGTACGCCAACTCCCGTCAGCCTTGATCAACCAATCCCCAGTCACTCTTGCGGAGGCTTCATGACCAGCCCGGTTTTCCAGGATCACTATCCCGAAAACGTCGCCCACTGCTACGGGTGCGGGCGTCTGAATGAGCTGGGCCACCAGATCCGCACGGTGTGGGAGGGTGAGGAGTCGGTGACCCGCTACCTGCCGCGGCCCGAGCACACCGCCATTCCCGGCTACGTCTATGGTGGACTCATCGCTTCCCTGGTGGACTGCCACAGCACCGGCACGGCCGCCGCCGCGATGTATCGGCACGAGGACCGGCCCCTGGACAGCCTGCCTCCCTTCCGGTTCGTCACCGCGTCCCTGCATGTGGACTACCTGGCACCGACCCCCATCGACACCGAGATCGAGATCCGAGGCCGGGTGAAGGAAATCCGGGGCCGCAAGGTGGTGGTAGAGGTCACCGTGCTGTCCGGCGGCAAGCCCACGGCCCGCGGCGAGGTGGTGGCCGCCCAGATGCCCCCGAGCTTCGGCGCCAGCAGCTGATCTAAGCTTCTTCCGGGATTTTTGGGACTGCCATCTAACCGCAGAGGGCGCAGAGGACGCAGAGGACGCGGAGAAGGAACTGGCCAGTCCGCTGGCACGGGCTGTCTTCCAGTGGCCGGGACTTTGGGGCTTGGGCTTCAAACCACAGAGGACTTCCACCGAGGCAGGAAGCCGCCTTGGTTGGGCTCATGCCCGAACGAACTGGCGGGTCTCTGCGCACAGAAAATCACTCTGCGCTCTCTGCGCTCTCTGCGGTTTCCTTGCTTTTCCCTCAGGGATTCCCGGATGGCCTTGATTTAGGGCCGAACCAAGCCCTGAGGCCAGGTTCCAGTGGGCTGGCACAGACCATCCGGTTTGTGGGCGGAGGCCGGAGGCGTATGGTGAGGCCGGGATCGTCGTCACTCCGGATGCGCCCAAGGCGGGCGGGTCCGGACTGAAGCCTCTCCAGGAACCAACCTTCCATTCCACCAGGGCAGGGAGTTAGCCATGACCAAGGTCGGCATCATCATCTGCGGGCGCTATCAGGGGTGCGGCGGGGGGAAGTGCTTCCGGGCCATCCGGGAGCGGCGCGGCTCCTTCGCCCGCTATCCTGCGGAGGAGACCGTGGAGGTCGTCGGCTACTCCACCTGCGGCGGCTGCCCGGGGGGCAACGTCGAATATGTGCCCGAGGAGATGAAGCGGAACGGGGCCGAGGTCCTGCACCTGGCGACCTGCCTTGTGGTGGGCTATCCGCCATGCCCGAGCATCCGGCAGTTCAAGGCCTACATCGAGTCCGCCTACGGGCTGCCCGTGGTGATCGGCACCCATCCCATCCCCCAGAAATACCAGGACCGCCATGAGACCCTGAGCTTCTGGAAAGACCAGGACCTCTACGAGCTGATCCAACCCCTGTTGGACGAAGCGCCTGAGATCAAGGTCGCCTACAACTGAGTGCGACCTTTTTGGAATATAACTTTAAGGGCAATTAAATCAATCTTCAACATAGAAAAAACAAGCAAACATACACTGACTCACATCAATAACTGGCTGAACCTGTCGGAACAACAACCTGAACCCTGTTCAAGCCGTTGATTCCGTTTCCTGCTGGCCCCCTCACGCCAGTGGTCTTCAGGTGAGGTCGTCATGAATCTCCAAATGTCCAACCCTCGGTTGCTGCTCCATCCGGGTCAGAGCGTCGTCCTGGATGACGCCAAGGGCGTGACGATCTGCCCCCATGAAGCCAAGGTCTGGGTGACCCTGGAAGGTGATTCATCCGATTTCGTGGTCCGACCTGGGGAGGACTTTGTCCTTAACCTCAACGGCCGGACTCTCGTCCAGGCGATCGATGACAGCACCTGGATAGACCTGATCGACTACGAGGTTCGCCATGAGACCGCAGGCGCCTGGGGCGGCCAGTCCATGGGGCGCCTCATGCAGTGGCTCTCGCCTTCTCGGTGACTCAGGCCGATAGATCGGCATGCCCTAGAAGGCCGGGCTGACCATGCTCCGGACATGCTGCAGGAACGTGCTCTCAGCCGAGCCCAGGTGCCGCTGGGGGTTCCACACCAGGAACGTGGAGATCCGGATGGGCTCCCCGGCCCAGGGGAGGGACACGAGGCGTCCCGTCCGAAGGTCCTCAGCCACGGCCATGCGGGGGAGGGGGGCAACGCCGAGACCCACTTCCACGCAGCGCTTGATGGTCTCGACGGTCTGGAACTCCAGGCCACTGCCCGCGTGAGCCCCCGCCGCGAAGATTTGCCGCTCGAAGTGGTTGCGGTAGCTGCACCCCAGGGCCTTGAGCAACACTGATTCCCCCACCAGGTCCTGGGCCGTGATGCCCGAGGATGAGGCCAGGCGGTGGGTCGGGGCGGCCAGAATCAAGATTTCCTCATCCCGCAGCTTCTCCACCGCCAGGGTCTTAGAAGGGAAGGGCTCCTCCAGCACGATGGCGCAGTCGATGGCGCCCTCAAGCACCATGCGCTTGAAGTCCCTGGCGTAGCCGGGAACGAACTGCATGCGGACCTTGGGGAACTCGGCGCTGAAGGCCTTGAGCACTGGTGGCAGCAGGTAGGTGCAGATGGACTCGGGCGCCGTGAAGCGCACGGTGCCGACCTCCGACTCGCCCTCGGTCGAGGTCATGGCTTCCTCGGTCAGCGCCAGGATCCGCTCCGCGTAGGCGAGGAACCGGTGCCCCGGCTCCGTGAGCTGCAGGTGGTTCCCCACGCGGTTGAAGAGTGGGTAGCCAAGCGTTTCTTCCAGTGTCTTCATCTGGGAGGTGACGCTCGACTGGGCATAGCCGAGGGTGGCGGCGGTCTTGGTGAAGCTCAAGGTGCGGGCTGCCGTGCTGAAGGTGAGGAGTGTCCGAGTGTCCACAGGGGTCCCATCGAGGATTTCGATATTTAGTATCAGATCATTCCGTTGGTTCAGGTGGATCGGGTAACCGAAACTAACTCCTGTCGGCACACCCGACACGCCAAGAACCCTTCCCACCACTGGCTGATCGCCAACCCTAGGAGTCTAAGATGAGCAACACTAGCAAGACCCGAGTTTTCGTCAAGCGCGAGTGCAGCGCCCGCTTCCAGTTCGGGGGGCAGTCCTACGACAACGTCCCTGTGCTGAACCTGGGCCCGGACGGCTGCCGCATCCAGGTCCCCCTGGCCTTCGTGGGCGGCATGGTGAATGACTCCCAGCTTGAGGGCCTGGAGCTGATCAGTCAGGCCCTCTCCATGGGTTCCACCGGGGCCAAGGTTATCCGGGTGGATAGCGCCGAGTCCGCCCAGTCAGGGCTGGTGCAGGCCGAGCTCCAGTTCACCGACGCCCCTGCCGCCTATCGCGTGAACGTGCTCAACTACGTGAACACCATGGCGCAGGCCAAGCCCCACTGCGTCGCCCACGACCTGATCGGGATGCCTTGAGGGGGTGATTGACCCGCTTTCGCGCCAGCCATGACCTCGAATCCTCCTCACGTATCCCAATCAAACTAGGCCGCGCAGAGCGGCCTAGTTTGATTGAGATCGAGGTAAAGAAACCACCCGGTGGGAGGTCGTGACGGGCCGCTGGGGAGAGAACGTCAGGGTGTTTGGCCGCGCATTTTCTTGAGGTCACGTTCTCGATTCGAAAGTCGAAAGCGCTCCAACAAAACAGGGACTCCGCCGACAGACATCAAGGCTCCGAGGACGACCACTGCATTCATAAGTCCCAACCCTAGCGTGAGCACAGCCAGCCACCTGATGGGCCCTTCTGGGGCCATGAAAATCAGGATCAAAGGCGCCAGTACGCTCAAAATCAGAACCAAAAGTCCCATCGATCTCCGAGCGTAGAGCGCTCGCGAGACCATGGCTAATCCTAGGACTCCAATTAATTCAAAGAGGCCAAAGTCTACGAAAATTTCCATGGGTTCTCCTTCAGAGTCTTACCAAGCCAGCAGGTGACCTTGATGCAAATGAACTAGAAGGGATAGGCGCTAAAAGAATCGGGAGTCAGGATTAACAACAGAGCATATACAGACGAGACAGGTTTAGGAATGGTCTCATTGGAATCAAGACCTCCAGAAATCAATGGGGATTGAACGGGGGCACGGGAAGGTATGGATAGGTTCGACTAAGAAAAAAAAGATATATCAAGAACAAATGGAAATTCATTAGATATTTTTCAGGAAAAAATAAGATCAACAATTTTAACAAATAAGCATTTAACCAAAAATTAACATCTTTCGCCCCTTGCGCATGGGCATAATCGCCCCACTTTGTGTTTTGATATTCGCCTACATCAAGGGGACGTTGATTCAGGACTCAAAGCCGACCCAGCTTAAGCGTCGATCTAGGTGGTTAGCCGATTTAGATACGAATCACAAACAATTGGAATCCGCAGGGCCTTCCTTTCCTCATCATTCGATGTATTCCTTGAGAGGAATGCCAAATCATGTCTGAGGCTGTTGCGCCAGAGTTTGCCCACTTCATCACCGGCGAGCGTCGTGCCGGTCGTCTCCCTGCTGCGCCTGGTCCCAGGGCCGCTGGTGAGCTGTTTCACCCCGTAACGGTCGAGGGAGGCAAGGCCTCTGAGCTGTTGCGCGTCGCCGCCAGACGAGCAGCAGGGCTCTTTCGCCCAACCAAGCGTAAAGAAGTGGTCTGGGTCAACGGCGACAGTGAGCTCGCGGTCAACTTGGTCGACCTGCAGGTCAAGCTGGCCGATGGTTTGGTCCGGGTCCTTCTCCCCGTTCGCTGCGACCAGAGCGGCAACGCGCAGGTTGAAGTTGTGTTTGCGGTCGGATCTCCTCGCCAACCCTCCGGCCTCTATGCCTCCACCTACCGCCGGCCCAACGGCCCCGCTGCGGTCGTCAGCGTCTGGGGAGAACACCTCGTGGCCTTTGCCTGGCAATGCCTGCTGGGCATGGCGAGCGGCCTTGCCGGCGCGACCGGCAAGGATAGCCGTGGCAACGTCATGATTCCGGTGGAGCTGGTGGCTTCTGAGCGGGGGCTTCAGATCGTGCCGATGGCTCGGCACCACTTTGCCGGGTCGAGTGGCCTCGGCACCGCGACGGCCAAGGGAGGTGCAAAGTGACCTTCGCCTCCAACGACCTGGGTGTTCTGGGCAACCTCGCGGTGGCGTTAGGCATTTTCGAGTCTGGACCTGGCGGTGGCCCGAACCCGGACTGGTTCGGCAATCCCGAGGCCTTCCTCAAGAACATCTTGGCCAAGGAGGGCCAGCGGGAAGCGCTGCTAGCCTTTGTCGATGAAGCCATGGGGGGAGCCGATCGGACGACCGATCCTCGCGGCGTGATCTGGCTTCCAGTCGTGAGCCTGGTCGACCCAGACCTCACCATCTCCGTAACCGTCGATGAGAACCAGCCAGATGGGTTGCATCTCGGGCTTGGTCTAGCGATTCGCACAACCGCCCCCCAATCGACCACCACGCTAGCCGTCCCGCTGTTCCGGGCGACCAAGTTGGTGGGCGACGTGCCAACCGTTGGCTTGCCGCTCCTGTTGGGGTCACCCGGTGGGCGCATCCGCATCGCCACCTCGATCGTGGTTGACAACAGCGCGCCGGTGCCCGGACAGGCTAGCCTCGGCGCCATCGGCCTGGACGTCGATCTGCCCACGGCGCTGGGTGACAGAGATCCCGTGTTCGGGGTCAGCCTTACCGGATTCCAACTGCCCGGAGCGACCACTCCAAGGGATATCCGCATCTCGGCCGACGGGCTCGACGAGATCGACGATGCCCTGCTGGATCTGGTGCTGGCGCTGGTAAAAGCCCAGGCTGATTCGGCTCCACTCGGTTCTGCCATCGCTTCCATCGGCGGGATGCTCGGCCTGAAAAGCGGCGACCAGATCCCGGACTTTCCGATCACCGCCCTGCCAGGGCAGGGCCTTGGCGCCATTGCGGCCTGGTTGCATGCGCTCATCACGACCCCCAGCAGTCGGAACGACTGGATGGGCTATCTCGCGGATCTGCTTGGGGGGACCCCGAGTGGTGACGGCGTGTCCTTCAACCTGGGCGGCTCGGCGGAGCTGGCTATCCAGTTGCGTGTCGATACGGGCCCTACCGGCAATGACCGGCTTACGCCTGCCCTCGGCATCAAGCTTGGAAATGATGCCGCGCGGGTTGAGGCCCGTGCGGACCTCTTCCAAATCGACCTGGTCACGGGTGCGGCGATTGCCTTGCCTCAGTTCGGTGTCTGGGCCGCTTCGGGCAGTCCCGGGGTGGGCAAGCGTGTCCTCGACGTTACGAACCCCACCGTAGCGCGGGCCGATACCTTGCGGGTCGGGTTCGCCCTGGATTCGGAACGCCGGCTCACCTTTGTGCTGGCCGCGGACGGCGTGGTCCTGGGGCTCCATGACTACGCGAGCCTCGATCTGACCTCGCCGGGCGCGGTCATGGATGCGGTCGGCAATACGGTCAGCGATGTCGCAACCCAATTGCTCGGCAGCCTGGGCGCGGTGCTTCCGGTGGTCCGACTGCTGATTGGCCTGGATGCGCCTGCCGGGGTCACGCCCATCACCCTCGCTGCCCTGATGTCCAACCCGGTCGGGGCTTGTGGCGGTTACTGGCACGACCTGATGACAGCGCCGCCTGGCGCGGCCACTGCCGTGCTGGCGTCGTTACGCACGGCACTGGCTGACACCAGCGAAGCCGCTTCACCCATCCAGGGCACCGGCACCCCAGTTGATCCGTGGCGCGTTCCGCTGATCAGGCCACTGGTCTTAGAGGTTGCGGCCAAGGAGTCGGTGCTCACCCTCGGGGTGGCCTTGGCCACCAGCGTCGACACCCTCGGTCAACGTTGCACTGTGGTTGAATCCCGCATCGCTGCAATCCTGGTGGAAATCGATCTGCGAGCAAAGTCGGCAAGTCTGCTCCCGGGGGTCGAAGGGATCATCTCGGCGCGGGAACGCGGAATCAGTCCTCCCCGAGTCACGTTAGCCCTAGGCGACAGCACGGTATTGACCGCCAGCGGTGTGGGTCTGCGCCTGGGCTGGACGCCTGGGCGCGGCCTCTCCGCAGGCATTAGCGCGCCCAATCTGCAGCTCAGTGCCGGGGCTGTGACGATACCCATCACGCTGCCTGTGATCGCGGAGGACGGCAGCGTCAGTTTGCCCGCCGCCAGTTGGGATGGGGTCGAAGCCCTGGTTGGCACCCTCGGGGGACTCAGCGGTGGGTTCCTCCGGGATGTGGTCGACACGCTTGGTTGGACCCCGACGGCGTCCGTAACAGGCGGCCTGCCTGCCACCTTCGCTCGTTTGCGGCTCGCTGACCTGGTTGGCGATCCAGCCAAGGCACTGGGCGATTGGCTCCCGAGCGTGGCCATGAGCGACTCCGGGCCGCGGGCGTTGGCCCTGTTGGCCGACTTGTTCTCCGGTTCCGGGGCCGCTCGCGGCGTGCTCAGGGGTTCCGGCCACCCTGATGATCCGTATCAGCTGGCCTTGGCTGATTCCCTTCCGAATCTTGCGGTCTGGTTCCCACCCGCGGGGCTAGAGCCTCGTCTGGTTGCCGCGCCTGATGCCATCCGTCGCTGGCGCCCGGGGGATCCAGGGTTATCGTTCTCGGCCCTCGAGGCCTGTTTGCAGGCCGAGGCCGGCGTTGCGTCTGATGTGCGCGCCCTGATTGATGGACGAGACCTGGCGGTCGGATTGGAAGCGATCGCCCTGCGCTGGAGCGGTGGGGATGGTCGCATCGTTCCCCCGTCCATCGCTGGCCCAGGCGTGACGCTTGACCGGGCCGGCGTGGCAGCCGGCCAGTTGTTCGAACAGCTTGATCTTGAGGATCTTACCGGACGAATCCCGACCACGACGGTCTACGTCGGGCTGGGTGCGGACGTGTGGCCTGAGGCACCTGCCAATCGGCGGATCGACCTCAGTGCACCCGGCCTGGATGCAACGATGTTCACGGTTCCAGCTCCCGCAGTGGGAGACTGGTTCATTGCGCTAGGAGGTCGCAGCGACTGCCTGCTGGCGGGCAGCAGCACTGACGGCACGCCGGAACAGGCGGCTCGCCTGGCGCGCGTGTTCGCTGCACTCGGGACGGTGAGCAGCGACATGGTGGTGGTGGCATTGGCAGGGGCGGGGCACGCCGCCCGCCTGGCAGCCCAGACCCAGCTGAAAGTGACCGACCTGATCACCCTCGGGACCCCACTCGGTCCAATTGCGCTCACGGCCCTGAGTACTCAGCCGACCGCGGATGCCATCCGGCTCCTGCATCGACTGCTTCCACCCGCCCCTGTCCCAAGCCCTGGGGAGATTGAGGCCGCCCGGGAGGACGAGGATCTCTCGCTCGGACGCGCCTTGGTCGGGTCGATGATGGAGCTGATCGACCGCCTGGACCCATCTGCGGAGTTGCGCCCACCAGCCGTGCTGCCCGAGGCGCCACGCCCTGGCTTGGCCGTGACCGCGGTCTTCGGCGCGGTCTCCGAGAGTCAAATCAAGCGTGCCCTTACGGCCATTGTTGCCGCTGGACTGGCGCTCCGGGCCCGCACTCGGGCCGCATCGCCACTGCCGGCTCCGACCGGCGTGCAGGCTGGCCTGCGCTACGTGCTCCCGCCCACCACCACCGGGAGTCTGATGGTCGGCGGCAGCGCGCTGTTATCCCTGTTCTCCTATGACCTTGCAACCGGGATCGACACCGGCCGAAAGCTTCGCCTGCAGCTGCGCCTGGGCGATCGGCTCGGCTGGTTGACGGCCTCGCCGAATCTGGATCTGCGCATGCTGATGGCGGACCTGCTGCTGCCGCTGGATGGAGTTTCCCATGGCGAGGCAACGATCACCCTGCACGATGCCCGGGTTGGTGGCCAGTCCTGGGAACGACTGGTGCTTGGCACGGGGCCGGATGCGGTGCCAGTGCTGCCCGAGGCCCGCATCCTGCTGGCTACTGCCATTCAGCGAGTCACTTCCGACGCGGCCGGCGCGGCCTCCCTCCAGCTGAGCCAGCTCCTCACCGCCCTCGGCCTGATCTCGCCCACCGGCGGGGTGGCCGGCGACGCAGTGGATCAGCTGGTGCACGACCCGGCCGGTCTGCTGCGCCAGCGACTTGGGCTGGCTGGCACGGAGATCTCGAACGCCATCGCTGCCCTGCTCGGGCCGCTCGGCGTGGGGGTCGACCTCCGTGCCGATTCCCTGCGGATCCAGGGCGGGGCCAACACCCTTGGCCGCTTCGGCTGGCATGCCGACGTGACCGTTTCGGCCGCTGGCCTCAGCGGCCAGGTGCGTTTTGGCGCGGACCTGCCGTCGACACCCGCGGGCGGACTCAACTTGACCGTGGAACTGAGCCCGCTGCAGGCCTCGCTGCAGTGGCATCAGCCGGGTGGCTCGACGGATACGGTGGCCTTGTGGCCAAGCCCGGATGCGCAGGCCATGGCCCGCGCCGTGGCCAAGGCAGCGCCAAGTCTGGGTGGCCATGCAGCCCTTGAGCTGATGCGCCGCGCTGACGATACTGCGCGCCCCGTCATCGACGCGGTCCTTGACGCCTTCGGGATGCTGAGTGGAAAGGTCAGAGATTCCGACCGTTCGATTCGTCCCCTGGCGGGGCTTTTGGCCGACCCTGCCGGCTGGTTGCGCAGCGCCGATTCGCTCGCCACCGATCCGACCAAGATCCAAGGGTTGTTCGACGCCTTGCGTCCCTTGCTCGGCATAGCAGGAGCACCGGGATCACCACTGCTGCTTGCCAGTGGCGTGGGGCTCACGGTCAGCAGTGCCGGCGGTGGTGCTCTCCTCAGCCTTGCGGTCGATCCGACTGTATGGACCGCGCCCGGCGGTGTGACGGGACGACTTGCGGCCGGCCTGGGTGCCAGCCTGACGCTTGCGGCCTCGGGCCCACCCAGCCTCGGCATCGAGATGCACGTGGGGCTCACCGGGGCGGCAGCGGGCCGTCAGGCTGTCTATGCCCGTCTCGGCGCGGGTGGCATTGAGCTCTTCCTCCGGCCCACCAGTGGGGCGGATGTTCCGCTCATCCCCTTTGCCGGGCTGGGGTCGCTGGCGGCGGCTGCCGAAGCGGCCTTGCCTTTCCTGTTGGACAGACTGGCTGAGATACCAGGCACGGTGGGTGGCCTTGTCCAGACGGTGGGCGATGCCATGGCGCTGCGCTCCGGGGCCCCGAAGCAGTTCGATGGCACCGCCCTGCGCAACTGGGCCAACAATCCGGTGGGGGCGCTGACGGCCGCTCTCCCCACCATCACTTCGACCGGCCTCGCGACGATCGCCCCGCTGCTGGATGCCTATGTTCCCGCGGCGGTGGCTGTCACTGTCGATGGCGGCGCCCTGAAAGTCTCCATCAGCGGCCTGTCGCTCGCCTGGGACCCGGTCCGCGGAGCGGTAAGGCTCTCTGGCTCCGACGTGGCCATCCCTGGGGTCGACCAGGTCAGCTTCGCCATCGCACTGAGTGCCGCTGGGCTCGACGAGCTTAGCGTCACAGCTGGGCCCGCGGTGATTGATGCGGGGGGTGTCACCTTGCGTCCCTTCATCACGGTCGCAGCCGGGTTGAGTCCCCTCGGAGGACGGCGGGTCGCTCTCGGCATGGCCGTTGACGACCTGCACCGGTTCGCCGTGCGCTGGCTGCTGGACAGCCATCACCTGGACCTGATCGCCAGCGATGGGTCCATTTCCGCGGCGGCGGATTCCATTGGGGCGACCCAGGTGGCGCTGCGCCTGGTGGAGGTGATGGCGGACCTGGTGGCCGGCGTGGCCATGGCGCAGCCGGCGGTGCAGGACCTGCTCGATCTTGGCGTCGGCGCTACCGATGTGCGCAACCTGATGCGCGGCGTGGTGCTGCGGGACGAAGTCAATCCGGCCGCGCTGATCCCAGGTCTGTTCGACCCCGCCACCCTGCTTCCCCGCATCCACAAGTTGTTCAGTAATATCGCCGAAGTTCCCATTCGGATCCCGGTCGACCCGCTGGTTATTGAGTTCACCAAGGTGGGTGGCATCATCGGGCTCCAGGCGGGGCTGACCGGCCGCTTCCCGCTGGTCACCGGGGACGTCTCCTTGTGGCTGGAAAATGACGATTCCTGGATCAAGGACAATCCCGCCGGAGACGGCGGCCTGTTCGTCGGTTTCCTGCCGGACACGCTGCCCCTGCAATTCACCCCAAGCCTGGTGGTGAACGGAGTTGGTCTGCGCATCGGCAAAACCTCCGGCCCGCTGCTGGATGTTGGCCTGACCCTTGAGTCCATCGCCCTGCACGCCTATGCGGCCATCGATAGCAGCGGCGTGACTGGTGGCGGCGTACAACTCCAGTTCGCCAACCTGGCCGTGCCCACCGGGGGAGCCAAAGGCAAGAATGGCATCGCCCAGGGGGTGATGCGGGATTCCGGGCCGACACCCCCCAAACCGTCCTTCTCCCCAGCGCTGGCCATCCAGAAACACGGCACGGACCCGGTTTCCGTCACGCTGCGAGCGGGTGACGGCGACGGCCCCTGGTGGATCGCCATCCAGAAGGGCTTTGGGCCGCTCTATCTGGAGCAGATCGGCTTTGGTGCGACCATGCCCCAGGGCCGCCTGGAGCGCATCTCGCTGCTGATGGACGGCTCTGTCTCGATGTTCGGACTGAGCTGCGCTGTCGATGATCTTCAGATCACCTACATCGTGCAAAGCGGTGGTCATTATAACGATTTCTTCAGCCCTGACGCCTGGGCTGTGGATCTTGCCGGCCTGGCCGTCTCGGCGGACATCGCCGGTGTGTCGATCGCCGGGGGCCTGCTCAAGCAGGACACTGGAAAAGGTACCGAGTACCTCGGCATGTTGCTCGGTCGCTTCGGGGTTTACGGCATCACCATCTATGGCGGCTACGGCGAAGGCGAGCAGGCGGACCACAAAAAGTTCACGGCCTTCTTCGCGGTCGGAGCGGTAAATGGCCCCATCGGCGGTTCGCCAGCCTTCTTCCTCACGGGCATCGGCGGCGGTTTTGGCATCAACCGCCGCTTGAAGATGCCGGAGGACCTCTCCAAATTCGCAGAGTACCCGCTTATCCAGGCCCTCGACATCGCCGCTCAGCCGCAGGAACCGATGGCCCAGCTGCGGAAGCTTGGCGACTACTTCCCGATGGAGAAGGGCACGTTCTGGTTCGCTGCCGGCCTGTCCTTCAACAGCTTCGCGCTGGTCGATGGCATCGCGGTGGTGGCGGTCAAGATTGGCGATGGCCTCGACATCAACATGCTGGGTCTGGCGCGCATGGCCTTGCCTCGTCCCCAGGTGGCCCTGGTTTCGATCGAGCTCGCCTTGATGGTCCGGTTCTCAAGCTCCGAAGGCGTGCTATGGGTGCAGGGGCAGCTCACTGATAACTCCTGGCTGC
>Ga0194052_1001322_pt1 | contig 14472 bp, 7 predicted proteins | sample SepL226m_MetaG_FD_160117 | JGI IMG/M metagenome (GOLD analysis project Ga0194052, IMG submission 160117) | Anoxic zone freshwater microbial communities from boreal shield lake in IISD Experimental Lakes Area, Ontario, Canada - Sep2016-L227-6m | ecosystem: Environmental > Aquatic > Freshwater >... | reverse complement strand
ACTGCAAATGGCGTTGTATGGCCGCTGCGACCTCGTGAAGAGCCAAATGCCAGTTCAGTACGTAAAGGCACGTCCTGCCACTGAAAATTGCCTTCCTGACCCCATTCATTGTCTTGCATCCACCCAACGCGATATGGCAGCTTATTTGACTCATGTTGAATAGCTTTTCCGAAATCAACGAAATCAGCCATCCAGAATGCGCTGCCCATCAGTGGAGTCACCATATTCAGCGACATGGTTTTATCTTTCGAAAGGCTGGTAAGCGACATGCGGCGGCGAAAAAAACCATTACCGGCGGCAGTAGTGCGGATATTCAACTGCAACGGTTTCCACGAATGTTTCAGTACAATAACGGTTTCCGGGCATCCGCTGGCAGCGTCATTAACAACGCAACTCTCCGCCAATTCCCACCCGAAATACAGCGATTCGCCATCCACCTGCAAATCAAACGCGTGAGTATTGGCATCCTCATGCCGGTCATGAATAGGTATCCCGGTCGCCTGCAATTCCCCGGCAATAAGCCGGCCATCGCGGAACCGTTCAACATATATGACGGAACCAGAGTGATAACGCCACCCAATCTGCGGCTGGCTAAGTTCAGTAATTTTAGCAGTCATGATTATATAAATCCCTTGAATTATTACGTTGGCGTCATTTTAGCAGGTATTGTGATGGTTGTATATTTTAACCACAGATTAAAATGATTAATAATGATTAAAATGATTTTCCGGTTCTGTAAATAAGCCGGATTTATTAATTGCAACCTTTTAAAAAAGGAATACAGCTTTAATCATTTAATCATAATAAATCATTCTAATCTGTGGTTCAATCAGTGGTTCAGACAATTATTTCGGAAAATCTCCCTCAGTCCTCCCCAACACTACCTGGTCGAATGCTGCCGGGCCGCCTTCTGCCGCTATGGCCATCATGTCTATGGTGGCAGGACGTTTCAGGTAATCCCACAGGTCTATGCGGACGGTGGACCATTCTGTTGGGGGAATATCAGCAACTTTTTTGGGATTTACGCTCATTATGCTGGTGGGTTTGCCGGCGTTGAATGCCATGCCGTCTATTCTTAATGTGATACCGGTAGTTTTGGCATCAAGTGCTTTCCAGGCGAATTGCAGCCAGCGGTATTGTCCGGGTTCCGGTTTTTCGACGATTTCAAATTTCCAGTTAGGTATAACATGGCCAAATGGCGGTCGCCAGATAGGGGCAACCTGCTTGTCGGCATCAATGGCGATGCAGCGACCGCCGGAATATGCACCAGTAAGTATAAACTTGGCTGGACTGCCGGGATATGTCAGATTTTTCATGTCATCTTCGTTTTCGTCAAACAGCACAGCAAGCGGTTTTTTTGCGATAACATCGGGGTGCGATGAACCCAGTGTATCGCCATGCATAACGATTTCAGCCAGTCGCAGGTTGCCAACTAATCCCCATGGCATAACAATGCGGAATCGCGCAGCTTCTACCGATTGTGGCAGTATGTGGGTATGTACCGCAGAGTTGGACAATAACGGCATTATTGGCAGCCATTGCTCTTTTGTAACATCCCAATATTCCAGCGTCGCATCGCGCAGCCATGATTCGGGGTGAGACGCGTCTTCTACCAGTGTGATGCCGGTAAGTTTTACCCGGGTGTTGAAAAAGTCCAGCAGCAGGTAATTGAATGGCGATGTCTCTGCAAATTGGTTAACGTTGTGCCATCCCAGCCAGGTGTCGGCAGGAGGATCGGTTTTGCCATCATAGAGTAAATTAGCATTTTGCTGCAGCGCAATTTCTCCACCCCAATTTCCAGATGGTACAAAGCGGATAATAGCTTTGTTGTCTGCCAGCAGGTTCGGCGTTATCGGTTTCGCCTGCGCTTCGGCATTGCTCCATTCAGATATTCGTGTAGTTGGCGCGCCATCATCTTTAAGCAGTTTGTCGCGCATATCGGTGATAGCGGGGTCTGGCTGGATTCTCATTGATTTTACCAGGATATTGTTGGCAAACCAGCTTATCGTTCCTTCCCAGGTACCGGCAACTAATGTGTTGTCGCGCAGCCATACCGTCGTTGCTACTGCTCCCAAGTCGCGTTCCATCTGCAATGTGCCGTCAATATTCAGGATATACAGGCTGCCCAAGTCGCTGGTAACGGTCACTTGTTTGCCATCTGGCGATATGTGCGGACAGCGGGCGGTGTTATCGCAGGCGAATGTCCATTGCAAACCGCTGGTTATCGAGTATAGTTTAAGCAAGTTATCTTCTGTCACTGCCACGGTAGAACCATCTGCGGAAAGATCGATGGTGCCGCTATTAGTAATCAGCGTGGTTAATGGCTTGCCGTCGCGTTGTACGAATACCCGTCCGCCTTCGGTAGTAGTTTGGATAGCGATAGTGTGGCCGTCATTATTTACCCTTATGCTGCGTACTTCACCTGTAGCAGCGAGGCTTTGCTGCCACATTCTGGTGCCGTCGGCAGCCTGGTATATCGTCATCAACATGCCTTCAATAACAATCAGCTTGTTATCGCTTTGCACTGCCAGGGTGGCAGTGTGTCGTTCTTTCTTCCACCAGTCCTGTTTCCACAACAGTTTGCCATCCGCGTTCCAAACAGCAAGTCCCAGGTCGCCGGCACTGGCAACCCAACTGCCGTCTGGTGCAACAGCAAAGTTATTGATGCGGTCATTTAAGATAGCCGGCACAAATCGATGAACAAGACGTTTCGGCAATCCATACAGCGCGAATCGACGTGCCAGTTTGCCGTCGTTGCCAACCAGATACGTGTGGTAACCTTCGGCAGAATTGAAATCGAATCCCTGCACCGCAAATCCATTCTTTAATGCCTGTGGAGCAAATGCGAAGTAATGCCCGACGCGTCCACGCCATTTAACCGCTGCCGCCTTGGTATCAATGGCATACAGGTTGTTATCCCAGTTGTTGGCATTTAGGAATAGCGTAGTTCCGTCAGCAGATAAAACCATATCGCGGATGTGCGGGCCAAAGGATTTTTCTGTGGCAACAGTATTAGGGACATCGAACCATTTTCCTACAGCCATTACGAATTGTTTTTTAGCGGATATCCCGCTTAATAATTCTTTAGCATCTATCACAGAATAATTCTTTGCAGAATAATCTTTGCTGAAACCATCTTTTCCAACAGATATTATCTCATCTTCGATAGCTTTACCGCTTATATCAAAAAGCCTGATATGTACAGGAATATCAAAGTTTATAGGATTGCCATTAGTGTCCTGAACTTTTACTGACAAATTATATTTTTCACCATCTTTCTGGGGTGGGGTTGTTTGTAAATTAATTCTGCCTATCTCCGCTGGCAACATTGCATACACCCGCGCCGGTATGGTACGCAAGTCTGCCTGCACTATGCCGTCTTTTACATCAACTTTCTTCATGGCGAATACGTCGTAAACATATTTCGCATCGGCAGGCAGTTTTATTGGCGCGATTACTGGCACCCGTGATGTCAGTGCCAGGGATACCCGCCACATTTGACCGGGATCCAGCGCGGGAACGGTATTATTCACCGCGAACAGAACTTTGCCGTCGCCATTGTTGCTTTCAGAGATGAATACTTCGTCGATATCGACTGCTGCCGGTGCCGTGGTGACGGCGTTAATGGCTTTCGCTACCGCAGGCAGATTGGCGCGCACGTAACTCTGGAATCGCCAGTATGCGCCATCGTCGCCAGCCTGGCTTGGGTCTTTCTCGAACTTGTCGAACTTTATTCCCAATGAGGTGAAATCAGCCATTAACTCTTTGCGGCAGGTATCATCATAAAATATCGCCGTTCCCGCCGCTTTCGCGTTTTTCAGCGTTTCCGCCAGTTTCGGTTCCATCTCTACCCACTGGTCAACTAAAATAACTGCTTTGTATTTATTTAACGAGTTCGGAGTCATATCATCGGTGAAGATAATGCTTGCCGGGGTGTGGTTATACATGCAGGTGGTGTATGCTTCCCATAACCGGGCGAAATGGCGGCCGGTGATATGCTGCCATTCATCAATGCGGAATTGCCTACCGTCAGCGACGATTGCCACGGTGTCATTGTTTTTCAGGGTAGTGAACCACGCGCCGTAGTTTTTAGTCACTTCACCTAATGACCGCCAGAATGACAGGTAACCGTGATCGGACAGGCGATTGTCTTCCGGCTTGATTCCCCATGGATGCGCTTTGCCAGAGAATCCGACGCCATCCGCGCCGCGCATTATCATGTCAAACAATGCTGGCAATGCCTGGTCACCGGTTCCGGCGTCATTCCACACCTCGGGGTGTGCCCAGGCGCGTTTGCCGGGACGCTTGTAAAAATCGACATTGTGGGCGAAAGTATAAGGCGGGGCAACCTGTTCCCATTGGATATGAAGGTCAACCTCGTCAACGTTGCTCAGCGAGACCGGCGGGTAAGCCTCTACCTTGCGGTAAGGGGCAGAATTGGCGGTGATGATATTTGGCGACACTGCTCTGGCGGTGTCGGTGAACAGTTTCTGGGCATCTACACCGAAACTATATCGCCGGTTGGATACTTTATCCAGCACCGGGTCCCATTTGCCGGTATCTTTGGCAATCTTCAATGCGTCTGTATATGCTTTCGCTTCGGCATCATCAACGGCATCATCTTTTAATCCGCCAAAGTTCCACCAGTTCATGGAAAGCACCCAACCGCGGAATGACGAGAATGATTTCAACGCCTGGGTGGTTATAGTGATGTTTTTGCACATATCTTCCGGTTTGCGGGCATCATAACCGGTGTTCAGCGGCAGTCCGGCGTCCATCCCCAGTGGCTCTGCCATTTCGGTGATACCGAGTGATGAATATCCTGCCATTGTCTGCAACAGTGCCGCGTCCAGTCGTGCTTTGTCCGGTGCGGTTGATAATGGGTCTGCATCCAGCTTTTTAGCAATATTCTCGCCGATGCCGCGAATTCGATGGTCGCCGGTCAAATCTGGTATCTGCAATGGACTGCCGATGCGGTCAACCAGCATATTTATTCCCATCTTCGACGTTTGTTTCAGATGGGCAGCTACTTCGTCCGGTCCTTCCCAGTAACCGTTGGGGATGGCAACCTGCGGGTATGTCGCGCCGTAATCGCCAAATTGCACGTAGGTGAATAACTGTGGCTGAATGCCGGAACCTATTGTAATATTTTGTGGTACGCTGGTTAATCCGGGAATTTCTGCCTGCAGGATATATTTGCCAACAGTAATTCCTGCCAGCATGGTTGGTGCCAGCGATAAACTGCATTCTTTCTCGCCGGGTTTAATATCAACTGTTTTTTCTATTACGGCAACCCCAGCATTATTTTTCATTTTTATGATGACTTTGCCTGGTATTTCTGCCGCTCTGACAACTATTCTTACCGGTATTTCATCGCCTTGTCCCCAATAAACCCGGTTGTTGGGAGTTAATACGGAGATTGATCCTTTGGTGTCTGGCTGGCGGATTTCTATTGCTGTACGAACCAGGTATTCTGATGCTTTATCATATTGAATTGGCTGGGTTTCCGGGGTTACCTTGACTTGATATATTCCCGCGCAATCTGCTGGCACAGTCAGTGTTTCATTGTTGATTTTTAATTCTTTGTATTCAGTAGTTCCTATTGGGTTCGCCCATACTCGCCAATGCGGGGTAATGTTTCGTCCACCAGCAGCAAAATCTATCTTGAAGGGAACATCCTGTCCTGCAGTCCATAATTCATTCGGGAAAGTTACGCCAAGACGTTCGTAATCTATTGATACGGTATTTATTTTCTCGCCGGTTGTCATGTTATAATGCTGGAATAGCTCGAATTGGTGTCGACGTTTAATATAGACGTCATTCCCGCTGATGCGTAGACTGGTGATGTATTGTTCGCTTGTCGGCGCAGTGTCACCCATTTGCAGTTTAACCGCGGCTATTTGTTTGCCGTCTGGACCCAGTTTGATAAGGTTATTATTGTTGCGGTCTATCCAATAAATATTGCCATCGTCATCGGTATCCCAACCACCCATGTTGGGCATTGATGGATAATATTTCGTCTTTCCATCAAATCCGATACAGCGCATTTTCTCCGCGTAGGGATAAATTACAAAGGTTTGCGCTTTCTCGCTCACCCGGAAATCGTTAACATCATGTTCTTTATCTGCTTCTTTGGTCAGTGGGTAAGATGTTACAATCTTCCCCGTCACAGGATTAATCCGCAATATGCGCTGACGATGCTGGTCAAGTCCGTAAAAGTCGCCAGATGCACCAACCTCCACACGCCCCGGCGCATCCCAACCAACAGCATCGCTAACTAAAAAGTCATTGCATAATGCAGTCTGGGTGAAATTTTTATTGTAAAGCAATATCGAACGCTGAAAATGTCCGGCAGACGCGGCTATAGTGCCAGAGCCATTAACCGCTACGTTATGTGATGCGTAATGGATAGATCCCCCGACTTTATTACCACCATCCGGATTCATCCTAATAACATACCCGCTGGGGTTGCCGCCATTAGCAATATACACCATCCCGTCACGGCCAGCAGCAAGTGTCGCTTCTGTACAGTTGAAAGTAGGGTGTTCACGCGAAATAACCTGCTCCAGGGTGGTTGCCATTGAAAACATTGGCAAAAGCAGGGTGACGCAAAAGAGAATCGAATAAAGCAGTTTCATTAAGCCAGCCTCCAGGTTTCTAATGATGGTACCATTATATCAATAATTTAATTCTATGTCGTTAATTTATCAAATCATCTGAAAATATAAAAAGGATTTATGAATGTTGTATGGTAATACAGCATTTGAAACTATTTTTTTAATTTGGAGACATTATTATGCCGAGTATTAAAGATCGGGATATAATCACCCGTTTAGCTGCTGAAATTGCAGAAATTGCCGCCTTGCCTATTCAAGAGCAAAAGCGCGATATGTGGCGCAAGTTGAATGGCTTGAAACCTGTTCGTCCTATGGTGATGATTGACCAGGTCTGCTGGAACGAGATGAATGTCAATGACGAATTAACACTGTTGTGTGAAGACAACGAATGCCGTGGTTACGAAAACCATTTAAGGATGAAACTGTACCAGTGGAAACATTTTCCAGTTGATATGGTGATGGAACCGTTTATTCCGGTTGGCAAGGCGATTTATAACTCCGGCTTTGGCTTTGGCGTTAAAGAAGATATTGTGGTATCCGACCCGACTAACAGTGTGGTTGGACATGCATATACAAATCAGTTTGAGACGGATGCCGACCTTGATAAAATAAAGTCACCGGTTATTACTCATGACCAGAAGGAAACTAATCGCCGTCTTGAATTTGCCCACAACTTGTTTGATGGCACTATTGGTGTGAAGGAAATCGGTTGCGACCCGTATTTATCAGTATGGGATCCGATAAGCACCTGGATGAGCGTTGAAGATGCCCTCTATACCATGGCTGACCGACCTGAATATATGTTAGAAATGGTAAAACGCATGGTTAATGGCTACATGGGTATGCTTGACCAATTGGAAGAGCAAGGCTTGCTGGTTCATCATCAATCGTTGGTTCACTGCACCGGCGCGTATACCGATGAATTGCCGGCACCGGGTTTTGATGCCGCTAAACCGAGGACAAAAGATATCTGGATGTTCGGTCTGGCGCAGATGTTTTCTACCGTGTCGCCATCAATGTTTGAGGAGTTCGAAATTGATATGTGCATGCCGATATTTGAGCGATTTGGACTGGTTTACTACGGTTGCTGTGACCCGCTTGATTTAAAAATGAATCAAGTAAAGAAAATTCCCAATGTAAGAAAAATATCCGTCAGCCCATGGGCAAGTGAAGAATCCAGTGCGGCTCAATTGAAAGGCGACTATGTCTTCTCGCGCAAACCAAATCCCGCCATGCTGGCATGGTTCGACTTCAACGAGAAGGAAGTGCGAAACCACCTGCAGACAACAGTGGATATTTGCGCACAACACGGCACTCCATTAGAATTAATCCTGAAAGATATCAGTACGGTAAAATACGAACCACAAAGACTGTGGAAATGGGCAGAAATAGCCATGGACGTAGTTGGGGGCAAGTGAGAATTGACAATGGACAATTGACGATTGACAATTATAGTGTTGAATAGAAAAATTAGTTATTAATGATAGTCATCTTATGGAACTTAGGTTGAAACCTGATGAAGTAGGGTGACTATTTTATTAATACCTTCCAATTGAAAGACAATTGTCGAGGCTTTTGCAAAACCCGGTGGGACAGACACCATCGTGGCTTCGCCGCTCGGTGTCAGTCCCTGATAGTCGTTCTTCCCCTCTCCAACCGGGGAGGGGATTGAGGGGAGGGGCTTTTAAACTGCCAATCTATAAGTTATAAAAATAGTTTTTGCAATTGTCTCTGTCAACTGTCAACTGAACTATCTTCCCTTATAAATGAGCCAGGTCATTATGAAGTTGCTGGCGTATACAAATACGATGCTCCATACTACTGCGGCGGTGGTGGATCTGCCTACTCCGGCGGCTCCGCCTTCGGTATTTAACCCAACTCTGCAGGAAGTAATGGCTATTATTATGCCGAATACGGCGGCTTTAATTAACCCGCCTTGTATATCATAAACGGTTAAAAATTGAGTCGCTGAGGTAAAGAATGTTTGTCGTGCAATACCGGCATCAATCGCCACCAGGGCACCGCCAATAGTACCTATAACATCACCGAAGATAGTTAATAACGGTACCATGATTATTGCCGCAATAAGACGTGGGGTGACAAGATAGCGGACAGGATTTGTGGCAAGGGCGCGCATAGCATCAATCTGGTTGGTGATTTTCATCGACCCTAATTCTGCGGCAAATGATGACCCTATGCGGGCGGCAACGACAATACCTGCCAGGGTAGGGCCGCCTTCACGGGCTATAGATACTGCCACCAGCATGCCAACATAAGCTCCGGCACCATAGCGCACCATTATTTGTGACGTTTGAAATCCCAATACCATGCCAAAGAAGAACATAGTAATCAATACAATGGGTAAAGACTCAATACCTACCTTGGCCATCTGGTCAAGGATTCGTTTGAAGGCGCGGCTGTTTTTTGTGAATAAACCTAACAATGCATCAAGCAGCATAACAGCACCAGCACCAAACGCGCCGACACTGTCTATTAATCCTTGTCCTATTGCAGATATAGCTCCAATTATCATTAAATATATTTATACGCCAAGATGGTGTGAAATCCTTTAAAAAAAATCCCCCGTCATAAAAACGGGGGATAAGTTTGCTTTATTGTACTACTTTCGGGTCAATTCCCGGGTCATCCGGCAAACCGTAGGTGGTTCGCAGTTTCTTTTCGCCATCCCATTCGGAATCAAGCCATTTAGGGTTATTCATCCCTTTCTGGACTTCTTTCATATTTACTATCGCTATCAGGTTATCGTTTCCGCTGTTAATTTCAGCACCGGCAAACTTGTAGGTTTCAATAGCCTTGGTGAATGATAACTTTGCAGCGTCAAGCAGTGCTTGTTTCTTTGCCGGGTCGGTTTCAAATTTTGTTTCACCGTAAAGAACTACGCCTAACTTGCGATATGTATATGCAAGACGATTACCTTCTCGTGATGCGCGCCATTTGCTTTCGTTTGCATTTACTATAGCGTTATTGGCAGCCTGGTCTTCTGGACTTTTGCTGGTTTCTTTCAGATCATATCCTTTATCACCAGGTTTCAGCATAACAAACTTATAGCTGGGGTCATTTGGCACATTAGGAATCGTTTTGCCATAGAGATCTATTGCCGTCGGGGCAACTATCGCCTTTAAGTATGGCAATGCTTTGCCATAGTCGCGGGTTCTGTTCAAATATAACCATGCCAGGTCGAAATACGGCTGGATTTTATCTGGATTTTTCTCCAGGTCGCGTTCGTAAACCTTAATGCCCGCGCGCATCCATTTTGCTTTTCTAACCACGTCTTTTTCTTCAAAGTTAAGGTTCCATGCAAGGTGCCAGCCATAGGTTGACCAGGCTTCCATGAATGATGGGTTAAGAGTGACGCACGCATCTAAAGGCTGCACCATTTTGAATGGCTGGCCTTTGTGAAACAACACGTCGGAGTAACTCCACATGATGTTGGCAACCATGTATCTCTGTCCGCCAAGCATGGCAAAGATAGCTGGAGTACCGGCACCACCTGAAAATACTGATTTGAAAAATGTTGCGCCTTCACCATGTTTAGGAAGGTATGGCCAGGTTGCCGGGTCTGTCATTATATTATCAATCGGCCAGCGAATGAGGAATAATGCAATCACGACAATCACCAATATTAAATTTTTCTTATGGAGCGACTTCATTTACCGCTCTCCTTAAAGTTCACGATAGCTGAAAATAATTGATGCTAAAACCAGCGCAATTATCAGGAAAATGCTACCATTCACAAATGCCAACCCGATATCATGGGGACTGAACTTCACTACATGCTCGTTTACAATGGCATAACGAAGGTCCATAGACTGGAAGTTCGGCAATGCTTTTTGTACGAACATAATCAGATATTTTGTTGCTCCGGTTACGCCGTCGCCTTCGGTGAGTTCTTTAATGAAGTACGAGTAGTTGCCCAGTGCCCACACCACCATGCTGACGATAATTGTGCCTATCCAGGACATGAAGGTGGAGAAGAAGATGATTAAGCTGGATAATACTACCTGCATGAAGTAGAGCATGATAACAGCCATAACCAGGCGTGAATCAAATTCTTTGAACTTAATAGCGTATACAACCATTAACAATATTGAAAGGATTCCGGTGGTAATGCCGTTAATGCCGGCGGCACCGAAGAACTTGCCTAACACGAATTGCCATCGTCGTACCGGTTTGGATACGATTGGATAAATGGTGCGATTCTCAATTTCATTCGGAATCAAGGTGAAACCGGTGAGAATTGCAATCATGGCGCCTAAAACTGATATGGAAGCAAGCCCGGTGTCCATGAGCATTTCGCGTGCGCCTTTTTCCACCAGGGTGGTAGAGGTGCTGGCGATAATCATCATCATGGCGAGAACCATCATAACGTTCAATACTACGCCGCGTGTTACGCCCACAATAGTGTTATTGGCGACTAAAAAGACGTTGCGAATACTCAATGTGAAGGCATGAAAGCTACTTTCAGTAACTGCTGCACAAGGTATCGGGGCTGGTCTTGACACTACATCAGGACAGCCTTTTTCCTGCAGGCATTTTACATGCACAGATTCGTTGCAGGTTTCGCATTTGGTTTCTTCACCTGTCGCGATATTATCGCCACAGATTTTGCATTTTATTCCGGTGTTATCGGTCATGATGACATAAACTCCGTTGTGTTGATAATGGCGTTAGCCAAAAAAGTTATCGTTGCAGTTTTGCAATCGTTCTGCTCAGGTCGTCTTCGCCGACGGCCTTCAAGAACTGTTCTTCTAATGTTGGTTGCGGGCGGGTTATTTCAACTAACTTGCCGCCAGCATCGCGCATTCTACCCAGTACCTTGTAGACATCATCCATATCTTCACTGAGATATGTAATAACATCACCGTGAATATCGAGGTTAATCCCTTCTTTCTTCAAGGTTCCGATAGCGTCACGGGTAAGGTCAGTAACAACAAGCTGCCACTGTTTGCTTTCCGGTACGATTTGCGCAACAGGCCCGGTGGCCAGCAGATTGCCGCGATGCAAAATAGCTACGCTGTCTGCTACCGCTTCTACCTCTGACAACAAGTGCGAGCAGAGTATGATGGTGCGGCCTTGCTTTTTCTGTTCCAGAATGAACTGGCGTACCTGCACTGTACCGATGGGGTCAAGACCGTTGGTAGGCTCATCAAGAATGAGCAGTTCCGGGTCATTGATCATCGTCTGTGCAATGCCGATGCGTTGACGCATACCACGGGAGTAGAAACGAATCATCATGTCTGCTCCGCGATCGTACAGGTCAACCATTTTCAGCAAGTCATCAGTGCGCTTGGCAATGATGTCTTTGGATACTCCGCACAAACTGCCGTAATAATGCAGCAATTCGCGCCCGGTAAGGAATTCATAGAAATAAGGTGCTTCTGGCAGGTAACCCACCTGACGCTGTACCTCATTGTCGCCCGGTTCGCGACCGAATAGATAAGCTTCACCACTTGTTGGGTAAATTAACCCTAACAAGATTTTCATTGTCGTGGTTTTGCCGCTGCCGTTTGGTCCGACTATTCCGAAAGTTTCACCTTTCTTAATCGTCAGGTCCAATCCGTTAAGGGCGTTGATTTCACGACCGGAAATCAGCTTATATACTTTCTGTAAATTTCTGATATCGACCAGCGGCTGGCTGGCAGCTTCAGTACCTGAAGGAACCATAATAAAATGCTCCCACCCCGTATTTTTTATACGGTTAAATGATGACGTGACGGCGAAAATATTTTAGCCGCCTTGGGTAGTATAAATATCTGCACAAATAGTGTCAAGAAAATTTACGGTCAGATAGTTAAGGTTTTGTTAAAAAAATATGAACCGAACATATTTCGGCTCATTTTTTACATTAAAGTGTGACACCGTCTTTGAATATAGCTATCTCGCGAAAGTCATTCAGTTCGTTTTTAGTCTTACCACCATTTGCAACAGATAAAACATATTCAAAGAATATTTCACGCATTTCTGACATATTTATTCCTGTCAATAACTCGCCGGCGTTGAAATCTATCCAGTTAGGCTTATTTTTCGCAAGATTGCTATTGGTTGATATTTTTATAGTTGGCACTGGCGCACCCAGTGGTGTGCCGCGGCCAGTGGTGAATAATATTATATGCACTCCTGCCGCCGCCAGCGCAGTTACTGCCACAATGTCGTTGCCAGGACCGGAAAGAAGATTTAAACCATTTAATTTTAATATTCCGCCATAAGGCAAAACATCCGCTACCGGACCGGCGCCGCTTTTTTGCATCCCAGAGATTTTTCTTCAAGTGTGGTGATTCCACCGGCTTTATTGCCTGGTGATGGGTTATCATAAACAACCTGGTTATGTTTGATATAATAATCTTTAAAATCATTAATCAAATCAACACAGTCGGTAAAGATATTTTCTGCATTGCATCTTTCCATTAATAAATGTTCAGCCCCAAACATCTCCGGCACTTCGGTCAGTACCGTGGTGCCGCCGCGCGATACCAGCATGTCAGAAAATTCTCCGGTAAGGGGGTTGGCGGTTATCCCGCTGAACGCATCGGAACCACCGCATTTTAAGCCGACTTTTAATTTTGAAATGGGGAATGGTTGGCGAGAAAACGAAGCGGCAAAATCTGCCAATTCATTCAGCAACAATAGACCGCGATCATACTCGTCGCCTTCATCCTGGGCATTGACGAACTTTATTCGTTGCGGGTCATAATCACCCAGAACTTCTTTAAACTCTGCAATATGATTATTCTCACAACCCAAACCTACTATCAATACCCCGCCTGCATTTGGATGTATAGCGAGATTAGCCAGAATGCGCTGGGTGGTTTTGTGGTCGTCACCTAACTGTGAACAGCCGTAAGGATGCACGAAGGCATGAAAACCATCAACTTTTCCTGATATCTTTTTTTCAGCCAGCGATGCCAGTCTTTCTGTTGTTTTATTGACACAACCCACAGTGGGAATAATCCATATTTCATTTCGAATTCCTACATCGCCATTATCGCGTAGATAACCATCAAAAGTGCGTTGGTCATCAATAATCGGAAGTGATGCGCCGCGGGGTTTATATGCGTATTCCAACAAACCAGCCAAATTGGTGCTGGTGTTATGGGTATGCACATGTTCGCCAACCATAATATTAGCGGTAGCATGGCCAATAGCCTCGCCATATTTGATGATATTATCACCCGATTTTATATCAATCAACGCTATTTTATGACCTGTCGGTATGTTATCTTTAGCTGTTATGGCAATCCCATAAACGGTGACAACATCACCGCCAACAATCTCCTGAAGAACAACAGCCACAGAATCCTTAGGATTAATTTTAATAATTTCAGACATAATATATATTTTCTCGGTTTTGATATACAATACCTGCTAAAAAAAGTGTGATATGCATGCATATTTTGTAGGAAATAGTATAATTCAGAACTTTAACTTTTTAATATATTTTGTAGGGGCAATCCCTTGTAGTTGCCCAGTCTTTCTTAACAAAAGCGAAAGTCCTGTAATTAAAACCAGCAGTATTTATTATAAGATAGTACATAGGAAATTTTAAAATTTTATCACACCTGTCCGAAATTAATATTATAAGCTTCAAATTTTTACCGATTATAATGGGAAATAGTTTACCCCGGACCATAAACCATTATCTGATTAAACAGATGATGAGTAGCAGCACCAGCACCGGTAGCGTTGGTAACACGCCAATAACGGGCAGGAGTAGCAGTAAATGAATATCCCGACATTATAGAATCAACAAGAGCAATAGGGGTACCGGTAATGGTGGTAAAAGTACTGCCATCATTGGAATATGATATATTAAATGAAGTCGGAGCATAGTTACCAC
>Ga0194052_1001321_pt1 | contig 14501 bp, 7 predicted proteins | sample SepL226m_MetaG_FD_160117 | JGI IMG/M metagenome (GOLD analysis project Ga0194052, IMG submission 160117) | Anoxic zone freshwater microbial communities from boreal shield lake in IISD Experimental Lakes Area, Ontario, Canada - Sep2016-L227-6m | ecosystem: Environmental > Aquatic > Freshwater >... | reverse complement strand
AGGTCTTGCCGACCTGCTCGCCCATCACGGAGTACTTGATGCCCATGAAGGGGAAGGCGATGGCGCCGGCGATGAGCATGATGGTGCCGGGGGTCTGGAGCCAGGTGAACGCGTAGAACTTGCCAGGATTGGGGTCGGCGATCTGCACCTTGATCACGGCCCAGCTCCAGCCCGCGGCGGCACCGGCGAACAGGGGCTTGGTCTTGGGCAGGTTCACGGCGATGACGAGCACGGCCAGGAGCAGGTAGGGCAGCCAGGAGAGGAACAGCTCCTTGAGGTTGAACACCTTGGGGGTGTTGTCGGCGGGGGCATCGCCCTCGAAGAGCCAGGGCTGGCCCTGCTTCTGGAACTTCAGGTAGATGGCCGTGGCGATGAGGCAGGCGAGGCCCGCGAGCACGGAGGTCAGGTCCGCGCCGATGAAGTTGGACACCAGGAACTGGGTGATGGAGAAGCTGAGGCCGGCCACCAGGATGGTGCCGATGGCGCCCTTGAGGCCCTTGCTCTTGGACATGGCATAGACCGTGGCGAAGGCCATGATCAGCGCCAGCGGCGCCATGAAGCGGCCGGTCATCTGGGAGAGCTTCATGATGTCCAGGCCCGTGGTCTTGGCCAGGGTCACGGTGGGAATGGCCAGGGAGCCGAAGGGCACGGGGCCCGTGTTGGCCACGAGGCAGACCAGGGCCGCCATCATCGGGTTGTAGCCCAAGCCGATGAGGATGCTGGCGGGGATGGCCACCGGTGCGCCGAAGCCACAGATGCCCTCCAGGAAGGCGCCGAAGCCGAAGGCGATGAGGAGGGCCTGGGCGCGGCGATCCACAGTGAGGCTGGCCATGGCCCCCTGCATCTTGTCCATCCAGCCCGTGACCTTGAGGACGTTGTAGACCACCAGGGCGCCGAAGGGGATGTACATGATCGGGAAGAGGCCCGTGAGGCCGCCCTGGAGGGCCGCCAGCAGCGTCACCTTGGTCGGGAAGTGGAAGACCAAGATGGCCGTGAATACCGTCACCAGCCAAGCCACTGGAGCCACCTTGGCGGCCGGTTTCATCAGAATCGGGATGCCGATCAGGAGCACGATCAGCGGAAGTGTTGCAGCGAGGGCACCGAGATGCATTGTCTACCTCCAGGTTAACGAAGGAGACGTTAGCAGGGCGGGGATCCATGCACAGCGGTAAAATGCATCGGAAAACGATGTTTCTTCCAACCGCTTAGACGACCCATACACCATCTATAAACAGATGGGATTTTCCCGGCGCAATTATTCGGCCTATTTGGTCTTGACGGGATCCGCCGGGCGCTTGGGCAGCTGCATGGGCTTCTCTGCCAGGCGCTTGAGCACCTCTTCGATGCCGCCTTCCGACCATGCGATCATGCGGGCCATGGACGTACCCCTTTCCGTCAAGCGCCTGCTCGAGCAGGTGAAGACCCGCATCGAACCCCCCTTCTCGGCGGTCTGCGTGGTGGGGGAGGTCTCGAACTTCAAGGTCTCGGGCAAGCATTGGTACTTCACCCTCAAGGAGGAAGGCGCCGCCATCGGGTGCGCGGTCTGGGCCAGCGCGCAGCGGTTCCTCCCCCAGCGCCCGGCGGACGGCCAGCGGGTGGTGCTCAAGGGCAGCCTGGACCTCTATGTGCCCGGTGGCAGCCTGAAGCTGATCGTCACCCACTGCGAGCCCGCTGGCGTAGGGGATCTCCAGGCCCGGCTGCGCCAGCTGGAAGCAGACCTTCGCGCCCAGGGGTTCTTTGACCGGCCGAAGCGCCCCCTGCCCCGCTTCCCGCGCAAGCTCGGCGTGGTGGCCGCCCTGGGCGGCGCCGCCTTGCGGGATGTGCTGGAGGTGACCACCCGCCGCGCCCCGGGGATCCACCTGCTCATCGCCCCCGCCGCGGCCCAGGGCGAGCGCTGCGTGCCCGAGACGCTGCTGGCCCTGCAGGAGCTGCAGGATCCCCACTGGGGTTGTGAGGCAATCCTGCTGGTGCGGGGCGGCGGCAGCCTGGAGGACCTGTGGGCCTTCAACGATCCGGCCCTGGTGCGGGCCGTGGCGGACTGCCGGCTCCCCGTCATCACCGGCGTGGGCCACGAGATCGATACGACCCTGGTGGACCTGGCGGCGGACCGGCGGGCGGCCACGCCCAGCCAGGCCGCCGAGCTGGCCACCCCGGACCGGCAGGCCCTGGCGGCGGACCTGCGCCGGCGCGGCGAGGCCCTCCTCGCCAAGACGCAGTGGCGCCTGCGGGGGCTGGAGACGACCCTCAACCTGCTGGTGGACCAGGGTCTGCAGCGGGTCGAGCCCCTGGCGCAGCCGACGCTGCGCCTCGCGGGCCTCGGCCAGCGTCTGGCCCTGGCCCACCCCAGCCGCCACCTGGACGAGGCCGCCACCCGGGCGGCCCTCCTGCGGCAGCGGCTGCGCCATGCCGGTGCCCTCGTGGCCCGGGAGGCGGACCTGCCCCGGGTGCGCGAGGCCCAGCGCCGCCTGGCTCCGGCCACCCTCCGGAGCCTCCAGCGCCGGGACCAGCGCCTGGCCGTGCTGGCTCAGCGGCTCCAGGGCCTGGATCCCACGGGCCCGCTGCAGCGGGGCTTCGTGCTGGCCCTGGACCCGGAGGGACGCCCCGTGACCCGGGCTGCTGCCCTGCCCTCCGGCGCCGGCCTCCGGCTGCGCTGGCAGGACGGTGAGCGCAAGGCCCGCCTGGACTGACCAAATCTCAGCCCAGCCCCGGCCCGGGTCGATAGAGGACTAGGCAGGGGTATGTCCAGAATCACTTTTCTACCATTCCGAGCGCTGCGGCTATTGGCGATCTGCGCCATGGTCCTGCTCGGCGTGGTGAGCCTGGAGGCCGCTCCCCGCCGGGTCGTGACGGTCGCAGTCTTTCCCCATGCCCCGGCCCTCTCCATGGGCGAGGACGGGACCGCCCGGGGCTTCTATGCGGACATGCTCCGCGAGGTCGCCGCCCGGGAAGACTGGGAGCTGAGGTTCCTGCCAGGCACTTTCCAGGAGGGCCTCGAGCGCGTCCGCGCCGGTCAGGCGGACCTCCACACCAGCGTGGCCGTCACGCCAGCCCGCGCCCTCTACCTCGACTACGGCAAGGAGTCCTCCTTCACGGTCTGGAGCATCCTCTACTCGCACCCCAAGGCGGCCATCCACACGGTGCTGGATGTGCTGAACCGCCGCATCGGCCTGATGCGCGGGGATGTCAATGGGGAGCACTTCCGCGAGCTCGCGGCGAAGTTCAACCTGGAAGTCACCTACGTGGAGTACGGCAGCTTCGAGGACGTCCTGCGGGCCGTGGAGTCCGGCCAGGTGGATGGGGGCGTGGCCACCAACATCTTCGGCTACTCGCAGGAGGCGCGCTTCCAGGTGGAGCGGACCCCTGTGGTCTTCAGCCCCTTCGAGACCTACTTCGCGACCAGCAAGGGGCACAACCCCGAGCTGCTGAAGGCCCTGGACACCTACCTCGCCGAGGGCAAACGAAGGTCGGACTCGGGCTACCGCCAGGCTCTCAACCGCTGGCTGGCCCCCCAGATGAAGACCGGCCTGCCGAGCTGGCTGGTCCCCACGAGCCTGGGCCTCCTGGCGGCTCTGGCCTTGGCCATCCTGGCGGCCCTGGCCTTCCGGCGCCAGGTGGACGCCGCCACCGGCGAGATCCGCGCCCTCAACGTCGGGCTCGAGCGGGAGCTGGCGGAGCGGCGCCGCATGGAGGCCCAGATCCTCCACGTCGCCAGCGGTGTCTCCGGCTCCTACGGCGAGTCCTTCTTCCTGGACCTGGTCAAGCACCTGGCCCAGGCCATCGGCGCGGACGGCGCCCTCATCGGCGAGACCGTCACCGTGGACGGCGAGAAGCGGGTGCAGACCCTGGCGATCTGCCTGGATGGCCGGCCCATGGAGAACCGGGCCTACCCCCTCCGTGGGTCGCCCTGCGAGCGGGCCCTGGCCGGAGAGATCTGCATCATTCCCCAGGGGGTCCAGGAGCGCTTCCCGGACTTCAGCCTGCTCAAGGACCTGCAGGCCGAGGCCTACATCGGCTCGCCGCTCATGGATTCGCAGAACAAGATCCGGGGCCTCCTGGTCGTCATCCACCGCAGCCTCCTCCCGGCCCCGGCGGAAGCAGCCTCTCTCCTGCGGATCTTCTCCACCCGGGCCGCGACGGAGCTGGAGCGGCGCAGCAACGAGGGTGCCCAGCAGCTGCTGGAGCGGCAGATGCAGCACGCCCAGAAGCTGGAGAGCCTCGGGGTGCTGGCGGGCGGCATCGCGCATGACTTCAACAACCTGCTCACCGCCATGCTGGGCCACATGAATGTCGCCGAAACCAAGCTGGCTCCGGAATCACCGGCCCTGCCCCACCTGGAGCGCCTGGAGCGCATCATCCACCGCGCCGCGGACCTCACCCGCCAGATGCTTGCCTACTCCGGCAAGGGACGCTTCGTGGTGCGCTCCTACGACCTGAATCACGTCGTGCAGGAGGTGACCCACCTGCTGGAAGTCTCCATCCCCAAGAAGATCGCCCTGCGCTTCGATCTGGCCGAGGCGCTCCCGGCCGTGGAGGCCGATGCCGCCCAGATCCAGCAGGTGATCATGAACCTGGTGACCAATGCCGCCGATGCCATCGGCGACCGGGAGGGCACCATCCGGCTCATCACCGGGACCCACCAGCTGGACCGGGCCTACCTGGACCAGGTGTTCCAGGGGCAGGACCTCCTGCCTGGCTCCTACGTCACGCTCGAGGTCAGCGACACCGGCTGCGGCATGACCGGCGAAGTTCAGGAGCGCATCTTCGAGCCCTTCTTCACCACGAAGGTGGCCGGGCGCGGCCTGGGCCTCTCGGCCACCATCGGCATCCTGAAGGGCCACCGCGCGGGCATGCGGATCTACAGCGAGCCGGGCCGCGGCACCACCTTCAAGCTGCTGTTCCCGAGCACCGAGGTGAAGCGCCAGGAGGAGGCCATCCAGACGGCGCTGCCCGCCCTAGCGCACCAGGCGACCATTCTGCTCGTCGATGATGAGGAGATGATCCGGGAGGCCGCCACGGCGGTGCTCGAGTCACTGGGCCTGACCGTGATCCCGGCCTGCGACGGCCGGGAGGCAGTGGCAGCCGTCCAGCGGCCGGACCTGAAGCTGGATCTGGTCCTGATGGACCTGACCATGCCCCACATGGACGGCAAGGAGGCCTTCCAGATCATCCGCCGCATTCAGCCCACCCTGCCGGTGATCCTCAGCAGCGGCTACAACGAGCAGGAGTCCGTACAGTCCTTCTCGGGCCGGGGACTGGACGCCTTCCTGCAGAAGCCCTACACCCTGCGTGCCCTCGAACGCACCGTGCTTGAGGTTCTGGCCAAGAAGCGGTAACAAAACCCGACGTCCGCCGCGTGGGGTCCTGGGGTTTTGGCACCAGTTCCTGGAGCCGCGCCTAACCAAGCAAAGAAATAGGTGAATCAGGCCAAGAACCCTTCCGGAGGGGCTTGGCCTACCTTGTGGTAAAATAAATAATCCAACTGGTGCCAAATGCCCCATGATCTTCCGCCGGAAGCCCCTCCCCCCCCGGAGCGGCCCATCCTGGACCCGCTGACCCGGGTGGGACGCTTCCAGGTGGAGGCGCTCATCGGCACCGGCGGCATGGGCGAGGTCTATCGCGCCTGGGATCCGTCGCTGGAGCGCAGCGTGGCCTTGAAGGCCCTGCGGCCCGGCGAACTCAGCGAGCCCGGCGCGGCCGAGCGCTTCCGCCGGGAGGCCCTGGCCCTGGCCCAGCTGAACCACCCCAATGTCTGCCAGGTCCACGAGCTCGTGGACGAGCCCGGGGGATCCTATATCGCCATGGAGCTGGTGGAGGGGCAGACCCTCGACCAGGTCGCCGGCTCCCTCTCCAACCACCAGAAGCTGCAGGTGCTCCGCTTCGCCTCCCTGGGGCTGGCGGCGGCCCACAGCAAGGGCATCGTCCACCGCGACCTCAAGCCCCGGAACATCATGGTCGCCGAGGACCGGGACAGCCATGACCTCCAGGTGAAGGTGCTGGACTTCGGCCTGGCGCGGCTCCTGAGTCCCCTGGCGCAGCTGGAGCGTCCGCTGCCCACCTTCTCGGGACCCAGCCCGGCCACCCTCCAGCTTCTCGAAGAGGCTGAGCGGCAGCAGGTGCTGGACCAGGAAGTGACGGCGGTGAACCGGACGGAGTCGGGATCCCGGGACAAGCCCAGCCCCCAAGCCTGGGACCGCATCACCCGGGCCGGGACCTTCATGGGCAGCCCGAGCTACGCCTCCCCCGAACAGATCCAGGGCCAGGCCGTCGGCCCCGCCAGCGATGTGTTCGCCCTGGGCATCCTCGCCTGGGAGCTGCTGGCCGACGAGCATCCCTACCCCGGCGAGGGCCGGGCCCGGATGCGCGCCATTCTCGATGGCGCACGCCGCAACCTGAAGGTCCGCGGCCTGCCCTCCGGCACGGCGGATCTGCTCAAGGCCATGCTGGAGACCCATCCCTTCAAGCGCCCCACCGCCGCCAAGGTGGCCGAGACTCTGGGTCACCTCGCGCGTCCCCGCCGGGCCTTGCGGTGGACCGCCCTGGCCGTGGGGGGCGCCCTGCTCCTCGCCGGGGGCGTGAACCTGTTCCTGGGCCGGGGCATCATCCCCGACCTCACCCGCCACCGGCCCGCCCGTCTGGCCGTGCTGCCTTTCACCAACAACACCGGCGACCCGCGCCTGGACTCCACCACTCGGCTCATCCTGCCCGAGATGCTGGAGAGCGCGCTGCGGGACCACCCCAAACTGGCTCCCCTGGATCTCGAGAGTGTCGCCCGGGCACGGAAGGCCATGCGCCTTTCCGTCAACGGCCCCCTTCGCACCGAGGACCGAGCCCGGCTGGCCGGTGCGCTGGGCACCCAGCTTCTGCTGACCGGGACCCTGACCAAGGGCACTGGCAACAGCCTCGTGCTGGCCTACGAGCTGAGCGACGCAAGCGGCAAGATCCGCCATGCCGGCGAGACCCGTGAGGTGGGCGAGCGGACTGCGGTTGCCCTACCCCTGGCCCGGAGTCTCGCGAGTGCCCTGCTGAAGGCGGTGGCGCCCTACTCCTCCTCTCACGCCCGAACCCTCCCGGAGATCCCGGCCGTGGCACTGGACGCCTATGCGAGAGCCACCGACCTCATGGACCGGGGGGAGTTCAAGGACGCCGCCCCGGCCTTCCAGGCTGCCGTGCAGGCTGCGCCGGACTACGCCCCGGCCGTGCTGGGCTACGCCCGCTGCCTCAGCCGTCTGGCCGAGGCTCCGGCGGAGCCCGTCTACCAGTGGGCCCGCTGGTCCGCCCGCGCCCAGGGCAACCGCATCTACGAGATGAAGGCCCTGCACTACCTGGCCATCCGCCTGGGTGATCGGGGCCAGTGGGAGAGCTCGGACCGCACCGCCAAGGAGGCCCTGCAGCTGGCCCATGAACTGGGCGAGACGGCCTTCGAGGCCGGGGTCCACGCGACCCTCGGCACCACCCTCCAGCGGCGCCACAAGGTCCCCGAGGCCGAGGCCGAGTATCGACAGGCCCTGGCCCTGTTCGAGAGCGTCGGCGACAAACACAGCGCCACCCGCGCCATCAACAACCTGGCCGTGGTCGACCGGGAGCGCGGCAACCTGGCCGGTGCTGAGGCCCGCTACCTCGAGGCCCTGAAGATCGTCCAGTCCTACGGTGACAAGTGGGGCGAGTCCTTCCTCCTCAACAACCTCGGTGACCTGGCCCTGGCCCAGGACGGGTCCCTCGACCGGGCGGAGGGCTTCTACCGGAAAGCCGAGTTCCTGCGGAAAGCCAACGGCGACGAGAACGGCCTCACCTACACCCTAATGGGTCTGGCCAGCGTGGCTCAGGCCCGGGGGGAGCTGGCCCGCGCCGAGGACTTGGACCGCCAGTTTCTGGGACAAGCGCGCAAGACCCAGCTGCGCCCCCTGGAGGCCCTTGCCCTCTACAACCTGGCGGAGGTGAATCGCGCAGGGGCCAAGTATGAAGCAGCCCGCGCCTACTACCAGCAGTCCCTGGTGATCCACAAGGAACTGCAAGATGCGGGCATGGAAGCCCACTGTCTCGCGGGTGAGGCCGAGTGCCTGGCCCGGGAAGGCCGGCGCGGCATGGCCCGCGCCCTGCTGGAGCGCATCCCGGCCCTGTCCAGCGAGCAGACCCCCTACCTGCTCCGCGCCCAGGCCTGGCTGGCCCGCAGCGAAGGTCGCACCGCGGAGGCCCAGGCGCTCTTCACCAAGGCCCTAGGCACCGCCCGGATCCAGGCCCCCGAGATCGTGGCGGAGCTGAAGGCCGCTCTGCGCGAGGGTGCGGTGGCGCCAGCTCCTAGGGCATCAGCAAGCCGCCGTTGACACTCAGGACCTGGCCAGTGACGTAGCTGGCCTCGTCGCTGGCGAGGAAGACCACGGCGGCGGCGATGTCTTCGGGGGTGCCCATGCGACCCAGGGGGATCTGCTGGGTGAAGGCGGCCTTCACGTCGCCCGAGAGGCCCGAGGTCATGGCGGTCTCGATGTAGCCCGGTGTGACGGCATTGGCCGTGACGTTGCGGCTGGCCAGCTCCCGGGCCACGGACTTGGTGAGGCCGATGAGGCCGGCCTTGGCGGCCACGTAGTTCGACTGGCCCGCATTGCCCATCTGGCCCACCACGGAGGCGATGTTGATGATGCGGCCCCAGCGCTGCTTCATCATGGGCTTCGTCGCGGCCTGGATGGCCGTCCAGGAGCCCTTCAGGTTCGTGTCCAGCACCGCGTCCCAGTCCTCTTCCTTCATCTGGATCAGCAGCTTGTCGCGGGTGATGCCGGCGTTGTTCACGAGGATGTGGATGGCGCCGTGGCGCTCGATGGTGGTGGCCACCGCGGCCCGCACGGAGGCGCCGTCACTGAGGTCCGCCTCCACTACGTCAGCCTTGCCGCCCGCCTCGCGGATCGCATCCGCCACCTGCTGCAGCTTGGTCAGCGTCCGCGCAGCGCACACCACCGTGGCGCCCTGGGCCGCCAGCCGCTTCGCGATGGCTTCGCCGATGCCCTGACTGGCGCCCGTGACCAGTGCGACCTTGCCATCAAGACGGAACATGGGACCTCCAAGGGGATGAAGGACCAGCATAGCAAGGGCGGCGTGAGGAACCACGAAGACCCCAGCGCAAAGCGAAACCGCAGATGACGCAGAGGGCGCAGAGAAAAACAGAAAGAATTTTTGACGGGGATAAGAGGGATGGACGGGGATGAAAGAAAAATCAGTCACAGATCAGGGGATTTCTGGGGATTTCAAGCAGGCGGTTGCAGCACCCGCCGCATGGGCCCGCCGGAGGCGGCTTCCGGCGCTGCCGGAAGTCATCCCATGCTCAACGAGGGGGGCAGTTATCCCCGTCCATCCCTCTTATCCCCGTCAAAAATTTTCTTTTCTGAGCGTCCTTCCAAAGCCCAGGATCAGCCGCCCACGGGGGGCCGCACGCCTCGGGCCACCAGCCAGTCCGCGGCTTCCCGAGCCTTGGGGCCGCTGCCCAGTCGCAGGATGAAGCCCTCGGCGGGCCGCTGCATGGTGAGCTGGCCGCAGATCCACTCCAGGGCCACGGTATCGAGGGGCTCCCGCAGGCCGGGCCGCCGGATTAGCTTCCGCCAGAGCGGGGTCACCACAAGGTCGTCCCCATCCACCTCCAGCACCGTGGCAAAGCCTGCGAACGCTGACCCGATAAGCGCCGATCCCTGGAAGAGGCGCAGCACCAGCAGAGCCACATCCCCTGCCCCACGACGCTGCTCCGCCCAGTAGAGCCCCAGGCTCAGGACCACCCAGGCGAGGGCAGTGAACCAGATGAACCGAACCTGCCACCGGGGCAGGATCAGCTTGATCTCCATGCGGTCCGCCACGACCCCCTCCGAACGGGGATCAGGATAGCCCGTCCGATCTGTCCCCGGCAAGCACTCCGTCCACGTCGAGATTTTTCGCGCCTACTCCCCCATGGCGCTCCAGTGGAGGGCGTTGAAGAGCAGCTTGAAGGTGTCCTCGGTCTGGGCGCGGTGCTGCACGCGGAAGCCAAAGAGCACCACCCGGCCCTTGCCCAGCTCCAGCGCCACGGCGGCGGACTTGCGCTCCAGCTTCTCGGCGCCCTTGATCCAGCCGCTGGCCAGGATGTCCCGGGCATCATCGGGATAGGAAGCGATGACGGCCCGGCGGTTCTGGGGCGAAGCGGGCGAGGTCTGGAAGGCCAGGCGACCGTCCATGAAGCCGAACGATGCTGCGGCCATGCCGTAGCCCACGGGGTGGGTGGTCTGGATCTGCATGTGCAGCAGGGAGCCGGGGCAGGAGAAGTCGTCGCCGCGGCCCCCAGTGAGGGTGTTGCGCACGGGCAGGGCCCACTCGTCCATGAGCAGCTCGGAGCTGGCGCTGAGAGCCACCACGGTGCCGCCCGCCTCCACGAAGTCCCGCAGGGCCTTCATGCCGTCCTTGCCCAGGCCCCCGCTGTACTCCGCCGGGAGCTCCTCCACGAAGCGCCGCACGCCTTCGCTCTCCGAGCGCCCACGCCCGTCCAGCAGGGCGGCCTTGGCGACATCCGGCAGGACGATCACATCCAGGGCCTCCCGCAGCTTGCCGGCCTTCACGTCCTTGGGCTCCAGGCTGCGGGGCGCGAAGCCGTACTGCTCCAGGATCCACCGGGTCCACCCCTCGTCCATGGACACCGCCCAGGGCTTCAGCAGGCCCACGCGGGGCGCCTTGAGGGAGGCCTGCTTCACCTTGGGGAGCGTAGCCAGGGTCGGCAGGGCCAGGTGCCTGGCCTCAGCGCTGCGGCCCAACGCCGGAGACACTTTCACCAGCACGGAGCCCGCCTCGAAGTGCCGGCCCTCGGCCTCGAAGCCTTCGAGCGCCACCGTGGCGGCGCCACCCTTCAGCACCTCGTTGAGGAGGCCGGCGGTGGCGGTGCTGCGGCGATCCAGAACGGCCACGGTCCCACGGCCCAGGAGGCCGCCCTTGGGCCAGTCCGTGGCCTCCAGCAGGCGGGTGGCCCGCTGCTCGGCGTCGCTGAGGCGCACCTGCTCCACCTTCACACCCATCATCATGGGCAGGGTCCAGGCGGCCACATCGTAGGGGGCCATGGGCGCCACGCCCGCAGCGGGGCGGGTCTCCGGGTAGCGCTGGGGCTCCAGCATCTCCTTCACGAAGCGGCCCAGGGGCTGGGCGGTGGGCAGCAGGTAGTCGCCGTTCTTGGCCACGCGCACCTCGGCACCGTTCTCGACCATCAGGCGGGCCAGGCGGGCTACGGCCACGGGGTCGCGCTGGTCGGCGGGCAGGCGGTGGAAGAGGGCGGGATCGCCGGCCTGGATGCTGGCCTGGGCCATGCGAGCGCGGTTGCGCAGCAGGTCGGAGCGCAGGTTGGCGCAGGACTCCAGCAGGGCGTCCGAGGCGATGCGCTCATAGTCCATGATGTCGCGCAGGCGCCAGGTGCCCCCGGGCCATGGGCTGGGGAAGTTCACCTGGGCCTTGTACTCCACCAGGCCCTTGCTGCTGGCGGCCAGCTCCGAGGGATCGATGTCGGCGGGGCTGGCGAGGCGGGCGGAAGCGACCTCCGTCAGCAGGCCCACCACGTTCTTCCACCAGCCCGTGTTCTTGGTGCCACCGGGCCAGTAGGCGTCGAACATGGTGCCGTAGGCCACGCCAGCCTTGCCTGCCTGCTCCAGGCGCAGGCTCATGGTGCTGCCCAGCAGATCCACGGTGCGCCACACCAGGGGATGCACCTCCTTGGCCACAGGATTGGCGTAGGGCGGCACGAACATGCGCGGCCCGGTGGCGCCCATCTGATGCTCGTCCAGCCACACCTGGGGGAACCACTCGTGGTAGGCCATGCGGTTGATGGCGACGGTCTCCTTCTGCGTGAGCATGTACCAGTCGCGGTTGTTGTCATGGCCCACGTAGGGGTGGTAGAGCCAGGGCAGGCGCCCGCCTTCGTACTTGGTGCCCAGCTGCTTGCGGTAGTACTCGGTCTCCATCACCTGGCCATCCGGGTTGATGCTCGGCATCAGCAGCAGGATGACGCTGTCCAGGCGGCGCAGGGTCTCGGCGTCCTGGGCCGTGGCCAGGGCGTGGGCCCACTCCATGGCCATCTGAGTGGCCCCGATCTCGGAGGCGTGGATGGCACAGGTCACCAGCACGATGGCCCGGCCTTCCATCGCCAGCGCCTCCACCTGGGCGGCGCTGAGCCCGCGGGGATCCGCCAGCTTCCGGGCGATCTCCTTGTGGCGGCCCTTATTCTTGAGGTTGGCCTCGCTGGAGATGACCGCCATGATGAGCGGCTGGCCGCTGGTGGAGCGGCCCAGGTCCTCGATCTGCACCCGCGGGCTGGCCGCCGCCAGGGCCCGGAAGTAGGCCGTGATCTGGCCGTAGTCCGCCAGGGTGCGGTCGGCACCGATGGGCAGCTTCAGGAACTGGCTGGGGGTCGGAACTTCTGCACCCGCAAGTCCGGTGGCCAGGCAGACGGCAAGGATGCCAGTGAGGATGCGACGCATGGAAACTCCGGGGACGGTAGTTCCATCATCGCTAGGTGAGGTATCCCGTGGGAGTCCTATTTCCGGGTGCCTCTACTTCAGCGCCTTCAGCCACGCTGCCAGGGGAGCGAGGTCCGCGAGGGGGGTGCTGTCGCCGTAGGTGGTCAGGGCCGCCGGTCCCGCAAGCTCCGCCCGGGGGCGGGTCTCACGCTTGAAGAGGTGGTTGGCCTCGGGGATCTGGAGCACGGTGCCCTTGAACTCCGGGGGCACGGCGGCGGGCTTCCAGGTCTGGATGTCGCGCTCGCCCCACACCACGGCACAGGGCACCGGCAGGCGCTGGGCCATGGTCCAGGGGTCCAGGTCCATGGTGGCCCGGATGAAGCCGCGGCTCTCGGGCCGGGTCAGGGACTTGGCCAGGTTCACGATGCCCGGCGCCACCTCCGCCCCCGCCGGGGGCGGATCCTGGTCCTTGCGGACGGCCTCCAGGGTCGCCTCCAGATAGGTGAGGTTCTGCTTCTTGAAGTCCTCGGGGGCTCCGGCCCCCTCCAGCTGACCTTTGACCTGGAGGACGATGAGCTTGCCCATGCTGATGCCGGGCATGGCCAGCAGCAGGGCCGCATCGGCCTCGCCCGCCGCCAGGAGTGACAGCAAGGCACCCTCGCTGTGGCCCACCAGCAGCAGCTTCTTGCCCTTGGCCTCAGGCAGTAGCCGCGCCGCCTTCAGGGCCGCCTTGATGTCGCCCACCTGGGCGTCGAGGGAGATGTCCAGCTTGGCATCCCGGGAGCCGATGAAGCGCTTGTCGTAGCGCAGGCTGCCGAGACCCTGCCCCTGCAGCCAGGCCGCGAAGTCCCGGCCCCCGTGGCTGGGCACGGTGATGAGCGGGTTCGACCAGTCGCGGTCCGTGGGCCCCGAACCCGCCACCATCACGGCAAAGAACGGATGGGCGCCGCCCGCCCGGGCACTGCCCTTCAGCGGGAAGGCGTTGAAGCCCGGGAAGCCGAGCTCGCGGTCCTGGGGATCGCCCTTCGGCGCCTCGACCTTGACCGGCGCCGTCCCCCGGGTGAGGTAGAACGGGAAGACCTGCCCGCCCTGGCTGAACATCCCCTCGATGCGCCCCGCCTTGCCCAGCTTGCCGCTGAACTTGGGCTCGCCAGGGATGCCCGGCATCACAAAGGACACGGCGTCGCCGGCCACCTTGACATCGCCCAGCGCTAGATCCTTGGCGCCCTGGGGCGGGATGCTGATGCGGCCGGTCCAGGCGGCGCCGCCGCCCTCCAGCGTCACCTGGATCTTCATCTCCGTGCCCGGGATCTGGATCGCGCCCTCCCAGTAGCCCGCGAACGAGGGGGTAGACGGCTGCGCTGCCAGGGGCGCAAGAACGAGGAGCTGGGCAGCGAGTGAACGGCGCATGGGGAACTCCAGGAAGGGACCGGGTCAACGAGGCACCACCGTTCAGGGGCGATCGGCAGGCTGGGGGCGCGAGGAGCAGCACCGCCCTGCCACTGAAGAACACGATCATAGCCCGAGGTCCCCATTGACAGGACCGCCCGGATTCTTTACTTTACTGCCTAGACAGCAATTGCCTAGGCAAGGATCCACCCATGTCCCCCCGCTCCGCCAGCCAGGGCCCCTACACCCTGGCCACCTACAACCCCGACACCAGCCTGGGACGGCTGGTGTCGGAGGTCTCAGGGCGCCTGCTGGCGGCCCTGGACGACGAGATGACGGAACTGGGCATCACCGGGGCCCAGTGGGTGATCCTCATGCGCATCGCCACGGGCCGGGGCGCCACCGCTGCCGAACTCTGCCGCCACAGCCGCTACGACACGGGCTCCATGACTCGCATGCTCGACCGCCTGGAGGAAAAGGGCCTCATCCGCCGGGTGCGCAGCGCCAGCGACCGCCGCCGGGTCCACCTCGAGCTGACGTCGACCGGCCGCCTCCTCCACCCCCAGCTTCCACCTGTGGCCGTAAAGGTGCTGAACACCCACCTGCGCGGCTTCACCAAGGAGGAGGTGACCCTGCTGACGGCCCTTCTCCAGCGGATGCTCGCCAACG
>Ga0194052_1001320_pt1 | contig 14507 bp, 5 predicted proteins | sample SepL226m_MetaG_FD_160117 | JGI IMG/M metagenome (GOLD analysis project Ga0194052, IMG submission 160117) | Anoxic zone freshwater microbial communities from boreal shield lake in IISD Experimental Lakes Area, Ontario, Canada - Sep2016-L227-6m | ecosystem: Environmental > Aquatic > Freshwater >... | reverse complement strand
GCTTTAGCTCGTTCGATCAAAAATTTAGTTGAATCTGGTTGTGTAGAAATCCACAACTCTGATAATCAAAAATACTTAAAAATTACCAAAAAAGGGCAAGGAAAACTAAATTGCATAAAACTCGAAGGCGAAGAAGCCCTCGTTTCAAATACTTGGGATGGCTTTTGGAGAATAATAATTTTAGATTTATCAGAAGATCGTAAAAATGAACGTGAAGCTCTTAGATATTTATTAAAAAAAGCAAACTTTGTTTGTATTAAAAATACTGTTTGGATCTCCCCTTACCCATATGAAAATTTATTCACGAATATAAAAAAAGATTTAAGTTTAGGGAATGAATTAATGATAATTGTGACAAATAAACTAGACGACGAAACTAACTTAGCATTTTTGAATGCTATTAAAAAATAATTTATTAAAAATTTTTACGCAACCTCTTGCATCATCCATTCTTTATAGGCTCTATTTATCCGACGTACGTCGACACCAGCAATTAGTGGAGTAGAATAACTATGATGTTCTGAAATTAGATCATTAACGGTTTCTAGTTTTGATTCAAAAGTAGAAATCATTAACATGACATGAGGAACTTCTATAAGTTTTTTTCCCCAGTTATACATCGAATCTACGTTCCAGTAATCCACACAAGCGCCGAGTTTTTGATAGATGATAAGCTTACCTATTCTTTTTGCTTCTTCTAAAGTTGCGCAAGTTGTATAGATAAATACCATAAAATTATTTTTTTGAGAGTAATCGACCTTTATATAATTTTATATCTTTTGGGAAGGATAAGTCAATACTTTTTAACTATCTTTTTGTGAATGCTTCTTTGGGAGATAGTCCGGCAGCGCGATGCGCTGGCCACCAACCAGAAACAAAACCGATAACAGTAGAAAATGCCATGATGACTAATACAAACCAAAATGGAGTTGCAAATAGATCGAAAGATTTACCACCGAAACGAATAGCAATAAAACTCAATAAAAAATTAAAAAATTTACCAAGGCCAAAACCAATAATAACACCACCCGCTCCTCCTAAAAATCCCATGATAGATGCCTCAACTAAAAATAAATTACGAACATCATAATCTGTTGCTCCGAGTGATTTCAAAATTCCCACTTCATAAATTCTTTCCAAGAATCCGACAAGCATCGTATTAAACATTCCAATGGCAGAAACTACAAGTGCCGTAACTCCAAATACTCCTAAAATAATAGTAATTATGTTGGTAATTTTACGAGCTTGAGTGATAAGATCGATACGAGCAGATACCAAAAATCCATCAGCAATCAATTTATCTCTTAGTCCTTCCAAAACATCTACATTTTTTGCTTTAACTAAAGCTTTACGATAATAAGGTGGCTCTTTTGAAAAAAGATTTGAATAAACAATAGCAGTCGGTGTCATCGAATCATCAGAAATGATTCCTTGTAGTGGTGCAGGTAATGATGGAATTGTTTCATCGGTAGCACTTGTTTCATTTGGATAAGAAATTTTAATATTAAATGATTTTCCTAAAGTAGTCTGATCTGAAGGCAACCCAAGGGCAACCAAGGTTTGACTCGAGACAACAATACCCTGATCTACGCCAAGAGCTTTACCCACACTTGGCAATAATCCTGCTAATCTAAAATACGAAGGCTCAACAACTAAAGTATCAATCAAAAGACCCGAAGTACCAACAGAACTTATTTCTCCTGGAAAATCTGCCACAGGACTCACTTCTGCTACATCCGTATAGCTTTTTATATTATCAATGACTGGTTTTTTAATTGTGAAATTACTTTCAGTTGGATACGAAATTTCCATCGTTACCAATGAATCTTCCGTCGTCATTAATTTTCCAATCAAAATATATTGTAATCCATAGCCAAGAGAAACTAATAATAAAACAGTGGCAATACCAATAGACATACCCATAATAGTAAGAAAGGCTCTCTGAGGTTTCGTACGAAAAGTTCGCAATGAAAGTATTAATAATTCTTTATATTTTAATTGTTTATTCATTTTATTCTATTTTTCAACAATTACTTCTTTTTTATCAATTAAAATTCCTTCTAAAATAAGTTCTAATTTCTCAGCTAAAATTTGAGCGGCACGGAAAGACAAACCTGCACCAAATTTATTATTTGAAAGATCCAACAATTCAACCATTTTTTCTCTAGAAATAAAATTACGAATTCGATCAGAAATAATTTGATCAAGCACTGAAATTTGATTTGCAGCCAATTCACCAGTATACCCTTCAACTAACCATTTGCGAATATCTTGAACTTCATCAAAAATTGCCACTTCACTATTCTTTTCAATAAGAGTACAGATCTCAGCAACATTGTGTCTTTTGTTGATTACTTCTTCTAAATACGTTGTGACTCTCTCTGCCTTCTTTTTCCAAAGCCCAACACCACCTTCTTTAAAAGGTCTATTTACTAATTCGTGGAATTTTTTAGAATCAATTTTATCAGAAAATCTATCGTTCACGAAAGATTCAAAACGTCCTATCTCGTCTTGAGAATATCCTCGAAGTAAAAAATTAGATAATAAATGAGCTGAAATGTTTTCACCAGAAAGTTCTGCTTTTTTTTGACCACCTTCACTAATTGACGAAAGTTGTTTATTTAAATGACCTGAAAGAGATTCAGCCAGAGTGTTTGGAGTAATATGTTCTACTTCAGTCACTGTACCGTCTTTCATATGATAAATAGTTTTAACATCACGAAGACTCCAAGCTTCGTGTGTCACCATAATTATGGTTCTACCATCTTTTTCATTTAATTCTTTTAAAAATTCCAGTACTCTCTTTGCGTTAACTGAGTCTAGGTTTCCAAGAGGCTCGTCAGCAATAATTATAGGAGGATCATTTGCAAGCGCACGAGCAATACCAACTCTTTGCTGTTGACCTCCTGAGAGCTCAAAAGGATATCTATTTGCATACTCTGTAAGATTTAAACGCTCCAATAATTTTGCTGCCTCAATATCAGCCTTTTCGGATGAAATTCCAACAAAAAGCATTGGCAAGGCAACATTTTTTAAAACATTCAATGATGGTACAAGGTTAAATTGCTGAAAAACTATTCCAATACCAGTCTGACGAAAAATTGCTAATTCTTGATTTGAAAGACCAGAGATATCTCGATTATTAATTTCAATATTTCCTTCTTGAAAACGATCAATTCCAGAAATTGCATAGAGAATAGTAGTTTTACCACAACCAGAGGGTCCAAAAAAGGCTACATAGTCGCCTTTTTCAATTTCAATAGAAATATTCTTCAAAGCTTTCACTTCTATCGGTTTTCCTTTTTCATACCAAAGACTTACGTTTTTTAATTTAATTATTGGTTCCATGTATTTTATCAGCAAAAGCAACTATTTCCCTCGGCATAGTTTCACCTTTAATTAAATAACCATCGACATCAATTCCTTCTAAAATTTGTTTTAAATATTTTTCCCTTTGTCCAGAATAAATAATAATATTGATATCAGCTAAATCTTTATTCTTTTTAATTTTATTTATAAAATCTAGCGAGTGAGACATCTGATATGCTTTATCTCCTAATTTTTTCCCTTTAGATGACATTAAAATATCTAAAAAAATAGTATCAGGCCTTTCATTCTTATTTTCAATTATTTTTTCCGCCTCCTCTATTGAAGGCACGGTTGCAACGTTATAAATATCACCCTTCCCGTGAATCCAGAAAACATCTCTAAAATAAATTGACATCGTTTCGTCATCGTCAATTAATAGAATCTTTATTTTCTTTTTATTTGTCTCCGTTTTCACCTTATTATTTTGAACCCTAATAAACATATTATAGCAAATAATATCCAAAATATATAGTTAAAATAAACCTATATATTAAAGCCTAAAATCTTTATTCAAGATACCTTTATTTAAAATAAAGTTTTCAGAAGTATAAATTTTAGTATAAGATTCATCGTTATTCTTTTTTTCAATTGTTATATAGTATTCCCCTTTTGGCAATAAACAATAATAACGTCCGTATTTATCAGCTACTCTATGTATACTTTCCTTCTCATGTCCTTTATTAAAAATTCTAATAACAGCAAAGGACAAAGGAGCTCCACTTTCTTTTTCTGAAATTTTTCCATAAGATTTAACTTTTACTCCAACAATTCTCATAAGCAAAAGGACTAGGTAAATTAAAATAATAGCTAAATTATAATAATTAAAAGTATTAATTATTAAAAGGAATAATGCTAATACAAAACCAAAATAAAATAAAATATTAGAAATCCTGGCAAAAAAACGAGCATATGGAGAATTAAATTTAAATAATTTTTTATCCTTTTTTGCAAATTCATTCCAGTCAAATTTTTCTGGATCCATCGGAATATTTTTAATAATTAATTCATCTTCTTTCAAATCTAAAAAATCTCCAAAATAAAGGTTCTGATACAATTCATCTTCTTTTTTACCAAAAAGCTTTCGTGATGGAAAAGAATAATTATTTTTACGAACATATATTTTATATGCATCTTTTGTTACGAGAAAACCGTAACGTCCATCAAAATCTGTAATAGAAGTTGCAATTTCTTTATTGTTTTTATCCTGAAGAACAACATAAGCAGGGTCAATTGGTTGCTTTGTGACACTATCATAAACAGTACCCCATGGTTTAGTCTTTTTTCTAAGCCCAATCGCTGATAGGAACAAACTCCAAATTCTTAAAAAATTTAATAAAATTTCAGAAAAAGCAAAAGCACTGCCGGCAAAAGAAGATACTATTGCTGTACTTCCACCCGCAACTCCAACCGTCGTAAGTGTCTTTGTGGAAATATCTACAGCAGGAGTACTTACAAGTATCACTGCTTCTTTTTTAATTTCAATAGTTTTTTTTTGAACAAAAGAACTAGCCTCTTTCGTTGCTTCTGCAATATTTGAAACAACAGCACTATTCAATAGTCCATCTTGATAACCAACGTTATTATTATTTTGAGTAAAAGTTGAACTATTTTTTGAATAATTAATTTTATCTCCCCCTTGATATTGACCATAGTCAAGAATCGGCTGTGGAACTGGCGTGACTATTCCTGTTCCATTTGGTGGAGTTACGACTAGAGTATCTTCTACTGGAGGCACAACGTCATCTGGGGGTACTACTGGCAAAATTTCAGGTGGAACTTCGGGCATACCTCGAACAGAAATAGGACGCCAGTCTGTTTTAACCTTATAGTCATCTATCGCACATGAATCGTCGTTCGAGCAATTAAAAGATATACGCCCTAATTTTTCACTCAATGCATATCCTAAAAAATCTCCCGATGAGCTAATCGTAACCCCGCTTCCTGTTGGTTTAAAATCAATTATTCCACCAAGTTCACTAGTCGCCGTTCCTGACAAAATCCCCTCCCCATTATTCATCACTCCTCCATTTTTGGGAGCAAAGTTTATCCATCCAATATTTTCCCCCCAACCAAACCCAGTAATTTCTGTATCAGTAACTACCACATTGACACTACCTTTAAAGAGTCCCATATTTATTTTCAAGTTACTAGTATCAACTCCTTTCGCATATTTGTAAACATTGTCAATGGTTCCAATTGACGAAGAGGCAAAAGTAAAAAGTGGGCCAGTTGGTGTGCCTATTAAAAATACAAATATAATTAGAAAGCTAATATATACTTTTTTAATCATATTACTATTCTACTTCACATTCTTCAAAAAGTTAAATGTTTCATCAAAGTTTTTAAAGATAACATCGACAATTGATTCATTTGGACGAGGGGTAATAATCGTACGAATTGGAAGCTTGGTAATATTATTTGCATCATCCGTTGAAGCAACCTGAAATCTATATACGGTGCCTGGTTTTAAAGTAGTAAGAATCACTACATGACTTACTGTCAACTCAGCATCGTCTTTTTTATTAGCAAGTGCTTTATCAGGAGAACCTGAACCTTCTTCATAAGTTACGACTGAAGTAGCAGGCTCATCGGTTGTCCAAGATACTATTGTTTGAGTTCGGTCAGTACGACCTATTACCAAAGCACTATCCACTTTAAAGTTAGAAATAACAGGTGGCACAACATCAGTAGAAGTATTTACCATAATTGGCTCTCCTCCCTCAACCATATTTCCAATATTATTTATTCCTGAAACAGTTACCTCATAAGTCGTACCAGGAATTAAATTCTCTACTTTAACTGAGTGAGAAGTATTTTTTGCAGCATCCGTCATTTTGTCAGTTCTTCCATTTTTTGTATTTTTATATTCAACAATTGAAGAAGTCGGATCATCGGTAGTCCATACAACAGTGAAAGAATCATTCTTGCGATCAACGACTGATGCTTTAATTTTTGAGGCAGCAGTTGAAAAACTTATATCTTCCGATTTACCTATTACTTGTGGGAAAGAAAATGCTTTAGCCATCACATGATATTTTGTATTTGGTTTCAATCCAATCAACTGTAAGGTATGTACTAAATTTTTCCCAGTTGTGTCTGACATCTCTCCGTCGTATGGTTTTTCTTTAGTAATATCAAAGCCTACATCTGTCGTATAATTAACGATTGGATAAGATTTAATATTTGTTTTGAATGTAACCACAGCACTACTTTCAGTTATTCCAGAAATGACAGGTTTTTCAATAAAAGGAGGAACAAGTGATGGTAAAATAGATTCTATTGTTGATTCAATCTCAGCTTGAAATTGTTCAATGTTATCTATCTTAGTAAGACCCGAAAGATCCTCTGTAAAGAATTTAGTTTTAAAAATTTTCTCATCTGAAGTTGCTAAGTTACTAAATTTATCAACAGCTTTTACTTTTAGATAATAATCTGTACCAAAATTTAGACCCGTAAGTTTAATTGCATGCTTTTTATTCCAAACAGAATCTCCCTCAGTTTTTAAATAAACATTTGTTTCTTTTCCATAATCAACGAAAGCGATTGTATCTTTGTCTGTGTCAAAATTTATTGTAGCTCCAAATGCAGTAACCTCTGAAACGGTAATGTTTGAAATAATAGGTAATTCAGATTTTTGAGCTTTTAATTTTGCTTTATTGGCTTCATTCTCTACTGAGAGTGCGTCGTATACTTCTTGTAATACTCCACTCCTTGCGACAACGACTGCTTCTTCTGTAGTTTTTACTACTTGCTCATTTGAAGTTGCTAAATTACCATTAAGGTCTTTCGACTTGACAACATAATAATAATTCGTTGTTGGAATAAGTCCATCAATTGTGGCAATATGATTTAATACTAGGCTTGTATTTAATGTAGTGTTATTGTTGTAAACTCCAGTTTCTTTTCCATACAATATTTGTCCATCAGCTTGCTCGTTTGTTTTCCAAATTACTGCAACTGAGGCTGAAGAAATGAGTGGAGCAGAAATTTCTGTAATTTTAGGAGGAGTCATGTCAGACAATGTTGTAAAAGTATAATAAGCTTCACTGTTACTTTCTTCACCTATGTTCCCATTCACTAATGCATCACTAGATTCAACTTTAAAGTAATATGTTTTTACTGCTTCAAATGGAGTTAAGTTAACAGAATGACTATTAACCAATTCATCATTCCCTAGAGTTGTTGCATCACTCAAATCAAGTTTTGTAAAATATATTACCCGAGAAGTTGCTGGAATATCAGTCGTCCAAGTTATAGTGCTTTGTGTGTCTGTAATATTTCCGGAGCTTACTAAAGAAAGTACTGGCCCTGCATTTGTTGTAAAATCAGAAGTGGAAGTAGTAATGTCGCCAGCAAGATTAGTAGATTCTGTTTTGAAAAAATATTTTGTCGCAGGAGTTAAGTTTGAAAGATAAACTCTATGACTCAAAACCATATCTTGACTTATTTTAGTCAAATCATAAGTTGCATCTGGTTCTGGTAAAGTTTTTCCATAAGATACTACAGAAGTAGCATAATCCGAAGTCGTCCAAGTAATTACGGCACTAGTAGATTTTATTTCACTACCACTTATTGCCGTAACTGCTATTTCATTATCAAGAATAGAATATGTGTAAACAAAATTAGTTCCAAGAATTGAATTCGTAGGATTAGCAAGTTTAATCTCAATCGTTTCTGTTACTTCAGAGATAGTATCGTCTACAATACTTAAATTAATATTTGTACTAGTTGTTCCAGCTTTAATCGTAGCTATACCATCATCTAAAGTATAGTCGACACCATTGCCTTCTGCACTACCTCCAATAACAGAATACGCTACAGTAATATCTTCAGGATAAATAGCAGGAATGGTAATTGGAATATCTACTGAACTTATATTTTCTAGTCCAGAAGAATTTGTATTTGTAAATCCAATGGTTGGCAAACTATCGTCATCAGTTATTGTATAAGTAAAAATAGAATTAGTTCCAAGAATCGCCCCTACTACATTTGATAAAGTAATGATTACTGTTTCATCTCCTTCCTTAAGGGTGTCATTGATAATGGGAAGAGAAATATTTGTATTTGTTTCTCCTTTGGGAATTGTTAGGGTCCCATTAGCCAATGTGTAATCAAGACTACCGCTTGCAGTACCAGAAATAGAGTAATCAACAGTAGTGCTTGTACCAGTCGATTCTGAAAGATTAATTGGAATATTAACATTAGTGACACTTTCAAGTCCAGACAAACTTGCGTTTGTAAATTGTAATGTTGGTAAATTATCATCATCTGTAATTGTGTAAGTATAGACAGAACTAGTTCCCAAAATAGCATTTAACGGATTAGACAATGTTACAATGATTGTTTCATCTGACTCTTTTAAGGTATCATTTATTATTGGAATAGAAATATTAGCAGTTGTTTGTCCTGCTAAAATTGTAGCCGTGCCAGCACTCAAGGTATAGTCGGACCCACTTGTCGCTGTGCCAGTCAAAGAATATGAAACAGTAGTATCAAGTGGATAAGCTCGAGCTAAATTTAAAGTAAGTGTTACAGGAGTTACACTTTCAAGTCCAAATGAACTCGTAGTGCTAAAATTTAAAACTGGAGCAGTTAAGTCAAGCGAACTTAAAATTCCATTTTCAGAAAAATCATTTTGAGTTGAAAGAGGACCAGATCCAGCATCTTGGTTATCGTGAACTAAAACTTTAATTCCGGTATTTGGATATGCTGAACCTGCTAAATTTGTCTCATTGTAAGTATTCCAAGCAATCGTACCATTCTGTCCTGCTGATATCGTCATATTACTAATTGCAATTGGAGTCGCTCCATTTGCCATAATCCACACCGGAGTTCCAGCAAAGAAAATAGTATCAGTTCTAGTTGCTCTTCCGTTAGAAATATCTGTTGGCCAAGTGCCTCGAACTAAGCCTGTTAAAATATTTCCATTTTTACCTGTGTATTTTATTACTTCATTATTTATTTGAATATAACCAGAAGATTTTAATTTTGAAGCATCACTTAAAGTTAAAGAATTATTTGAAAATGAATTCTCAGGTAAAATAATTCCAATATTATAAAATAAATATCCTTCATATGTTGGGTTCACCTTTTTACTAACTGACGTATCAGTTAGTTTATAATTTACGGTTACAGTTTTATCTACATTTTGAGTTACGACAACGTTTTCAACTTTTGAAGCTGTAGCGACACTTCCTCCTCCACCTTCACCGTAGTTTTGTACTCCATCAGGTTTTGTTGTAATGTATGAATTTGATCTGACAGAATTATTTCCATTTGTTCCAATCACAGATAATCGAAATCTATAAAATTTACTTGAATCTAAATTTCGATAAACATAATAGTTCGAACCGACAACGCTAAAACTTGCATCAACAATTGTTTGATATGTCGAGTAAGTAATATTATCATTTGAAGTTGCTTTTTCTAATTTGTAAGATGCAAATCCATTGACACTTGCAGCTTGCCAACCGATATACATATCATATGAAGGAATTGAAAGATTGGAAGTATCTTGCACAATAAAAGAAGAAGAAGGTACCGGAATCTGAGTAGCTGTAGTTTGTTCTGTACTTATATTTCCATAAGAATCTCGATATTGATATTTAATAGTTTTCGCTTCAATATCAGAATCAAAAGTCCATGGTATTGTCGTCGCACCTACTATTGAAACCCAACCAGTATCTTTTGGATTTGTTTCTGTTGCAGCATCATCACTAATTTTATATTGCAATGCTGAAATATCTGTCGGCATTGGAATCGTAATTGTGGCACTATTTGTAGCTCCTGCCACTCCAGCATCAAAAGTTACTACTGCTGTCGGCTTCTTTGCATCTAAAATAAACGAAGGTGAAATAGCAGAACCGATCATTGATCCTGCCGCGCCATCATTAGCGACTACTTTAATTATCTCAGTAGCATTTTCAAATCCATCAGCATCAGCATTAGCTTGCCAAGTAATATTTTTACCAGTACCTTTATTTGATAATCCAATTCCATTTCCAGTAGCAGAATTTGCTTTAAGGTACACATCAGCATTTGCATTATGAGTAAATGCAGTTGTACTTATTGCTCCTCGAACGAGGCCTCCTAAAGTATTAACTATTTTACTAGTGTAAGTTATCATCTCATCATCAATCAAAATCGTTCCCGTTGTTGGAAAATATGTTCCATCTGATAATGTAATTGAAGAATCACTATTTGAAATTCCCCCACTCAAAGTTCCTACTTTATAAAATAATGAATTTGTTGTTTGTGTCGATTCAATATCAGTGACATCATAACCAACAGTTACTAAACCAGTTGAATTTTCACTTGCTATTACATTTGAAACTGTTGGTGGAGAATTCGTAAATTTAAAAGTAAGTGGCACGATTGTTTGATTGAGTGCTCCATCTAATACTTTTATATTAATTAAATAAACGTCACCAATTGTCAGTGGAGCAATTGAATTATCATAACTCCAAGTTGTAGTTCCAGTAACTCCTAAATAATTTTCAGATACACTAGTAAAAGTTGAACCGTTGTACCATTTACTAGTTGTTGTATCTTTAATAGAAATATTTACAGCGTTAAGTCCTGAACCGCTTACTTCATCTCCTGCTGTGCCACCAATTGTATGTACCATATACGATTCTTGTGGACTAGCATTTTGTCCTGCCACTGTGCAACCATTACCACTCGTACTACAAATTGTTGCAATTGAAGCTGTCGGCAAAATATTATCTATTACAAAAGTTGCCCCAGAAGTTGGAACTGTTGTAATAATATTTCCAGCTAGATCTGTACCAGTATTAAGAGTTATTGTCGAAATTCCATTCCCTGCTCCTATGGTATGAGTATATGTATAATGAGTCGCATCTACTTTTGTCATATTGGTAAGTGCTAAAGTATTTGATCCTGAAATTGCAATTTGGGGCACAGGAGCGTCTGCTATTGCTTTACTAAATGTCGCAGTAATTATTTGAGAATCTCCCGATTTAACTGCATGATTTATCGAATATGTAATTCCTGCTGTTGGATTAGTAGTATCGGTCACAAAAGTAGTACCAGTAGGTGCCATCGAAACATTTCCAAGACTATCAACAGTCGATGACAAAGAAACATTTGTTGTTCCATCGATGTAAGTACTACTATTTGCTTTAACTACAGTATATGAATATGTATATACATTTCCTCCAGCACTTATCATCGGTTGAGTTGCAACATCAACTGTTCCTGGCTGATCAATACTAATATTCGGCACAGTAGTAATTGCTTTTGAATAAGTTGCCGTAATTGTATTTACGCCTGCCCCTGCAGGATTTTTACTATATGTAAGTGCTACATTTGCACCAACGGTTGAAATTTCAAAAGTATTATTTATCGGGACACCTGCAGCATTTCCAGCCAAGTCATTTACAGAAGATAAACTAACAGTAGCAGTACCGTCTTTATAAGTACTTCCATTGGCTTGATTGACTGTGTAATTATAAGTATAACCAGCTGGTGATGTCATAACTCTATTTATTCCACTGCCAGCAACTGCCACAAAAATACCATTGCCATAAGTTACTGAACTCCAAGCAATTGCTTCTGTCTCAGTTTGTGAAGTCCAAGTTATACCATCTGGTGAAGTAGCTATTTGTCTTAAATTACTATTACGGAAAGATGCAACTGCAGCAAAGAGACCATTGCCATAAGTTACTGAACTCCAATTTCCTCCTGTTCCAGCATATGAAGGCATTACATATCTCATTATCCAATTTATACCATCGGGTGAAGTAGCCATCCAACTAGTACCACTTGCAACTACCAAAAAGAGACCATTACCATAGGTTACAGAACTCCAATTTTTTGAAGTTATAATTCGAGTTATCCAAGTTATTCCATCAGGAGAAATCATAACATCGCCATTGTTTGAAAATGCAACAAAAATACCATTACCATAAGTTATATATCTCCAAGAAGCCACGCTTGCGGCCGTTTGCGATGTCCAAGTTATACCATCGGGAGAAGTCATGACTCTATGTACTCCATCATAAGATACTGCTACAAAAAGATTATTTCCATAAGTGACAGCCACCCAACCATTTGATTCCGCTGCAGTTCTTACTGTCCACGTTATTCCATCGGGAGAGGTCATAATATAGTGTGATCCATTTCCACCACTAGAAACTGCTACAAAAAGATTATTTCCATAAGTGACAGAATTCCAAGTATTTGCTTCCGCTGCACTTCTTGCTGTCCAAGTTATTCCATCAGATGATGTCATAACTCTATGTGTACCATCAGATGAAACCGCAACAAAAACTCCATTACCATATGCCACAGAACTCCAAGTATTTGCTTCTGATGCACTTCTCGCCGTCCACACACTTGCAGGAGTAACCATCGTTGCATTTGTAATCGTCGCACTTCCTTGTTGAGCTAAACTAATTGTCGGCGCTGTCGCCGTTGCTTCTGAATAACTTGCTGTAATTATATTAGTTCCTACGCCTACTGGATTTTTTGAATAAGTAATCGAAACTGCTGGACTAGTTGTATCAATGGTAAAAGTATTTCCAGTTGGAGCTGTTGACACATTCCCTGCCAAATCTGCTGTTGCAGACAAACTAACATTTGCTGAGCCATCTATGTATGTAGAACCAGTAGTATTATTTACAATATAATTATATGAGTATACAAAAGCAGGAGCAGTCATAACTCTATCTAAACCTGAAGCCGAATTAGCAACAACAACAAATATACCGTTGCCGTAAACTGCAGATGACCAACCATTTGTAGATGCTACATTTTTTGCTGTCCATGTTATTCCATCGGATGAAGTCATCACTCTGTTAGTTCCATCACCAGAAACTGCAACAAAAAGGCCGTTACCAAAAGTTACTGAGTTCCAAGTATTTGTTTCTGTTGCAGTTCTTGCTGTCCAAGTTGTTCCATCGGGAGAAGTCATCACTCTATTTGTCCCACCTTGGGAAACTGCAACAAAAGTTCCATTTCCATATACAACTGAGTACCAAAGATTTGTACCAGTGACTGCAGTTCTTGCTGTCCAAGTTATTCCATCGGGGGATGTCATTATTGAATCATAAGCACTGGCAACAAAAAGATTATTACCAAACGTTACACCTCTCCAATTATAAGCCGAAGTAGCAGTTCTTGCTGTCCAAGTTATTCCATCGGGGGATGTCATTATTTTCCCATCACCAGATGCAACAAATAAATTATTTCCATAAGTGACAGAAAACCAATTTCCAGATATTGCTGTTTGGGCTGTCCAAGTTATACCATCAGTAGATGTCATAGCTCGATGTGTTCCATCACCAGAAACAGCAACAAAAAGACCGTTACCAAAAATAACTGAATTCCAGGTATTTGCTTCTGCCGCAGTTGCTGCAATCCACGTTGTGCCATCAACGGAAGTCATTACCCTATTTGTCCCATTGGCAGATACAGCTACAAAAACACCGTTACCATAAGTTACAGAAGACCAGCCATTTGCTGCTGATGCTGTTCTAATTGCCCAGCTTGACCCTCCTGCATTATTCATAGTAGCGTTTGAAATATCAGTCGTTCCTGGTTGATTAATACTAATAGTAGGCGCACTAATTATTGGTTCTGCGTATGTTGCAGTAATTGTTTCAGTTCCCACCTTAGTTGGGTTCGAGCTATAAGTAATCGCCGGCGTTGCCCCCGTTGTATCAATTGTAAAAGTATTATTTGTTGGTGCACTTGAAATATTACCAACAGCATCTGTAGTAGCAGAAAGAGAAACCGTAGTAGCGCCATCAACATAAGTAGAACCATTCGCAGCTACAACAGTATAATTAAATGTATACACATTTCCTCCGGCACTTGTCATCGCTTGAGTAGTTATGTCAGTACTTCCAGGTTGATTAATACTAATATTCGGCACAGTAGTAATTGCTTTTGAATAAGTTGCCGTAATTGTTTCAATGCCTACTTTTGCTGGATTTGAACTATAGGTCAAATTCACGGTTGGTGGAGTTGTATCCGCTGCTGAAACAAAATTTAAATTTATTAAAAATGAAAAAATAACAAAAAGAAAAACAAAACCAACAGAAAATTTTCCTTTGCATAGGTCTTGCCTATACATACTTCTTTTAACAAAAATAGTTCTTTCTAAATAAGTACTT
>Ga0194052_1001318_pt1 | contig 14514 bp, 7 predicted proteins | sample SepL226m_MetaG_FD_160117 | JGI IMG/M metagenome (GOLD analysis project Ga0194052, IMG submission 160117) | Anoxic zone freshwater microbial communities from boreal shield lake in IISD Experimental Lakes Area, Ontario, Canada - Sep2016-L227-6m | ecosystem: Environmental > Aquatic > Freshwater >... | reverse complement strand
ACTCTTAATCAGCGGGTCCGGGGTTCGAAACCCTGACGGCGCACCAGCTCTGCAACATCTACTTCTCGCCCACGTCGCCCCTCCTTCCCTGCCGTTAGGCTGAGCCCCGTGTCAGCCGGTGACGCGACTCCGCGCAAACGCGGTGTAAGGATCCGCCATTGGCTTCTCTACGGGCTTGGCGCGGTAGTAGCCGCGGTGTCCGCACTCGTGATCTTCGTAATCTTCGGGTCCAGCAACACGACCGGTTCGAACAACGACCCCGGTCTCTCGGAAAAGAGCCGAAGCGACCTTGAAGCATTGCCGTATTGTGCCGTCGCTCGCGAATACGGGGTCCCGGTAGAGGTTCTAGCCGGAGTCGTGCTGGCTGAGAAACAGTTGAATCGGGGATTGTCCGACGCAGTGCAAGACGAAATCTTCAAGATCATGCTGTGGATCTTCGGGGACCGTTGGTGGGATCACTGGGCGAACCGTTCGCTTGATCTTGCTGCACAGAACGAGAACGAACGCCTCTCTGCGCCGGAATGGTCCCCCTTGGTCAAGGCGACTGGAATCACCTTCTCGATCGGGCCGGCCCAGATTACGCCCAGAACTGCGCTGGCCGCCTGTGAGCAGATGGGTAGGGAGAGCCCCGTCTGCGCCGGTTCAACAAAGTCACTGATCGCGGCGTTGATGAGTCCGGAGAAGTCGCTCGAAGTTGCCGCCGTCGTGTTGAAGGCGGAACAACGGAATCAACTGCGCCTCACCGGTCTGGATGTCACGGATTCGCCCGGCAAATGGGCGACCTTGTACAACTTCGGAGGAGACATCTTCCGGTCGCTTTTTGCCGGCGAGCTTGATCGTGGTCCGAATTCCTTCGGGCGGTGGGTCGGTCAAAATGCTGCGGAGATTCGCGCCCTCACCTCGTGCGCAGCCAGCTAGGGCTCGCTGAATGTCATGATGCGGGCGTAGTCCTCCCGTGTCCCCGGCTTGATTTTCGAGCCTCATGAACTGTGTAGATACCTGGACAGAACCAGGCTTCTACCGGACCCCTAATCAGCGGGTCACGGGTTCGAAACCCTGACGGCGCACTTGCACTCAGCCCGTTTGTAACAGTTTGGGCACGGGCGTCGATACGCCCATGTCATGCCCGGACAAAGTCGATACGTATTTCCGTTGATCACGGCCGCTGTGGCCGTGCCCTTGGGGGTGTTCGTCGCAGCCACCGCCAGCGCCGGATCCGCGCAGCCGCACTTTCAACCCGACATGGTGGTCGCGGTGGGCGACGGCAACGACTTTTCATCCCACTTCGTCGTCACCAAGAGCAACGTCGGCACCAAAAACAGCATCGACGCCAACACTCCCGCGATGCGCGTGCTGGCGCCCGGCGTCGGATCCGAGCGCGGACTGCAGACCAAGACCATCCTCGCCGCGCGCGCGATCAGCGCGAGGTTCCCGCAGATCCGCGAGATCGGTGGCTGCCGGCCGGACTCGATGAGGTGGCACCCCGAGGGCTTGGCCATCGACGTGATCGTCCCGGGTTACCAGACACCCGCCGGTAAGGAGCTCGGGGATCAGATCGTCGCGTACGCCTTGGCCAACACGGCCCGGTGGGGCCTGGTGCATGTCATCTGGCAGCAGACCTACATGCCCGTCGGCGGCCCCGCGCACCGGATGGCCGACCTGGGCTCCCCCGACGCCAATCACTACACCCACGTCCATATCGCCACGCGGGGTGACGGGTACCCGATCGGCGGCGAACTGTACCTGGGCTAGCGGCGCCGGAACGAGCGGACGACCACCACGACGGTGACCGCGCCCAACCCGGCCAGGGTGGCGGCGACGGCGGGTTTCTTGACGAAGCGCAACACCGCTGATTTGAGGTCCTCGGCCACACGCTGCGGATTGGCGCGCTCCGCCAGAGAGTCCACGGTCAGGGCGAGGCGGTCGCGCGCCTCGGCGATATCCTGCTTGATCACCTCAGGATCCCGGTCCGTCACGTCCGCCTCGCTTCCACCCTCTGCACCGTGCCGATTTACCCTAGATCATCTGAGGAAAGGAACCGGCACATGAGCGAGGCAGTGCGACTGGAAGTGGGCGAGCGGGCACCGGCCTTCAGCCTGCTCGACGCCGACGGCAAGACGGTGAAACTCTCCGACTTCAAGGGCCGCAAAGTGATCGTCTACTTCTACCCCGCTGCGTCGACGCCCGGATGCACCAAACAGGCCTGTGACTTCCGGGACAACCTCAAGGTGCTCAACGGAGCGGGCATCGACGTCATCGGCATCTCACCGGACAAGCCGGAAAAGCTCGCGAAGTTCCGCGACGCCGAGAAGCTCACCTTCCCGCTGCTCTCCGATCCCGACCGCAAGGTTCTCAGCGCCTGGGGCACGTTCGGCGAGAAGAAGATGTACGGCAAGACGGTGCAGGGGGTGATCCGCTCGACCTTCCTGGTCGACGAGAGGGGCAAGATCGAGTTGGCACAGTACAACGTCAAGGCCACCGGACATGTGGCCAAGCTTCGCGGGGACTTGTCGGTCTAGCCGCCCAACTTCTGGAGCAACAACGCCTCGGTGATCGCCGCCTTCTCCAGCACGCCGAGATGCAGACTCTCGTCGATGCTGTGCGCCTGGGTCCCCGGGTCCTCCACACCGGTCACCAGAATGGTGGCGTCGGGGAACGCCCGGGCGAATTCGGCGATGAACGGGATGGACCCGCCCATCCCCATGTCCACCGCGTCGACTCCCCACGCCTGACGGAACGCCTCGCGCGCCGCGTCATACACCGGCCCGGTGGCGTCGATCGCGTAGGGCTGACCGACGTCGCCGGGGGTGACGGCGACGTGCGCACCCCAGGGCGCATGAGCTTCGAGGTGGCGGCGCAAAGCATCCAGGTGTTCCCGGGCGTCGCCGCCGGGTGCGATACGCAAGCTCACCTTGGCGCGGGCCCGCGGAATCAAGGTGTTGGACGCACTGGCGATGGGTGTGGTGTCGATGCCGATGACCGTGATCGCCGGCTTGGCCCAGAGACGTTGCGCCACAGTGCCCGAGCCGATCTCTGACACACCGTCGAGCAGCCCGGACTCGGCGCGAACCCACGCCGCGTCGCGGTCGACCGGGGCGGCGCTCGCCTCATGCAGGCCGTCGACGGCGACGTTTCCGTCGTCGTCGTGCAGGGTTCCCAGCAGCCGGATGAGCACGGTGAGGGCGTCGGGCACCACTCCGCCCCACAGCCCGGAGTGCAGGCCGTGATCCAGCGTGGCCACTTCGACGATGCAGTCGGCCAGTCCGCGCAACGACACCGTCAACGCCGGGATCTCGGATGTCCAGTTGTCGGAGTCGGCGATCACGATCACGTCGGCGGCTAGTTTGTCGCCGTGCGCTGCCAGCAGTGCGCCCAGTGAGGGCGATCCGCACTCCTCCTCCCCCTCGACGAAGACGGTGACTCCCACCGGCGGGGCACCGCCGTGCGCCCGGAACGCAGCCAGATGCGTCGCAATGCCGGCTTTGTCGTCAGCGGTTCCGCGGCCGTACAGCCGGCCGTCGCGCTCGGTCGGCTCGAATGGCGGGGAATGCCATTGCGACCCGTCGCCTTCCGGCTGAACGTCGTGGTGGGCATACAGCAGCACGGTGGGTGCGCCCGGAGGTGCGGGGTGGTGGGCGATGACGGCCGGGGCTCCGCCCTCGGCGACGATCTCCACCGTCGCGAAGCCGGCGTCGCGCAGCAGTGCGGCGACCTTCTCGGCACTGCGGTGCACCTCGGTGCGGCGGGCGGGGTCCGACCACACCGACTCGATGCGCACCAGGTCCTCGAGATCGGCGCGCACCTGCGGCAGGATCGCGCGGACGCGCTCGATCACAGGGTCTCCAGGATCGCGACCGCCGCGGCGGTGTCGCCCTCGTGGGTGAGCGAAACGTGGATCATCACGTCGGCAAGGTGTTCGGCGACGGCGCCGGTGAGCCGGACCTTCGGGCGGCCCCACATATCGGTGATCACCTCGATGTCGCGGTGGATGCCCTCGGGAAGGACCGGCTTCTGGGCGAATCGCGATCCCGACCACGCCTTGATGACCGCCTCTTTGGCCGCCCAGCGAGCGGCGAGATGACGCGCCGCAACGGAACTCTTGTCGGCGGCGTCGCGTCGTTCTCCGGGGGTGAACGTCTCGGCGTAGACCGTGCCCGGCTGGTCGACCTGCTCGGCGAAATCCGGGATGAACACCAGGTCGATTCCTACACCGACGATTGCCACCTGAGGGAATCTAGCCGGTGTAGTTGCCGTCGGAACCGAGTCGCGACGCCGGATCGAGAAGCATCGCGGCTTCCTGCGACTTCTCCGTGGCCGACGGATCGTCATGGGTGAACCGGCGGTCGGCGGGACGCTCGTACATCGGCACACCGCCGGCGATCGCCGAGGCCAGTCTGCGCTGACCGGCGAGCACCCGTGCAGCGGCGCGGGCGAGATAGTCGGCACGGTCCTGGGCGGGCAGCGCCGCCATGAACGCCTGCGGATGCACCAGCGCGACCAGTCCGCTGACGTGACCGAAGCCGAGGCTGGTGAGCAGACCCGCGCGCAGCGGAAAGGACTCACCAAGGTTCAGCGCCTCGCGCGGCCAGACGAAGTGCTCGGCGTGCGCCATCTCGTCGTCGACACAGTCCAGACTGCGATTCGGCGGGATGACTCCGTCGCGCAGCACCTGGCACAGACCCATCATCTGGAAGACCGCCGCACCGCCCTTGGCGTGACCGGTCAGGCTCTTCTGGGAGATGACGAACAACGGCGCTCCCGGTGATCGGCCCAGGGCCTCGGCGAGCCGCTCATGAAGATCGGTCTCGTTGGGATCATTGGCCAGTGTCGAGGTGTCGTGCTTGGAGATCACCGCGATGTCGTCGGCGCCGACGCCGAGGCGGGCCAGCGAGTGTGCCAGGACCGAATCGCGACCGCCGCGGCCCGCACCCAGGGCACCGAGCCCCGGTGCGGGGATCGAGGTGTGCACACCGTCGGCGAAGCTCTGCGCGTAGGCCACCACCGCGAGCACCGGCAGGCCCATCCGCAGCGCGAGGTCGCCGCGGGCGAGCAGAACGGTGCCGCCACCCTGAGCCTCCAGGAATCCCAGACGGCGGCGGTCGTTGGCGCGCGAGATCCTCGCGTCACTGATACCGCGGGCGCGCATCATCTCGGTGTCGGCGGTGGCCGCCATGTCACCGAAGCCGGTGATGGCGTCCGACGTCATATCGTCGAATCCGCCGGCAATCACGAGTTCGGCCTTACCGAGCCGGATCTTGTCGACACCCTCCTCGACCGACACCGCAGCCGTTGCGCAGGCGCCTACCGGGTGCACCATGGCGCCGTAGCCGCCGACATAGGACTGCATCACATGGGCGGCAACGACATTCGGGAGCACCTCCTGCAGGATGTCGTTCGGCTTGGCGGTTCCCAGCAGGTTGCCGTGGAACATGGTCTGCATGCTGGTGAGTCCACCGATACCGGTGCCCTGGGTGCTGGCGACCATCGTCGGGTGCACCCAGCGCATCAGTTCAGCCGGGGTGAACCCCGATGACAGGAACGCGTCCACGGTCGCGACCATGTTCCACAGCGCCACTCTGTCGACGGCGTTGACCATGTCCGGGCTGATACCCCACACCGTCGGGTCGAAGCCGGTCGGGATCTGGCCTCCGACGGTGCGGGACAGTTTCACCTTGCGCGGCACCCGGATCTCGGTGCCCGCTTTGCGGATCACCTCCCAGTCGCCGCCATCGCCGGCCGGACGGACCACGGTGTGCTCGGGGTCGGCCTGCTCGAAGGCGCGGGCTTCGGCCTCCGAGGACACCGCGAAGCTGAAGTCACGATCCAGGAACACACTCACCAGAAGTTCGGTGCAGTGGTCGGCCGCCAGGGCGCCGTCGGCCACGAATTCCCGGATGCCGCAACGCTGGACCACCGCATCGTGATAGCGCTCCACCAGTTCCGACTCGTCGACCAGATCACCGCCGGCGATGTCGTACCAGCCCGGTTTCGGATCGTTCTCCCAGCGCACCAGTCCGGTGGTCCAGGCGAGTTCCAGCACGCCGGCCGCCGAGAGTTCGCCGCTGACCTCCATCTCGAATCGGGTGCGCGAGGATCCGTACGGCCCGAGTTCGGCACCGCCGACGATCACGACGAGATCAGCCGGGTCGACGTCGAGGTCCGGCCAGGACGGCGCGGCCGTCGCGCGTTGTCCGCGCGGCGGCGAGGGAAGAGCCGCAATGGTTTTCGCCGCGGTACGCGAAGCGCCCGATTCCGTCGCCGTAGTCGACATCCGCTCGCGCGCGGTGGCCGCCAACTCGGCCATGTCCAGATCGGCCCCGGCCAGACCTCCGGTCAGATCGGCCTGCAGAGGCGCGGCCGCGGCGGCGTCACGCGCCTCCGTGGTGCACAGATCCAGCAGCAGGGCGGCCATCTCGTCGGTCGTGTAGGTCCGCACCCCGGCGGCCTCCACCGCATCGACGATCGCATCGTTGTGCCCCATCAGGCCGGTGCCCTTGGTCCAGCCGATGAGCGCGTGCGCGAGGGTGACCCGCTGAGCCCACGACGACTCCGCGCCCCATCGGGTCACCAGAGCGTCCAGGGCGGACTTCGACTCGCCGTAGGCGCCGTCGCCGCCGAACATGCCGCGGTTGGGCGAGCCGGGCAGCACCACGTGAAGCCGCGAGGAGATGTCGCGTTCCGCACCGATCGCCGCGCATCCGGTGATGAGCCGCTCCACGGCCCACAGCAGCACCTTCATCTCCATCTCGGAGCGCGAGCCGGCTTCGGACATGTCGCCGGCGACCCGCGGCGCGGCGAACGGGAACAGCAGTGTCGGGTTCTGCGCACCCTTGACCCGAATCGACGTGGGCCCGAGGTTCTCGCTCTGCTCGTTGCCCACCCAGGACACCAGCGCGTCGACGTCGGCGTAGGAGGCCATGTTGGCCGGCACGACCCACAGCGCGGCGCCGAACCGCGCATTGTCGCGGTAGAGCGTCTTGTAGAAGTCCAGCCGCTCATCGTCGAGGCGCGAGGTGGTCGCGATGACCGTTGCGCCGCCGTCGAGCAGGCGGGCGACGACCGAGGCGGCGATGGAGCCCTTGGACGCGCCGGTGACCACCGCGATCTCGCGGCCGTAGACACCGGGCTCCGGGTTGCCGGCTTTGGTGGCGATGTGCGCGAACAGTGAGGCGTGCACGGCTCGGCCCTGCGCGAGCGCGCGACCACGCCACCAGTCGGCCTGTGCGGCCACCGCCGAACCGGTGCCCTCGAAACGGCGCGACAACCGGTCGACGTCGATGCCGCTCTCGTCGGTGAGCCACGCCCGGACGAGATCCTCGCGCGCGCTGGCCCAGCGGTCGTCGAGTAGCACCGCCTTGCGGGCGTCGAAGACCGGGGCCACCAGCCGCGGCCAGTCCGGGCCGAGTTCGGCGGTCACCAGGTCGATCAGTTCGGTGTCGCTCGCCGCGGCGGGTGCGCTGCGTGCCTCATCGAGGCCGAGCCGGCCGAGAACCATCCGGGCGGCCGAGGCCAGCACACCGTCGTGGCCGGTGATGGTCGCGGCGAACTCGTCGAGTGCGGCGGAGTCCACCACGGCACCGGCGCCGGCACCGACCGACGGCAATGCGACCGAGACTTTGTGCCGCGCGGCGACCGCGGCCACCGCGGCGTCGATCGCGGTGTCCACGGCAGCGGCGTTGGCCAGGGCGCCGTCATGCAGACCGCCGAGGGCGCCGCCGCGCACACTGCTTCCCTCCCGGGTTCCCAGCGCCAGTTCGACGGTGACGTGCTTGACCCAGCCCTCGCCGAGTTCCCACACCTTCCCGACGCGCTCGGCGATGGCCGCGGGCCGCTTGCCGGACGGTCCCAGCACCGTGCGCAGCTGATCGTTGACCGCGTCGGTGAGTACGGGGCCGAAGGGTTTGTAGGTGCGGGCGAGCTTGGTGACCTGACCGCGCAGAGCGGTGAGGTCGGCTTCGGCCGCCCCGTCGATGGCGCCCAGGTTGAGTTCTGAGCCCAGATCCATCAGCAGCTGGTTGCGCCGCGACGATGCGCCGTCGGTGATCGACTCGATGGAGTCCAGCGGTTCGATCTGGTCGACGCGCATCTTCGCCGACAGCGCGATCAGGGCGAGGGTGGCGTCGGCGGGACCGAAGGGGATGTCGCCCGGAGCCGCCCCGGCGGCGACAGACGGCCTGGGCGCGGGCACCGACACGGCGGGGGCTGCGACGGTCTCCACTGCCGCCACCGGCTCCGCCGGGGCGGCGTCGACGGCTGGATCTTCTTCCTCGGGTGCGTCCTCGTCGGTGGCGAACAGTGCGGCGGCGTCGCGCTCGACGTTGAGCACCTCCACGGTGCTGTAGGCGTACTCGGGCAGTCGCAGGGTGTTGCGGGCCAGTCCGGCGACGGTGGGCTGGGACTTGACTCCGATCTCGACGAAGCGCTCGACGCCGAGTCCACCGGCGGCCTCCTCGGTGAACAACAGGTCCTGGGTCTCGATCCAGCGCACCGGGCTGGCGAACTGCCATGCCAGCAGTTCGATCACCACGCGGCGGCCGAGTTCCTTGGGGCGCTTGGTGATCCAGGTGTCGTAGTCGGCGAGTATCTCGTCGAGCGGCTCGGCGGGCACCAGATCGCGGATCTCGGCGATGAAGTCGCGATCGAGGCTGAACAACCGCGGCACCAGATTGGGGATGTAGCGGCCGATGAGCACTCGGGCGTCGGCCTCGGGCGGCATGATCCGCTCCAGCGAGCGGCGGAACTCGTCGACTCCGACGCGCAGCACATTCGAGTGGAACGGCACGTCGATGCCCGGCACCTGGATGTAGGCACGCTTGCCGCCGGTGATCTCCTGGCGGCGTTCGATCTCCTCGGCGAGCGCCTCCAGACCGCGCACCGTCCCGGCGACTGCATACTGCGAGCCGCGCAGGTTGTAGTTCACGATCTGCAGGAACTCACCCGTCCGCGCGGCGATATCGGCGACGAAACCGTCGACGTCGGCGTCGTCGAGATCGATCTGCGACGGCCGGATCGCGGCCAGCCGGTAGTTCGATCGGCCCTCTCCATCGCGCGGGACGATGTCGTGCATCTTGCTGCCGCGGTGATACACCACCTCGATCAGCGCCTCTAGTTCGTAGACGCCGGTGACACAGGCCAGTGCGGTGTACTCGCCGACCGAGTGACCGCAGGCGATCGCGCCGTCGACGAACGCACCCTGCTCGCGCATCTCGGCCACCTGGGCAGCGGCGACCGTGGCCATGGCGACCTGGGTGAACTGGGTCAGGTACAGCACACCGTCGGGATGGGCGAAGTGCACACCGTTCGCGGTCAAGGTGGTCGGGTTGTCGCGCACCACGTGCAGCACCGAGAATCCGAGCGCCTCGCGGGTGAAGGCGTCGGCACGATCCCACACCTTGCGGGCGGCCTTGGACCGCGCCCGCACCTCCATACCCATGCCCTTGTGCTGGATGCCCTGACCGGGGAACGCATACGCCGTCTTGGGCGCGGCCAGCCGCGCGGTGGCCGACATCACCAGCCGGCCGCCGACCTTGGCGCTGACCTCGAGAATCTCTGCGCCCAAGTCGATTCCGACCCGGTCCACCCGGAAGTCCACCTCGTCACCCGGTAGGACCATGCCGAGGAAGCGCGCCGTCCAGCCGATCAGCCGGCTCGGCGGCACCGCGGTGCCGTCGGTCGCGGTCACGACGTGCTGGGCGGCGGCCGAGAGCCACATCCCGTGCACGATCGGCCCGTCGAGGCCGGCCAGCGCGGCAGCGGTGCGGTCGGTGTGAATGGGATTGTGGTCGCCGGAGACCTGCGCGAAGGGGCGCATGTCCACCGGCGCGGTGACGGTCACCTCGCGCCGCCGGCGGCGAGGGGTGTCGTTGGCGTTGTCCGACACCGCTCCCCCGGCGCGCACCGGATCGCTCAACTCAGCCACACCGGTTCGGCCCCGGATCGCGAAGCGCTCCTCGAGCACGGCGTAGACGGTGCCCGCACGATCACTGATGTTCACCGTGACCGGCACGACGCGGCCCACCTCGGTGTCCACCGCGGGCGACGACGTCGCCGTCACGACGAACTCCGCCGGGTGCGTGGGCAGCGCCTTGAGCAACTGGACCGCGTGGTCGAGATGCACCAGGCTCAGCAGACCCTCGATCACGTCCGCGCCGGTCTCGGTGACGGCGCCACCGATCGCGGCGAACACCGCCGGCCAGCACGCGCCCACCAGGGCGTCGGGGACGGTCGAGCGGGTGGCTGCCAGTGGTGCACCGAAGATGGCGGTGACGCCGGTGTGATCGGCCACCCGTTCGGGATTCCACTGCGCGAAGACGGTGGCCGAACCGGACACCGGTTCGGGCAACGCCGCGGGCGAATCGGCGCCGGCGGCGATGGCCAGCACCGCGCGCATGGCGGCCGCTGCGTCGGAGGCGGTCACCATCGGCGCGCCGCCGTCGACCACCGTCGGTGGCAGCGTGAAGGCGATGTCGACCCAGGTCCCCGATAGCGGCACACTGAGCACGACACGGTCGGCGCTGAGCGTCTCCAGACGCGCGCCCGTGGAATGGTTTGTCGCCGAACGACTGTCGTGCACCTGCCAGTCGGCGCACGGCGCCAGTCGGTGCACCGGGTTGACGACGGTGCGTCCGGCCCACAGCACGTCCGGCGAGTCCAGCACGACGCTCAGCGGGCCGTCGGCGTCCTGCAGTCGCGACGCCACAGCGAGCGGGCGCACACCGGCGGCCAGCACGTCCTCGACCGCGGCCTTCTCAAAGCGGTCCAGCAGATCGCCGACCGGCTCGTCGACGCGATCGATCCCCGCCACCGCGGCGATGCCCGGAATCACACACACCTGATCGGCGGTGTAGCGCACGTCATGGGCCTGCCACAGCGAGTCGCTACGCCACCACCGTCGCACGTCCTTGTCGATCACCGGCACGAAGTTGACCGGCTTGCCCGGGGTCTTGCACAACTCGACGAAGAACGGCGCATCGGCGGGGTGCAGCAGCACGGTGGCCGCGTCTGGGTGGCGACGCAGCAGCGCGCCGAGGGCACGTTCGGGGTCCTCCAGAACCGCGGTATCAGCGAAGAGCGTCTCGATCCGGCCGCGGTCCTGCTCGGCCAGGCGCGCCTCGGCGCGCTGCAGCATCGCAGCGAACCGGTCCCGCCAGGTCACGTCCAGCCACGGCGAGTCGGGCCGCTTGGTGTCAGCGGTGCTGTCACCGTCACCGATGGCCAGTTCGAAGTAGCGGCGAAGCCATTGCAGATACGTCATCTCGGCGACATCGCCGAAGTACGGCTTGGCCGTCGGCGCCATGGCGGCGATGATCTCGCCGCGCCGCGCCGCCACCGCGTCGCCGTCGCCGGCCACCTCATCGAGCAGCCGGCCGCAGCGGGATGCCGAGTTGTCGATCTCATGGATGTCAGCACCGAGTTGGCTGCGCCCGGAGGCCATGCCGCCCTGCGCCTTTCCCGCACCGACCCATCCGTCGGTGCCGGCGGTGTCGACGAGTAGTCGTTTGACCGCCGGTGAGGTGGTGGCCTCCAGGCACGCCATCGTCGCGGTGCCCAGCAGGATTCCGTCGACCGGCATCAGCGGGTAGCCGTGCGCCAGGGACCACCGGCCGGTCAGATACTCCGCCGCGCGCTGCGGTGTCCCGATGCCGCCGCCCACGCACACCGTGATGTTGGCGCGCGCCCGAAGTTCGGAGTACGTGGCGACCAGCAGGTCGTCGAGGTCCTCCCAGGAGTGGTGACCGCCGGCGCGGCCACCCTCGATGTGCACGATCACCGGCCGAGTCGGCACCTCCGCGGCGATGCGGATCACTGAGCGGATCTGCTCGACGGTGCCCGGCTTGAACACCACATGCGCGATACCGGCATCGTTGAGTTCCTCGATGAGCGCGACGGCCTCGTCGAGTTCCGGGATGCCCGCGCTGATCACCAGGCCGTCGATCGGCGCACCGGCCGCCCGGGCCTTCTGCACCAGGCGCTTACCGCCGACCTGGAGCTTCCACAGATAGGGATCCAGGAACAGGGCGTTGAACTGGATCGCGCGGCCGGGCGCGAGCAGCGTCGTGAGCTCGTCGATACGGCGCGTGAAGATCTCTTCGGTGACCTGACCGCCACCGGCGAGCTCGGCCCAGTGGCCCGCATTGGCCGCTGCGGCAACGATTTTCGCATCGACGGTCGTCGGCGTCATTCCGGCCAGCAGCATGGGTGAGCGGCCGGTGAGCCTGGTGAACTTGGTCGACAGCTTGACCGAACCGTCGGGAAGGGCGATCACCGTCGGGGCGTAGTCGGACCAGGGACGGGCCACCTCGGGAGCGGCGCCGACGGTGAACAGATTGCGCTGACCGCCTCGGGTGGCGGCGGGCACGATGCCGATTCCGAGCCCGCGGATCACCGGCGCGGTCAGCCGGGTCAAGATGTCGCCGGGGCCCAGATCGAGGATCCAGTGGGCGCCCGCCCCTTCGATGTCGGTGACGGTCTGCACCCAGTCGACCTGACGCACCAGGATCGCCTCGGTCATCTCCCGCGCCAGTGCGACGTCGAGTCCGATCCGCTGCGCCCACCCGGCGACGACCGCGATGCTGTCGGCCAGGCGTGGAGTGTGGAATCCGACCTCGACCTGCACCGGGTCGAACATCGGCGCGAAGACGGCGCCGCCGCGCAGTTTCTTCTTACGCTCGGCAGCCTCACGGTCGGCGATCTGCGTGCAGTACAGCTCGAACCGGGACAGCTGTTCGGGTGTTCCGGTGATCACCACCGAGCGTCGGCCGTTGCGGATGGACAACGCCGGCGGCTCCACGGTTCGCACGTCGTCGGCGAACTCCTTGAGCAGCGCGGCGATCCGCTCCGGTTCGACGTTGGTCACCGACACCATCGGCGGTCGGTCGCCGGATGCGGTGATGCCGCGGCGGCGCGCGACCAGCGTTCCGGCCGCACCGATCAGCGCGGCCAACGCGAGCAGTTCGACGTCGCGGGCACCGCGGCCGTTGAACGCCTCGACCGCGAGCACACCCTGGGAGTGACCGGCCAGCGCCACCGGGGGGGCTTTGCTGAAGTCGAGACCCTGGCGGCCGAGCGCGCGGATGGCGGCGATCTGGCTGAGCAGCACGCCGGGAACCGAGACCGCCGCGGAGGTGAGCTGAGCCGGGGTGGGCACGGGCTCGCCGGCGGCCAGCGCGCGCACCCACTGCAGCGGCGCGAAGCCGATCGGCCGCACCACCACCAGCTCATCGGCCACCGGCTGGAGGAGAAGCTCCGCCTCGGCGGCGATCCGCGACAGTTCGGACTCGATCCCGGCGAGAGTGACGAGTTCCTCCAGCGCGGCAAGCCAGGAACTGTTGCCCTGCCCGCCGAAGGCGATGGCGTACGGCTCACCACTGTTGAGGCGGTCCACGAGGGCGTCGACCGGGGCGGGCGCGCTGCGATGGTCAGCGCCGGGCCCCAGGCTGTCGTGCTCGTGGATCGTCACCGTCGGTCGTCTCCTCATCGCGGGGAATTGCGAGCTTTAAGAGTCCCATGAGACGGCCTCGAATTTCTCGGCCGAAAATGGTTACTGACGGGTTCTACGCAGCAGTAACCGCTCTCTCGATAACGACGAACCTACCCGGCGGCAACGCAGAGTAAGGTAAAGCCCCAGCGTGCACGTGGTTACGGTCCGGTAGCCCTAACGGTGCTGCTCAACGCATGATTGTTATCTAATCGTTACCGAGGTCGCCGCAGGTGTCCCGCGCGCCAACGAAGCGGAATCCGGCCGGGGATTTGTGACTCGATTTGCCGGAAAAAGTTTGCTGGCAGAAACCTACTATTCGGTAGGTTATTGCGAATTCAGGGCCCCGATTCCCCACTGCGGTCGCGGGCGCTTTCCAGCAGCAACCGCCGCTCGGCTGCGGCGACGATGCGGCGGGCCGTGTGCGCCACGTCCGGGGTGACCGAGATGGACGTGATGCCCATCCGCACCAGATGCTCGGCGAACTCGGGCTTGGTCGACGGCGCCTGACCGCACAGCGACGCGGTGATGCCCAGCCGGCGCGCGGTGCTGATGATCTGACCTATCGCGTCGAGCACGGCCGCGTCGGCCTCGTCGTAGAGTTCGGCGCACTGGTCGGAGTCGCGGTCGACACCGAGCATGAGCTGGGTGAGGTCGTTGCTGCCGATCGAGACGCCGTCGATGCCCATGCCGACGTATTCGGGCAACCAGTAGACCACCGACGGCACCTCGGCCATCACCCAGCGGTGCAGCCCGCGCTGACGGCCCAGCGGGCTGGCGTCCACCAGCTCCAGGCAACGCTCAAGCTCCCACTTCGTCCGGACGAACGGAATCATCAAGTGCAGATTCGGATTCCGCTCGCGCACCCGCGCCAGCGCGGCGAGTTCCAGATTGAACAGATCCGGATTGCTGACGTACCGGTAGCACCCGCGATAACCGATCATCGGGTTGTGCTCCTGCGGCTCGTAGCGCTCGCCGCCCTTGAGGTTGCGGAACTCGTTGGTGCGGAAGTCCGATGCGCGGTAGATCACCGGCCG
>Ga0194052_1001317_pt1 | contig 14520 bp, 13 predicted proteins | sample SepL226m_MetaG_FD_160117 | JGI IMG/M metagenome (GOLD analysis project Ga0194052, IMG submission 160117) | Anoxic zone freshwater microbial communities from boreal shield lake in IISD Experimental Lakes Area, Ontario, Canada - Sep2016-L227-6m | ecosystem: Environmental > Aquatic > Freshwater >... | reverse complement strand
TTTGTCCAAGAACAGCCATACTATCTTTCAACGGATTCATCAAAAGTATCCTTATTTTGTGGTGAAAATAATGTACCTGATGAATCCGTTATTTACAAATGGCTAATTCCTTATGGGATGACTGTGAAAAAATGTAACAATCACCCATGACAAAGCTGAAAGAAATAAAAGAAATTGACCAAAAACTATCCTGAGCCACCCCGGGAAAGGTCCTGCAATCATCCATTGTAAAAATGATGTCTTAACAATCTTTATCGAAGTCCCGTCCGGGAGAATCTTTACAACTGTTGGCCATAACTCAGGATATACCGCTTTGTAAGTAACATCGCCAATCTTTTGGCTTAACTCATTTTCCCGAACCGGCAATTTGGAATTATCATTAGGAATTATCTCACCAGACTCATTATAGACAATCTGTTCTTTGTCTGAATAAAACACATGCAATCTGTCTTTTTTATCAATTATTAGTTTTGGAATTTTGTAAGGTGATGCCCAACCGCGAATAAATTGCCCGGTTGCTGAATATTGCTGTATGCGCATATAACCTTCCGATGAGCAGTAAATGATGCCATTACTATCAACTGCTATCATACCGACAGCACCGAGTGGAAGATTTACATTAGCAGGAATTTGTCTCGAGAAAATAGTGCATACAGCAGCACCAAAGAAACCAATCATGCCGGTTGCTATAACAATAAGACCTGCAACTAATAACGTTATCGTTACCGGGCTTAAGTTGACTTTAGGAAGTTTAATATTCATTTGATTCCTTCATAATTTTGAAAACTTATAAACAAATTTCATGTAAATATCTAATTCAATTTTGCCCGGTCGCTATTATCAGACATACTTAACCTCCGGGAGAATATATTTTTCCCCGACTCTGTTTAACGCGTTTCTATCTGCAAGGTCTGTCTTTATTCCCAGATTTTTCTCAATATGATGATTTATTTTGTCTATTTCAGGAAAAACATTCCAACCAGAATAGCGACTATAAAAAATATCAGTTAATTCATAAAGTATATCAATATCACTTGCAGTTGTTTCTTCACCGCGGGCGTACGAACCAAATATGCCAAGAATGATGAACCCCTCAGCTTCATATTTATTTTTCAGTTCTTTTATTTTATTATAGATTTCTGTATTCATTTTATAATATCACTAATCTTTATGTTAAAGCATTACACTTGATGATTAGAACATGATAAATATAGCAAAAATATGTGTTTATTTCAATAAATTATTCCTCAATTTTTAATATAGGGTATTAGTCAGTTAGCAATCAAACCTGAATAAAAAATGGCATGAGTTTAAATTGAAAGTTCTATATCGTCGGAGTTTACTTTTATAGCAATATTTTCGGTCACTGAAATTGTCAAAGTGACCCAATCTAAAATCTAAAAAACTGAAAACTAAAAACTAATGACCTTAATCCCTTACCCCCTAAAACCTTAAAAAAATAACTAAAACACAATATATCAAGAAAATTGGACTTTTAGACCATAAATATAGTATAATGCATCGGGTTAATCTATAAAAAACTTTGCTAACACCTGGAGGAATGGCGTGACTGATGCAACGAGCAATCTTCATTATAATGAAGAAAACATTCAAGTTTTAAAAGGTTTAGAAGCGGTGCGAATGCGCCCCGGTATGTATATTGGCGATACTGACGTTAAAGGTTTTCACCAGCTTTTTAATGAAGTAATCGACAACTCAATCGACGAGGCCATGGCCGGTTATTGTAACGAAATTATCGTTACTCTGGAAGGCGAGGATATCCTGTCGGTTGAAGACAATGGTCGTGGTATTCCGGTTGGAATTCACCCGATAGAAGGGCGCAGTACATTAGAAGTTGTTATGACTGTATTGCACGCCGGTGGTAAGTTCGGCAGCGGCGGGTATAAAGTTTCCGGTGGTCTGCACGGCGTGGGCGTAAGCTGCGTTAATGCGTTGTCAGAATATTTAATCGCTGAAGTTTATCGCGACAGCGAACATTATCTGTTAAAATTTGAACAGGGTGCCCCGGTAGGTGAAATCAGAACAATTGGGCCAACTACTAAAAATGGTACCAAAATAACCTATAAACCGGATCAGGAAGTATTCGGGACAGAGATTCATTTTCACGAAGAAACCGTTACTGGCCGTCTGCGCGAATTAGCATACTTGAATAAAAATGTCCGCATAGTATATAAAAATGCTGTTACCGGAACCGGAGAAGTATTCCATTTTACCGGTGGTATCGTGCAATTTGTTGAAAAATTAAACTCTCTCAAGGACCCTGTCCACACCCCGGTATATTGCACCCGCGAACGCGACGATGTCATTGTCGAGATAGCGATGCAGTACAACGAAGGTTTCCAGGAAACACTGTTCGCCTATGCCAACAACATCCACACTATGGATGGCGGCACTCACGTTTCCGGTTTCCGCACCGCATTGACCCGGGTATTAAACTCATATTCCCGCAAAGCTGGATTTTTGAAAGAGAAAGACCCCAACTTCACCGGTGACGATGTTCGCGAAGGTTTGACCGCAGTATTATCAGTAAAACTGCCCAACCCGCTATTTGAATCACAGACCAAGGTAAAACTGCGAAACCCTGAAATCGATGGTATCGTTAACTCGGTAGTTGGCGAAGCGATGTCGGACTTTTTGGAAGAAAACCCGCAGGTGGCACGCAAAGTTATCGAAAAAGCACTTACCGCTGCCCGCGCCCGCGCTGCTGCCCGCAAGGCTATCGACCTGGAACGCAAATCCGCGTTGGAAGGCTCCGGCCTACCGGGCAAGCTGTCTGACTGTCACAGCAAAGACGCCGCCGAATGTGAAATATTCCTGGTTGAGGGTGATTCCGCAGGCGGTTCGGCAAAGAAAGCCCGCAACAGTAAATTCCAGGCGGTTATGCCGCTTCGCGGTGTCGTGTTAAACGTAGAACGCGCACGACTGGATCGCATCCTCAGCAACCAGGAAATTTCCAACATGATTCGCGCCATTGGCGTGGGCATATCCACCGGTTCATCTGACCCTAATGCTGAAAACGACCTGGAAGAACAGCAGTCTGACACCTTTAATCTGGATAAATTGCGCTACAACCGCATTATCATCATGACCGACGCTGACGTTGACGGCGCGCACATCCGCACCTTGCTGCTGACCTTATTCTTCCGCTACATGCTGCCGCTGGTTGAACATGGCCACATCTATATTGCCCAGCCGCCGTTGTTTGGCGTTAAGCAGGGAAAAGAGACGAAATACGCCATGAACGAAAAAGAACTTGAAGAGATCATGGGCGGATTAACCAGCAAACGCGGCGTACAGGTAATGCGCTACAAAGGTCTGGGTGAAATGGACGCCGAAGAATTGGCAGAAACCGCCATGGACCCCAAAACCCGCCGATTATTGCGGGTTGACCTGGAAGATGCCGTGAAAGCAGATGAAATATTCAGCGTGTTAATGGGCGATGCAGTTGCCCCACGTCGCGATTTTATCACACAATATGCTCAAGAAGTGAAGAATCTGGATATCTAATAAGGACTTAATGATCCGCAAATATGCAGGATAAACCAGTACGAGAAAAGAAAATAATTGCCGGTCCGCATCCGCTGATTAGTTGCCTGACGCCAATAGTCGCCATGCTTATAATTACAGCGCTGACGATTTTCGCCTTTATTTTCTGGGTACGGGCTATCCCGCATAACGATACCACCATTCCAGACCTTATCGGGGCGTCAGAATCTGACGCCCGTACTGCCCTGGTAAATATGCAATTAAACGCTGTCACTGACCCGGCAACTGTATATAGCGACGAAATAGGCGAAGGCAAAGTAATCCGCACTATTCCGCCAGCGGGAAGAGTAGTGAAAGCCGGACGTACGGTGCGAATGATACTCAGCAGTGGTTCCGGGATGACAGAAGTGCCTGACCTGACTGAACTTACCGAATACGACGCCAGAAAAAGACTTACTGAAGCAGGATTGCGCACCGGCAATGAAACCTACGCCACCCATCCACGCATCGAAGGCGACCGTATAATCAGCGTAAAACCCAAAGAAGGCACCCGCACCCGCCGCGGCAGTACCGTAGACCTGCTAATCAGCAGCGGAAAAGAAAGCTTCGACGCTATATCACCCCCACCCGCTATTGGTGCCGCCGATCTGCACACCACCACCATAGTATTCACCGTCCCCATGGATGTCGACACCGGCCAACTGGAAATAAGAGTAGAAGATAAAGACGGCAACCATAACGTATACAAAAAAGATCACACCGGCGGCGAAGAAGTAACCGAAACCGTACAAGGCAACGGCCCATCCAAAGCATCAGTATTTTTCAACAATAAGCTGGAGTTTACGAGGAAGTTTTAACTGCTGGTTATGTAAAAAAGAACAGTAAACTTAAAATTCCAGTCACAGTTTGGAAAGGGGCTTGGAGCCCGGCCAATTACAGCAAAAGTTGATTTGTTATTATTTTTCTATGCCTTCTAAAACAATCTCATCCCACCACATTTCTCTGTCAATAGGGATAATTATTTCAAGATTGGAACCATACATGGCACGATAACTGGAAAAAGGATACTCTTCAGCTGTTTTTGTTATTCCTCGTGCTATTGGGTTGGTATGAATATAATTAATTTTTTGCCATATCAACCGGTCTGTATATAAATGAAAATTATATTTACCATCCTGCCAAAGTCGATTGCGCTCTTTTTTCTCATCATATAGCCATGATATAACCTGTTGATTCTGATGTTCAACAGCAATATCCAATATTTTCCCGGTAATGGCAGGTTTAAGTTGAGTTAAAAAGTTACTAACATCACCATCAAGAGGATTTACTATTGCATGGATATGTTCAGGCATAATGATATATGCAATCAATTTAGCTGGATATTCATCACAATGGTGTCTTAATGTAAGACAAGAAGCACGGGCATTTTCTGCCGATTTAAACGCTTTACAACGTCCTTTTACATTTAAAGTTATGTAATGGAGTACCCCTTCTTTACCATGCCTGTCAAAACGTTTTACCATATCATTTTCCTCTATAATGATATTATCAATGTAATCGCCGGGCTCCAAGCCCCTTTCCAAACTGTGACCGATTTTTTTAATAATGATTTAAATTTTAACCACCACTAAAAATATTATTTTTCTGCTCCTCAATTCTTCAACATGCCAATCACATTTTTCAATTCCACTTCCTTATTTCCTGATGGCTGGTATTCCAGGCCCATGTAGCCATCATATTTGGCTGCATTCAATACTTTTACAATGTTAGGGTAGTTTATTTCGCCGGTGCCGGGAGCGAGGCGGCCGGGAAGGTCGGCGACGTGGAAGTGGCTGATGTGTTTTAGGTTTGCCTGGATGGTGTTAATCAGGTTGCCTTCCATATATTGCATGTGGTAGATGTCATACAGTACCGCGACGTGGGGGTTGTTCACTATGCGGCAAACATCGAATGCTTCGCGGCTGGATGTCATGTATGGCATTTCCGAGGCGTTCAGCGGTTCCAGCAATAGTTGCAGGTCGTATTTTTCCAGCACTGGAATGGCGGCTTCTACAGTGGCTATCAGTCGGTCGTGCATATTATTCGGGGTCCAGTCGCATTGCGGCCTTCCGCTGATGGAAATCAGTTTGCGGCAATTCAACTGGTCGCAAATTTCAGCCAGTTTTGTCAGTTCAACTGGTAGATTTTCTGGCGCTTCCGGCGAGATTAAATCTCCGGGTCCGCAGAATACCGACACCGGCAGTTCCAACTCGCGACTCATCTTCGCAATGGCGCTGATATCTTTGCCGCCGCTGCCCCAAAACTCTACCGCGTCTGCGCCGGCAGACTTTATCAATTGCATCGCGTCTACAGTGGGCATCCCTGAGTAGACCATATCAGCACATACAGAAACTTTCATTGTAAAACCCCTAACTCAAATTATTTATGGTGGGACAGACACCTGTATGGCTTCGCCATTTGGTGTCAGTCCCGGACTTTATTTTAAAATCACAAAATTTGTAATTTTTAATTTTGCATTTGTAATTTTTAATTTTTAATTTTTAATTTTAAATTTGTCCAGCATTTGCTGCAGCCATTTTCCGCGCGGGCTTTTTGGATTCAGTTTTATGGCTGCTTCAAGCGTTGTTATGGCTTTGCTGGTGTTGCCGGTATCATAGTAAACAATTCCAAGCATACCTTTGATATCCTGCTCATTACGCAGTGATTTTGCTGTTTTAATTAAATTCTCAAGATAAGCGGCACATTGTTTGAATTGTTGATTATCAAAAGAGTCCAATGCCTGTTCCCAAACCATTTGCTCCTGGTAGTGTTTTGTATTAACAGCGTCATATTTATTGATGATATCCATGAATTCTTTGCCATCGGTAGTCCATTTATCAACCGCCATATTTTGCAATGCAACCCAGGCGGCTTCCAATGCTCCGCCTTTTGCGTTATCCGGGTCTAATTTCAACACCTGTTTTGCCATGGTAACAGCATCGCTTGATTGGTATATTTGCGTCATCATACGCATTGCAATTTGAGCGTATTCGTAGGTGGTTTTATCAGCCTTGTTAGCGTATTCCTGAAAAGAGAGGTAGTCCTTTCCGGTTTTTTTGGCATCATTTAATTGCTGCAAAAATGCATCTGGCGGCATGTAGCCACCGATTATCTTATAGATTGTCCTGCCATCTTCAGATAATATTACGAGATATGGATAGCCATCGCCATTGAATTTTCTATATAAATCCAGATTTATTTTTACCATTGTAGAAGGCTTTTGACCTTTTGGTACTGTGCAATCAAGGCTGGCTGAAGCGAAATTTGTTGCCAATTCCTGTTTTACTTTCGGGTCAGTATATGTGTTAGCCTCGATTTGCCGGCACCATCCACACCAGTCAGTGGTGAAATGCAGATAAATAAGGACATGCCTTTCTTTAGCTGATTTTTGCACATCTGTCCAGGTGGTAAAGAAACCATCTGGCACTTTTGCAAACGCTGCTGTAGATAACATCAGCATCAGCAATAACATATAACATCGGAATGACAATTTTTTCATAATAAATATCCCTGAATTGATATGTATAATGATAGCATTTTTACAGATTGATTTATATTGTTTTGGTTAATTTATTTTTCATATCGCTATTAAGGATTAAAAGGATGGATTAAATATCTTATTAATCCTGTTAATTGATGTTAACTTCCGTTTAATTTCTGTATATTTTCCGCTACTCTTGAGTATATTATGTGTCTAATTTCTTCGTAATTTAAAAATCAAAAGGTTGTTTCATGTTTAAAGGTTTTCTTTTTGTTGTTTTGTTGCTATTGTCGCTGCCGATATTTGCCCAGAATACTGTATATACTTTTTTGCGCGGTACCGTGGTAGATGAAAAAGGGGTTCCAGTATCTACTATCCCGGTTATTGTAACTGGCGGCGGTCAGATATTTAACCTGACAACAGATGCAAATGGTTTGTTTGTCACTGTTGCGCCACTTGGCGACGTTACCGTCACCATCGGCGATGTTGTCGCACAAACGGTTAAATTGGTGGATGGTGAAATTACCGAGGCGACCTTCAAATATGCGCGTCCCGGCATTGTGATGACCATTAACAACTTCCCTGATAACGCGCAGATGTATCCGGATTGCCGGGCATTGGTTGATGGGGTTGAAAAAAGAGTGAATCCTGTCGACCTGGGTAAAGGCAAATACTGGTATAACGAAACAAATGCCACCGCGATTGCCATTGTCATGTGGGGTGGCAAAAACGACAGCAAATTTTTCCCCAACGTTTTTCACCGGTTGTATAAGTTTGATAAGGCAGAAAAGACCCGCCAATTAACGATGGATTTCCCGCAACCGGCGGATATTTCGTTGAAAATATTAGATGGCGATGGCAAGGCATTGCCGGAAGACAAAACGGTTTCAGGCACTATTTCTACGGTAATGCCGGCAAACTGGTATATGGATGACTGGTTGAATGTCACAACACCAGGTGCCTTCACCGGTCGCCGCAGCGGTCAGAACAAAGAATTAAAAGATTTGAAAGTGACCAATGGTACGGTTATTATTCCGGGATTGATGCCCGGTGTGTCATTTGACCTGCAACTGAGAAATGATGGAAAGGCTGGTCCGAACACCCGTCTGGTAGTAGACTTTGAAGGCAAAACTACATTGACTCAATATCAATTCACCAGCAATAAAGTAGAACAAAAAATAATCGGTGCTGATGGCAAACCAAAAGCAAATACCATGGTGAATGCCAGTTACATAATGGATGGCACCGCACAGATAGTCACTGCTAAAAGCGACGAAAACGGCATTATAAAATGGTTGGGATTGCCCGGCGGACGTTTGATAGTATGGGGAGATGGTATACAGCCGCAAACTTTTAACACCGATAATCCAACCGGAATATCACTGCCGCCACGGGCAGAAGGATACGTAAACCTGACGGTACCCAACCTGCCAGCGGGTACAAGGCTGGTATGGTTCATCGGACTTGATTACAAACCCGGCACTAAACTAAACTATATTACTTCTTCTTTAACAACCCCAGTTCAATTTCCCACCAATTACGGCGTACCAATCACATTTTATGCAATTACCAGCGAAACGACACCGCGAGTAGCCGCATATTCAATATTCTTGCCGTACCAGGATTTGGCTGATAAACAGTTTGGCAGCACATTAAAACTTAATATCCCGCTGGTTAACGGCGGCGATGGATACATTGAAACATTAAATAATGATAAGTCGCCTGCAGATGTATCGCGAGTAGAAGTGACATCTGATGACCCGTTGATTAATCAATTATTGGCGAACGGCAAATTTGTGCGGATGATTAACAGTGCCGGGAAAATAAAGATATTTTCGCCAATAGCTGGCAAATACCAGGTTAATGTCGATTTGGATAACAACAGTATTGCCGTAACATTGCCAATGAAAGAAAAAATGACTGTAAAAATGAAAGAGATGCTGTTTAAGGCTCCCGGCGGTTCAGTAGTTAATTGCATATTCAATAAGAATTCCAATGAAATAATAACGCTGTCGGTGACAGCGGAAAAAATAGATGTGCCGGTATACGGCAACCCGAAAGATATTTTGGGGTGCTGGATACAGAAAAGTGCAAGTTCAATGCTGGTTTGGCGACCGGAATATGGCAACGGAAATCTGAAAGAATTGAAATTGCGCACGGTTGAAATGGCAGTGAATGGTGCTATCAATCCTGATGATATCCGCATTATGTCGCCATTCGGTGCCCAGGCAGTTCTGGTTAATGATAATTCGTTGTCATCCGCCATTATAGGCGGTACTGAAAATACTGTTCAAACCTATTCTGCTGCCAATAAATACAATTTGTGGCAGACAAATTACGCCTTGAACTTGTCTAATAATCAATTTGCCTTGTTTAATGTAAATGATGTTAAAAATGGCAAGCTTAACGTGAATATACCTGATGTTGCGCCGGTGAAAATGCGTACTTTAAATCTAAAGTTCAGCGAAACTAACCTTACCGCACCGCGCGGAATAATCGCTGTGCTGGATAACAACCCGAACCGGATGATTTATTACACCCGCGACGAAGCCAATAGATGCTCATTAACAATTCCTGAACATACAAAAACAGTTCGTTTTATGCTGCCAAATTGCGGTATAACAAAAGATATTAGTGTATTGCCCGCCACCACAGACATTGTGACAGTGCCGACAAGCATACCCACTGGCATTACTTACAAAGCACAGCTTATTGACAGCAAAGGCAACCCGATGGTGAGTATCCCGGTGACATATTGCTACATGCGCTATGATACCACTCTCGATATTAATTCTTTCGGATTTCTGGCAAAAACAACCACTGATGAAAAAGGAAACATTACTCTGGAAAATATGCTGCCGGGTCAATATATTATCCTGCCCACCCGGGAATGGTGGGATTTCTGGGCAAAAAAAATAGGATGGATGGTGAAAATACCTGATGCTGCCGGTGAGATAAATGCAGTTTTGAAAGCGAATGATATTACCGCGGAAGCCCCGGCAAAAAGCGACAAAGTAATGGCGGCATGGCTGCCGGTTGGCAAAGATAAAGCAATAATGCTGCCCACTCTCAGCCGGTTTGTCCCCAGTTACGGGACCGGTGGCAACGGGACATTATTATGTTTCGACTTGCTTACCGCCAATGCCGCAGTATATCCGGTAAGCTACCAGCCAGACGCAGGAAAATTTAATGCCGGCACTCCATTGTCTTCCGCTATCACCATCAACCTGCCGTTGGAAAAACGCAATAAATACCCGCAATCTCTCCTTATTCGCGGCAACGGACCCTGGAAAGATATCTTCTTCCGCGTAAAACCCACCTGGCGTATACTCAGTGCCTTCAACATAATGACCACCAGTATTAACCTGCCCGCCGGAAAATGGACTGTAGTTGTGCTTGATGACGATTCGGAAACAACGCTGGAGTTAGTCGCGGAATGATAGAATGATCATCTTTATAGAAATTTAATAAAGATTATATATGCTACAGTAAGATATTTTATGAGTAACCCCAGGTGAAAACCTCACTCTTATACACATCTTGTAAATAAAAATTGAAAAATTTAGAAATGTTGAATATCTGCATTCTTTAATTCTGAAATGTTGGAGGTTGTCCCCAGCTCCCGCGAAGCAGTCGCTATTCTATATTATTATTTCGGTTCATTGCGAGAATTGAGGCAATTCGCTTACCTCGTCATCCAACATTTAAATAGAAATGATATGCTATAAATTTGTATAAGATTGAAGGTGTTGCCGTGGGTTAAAGAGTTGTTTTTTATCTTAATTCTGGCAGAACATGGCGCAGACAATTATCTATTCACAATTTTACTTCACCGGTGGCGCATAAACCTTTATTGCTTTCACTGGCGGGGTAGTTCCTTCTTTTACCAACAGTGTCAGGGTATGTTTCTCGTTGGATAAATTGCTTGCCAGTACGGTGGTGTATTGCAGGGAGGCGTCGGGCATCTCAGGCATTTTTACGGTATCGGTACCCATAAGAAGAGATTTGAACTTTATTTCGTAGCCGGGTTTCAGTGGGGATTCCATTTTGCCGCCAAGTGTTGTCCACCAGTATTGCGGGTCTATCACTACGCGACCGGATTTAGAGGCGAACTTTTCTTTGCTGTTTCCCTCGCCGTCGTCACCGGTAATTGAACCGGATAATTTGTATTTAAAATCGTCCTTATTCCCTTCGGTGATAGTCAATTTCCAATCTTCCGCAACCGGAAGAGTATTTGAGTCTATGCGGTATGGCGTGCTTACGGTCCATGGCCAGTCAATATCTGGTCCGACATTAGGTCGGGAAAAGGTATAGCATGACGCAATTTCTGATGGTTTTTTGTCGTCAATCAGTACCGATAATTCGGCGGGATTTTCTACTTTATCGAAAATTAATTCAACCCGGTTGCCGGTGAACTCAACGCTGGCTTTACCATCGGCAAAAGTGACAGGAATCTCTTTCACCATGGTATCGGTAAAATCGTCTTTGGCTTCCGGTACGGCAATTAATTCGCGTTTCACTAATTCCGACATTAAAAAACATCCGAATTTATTCATGTGGGTACCATCTATCAACAGGTCGCCTTGCGGCAATTTATTATCAAGCAGGTATTTCTTCCAGCCGGAACGCACATCAAATATTGCACAATTGTATTTTTTCGCCACTGCCGGAATATGCTGGCCGTTCATGAACGCTGTCCAGCCTGCGTCAGCCTTTGTCGGATCATCATTGCCGCCATAGTGGTCGGTCTGTAAAGCGATTTCCGCAGTGGTATTTTTGCGAATATCAGCGATTATTTCTTCGTATTTAAAATGATTGCCGTAAACATGAAATATAACCAGATCGGGGTAGAATGGATAAACATCCATAGGCGTGGTGGTAACCAGCAGGTTTGACGCAAAACCGCCGATGGCCGGGTTCACCGCGATAATATTTGCATTGGAGAAACGTTTTTTCAGGTCGATGACGACATCTTTCCACCAATCCTGCTTGGTGATGGATTGCCCATAAAACATTATTCGCACGGTATTTTTATGTTCTGCCGTTGAGTTTTGCAATAATCCCATGGTGCGTTGAATATGCGCACCGGATGCCTTGAAATCCATCTGGTTAACCGCCGGGAAATTATTTTCTTGCGCCTGCAGCATAATTGTTAACAGTATGCACAAAAATACTAAATGTTTCATCAATTACTCGCTTTCACTCGACCTTATAATTTAGACACAAATGGCCATGAATCGTGTTATTATTTTGTTGATATTTTAAAAAACCTGCTACTTAATTTCGGAATGCCGGTGATGGCATTCTCTACTGTAAATTATATGCAATAGGTGAAATTGCTATTTCTTCCAGTCGCGATGTTCTAAAACTACCCGGTACCCCTGGGAGGAAATGTGTTCGGCTATTTTGCGGGCATACAGCACACTGCGGTGGCGTCCGCCGGTACAGCCGATGGCGATGGTCAGGTATGATTTTCCTTCGCAACTGTAGCGCGGCACGGTGAAATCTATAAAATCTTTCAGCTTTTCCAAAAATAGCGGCGCATCCGGGTCGGTCATCACGTAATCTTCTACTTCTTTCTCTGCTCCGGTATGTTCGCGCAACTCTGGAACATAGTGGGGATTTTTAAGGAAACGGACATCAAACACCAGGTCAGCGTCGGTGGGCAATCCGTATTTAAAGCCAAATGACAGCACATTCACCAACATTCCTTCACAGGTTTTATCTTCATCAATAAGAGAGATTATTTCATCTTTCAATGCCCGGGTGCTGTTTTCGCTGGTGTCGATAACTTTATCGGCGATTTCGCGCAACGATTCCAGGTGCTTGCGTTCCAGTCGGATGCTTTCCAGCAATGAACGGTGGCGGCCTGCCAGTGGATGGCGGCGGCGCGTTTCTTTAAACCTGCGCACCAGTATCTCTTCTGATGATTCCAGAAAAATCAGCCGTGGGGTGAAACCGTATTGTTTGAGAGTATTTATCTGGTCAGCGAAGTTCTCGGTGAATCGTTCGCCGCGAATATCAATAACAGCAGCAACTTTACTCACCTGGCTTTTGGTGCGGGCGCATAAATCAGCAAATTGCAGCAGCAGCATGGGGGGCAGGTTATCGACACAATAGAAGCCCATATCTTCAAGAACGTGAATTACTTGTGTTTTGCCAGCGCCACTCATCCCGGTGACGATGATAAAATCCTGTAATTTATGGTTGTCTGTTTCGTTCATAATATTAAAAACAAAATACCCCCTTTGTCTTTAGTTGACATCGGGGGTATTGGTTCGCTGATTATTGGCGCAGGAATGACGGCAGGTCTAAATCGTTATTTGGCTTGTTGGAGCCGGTTAACGGTGCCGAGTTCGGGGTTGGGCCTGACGGCAGTCTGAAAGCGTCCGCGGTTGGGTCAACGGCAAAGCCGGTGGCTACAACGGTGATGCGTACGCGGTCGCCCATTGATTCGTCAAATACCAGACCGAACATGACGTTGGCATTTTCGACGCCGGCAGCCTGCGCGATGATATTCGCGGCTTCGTCGACTTCGTTGATGCCCAGGTCAATACCGCCTGTGATATTAAACAGGATGCGGCTGGCACCTTCCATTGAGGTTTCCAGCAACGGGCTGCTGATAGCACCCTGTGCGGCTTCGGCAGCGCGGCGTTCGCCCTGACCTTCGCCAATGCCCATCAATGCTGTACCAGCACCGCTGAGAACAGCGCTTACGTCTGCAAAGTCAAGGTTGATATCGCCTGCAACGCAAATAAGGTCGCTGATACCCTTGACACCCTGGCGCAGGATTTCATCGGCATATTGGAATGCCTCGCGCATGCTGGTGTTTTTCGGCACCACATTCATCAACCGTTCGTTAGGAATGGTGATAAGGGCGTCTACTTTTTCCTTCATGCGGGCGGTGCCTTCCAGAGCGCAATTCATGCGGCGTCCTTCAAAGCGGAAAGGTTTGGTAACGACGGCAATCGTCAGCGCGCCCATTTCTTTAGCAATTTCTGCTATAACCGGGCCGGCACCGGTGCCGGTACCACCGCCCATACCGGCGGTTATGAATACCATATCTGTGCCATCAAGGACATTCTTGAGTTCCTGGCGGCTTTCCTCAGCGGCTAAACGACCTACTTCAGGGTTGCCCCCCGCGCCTAAGCCGCGAGTTACATCCTCGCCGAGTTGTATCTTTCTGTCGGCAAGAGAACGCGCCAATGCCTGCATATCTGTGTTGGCTACTATAAACTCAACGCCAGTTAAGCCTGCCTCAATCATGCGGTCGACCGCATTGCTGCCGCCGCCACCTACACCAATGACCTTTATCTTGGCCTGACCATCATGTAATTTGACCACTTCTGACCCCTTTCGTTCCGTTTCACGGTCCGATTCTTTATCGTGCAACTGTAATGTAAGCTGCGTGATGCACTTGATTTTTTTCATAGTGGATCGCGAGATGATGTGATACGACACCAATGACGTATGCATCTCTTATACATTATATG
>Ga0194052_1001316_pt1 | contig 14520 bp, 15 predicted proteins | sample SepL226m_MetaG_FD_160117 | JGI IMG/M metagenome (GOLD analysis project Ga0194052, IMG submission 160117) | Anoxic zone freshwater microbial communities from boreal shield lake in IISD Experimental Lakes Area, Ontario, Canada - Sep2016-L227-6m | ecosystem: Environmental > Aquatic > Freshwater >... | reverse complement strand
CCCCAGGATGTCCCCTCGGTGGTGCTGCCCCTGCCCCGCACCGAGCCCCTGGTCATCAAGGGCACCTACGCCTCGGCCATCGGCGCCATTCTTGCCGGCTGCCGCCACGTCTACGGCTACCCCATCACACCGTCCACCGAGGGCGCCGAGCTCATGGCGAAGTTCCTGCCCAAGCTGGACGGCACCTTCCTCCAGGCAGTCAGCGAAGTCGCCGCCGTGAACATGATGTACGGCACCGCCGGCGCGGGCCTGCCCACCATGACCTTCACCTCCTCGCCGGGCTTCAGCCTGATGCTCGAGGGCGTGTCCTACATGATCGGCTCAGAACTGCCCGGCGTCTTCGTGGACGTCATGCGCGGCGGGCCGGGCCTGGGCAACATCGCCCCCGAGCAGTCCGACATCAAGCTGGCCTGCCACGGTCTGGGCCACGGCAATACCCAGGCCCTGGTGCTGGCCCCCTCCACGCCCCAGGAGATGCTGGACCTCACCATCCTGGCCTTCGAGCTGAGCTTCAAGTATCGCAACCCGGTGGTCATCCTGAGCGACGGCTACCTGGGCCAGATGACGGGCAAGGTGCAACTGCCGGAGACCATGCTGAAGCCCGGTGTCCCCAAGTGGGCGGTCTACGGCGACGCCCTGCATCGCAAGAACCTCATCTCCTCGATCTTCCTCACAGAGACCGACCTCGAGGCCCACAACGTCCACCTGAACGCCAAGTACGAGGCCATGAAGGTGGAGGTACGCTCCGAGTCCTTCCGCTGCGAGGACGCCGACGTGATCCTGATCGCCTGCAACACCCCGGCCCGCACTACCAAAGGCGCCGTGCAGGAGCTGCGCCACCAGGGCATCAAGGCGGGCCTGTTCCGGCCCATCACGCTCTGGCCCTTCCCCATTGAGGCCCTGAAGGCAGCCCTGCGCGGCGCCGAGCGCCTGGTGGTGGTTGAGGCTAGCGCCGGTCAGCTTGAGAACGAGGTCCGCTTGGCCCTCAGCCAGGCTGGGGTCCGCGACTACCCCGAGATCGAATCTGTGCGCCGCATGGGCGGCATCCTGCCCCAGCAGGACGAGATCCTGGCCCGGGTGCTGGGCAGGAAAGAGGTGCTCGCATGAGCAAGGCCAGCGTCATCTACGACAAGTTCGACCGCCACTCCCACGCCCAGGGACTCAAGGGCCATGCCACCCACTACTGTCCTGGCTGCGGCCATGGGCTGGCCCACAAGTTCCTGGCCGAGGCCATTGACGAGCTGGGCGTGCAGGACCGCACGGTGGCCATCAGCCCCGTGGGCTGCTCAGTGTTCCTCTACTACTACTTCGATGTGGGCAACAGCCAGGCCGCCCACGGGCGCGCCTCCGTGGTGGCCCTGGGGCATAAGTTCGCCAACCCCGACAGCGTGGTCATCAGCTACCAGGGGGACGGCGACCTGGCCTCCATCGGGCTCGCCGAGACCATCGCCACGGCCCAGCTGGGCGCCCCTATCACCGTCATCTTCATCAACAACGCGATCTACGGCATGACCGGCGGCCAGATGGCGCCGACCACCCTCATGGGCCAGACCGCCACCACCTGCCCCACGGGCCGGAACCAGTACAACGGCCAGCCCATGAAGATGGCCGAGATCATCGCAGGCCTCGACGGCCCCATCTACGTCGAGCGCGTCGCCCTCTTCGACGCCAAGCAGCGCGTCAAGGCCAAGAAGGCCATCCGCAAGGCCCTCCGCAACCAGGTGGAAGGCCGCGGCTACTCCTTCATCGAGGTGCTGGCCGAGTGCCCCACCCACCTGAAGATGAGCCCCGAGGAGACCGAGATCTGGGTCAAGGACTTCATGGAGCCCGTCTATCCGCTGGGCGTGAAGAAGGACGTGGCCACAGAGCCCTGGTTCCACCGGAACCCGCCCAGCTTCGAGGGCGAGAAGATCCTCCAGCTTGCCGGCGCCTCCTTTGCACACCCGGTCCGGCACTGCGACGGCTTCCCCACGCACCTCGCCCCCACCGACATCTCCCTGAAGCTTGCAGGCTCCGGCGGCGACGGCGCCCAGACTGCGGCCATGCTCATCGCCCGCTCTGGCATCAACGAAGGCTTCGACGCCACCCACATCCCCAGCTACGGCCCCGAGAGCCGGGGGGGCACGTCCTACGCCGATATTCATGTGGCCGAACAGGAAGTGCTGAACCCGGGTTCCCCGGATCCGCAGATCCTCATCGCCTTCAACGCCCCGAGCCTGGCCAAGTTCGGCCCCACGGTCCGCAGGGGCGGCGTCGTGATCTACGACTGCTCTGTGGTCTCTGATGCCCCGCTGCTGGACCCCAGCATCAAGGTCTTCCCGGTGCCCTTCACGGGCATCGCCACGGACCTGGGCAAGGCGGTGGTGAAGAACATCGTGGCCCTGGGCGCGCTACAGGCCGCCACGGGCATCTTTCCGAAGGAGACCTTCCTGGATGCGATCCGCGTGGCCCTGAAGGACAAGTGCGCCCTGATCCCCCTGAACGAGGAGGCCTTCGCCTGGGGCATCAAGTCCGTCGAGGCGCTCCGGCCCTGATCCGGGATACGGATTAGAACAACAAATCTCACCACGAAGACCACGAGAGGGAGTCGGCAGGGGTTCTTCGTGGTGCTCAGTCCGCCTTGCGCTGGAGCTTCAGGCCGCCGGTGGCTATGGGCGAGGTCCAGTTGCCCTCCATGGCTGTCCCGTCCTCGGACAGGGTGGCCTCGAAGTCCATGGTGGGCTCCGGGAACTCAACCTTCTGCCCCTTTACCTTGGCCTTGGTGAAGGTGTCCTTGAAGTCCCCAACGGCGGTCCCGTACCAGACCGAACTGCCCTTGAGGACATTGCCGGTGGCGGCCTCGATCTTCACGACCAGCTTCCCGCCCATGTCTGCGTACATCCACTTGCCTTCCCAGGTGCCGACCAGCTTGGCGGCGGTGGCAGCATCATCGGCATGGGCCACAGGCGCCAGGACCACCAGGCACGCAGCCAGGGGGAAGAATCGCAGGGTCTTGAACATGGACACCCCCTAAGGCCAACGGCGGCAACCCCCGTCCGGCTCGCCGCTGATGGTAGCAACCCCAGAGAGACCAAGCCAGCAGTCAGCCATTTCATGGAAAAGACTTGTAGCCGGGGAGCCGCGCAGGTGTCTCCCCGGCTAAAAGTCCTACTATTGGAGCAATCCGCTACAGCCCACCCCGCAGGTTGGCGAAGGTGCGTAGGCCTTCTTCGGTTTGCCGGAGCAGGGCCACCAGGCGACCCTGGTGCAGGGCGCGGAGGGGGGCGCCAGGGTCGGGGAAGCCCTCTGGCTGGGTCCAGGTGGGTGGCAGGAACTCGCCCAAGGGGATGGCCCGGCCATGGGCCAGGTGCTCGGCCTCGGCGTCGCTGAGCTCCCGCACGGGGCACCAGGGCACCAGGTCCGCACCCGTGAGGAGGCGCTCCTGGCCCTCGCCGGGATCGGTCCAGGGGCCGATGGCGGTGCGCTGCAAGGCCCCTAGGTGGGCGCCGCAACCCAGCGTCCGGCCTAAGTCCCGGGCGAGGCTACGCACGTAGTAGCCGCCCCGGCAGGTGAGCTCCAGGATGCTGGACCGGGGCAGGTCGTGGGCCAGCCAGCGAGCCGAGAGGAGGAAGACCCGGCAGGGCTTCATGATCACTTCCTCGCCTCGGTGGGCCTTCTTGTAGGCCGCCTCACCGTCGATCTTCTTGGCGCTGGTGGTAGGCGGCACTTGCTCGGTCCAGCCCAGGAGCGGCGCCAAGGCCGCGTCCAGGATCTCCTGCGTGAGAGGGGTGGCGTCGCCGGTCAGCACCGGCAGGCCCTGCAGGTCGCAGGTGTCCGTCTCCAGGCCCCAGCGGACCTCGGCCACGTAGGTCTTCGGCAGGGGATGCATAAGGTCCATCAGGCGCGTCGCCTGGCCCGCCAGCACCAGCAGGAGGCCCTCGGCGAAGGGATCCAAGGTGCCGCCGTGGCCCAGAGCCAGCTTCTTCTGGCCGGCCTCGAAGGCCCGCCGCTTGAAGTCCCGCACCGCGTCAAAGCTGCTTCGGCCCACGGCCTTGTGGACGAGATGGATGCCTGACTCGACCATTTAGGCGTCCGGCTTTCCGGTGACCTCGGGATTCTCAGGTGCCTCGGGCTCCTCAGGCTCCACCGGCCGAGCGGCGCGCTCCTTCTCGAGCTCCGCCAGGATGGTCTCCAGGTGGTTGCCCTCCTCGAGCGTGCCGTCCGGGAAGAACCGCAGCTCGGGTACTCGCTTCATCTTGAGGCGCGCGGCCAGTTGGGTGCGCAGGAACCCCGCAGCCCGGCCCAAGGCCTTGCGGGTGAGGCCGTTCTGGGCCTCCTGGTCGCCGCCGTTGGGAGGCAGCACCGTGAAATAGACCCGGGCCATGCTGCGGTCCGCCGTCAGCCGCACGGCCGTGACGGTGAGGAAGCCCAGCTCCGGGTCGCGGAGCTCGCGCTGGATCAGGCTGGACAGCAGAAAGTGGACTTGGTCTTCGAGGTGTTCAGGGCGCAGCATGGGTTTCCTTTGGAGCTTTCATTGTAGCCGAGCCGCCCTCCGCGCTTTGGATGCGGCACAGGGGACCGGGCCTGGATACTCTGAGGTTTTCAGGGATAGCCATTGGCCGACTGGTTCGAGGAGTGGTTTGACGGGGACTATGCCGAGCTCTACGCCCACCGGGACACCACGGAAGCCCGTCGGGCCGTGGAGCTGGCCCTGCGGGTGGCTCCGGAGCTGGCCGTAGGCCCCGTGCTGGACCTGGGCTGCGGCTCGGGTCGGCACCTGGAGGTGCTGCGCGGGCTGAATCCCGAGGCCTTCGGCATGGACCTCTCCCGGGCCCTGCTGGGCCTGGCCTCCGCCGAGCTGCGACCCTGGCTCCTGCGCGGCGACATGCGGGCCCTGCCCCTCCGACCCGGCGTCCTCAGTGGCATCTGCCTCTGGTTCACACCGTTCGGCTACTTCGAGGATGCGGAGAACCGCGCCCTGCTCGGTAGCCTCGCAGGCCTGCTGCGCCCCGGCGGTGCCTTCCTGCTTGACTACCTGAACGCGGATCTGGTGGAGCGGACCCTGGTCCCCGAGGACACTTCTGAGCGCAAGGGCACCCGCATCTGGAGCCGCCGGAGCATCGAAGGGGGACGCCTCCTGAAGCGCATGACCCTCACGAGCCTGGCAACCGGCGAGGTCCGCGAGGCCCTGGAGAGCGTGCAGCTCTACCACCCCGCAGAGCTGCAGGATCTGGCCCGCGCCGCGGGCCTGCGGGACCGGACCGTGCTCGGCAACTACACCGGCGAGCCCTTCACCAGCGACAGCCCCCGCTGGATCGGCATCTTCGAGCGGACGTAACCGGCATGGCACTGGTGCACTTCTTCAGTCAAAATCAATGTTTCAGGCACAAGGAGCAGTCATGGCCTTCCAGTCGGTGCGCGATCTCAACGTCAAGGGCAGGCGGGTCTTCCTGCGGGCGGACCTGAATGTGCCCCTGAAGGAAGGCAAGATCACGGACGCCACCCGCGTCAAGGAGACCCTGCCCACGCTAAGGTGCCTGCTGGACGGGGGCGCCTCCGTGGTGCTGGCTTCGCACCTGGGCCGGCCCGAGGGCAAGGGCTTCGAGGCCGCCTACAGCGCCGCCCCCGTGGCGGCCTGGCTGAGGGAGCAGGGCTTCGACTGCCGCCTGGCCAGCTACGTAAACGGCGAGGCCGTGGAGGCCGAGGCCGCTGCCTTGCAGCCCGGCCAGATCCTCCTGCTGGAAAACCTCCGCTTTGAAAAGGGCGAGACCAAGAACAAGGAAGAGTTCGCCGCCAGCCTGGCCCGCCTGGCGGACACCTACGTCAACGACGCCTTCGGCTCCGCCCACCGCGCCCACGCCTCCGTGAGCGGCATGGTGGCGGCCTTCCCCAAGGACCGCGTGGCTGCGGGCTTCCTGATGGAAAAGGAGCTGAAGGCCCTGACCAAGGTCACCGAGAGCCCGGACAAGCCGCTTGTGGTGATCTTCGGCGGCGCCAAGGTGAGCGACAAGATCGAGCTCATCCAGAACTTCCTCGGCAAGGCCGACGCCATCCTCATCGGCGGCGCCATGAGCTACACCTTCCTCAAGGCCCAGGGCTATGAGATCGGCAAGAGCCTCTGCGAGGAGGACAAGCTCGAGATGTCCCTGGAGCTGCTGAAGCAGGCCGAGGCCAAGGGCACCCGGCTGCTGCTGCCCCTGGACCACGTGGCTGCGGACGCCTTCAAGGAGGATGCTGACTGCGGCATCACCCTGGATCAAAACATCCCATCGGAGCGCCTGGCCCTGGACATCGGCCCCGAGACCGTGGCCCTCTACGCTGCGGAGATACGCGCCGCGCAGACCCTGCTCTGGAATGGTCCCATGGGCGTCTTCGAGATGGCCCCCTTCGCCAGTGGCACCCTGACCATGGCGGAAGAGCTGGCCGAGGCCGCCGACAGGGGCGCCTTCGTGCTGGTGGGCGGCGGTGACAGCGTGGCCGCCGTGAACAAGGCCGGGGTCGCTGCCCGGATGTCCCATGTCTCCACCGGTGGCGGTGCCAGCCTAGAGTTCCTGAGCGGTCTCGAGCTCCCGGGCGTCGCCGCCCTTTCCAAGTGAGGTCCCCCATGCGCTGCGTCGTCGCCAACTGGAAGATGAACCTGCAATCCGAGGAGGCCCGGGCCTTTTGCGAGGACCTGCTCCTGCACATCGCTGCGGAGCCCCAGGCCGAGGTCGGCATCGCGCCCCCCTTCACGCTGCTCTCCCTGGTCAGCGGCCTCGTGCGGCCGAAGGGCCTTCACGTGTTCGGGCAGAACGGCCACGCAGAGGACAAGGGTGCCTTCACAGGTGAGGTCTCCATGCCCCAGCTGCGGGACGTGGGCTGCTCAGGCGTGCTGCTGGGCCACAGCGAGCGCCGCCAGTTCTTCGGTGAAACCGACGCGGCCCTGGCCAAGAAGATCAAGGCTGCCTGGCAGTGGGACCTGCTGCCCCTGCTCTGCATCGGCGAGACCCTGGCCCAGCGCGACGCCGGCGAGACCCTGGCCGTGCTTGGTCAGCAGCTGTCGATCCTCAGCCAGACGGGCCCCGGCCCCCTCTGGGTGGCCTACGAGCCCGTCTGGGCCATCGGCACCGGCCGCCGGGCCGAGGCCCCCCAGGTCCTCGAGGCCCACGGCTTCATCCGCGCTGAACTCATCCGGCACGGCGCCTGCACCGACTACGAGGTGCCCATCCTCTACGGCGGCAGCGTGACCCCTGAGAGCTTCCCCGAGCTGCTGAATATCCCCGAGGTGGCCGGCGGCCTCGTCGGCGGCGCCAGCCTCGACCCCCACAAGTTCGCCGCCCTCGTCAAGCAGGCCGGCTGAACGGCTTCTCCTGAGCTCAGTGACGGACCCAGGCCAGGACCCAGAGCACGCCCAGAATGGTCATGGCGTCGCGCTCGTCGGGATCCAGGCGCTGGTTCCGCTGGGCCAGTTCTTCGGGGCCGGGTCCCCGCATGACAACCCGGTGCGTCTCCCGGACGGGATCCTCCAGCAGCACCCAGTCCGGGGCCGTGCGGCCCACCACGGCGGCCCCGATGCGTGGAGCGCCCGCCTTCCAGCGAACCTCTAGGGGCTCCCACTGGCCCGCGTTCATCACTCGCCAGGGCCCCTCGGCAGGACTGGCGACCAGGTCCAGCACCGCGTCGCGGTCCAGGAACCGCACCATAATCCGGGCCTGGGGCGGAGCGACCGCCTCGGGCTTCCGGCACCCGAGGCCCGCCGCCAACAGGAGCGCCACAAGGAGCCACCGCATCGGATCCTCCCCTCTCCATTCTGGTGTTTTTTCTCGCCCGCGAAAGGCGCCAAAAATCGTGCGTGCTATTTCCGGTAGTAGGCCCGGATCGCGTCCACCACGGCCCCGGCGTAGCGCTCCCGGAAGCCGGGATCCCGCAGGTTGGCGGCGTCCTCCTCGTTGGTGAGGTTCGCCACCTCGATGAGCACCTTGGTGGCGCCGGTGCTGTAGCGGATGACCGCCGGCACCCACTTCCCGCCACTCCGGTGGATGACGTTCCGGATGGGCCGATTGGCATGGATGGGAATGCGGTCCTGCTCCAGGGCCTTCAGCAGCGCCTCTGAGAACTGGCGGCTGCGCGCCTCACCCTGCAGCTTCTCCTTACCCGAGAAGGTGACCCGGCCCGAGCGCTTGCCTTCGGCCACGTTCCCGGTCGAACGGCCGCCCAGGCCGAAGCTGGATGGCACCAGGGCCGCGCCAGGCACGTAGATCATCGTGCCCCGGGCTGAGGGGTGCAGGCTGTCGGCGTGAAAGCTCAGGAAGAGGGTCTTCTGGGCATCACCGCTAGCCTTCCGGAAGCTGGCGAAGCGGTCGTTGGACAGTACCCAGCGCAGGTGGACGCTCACGGCCGAGGGGCTCTCCCCATCCACGGCGAAGGGCGGCGTGGTGAGGATCTCCGCCGCGCGGCTGGGCGTGCGGATCTCTTCGCGGTTCCGGAAGCCGAGCCCCGGGTAGCGGATGGTGCTGCTCACCTGGGCATCGGTCTCTTGCTCTAGGAGGCGGCGCACCCGCATGGAGATGTCATAGACGAAGTCTGATTCCCAGATGCCGTTGGCCCGGGCCCCAGGATCCACGCCGCCGTGACCCGCGTCGAGGACAATGCAGACGCCCTTGAGCTTGGGTCCCGCGTCCACGCGGACCGTGCGCCGCACCTCGGCCCGGACCTCCCGCTCCTCGGCGAGCTCGGAGCTGCCCTCGGACTGGAAGGGGTCGGCCAGGTAAGCCAGCGGGATCTTGATGAGCTGGCCGGGCATGATGCTGCGGACGTCGTCGATGCCGCTGCGGCGGGCGATGAGATCCGCCAGCTCGCTCACGCCCTTGGGGTCCACGCGGTCGGTGTAGCGGATGACCACGCTCGAGTAGAGCGCCTCACCCTTGCGAAGCCGGTAGGCCGCGTATTTCCCAAGGCCGTCCTCACTGAAGGAGAGCAGCGCCCGGTAGGCCGCGACGCGGGCCTCGTCGTCGAGGACGTCTTCGGGCTGGGAACGGTCGGGGGTCCGTCCGGGACCGCCGAGATCCGCCGAGAGCAGGCTACGCGGGATGCGCCAGAGGTCCCCTTCCCGGAGTTTCTCAGGCAGCTCGGGGTTCGCAGCCATGAGGCGGTCGTAGTTCTGGCCGTGCCCGGTGAAGAGGGCCGCCAGGGTCCACACGGACTCGACCTCGGGATGGCTGACCCGATGCCGGACCTCGTCCTGACGCCACTGGTCCTGGGGGAACAGAGCCGCCAGGGACCACCGCTTGCCCTCGGGGCTCAGGGCCTCGAAGGCAACCCAGCCGCTGGCGTCTGAGCCTTTCGCCAGGAAGGCCCGGGGCAGCGCCTTGCCTTCGACACTCAGGCCCCTGCGGAACTGGAGCCGCAGGAGGATGGGGCGTCCCTCGGGGGTGCGGGCCTGGGCCAGCACGGGCGGGGGTTCCTGCGCCGCGGGAGCGGCGAATAGGGCGGGCAGGAGCAGGAGGCTCAGGCCTCCCACGGCGCCTCGCTTCCGGCCTCGTCCGCAGCCAGGGCTTCCCCGGAGCGTCCGGCCAGAACCCAGGCCCGCAGCTGTTCCTGCAGGGTTTCGGGATCCCCGGAACGCTCCCGGAGGAACAGCTTCAGGCGGCGCTCCAGGTGGCCGGCGCCCTCCTCCAGGAGGAAGAGCCGATCGTGGAGCCGCTCGTGGGGGGCCTTGCCAGTGCTGGCGGGCAGCTTCAGCGTGCCCATGTCGAGGGTCGCCGCGTTGATGGTGAACACCCACTCCAGGTCTCCCGAGAGAATCCGGAGCTTCATCTTGGCTGGGCGCATGCCGCGGCTGAGGGCCTCGAAGGCCTCGCGGCTCTCGGAAGGATTGCCCTTACGCAGGGAGATCTCCTTCACCTCGCCGCGCTCGGAGGCCAGCTGGATGGCGTCATCCACGAAGCAGCCGGAGCCGTCGCCGTCCTCGCCGCTGGCACCGCCTTCGGTCATGCTGCGCATCCACAGCCAGAGGAGGAATTCCTCCCCTAGGAAGCGGCCCTGTTCCAATAGCTCTAGAGGCTTCACCTCAGGCCTCCTCGAGTTCGAGATCCAGGGGATCCAGGGCCATCAACGCTTCCACGGACAGGTCCGGACAGAGCCGGCCCGACAGCACCAGGGGCGCCAGGGGATGGATCTCGCAGCCGAAGGACTTGATGAACAGGCTCGACAGCACGCCCTGCGCCTTCGCGGAGGAGGCGGTGGTCCAGAGGATGCCGCCCTTCAGGTCCCAGGCCACCTCGATGACCTTGGGTGTGGGCAGGACCTTGCGGAGCAGCTCGACCTTCACTTCGTCCGCGAGGGAGATCCGGGCCTCCTTGCCGACGAAGGTGAGGTCCCGCTCCTTCTGCAGGGCTTGGAGCCGCAGGTCCACGTGGGCCTTCAGCAGCATGGAGGGGACACGCCGCGTGTCGATGCGCAGGGCGAAGACCGCGAACCGCTCCTGGCTGACCCAGTTCTCGTCCGGGGGCGTGATCAGCGGATTCCGCCAGTCGCACCAGCCCACGCGCTCTTCCTCGAGCCCGTCCATGAAGGGGCGGAACTGATCCTGGTCCAGCCCGGACTGGAGGTCCTTCTCATCCGGCACTGGCCCCATGACCAGAAAGCGTTTAAGGGACACCGTCCCCTGCAGGATGCTCATGATGCACCACCCCTGAAAATAGCAAAGACCCGGTCCCAGAACCCTCGCTCAGCCCGGTCGGGATCCAGGGGCTTGAGGCCTGACGACTCGCCCGGTTTCGGCAGCGGCAGGGCCGGATCCTGGAGCGACAGCAGAACGCCCGTGATGTTGTCTCGGCCGCCCGAGTCGAGGGCCGCAGCAACCAGCAGGTCGAGGCTCTGCTGGGGCGGCTCGCCCCGGCTCAGCAGGGCCAGCAGCTGGTGGTTCGGCACCTCGCCATGCAGGCCGTCGGAGCAGAGGAGCAGCTGATCACCCCGGCGCAGGGGCAGCCGGGCGACCCCCACCCGCAGCGCCTGGGGCGACCCCAGTGCCTGGGTGATCATGTTGCGCTGGGGGTGGACGCGGGCCTGTTCGAGGGTGAGGGTGCCCTGGGCCACCAGGTCGTTGACCAGGGTCTGGTCTTCCGTAAGCTGGTGCAGCTGCCCTGCTCGCACGAGGTAGGCCCGAGAATCGCCGATTTGGGCCAAGTAAGCGCAGCCGTTCCACAGCACGGCGGCCGTGAGGGTCGAACCCATCCCCCGCACGGTGCGGTCGTCGTCGGAGTAGCGCAGCACCGCGGCACTGGCCTGCGTCACGGCCGTCCGGAGGGCCTGGACCAGCAGCAGCTCCTGCCGGGCAGCAGCCCCCAGCTGGCCCCAGTGGCCAAAGAGAAAGAGCGAGACCGCGGCCAGACCTTCATGGCTGGCCACCTCACCCGCTGCGGCGCCGCCCATGCCGTCCGCCACGGCCACGAGCAGGCCCGATTCACCCAGGCTCAGGGGCCGGATGGGAGCATTAAGGATGGGCTCATCGCCATCCAGCGCGCTCAACAGGTAAGCGTCCTCGTTGTTCTTCCGGACCTTGCCCGGATGCGTGATGGCGGCGTAGTCGATGAGCATGGCGCTGGAAGGCCCGGAGGTTTGGGCTGGTTGGGGTGACGTCAAGGAGGCCCTTTCCGTTCATCATAGCGGGAGGAGACTCAAATCCATGACCGAAGGCCCCCTCGCGATTCTCGGACCCGGCACCCTGGGGCTGTCCCTTGCCCAGTGGGCCGCGGAGTGTGGCCTGTCGACCCGCCTGCTGGGGCGGGATCAGGACCATGCTGAGGCGGGACGCCAGGAGATCCAGCGCCGCTGGGACCAGGCCGCCGCCAAGGGGCGCCTGACCACCGAGGTGCGCCGGGAAGCGGAGGGCCGCCTCTCGGCCCAAGCCTTTGCCCCGGAAGCCCTGGAGGGCATCAGCGCCTTCCTGGAGGCCCTTCCCGAGGACCCCGCCGCCAAGTGCCCCGCCCTGGCCAGCGCCGCGGACTGGGGCGCCCCGGAGCTCCTGCTGCTCTCCGGGACCTCGTCCCTCCGAATTTCCGCATTGGCCTTGGCCGCAGGGCTGCCGAACCGGCTCGTGGGCTTCCACCTCTTCGTTCCCGTGCCCCGGATGGCCGTCGTCGAGATGGGTGTGGCGCCCGGCACTCCAGAGCGTCTGGTGGAACGAACCCGTGCCCTGGGCCATGCCCTCCGCAAGCGGGTCGTGCCGGTCCGGGACCAGCCGGGCTTCGCCGCGGCGCGCATGGCCCTGGCCCAGGGCCTGGAGGCCATGCGGCTCCTGGAGGCCGGCGTGGCCTCAGCCGAGGACCTGGATGCCCTGATGACGCTCGGCTACGGCCATCCTGTGGGCCCCCTGGAGCTGTCCGACCGGATCGGACTTGACCTCCGCCTCCGCATCGCCGAGGGGTTAGCCGGCTCGGGCGAGGAGCGCTTCCGGCCTCCCGGGACCCTGGTGTCCAAGGTCGCGGGAGGCTCGCTCGGCCTCAAGAGCGGCAGCGGCTTCTTCCCGTGGGCCCCCCAGGGGCGGCGCGCATGACCAACTTCCAGCTGCTCCTCGCCGCCGCCGTGACCCTCTTCGTGATCTATGTCGCATATCAGCTCGGGAAGGTGCTGCTGCGGGTCTTCGTCGGCCTCGCTGCCCTGGCTCTGCTAAGCTGGGTGCTCTGGAAACTCTTCCTTTCCTGATCCCCAGCCTTCCCGAGGAGCAAGCATGGCCGCCATCTCCTGCACCCACTGCGGCGCCGATCTGACCGCCCCCCAGAGCGTGCGCATCGCTGAGTACCACTTTGGACACATGGAGAAGGTCGACGAGGACCCGGGCTTCAAGTACCACATGGAGCAGTCCGACAACTTCACCCTGCTCTGCAACAGCTGCAAGCGCCTGGTCCGCACCCTGCCCATCGCCAAGTAGCGCTGCTTTCCACCCATGAAAACGGCCCCGTTCGGGGCCGTTTTCATGGGTGGAATCCCGCCTACTGGCGGAGAATCCTGGGCGTGATGAAGATCAGCAGTTCCGCGTTCTTCTCTTGCTTCGTGTCCTTGCGGAAGAGGAAGCCGATGATCGGCAGCTTCGCCAGGAAGGGTACCCCGGCAGTGCCGACTGTGGAGTTGGTGATGTAGACGCCACCCAGCACAGCCGTGCCGCCATCCCGGACCAGCATCTGAGTCTCCAGAGCCTTCCGGAGGATGGTGGGGGTCCCGTTCACGGTGCGGCTGAAGTCGGCCTCGGCCTTCTCCAGCTTGATGTCCATGATGATGGTGCCCTCATTGGTGATCTGGGGCGTGACATCCAGCTGCAGGTTCGCATCGATGAAAGCCACGGTGATGGCGCCGCCCTGGGCCCCGCCCTGCTGGGTCGGATAGGGGATCTTCTCGCCGCTCAGGATGGTGGCCTTCTTGTTGTTCTGGGTCACGATCTTGGGCGAGGACACGATCTTCACGGTGCCTTCGCTCTCCAGGGCCTGCAAGACTGCGTTGATGCTGAAGCGGTTGCTGAGGAAGGAGAGCCACAGCTGACCGGCAGGAGCCGCGAGGGAGGTCACTCCATCCATGCCCGGGGACCAGCCGATGGCACCCTGCTGGCCGGAGGCCGGCCTGCTCAGGCCCGTGGTGCCATTCCAGAAGGGGGCCGTGGTGCCGACCCAGGGGGCCGTCGTAGAGGCGCCGCCACTCAGGGCCACGTCCCCATTGTTGGAGGTGGGCCACTTCACGCCAAACTGGCGCTGCCAGTCCTTGTTGGCCTCGACCACTCGGGCTTCGATCTGCACCTGCTGGATCTGCACGTCGAGGGTCTGGAGGAGGTCTTCGAGAACCGGCAGCCGCTGGGGAAGGTCCGTGATGATCAGGGTGTTGGTGCGCTCATCCAGGATGGCGGAGCCGCGCTTGGAGAGCATGTCCTTGAGGATCCTCTGAACTTCGTGGACCTTCGCATAGGACAGGGGCCGCGTAACGGTCTGGAGCTCCCCGCCCAGGGCCTTGATCTCCTCCAGTTTCTTGCGCTCTTCCTCTTCCCTCTGAAGCTTCTCCACCTTGGCGACGCGGAGCACTCCGTTCTGGATTTCCTTACCCAGACCCGAGTTCTTGAGGACGACATCAAGCACCTGATCCCAGGGGGTGTCCGTGAACTTGAAGCCGGCGCTGCCCTGAACCTCAGGGTCCATGACCAGATTGAGCTTGCCGGTATCTGCCAGGATCCGGATGAAGTCGCGGATCTCGGTATTCTGCAAGTCGATGGTGATCTTGGAACCGGTGTATTTGGTCTGGCTCTCGCCCAGGGTGCGGCTCGAGGACCTGACGGCTGTGGCGGCCCGGGGCTTCTCCGGTTCGGGGACCTGCACCGCGTCCGGGGTGGCGACCGGCAGGGCCATGACCGCAGCCACCTGCGGCAGCACCTGGAAGGCTCCGCCAACCGCGGGGAGCGGCGCCAGGGGCTTCAGGGCAACCACCTTTGGTTCGATTGCGACAGGAGCCACCCGCGTTTCCACGGGAGGCAGGACCACCTTGGCAGCCACAACAGGGGCAGGCTCGGGCGCGATCACGGGG
>Ga0194052_1001313_pt1 | contig 14546 bp, 10 predicted proteins | sample SepL226m_MetaG_FD_160117 | JGI IMG/M metagenome (GOLD analysis project Ga0194052, IMG submission 160117) | Anoxic zone freshwater microbial communities from boreal shield lake in IISD Experimental Lakes Area, Ontario, Canada - Sep2016-L227-6m | ecosystem: Environmental > Aquatic > Freshwater >... | reverse complement strand
AATTGCAATTCCCATCACAAAAACGGCCATGAAAACGTCCAGAAGGGTTCCAAGCTCCACAAGAAGAGGCTCCTTCAGGGCCAGCGCCAGCCCGAATGCATAAATGCCGTTTTCCATGACCAGGTACCCCAATACTTGAGACAAGGCTTTTCTCCTGCTTACAATCGCCAGTAGTCCGACCATTATGGTAAACAGGGAAAGTGGCACAACCAACTGGGATTTCAAGGGTATGGGCAGCGGAAGTTGACTGCCCATCCACATCGCCAGCGCCAGCAGGCCGACACTGACCAGCATTGAGGTGGAATATCCGATAAACGGCTCCATTTCTCTACGCACGCTGGAAGAGCGCATCGATCTTAGCAGCAGCCACGGAAAAACAATACCTTTGAATACTATGGTAATTGCCGAAAGCAGGATGGCGCGAATCGTCAGTTGACCGGCGCCCACCAGTCCCGGAAGAATGCCGAGCAAAATTCCCTGAAGAGCCACAATGCGAATGCAGGCGCTCAATCGGCTGGAGCCGATCAGCTTCAGGTTGGTTAGAATCAACAGAACAATCAGTGCATCAATCCACAGCTCCATAGTTAATCCATTATCCCTTTAGCACCAGAACAATCGCCAGAATGGCTAAAACACCCGCGCCAGACAGCAGTTGAGGAATGCGCAGCAACCGCAGCCGCGCCATCGAAGATTCAATCACGCCAATAACAATGGATAGAAGAAAGATTCCTCCGAGGGTTGCTGCGCCATCCAGCAGAAAATTTCCCGAGCGAACGGGAATCAGAACACCTGCCAGAAGCGCACTGAATATCCATAATTTTATTGCCGCGCCATATAGAATCATCGCAAGATCCGGCCCGCTGTGATCTAACACCATGACTTCGTGTATCATGGTTAGTTCCAGGTGGGTAGTTGGATCGTCAACCGGAATCCGGGAATTTTCAGTTAGAAGGACAATCAAAAGTGCGCTGGCTGCCAGAAGGAGGACTGTTCCGGAATGCATCCATGCGGAAAACGACAGGCTGGTATAGATTCCTGAAAGCGAAAGATGGGGCAGGGTTTCCTGTATGCCGACAGGCAAGGCAATTTCCCCGATTTCCCCCATTGCCAGAAGACTGAGCAGCAAGGCAGGTTCAGCCAAAACGGAAAACTGTACCTCCCGGCTGGCGCCCATGCCTTCAAATGCTGAACCGGTGTCAAGAGCCGCCAAAACTGTAAAAAACCTCATCACACCAAGAAGATATATCAGGAAAATCAGATCCCCGGTAAAATTAAACATCGCTGCGCCGCCCCCGATGGGCAGCACCAGCAGCGCCGTTACTGCTGATGCCAACCCTGCAAGGGGACCTGCGCGAAATATCCAACTGGTGGTTTGGCTGTAAACCGGGGTTTTTTGAAATAATCGGGCCAGATCGTAATACATCTGCAGCAGCGGCTGCCCCTTCCGGCCTGCAAAAAACGCCTTGGTCCGGTTGATGATTCCCGGAAGCAGCGGAGACAGGATCAAAGCGGTTAACGGATGCAGTATGGATATGGTTTGCATAAAAAAATTATCTCAGATTCCAGATCAAAAGGGCTAAAATCGTTACTGCCACATAGAGGATATAGATTTGAACGCGGCCCTGTTGCAACCTGTGCAGCGGCAGTAAAATGCGCTCTATGCCACGGAAAAGGGGCAGAAACAGGCCTTGAAGGAAGACATCATCGGTATGGGTGTGCATGCTGGCCTTGGCCGGGAAAAGCCCTTCCGGCGTGTGAATCTTTCGATGTGTCTGCAAAAAAAAGCCGAACATGGTGGTGATGGGTTGTGCGTAAGATGACGCAGTGTACTGCATGCGGGCCGTGGGTCTTACAAAACCGCAGTCCCAAGTATTGCATTGAGCGGGTGTTCTGTCGGAAAGAAGGTGCCTGCGCAGATAGATCAGAAACCCCAGTATCAGTATAAAAATGCACGAAAGAGCTGTTACTCGCTGAAGCGGCATGGTAACAACTGCAAGGTGAGTGTCAATGTCGATTTTCAATAAACCGGTGACGTTTCCGATCACCGGCGCCATTGCTGAAATGACGGTTGGCGCAAAAAAACCGATGGCCAGGCAACCAAACGCCAGGAGCATCATCGGGATTCGCATGCCCCAGCCGATTTCATGCCCCAGCAGGGCGGGTGTGTGCCGAGGCTCGCCAAGGAAAACAATGCCAAATGCCTTGGTAAAGCAGGCGGCCGCCAAGCCTCCGATTGCGGCCAGTCCGGTAATGACTCCAATGCTGGAAAGCGAAACGCCGGGAAGTCCTGTGCCCATAAACGCCCCGACATAAATGAGAAATTCGCTTACAAACCCATTTAGCGGCGGCAGACCGCAGATCGCGAAAGATCCAATAAGAAAAATCGTTCCGGTCCATGGCATCTGGCGCATCAGTCCACCCAACTGCTCCATGTTCCGCACACCGGTTGCATGCAGCACCGCACCTGCGCCAAGAAAGAGCAGTCCCTTGAAAAGCGCGTGATTTAGAACATGCAGCAGACCGCCGCCAAATCCCAAAACCGCAAGAACCGGTTGATTCAAGGATAGTCCTAACACGCCCAGCCCCAAACCCAAGGTGATAATACCGACATTCTCAACACTTGAATACGCCAGCAGCCGTTTAAGATCATGTTGGGCCAAAGCGAACAGGACACCCAGAATGCCTGAGCCCAGTCCAATGGCGATCAGCAGCCATCCCCACCAGGGCTCCGGCTGACCAAGAAAGGTAAGGGTACGCAGCAGGCCATATATTCCGGTCTTGATCATGACTCCGGACATGACTGCGGAAACATGGCTGGGGGCTGCGGGATGGGCTTCAGGAAGCCATACATGAAAAGGCATGAATCCGGCCTTGGTTCCAAAACCGATTACCGAAAGCAGAAACGCCAGACCGGCCATGGAAGTACCATTGAGGCCGAAAGAAATGAAATGGTCAAAATCCAGAGACGGACCCTTATGCGCCAGCAGGATAAAGAGAACGAAAAGAAAGGCTGTTCCGATGTGCGTTGCGACCAGGTATATCCATCCGGCCCTTCTGACGTTTTCGTCTTCATCCTCAAAGGTTACCAGAAAAAAAGATGCCAGGGACATGATTTCCCATGCCATGAGAAACAGCATGCCGTTATGTGAAATGACAACCAGGATCATGCTGGCGACCAAAATATTAAAAAATAACCATGAGGCGCCAAGGTTTTTCCGTTTCCGGTATTGCCATAGATAGGTATTGCCATAGATGGCGGCAACTGCGGACAGGATCAAGATCGTAAAAAGAAAAAACGCGGAAAGGGCGTCTATTTGCAGGGAAAAAGATCCGAATGGAACCTGCCATGGCCGATGAATAGCCATTGTCTGCCCCGTCCAAAGCACGATTGCGGCGGGAACCAGGCCGACCAGGCATCCCAGAACGGTTCCCCCTGCGCCCACTATATTGGCGAAGCGAGGATTCCTGCCGCTGAAAAAGGAGCAAAGGCCGCTGAAAAACAAAATCATCATGGAGATCAGAATGAGCCGCATCGTTAGTCTTTCACTTTCACTTCAATGCGTCTTGCTTCAGCAAATATTTCTGCACGGGGAGCCTGCTGCTTGATGATGGTTTTAAATTGGACATCGGACAAGGCGAATGAAAGCTTCGAGAGCAGGCTAAGGTGAGTGCGCACCGTCGGGCTGACAAGGGTAAACAGGATGCTTACCGGCTGCCCGTCCAGAGCGCCGAAGTCCACCGCCTGTTCCAGGTAACACAGGGAGATCATCGACCTGGGGATGTGCAATACAATCGGATTGCGGACATGAGGTATGGCGATGCCATCGCCGATGCCAGTTGATCCAAGTGATTCCCGTGTCAGCAATACCTGATAGAGAAATGACCTGTCTGCTTCCTTGGGAAGATTCAGAGCCTTGACGACCGAATCCAGCACAGAAGCCATGTCCGTTCCACTGACACCATAATTCACCCCGCCTGCCTGCAGAGCCTCATCCAGGCGGGGCATCAGCAAGGGGTCTTCGTCGGGTGCATTGATGATTTCGGATGTGACATCCGTTCGCGTGGCGCTGGCCCATTCCAGCAGTTCCGAACGGCTGAACCGGTACTCTTCATCAACATGATAAACCGGAAGATTTTTGTGCTTGATCCAGCGGAAAACGGTTTTTTCGGAAATATTGAAAATTCCAGCTACGTCCCTGACATTCAGTTGCAATAGACACCTTCTTTTTCAAAGTCATTAAAAACGGATATTATTTTCCCGATTGCCAGGCATGTCAAGATAAAAAAATAAATTAACATCGCCCAAACTCAGATAGGCGGCATTTCCCGTAGTTTGCACAACTCCTCCTCAATTGGCTCCACATGCGGGTTTGAAAATGATGGATATTCGGATGATCTCCATTCTTCCTGCATGTTCCAAAGGGTTAGATCCGAGATGCCAAGCAGACTTTTTGTAAGAACATCCAGTTTATGGGAAAATGCTAAATGAAATTCCATCTCGGCATCCTTAATCGTTTTTAATCGGTTGTATGCCTCGGCCAATTCATACGACTTCCTTGCCATCAGCAAGGCCATCTGGTCTCGATGCCTTTTGAGTTCGAGATGGTTTTTGATCCTGGCTTTTACAATCGCCATGTTGAACGGCTTGGTGATGTAATCGACGGCGCCAAGTTCGAGCCCGTATGTTTCATCCGGAATATCGGCAAGCGAAGTAACAAAAATGATCGGTATGAGCTGTGTACTCCTGTTTGCTTTCAACTGACCACAGACATCAAAGCCGCTTAAGCCAGGCATAACTACATCCAGAAGAATCAGATCCGGCTGATTTTTTTTTACAATGTCGAGAGCAGACTCGCCGTCTGTTGCAACGCACACGATGTAATCATCCGACAGCATATCCATCAGAATATCAATATTGCTTTCCGTGTCATCCACCACCAGAATGGTTTGTTTCTTATCGGGTATCAGTATTTCCAGGAGAGAATTGATATCATTTTCCGTGTTATCCAACGCCGGAATGGTTTGCTTTTCTTCGGGCCTCACATCTCACCTTCCTATTTTGAGTCAATTGATTCCATTAATATATTCAGAGTTTTAGTTGCTTCACCGAAGCGATATTTAGCAATTGACCGGTTCAGCTCTGTAATGCCGGCCACAGTTTCATCGGGCCAGCATTTCGCTTGTAGCAATTTCAGGATTTCATGGCAAGCTCTGGGTTCATTGTTTGTTACGGGACCTCTTAATTGACTCAGCAACTGCCGGAGGTTATCCATTGTTCCCATGGGTTTGGGGGGGGCATGCGTATCATCTTTTGGCCGGGGAATTGCGGCTGAAATCGCTGCCTGCAGCGCATCGTTTTGTTCGATAAACTTTTGTAAATGATCTTCGTATTCCTTACCATCACGAAGGGCTTTCTCCAGTATCGTGGCGGCGGACTCCAGTGAGGCTGCGCCAAGGTTACCCGCTATGGATCGTATGGAGTGCACCTTGCGGTGTACTGTCTCTGGATCACTAAGTAGTTGTTCTCTTGTGACCGTATATGCGGCGTCTTCGGCGAATTTGCTTAGCAGGCTCAGGTAGAGTTCCTGATTTCCGGTCAGCCGATGAAGCCCTGCTGTAACGTCAAGACCAGGTATCTGCAGGGACTTCGCCCTGTCGTGCGGATCGGGGTTATCGGCGGTTTTCAACCCGACATCGGAAACATTCTGGCGCATTCCCGGCGGAAGCCATTGTGCAAGCACACTGAGGAGCTCGTCAATGACAATGGGCTTGGTAACATGACCGTTCATTCCTGCATTCATAATTTTTGCCCGGTCATCTTTCATGGCAAGGGCTGTCATGGCAAGAATGGGCAACTTGTCCGCACCTGCCTTACCCAGGCTGCGGATGGTGCGTGTGGCCTCAAGACCATCCATAACCGGCATTTGAATGTCCATGAACACCACGTCATAATCATGAGATCGGACTTTCTCCACTGCTTCCATACCGTTACGGGCGATATCTGTCTCTATGCCGATACTTTTCAACAGCTCAACGGCGACTTCACGGTTGATCTCGTGATCCTCCACCATCAGGGCGCGAACGCCTGAATACCGTACCTCCAAAAAAACATTCTTTTTTATTACATGATCAGATGTATCGACATCCAAAGCGGACTGGATTTCCTCAAACAGGGTGGATGGGCGAATGGGTTTGGTAATGAAACCCCGGATACCAGCCGATTCAGCCGGCTCTCTCATCTCGAGTCGATCACGTGAAGTAGCCATAAGTAGCATCGGTGGCGGTGTGGGAAATTTTTCCTGGCGGATTCGCCACGCTGTTTCGATGCCGTTCATCAGGGGCATTCGCCAGTCCAGCAGACACAACCTAAAGGGGGAAAGATTTACATCCGCCTTGTGCAGCGCCTCCAGTGCTTCCATGCCAGAGGCGACGCACTGTACCCCGAAAGACCTTGTGGACAGCAGTTTCGACAGGATATGCCGGGTTGCTGGATTGTCATCCACGACGAGTACTTTCGTATCCCTCCAGTTCAGTTCGGGCAATATATGAACATCCGCATCTCCTGCAATTGTAAAAGGAAGGACAGTGGAAAACAAACTTCCCTTCCCTGGAGTACTCTCCACCCTGATCCGGCCTCCCATCAGTCCACACAACTGTTTGCAGATGGTCAAGCCTAGTCCTGTTCCCCCAAATTTGCGGGTGGTGGACATATCCGCCTGACCAAAAGCAGTGAAGAGTTTTGAAAGTTGTTCTTCCGTGATACCAATACCTGTGTCCTGCACGGTGAAGTTTATCACAACCGTGTGAAAATCCCGATATCGAATATTGACGGATAACCGGATATCGCCGCCATCCGTGAACTTGATGGCGTTGCTCATCAGATTGTTCAGTATCTGGGCCAGTCGCAAAGGATCGCCCATGAGCCAGGTGGGGATTGTTGGATCGATGGTGGTGTGAATTTCGATGTTCTTTTCCGCAGCTCTGTCCCAGAAGCAGTCAAGGGTGCTGCCGATGACGGCGTCAATGGAAAACCGGATGCGCTCGATATCCAGTTTCCCCGCCTCAACCTTTGAAAAGTCCAGAATATCGTTGACAACGCGAAGCAGAGACTCACTGCTTGATTTCGCCACTTCTGCGTACCGACGTTGTTTATCTGTCAGAGTTGTTCTCAGCATCAATTGGGTCATGCCAATAATACCGTTTAGCGGGGTACGAATTTCATGGCTCATATTCGCAAGAAACTCGCTTTTCGCGGTGTTCGCCAATTCAAATCGTCCCACCATGTCATTGGCTTTGGTTGTTGCTTCTTCCAAAAATGCGTTGACTCGCCGCAATTCATCTTCCGTTTTTTTACGATTGGTGATATCCCGGCTGATACCGAGAATGCCGATCATCAGGCCTTCAGAATCCCGCATGGGGGATTTCAGTGTATCCAACAAAACATGTCGGCCGTCCGGATAGTCAATCCATTCCTCGTTATGATGGGATTCGCCCTGTTCCATCGTTAATTGGTCGTTCGCACGAAAAGAGTCTGCTATCTCTCTGCCAAAAAGATCATAATCTGTTTGGCTGATAATCCCGGAACGATTCTTTCCAACAAAACTGGCGAACGCAGTATTGCACCCAATGTACACCCCATCAATATTCTTGAAAAAAATGATGTCTGGTATGGAATCGAGTACTTCGTACAATATTGTATTCTGATCCCCCATACTGACGGTCTCAGATGATTTATTTTTGTTTGTCGTCATCACTTTATCCCAATGTTTATTGGTAATTTTGATTGATTATTTGGATATTTGCAAGATCAATGATTGAATCATTTTATAAAAATGGCTATAATCATCGTGATTGGGTCCGCAGAAAATGGATTGCCTTTCCGAACATTGATCGAAGCGACAGTCCTGATCTGCACAAGGCGTTCAACCGTGTAAATACACGGTGATCGCAGAGAAAATCCTAAAGGAACAATGGCCAGGCAAGAAACAAATCAGTTTTCAGCAAAACCGTCTTCTGTCATTGGCTCCTCCTGGAGATGGCGGTGGGCCTCCGGGATTGCGGCATTTCTGCTTGTCGTATTCGTTTGCTATCTGCTGGGAGTTACTTACCGGACGCAACAGCGCCTGCAGAAAACCGCCATGATCCGGCTGCAGGAGAATCTTGAAGGTCTGGCGCAGGCGGTGGATTATTTCATTTTGGAGCGCAGGAACGATCTGCAGAAGCTGGCTAGCGGCAACACTGCTGTAGCGTATTTCACCAACAAGGCCCTGGGGATGTCCATGGAATATGGCCTGAAGGAAAGCCTGAACAATATTGTCAGGCAATTCCAACACCTGAATGAGAGTACCCTCATCAAAACCAGAGCCAACTACTCCAGGCTGGCATTGTTTTCAGCGGAGGGGGAAATTCTTGCTGAATATGCGATCGTATCTCCATATCCGGTACAGAAACTGGACTGGCAAACCATTTCGGAAACATCGGCAAATGCTGTCAGCGTATCGGTGGACAGGGCCAATCCCGCTTTTCTGCTCTTCACAGCTCCGGTTCTCGTAGAGGAGCGGATCATCGGATTTGTCGCCGGTTGGGTGCCATTTGATGTCATTCATGACCATTTTCTTGAAATTCGGAGGTCGCCTGGCGGGCAGATATCGAGTTCGATCGACACGATCATCCTGGTTGCCGGAAAGGATGGCCATGTTGCGGGCGATACCCGGAAAACGATACCGGATTCCGACATTCAGAGGATGTTGGTGGAAAATAACCGGGCCTCATCACTGAGTGGAAATCCGAATGAACCCTGGTTTTTTGAGTGGGTCGATACCGGCGGCGGCAAAATTCTTATTGCCGTTATGGCCCGACTTGCGGGTATGGACATCCGTTTATTCCATATTCTTGAGTACCAGCAGATTGTCGATCCTCATGGACCGTTGACCCTATTGATCACGCTGGCGCTCGTCAGTGTGGGAGTTATCGGGATATTTCTTCTAACTGTTCATTATGGTGCCCGAGCCCAGGTGCTGGTTGCCAGATTGAGCGAGTCTGACCGTAAACAGGCCGAAATCAGGGAAGCCAATGAAACGCTTGAGCTGCGGGTTCGGGAGCGAAGCCAGGAACTGGAGAAAATTCATGCTCAGATGGTTATTCAGGAAAAGATGGCCTCAGTTGGACAATTAGCAGCGGGCGTCGCCCATGAGCTGAACAATCCCCTGCATTTTGTTTCCTTGAATTTTGTAACCTTGGCCGAATATTTTGAGGATATTGTCGAGATGTTTCAGGTCTATCGAAAATTGGCGGCGACAATTCAAAATATGAATCCGTCTTTGCCTGAATCAGAAACGGTTCGGACCAAGGAAGCATCTCTGCGGGTTGATTTCATTATGGGCGATATTCCGGACCTTTTCGAGGAATCCAGCCGTGGTCTTGATCGTATATCCCGGATTATTCAGAGTTTGCTCGGGTTCTCTCATGTTGACCATACCGGTGAATTCACGTTTTTCAACATCAACTCCGGCATTGAAGACACCTTGGTGCTTGCGAAAAACGAATATAAATATATTGCGGATGTCACAACGGATATGGGGGAACTATCGGAGATCCGCTGCATGTCAGAAAAACTCAATCAGGTGTTCCTGAACCTGATTGTAAATGGCGCCCAGGCCATTGGAACACAAAACCGGTCGGACAGGGGGCGGATCACCATTCGAACCTGGCAGGATGAAACGGATGTTTACTGTGAGATTACAGATGACGGGCCCGGTATTCCGGTGAATATCCAGAACCGGATATTTGAGCCTTTTTTTACCACAAAACCACCCGGGCGGGGTACCGGCTTGGGGTTGAGCATCTGCTATGATATCATTGTGGAAAAACACAAAGGGACATTGACTGTTAATTGTCCCGAATCCGGCGGAACTGTTTTTTCCATTTGTATTCCCAAGAATCTGTAAATACGTAAGCGTTCGGGCCCCTCTCCCGCCGGGAGGGGGAGTGATCGGTTACGTAAATTACAACTCGTAACCTGATATCTGTAGTCAAGAACATGAATGGAATCCATGTCAAACTCCACATCGACCGCACGTTTTGTGACATTTCTTGCTCTGGCCTATGCCCTGTTGGGTGCGGCCGGTCTAACAATGGCAATTCCCCCGGGTTATGCCAGCCCGGTATTCCCGGCCTCCGGTTTGGCGTTAGCTTGCGTACTCTTGTTTGGCCGCCGTGCGCTGTTTGGCGTATGGCTGGGTTCGGCCCTGCTGAATCTGTCGCACACCTGGCTGATCGGCACACTTAGCCCGATAGTAGCGGCCGTAGATGTTGCGATCGCCACTGGCGCCACCTTGCAGGCATGGACAGGGGGCTGGCTTGTGAACCGCTGGCAGGGGGCGGCCTGGCGTGACATGGAGAGTGAGCAGGACGCGTTCGCTTTCCTGCTGATCGGGGGCATGGTGGCGGTTGTGCTGTCATCCTCGTTTGGTGTTACCGCGCTGTATGCCGCAGGCATAATTGATAGCGCCGAAATTCTCTTCACCTGGTGGAACTGGTATGTCGGCGATGCCTTGGGCGTATTTGTTTTCGCACCGCTTACCTTGTGCATACTCAACGGGTCGAGTGGCCTGTGGGGCGAACGGCGCCGTCGTATCGTCGCGCCTTTGCTGTTGACCATGGGACTGGTGTGGCTTGCTTTTTACGGCACAGCCCACTGGGAAAAACAAGCTCAGGACAGCCGGCTTCAGACCGATGGCAAAGCCATTGCCTATCGAATCACAGACCGCCTGATCACGCACCGCGAAGTACTCTCGTCGCTGCTACATTTCATTGAGGCCACTCCAGACTTCAGCTTCAGGCAGTTTGAACAATTCACTCTGATTACCCTGCAAGATAACCCTGACATTTTCGCACTGAGCTTCAACGATCTGGTCACTTATGACCAGCGGCCTGCCTTTGAACAGATGGTGAGTGGCCTGTCGCCCCTGGGCCCGTTTCAGATCACCGAACGCGACAGTCAGCGGAATCTGATCCGAGCTGTCGATAGGCCCGAGTACGTGACAGTGCGCTACATCGTACCCTTGTCCAACAACCAACCGGCTGTTGGCTTCGACATCAATTCCGAGCCAATTCGCCGATCCGCCATCGAGCGAGCCAGAGCATCGAAAAGTATGGCGGTGACTGCACCCATCCAGTTGGTGCAGGAGCAGAAAAAGCGGATCGGCGTTTTGGAACTCCTGCCCGTCACCGCCACGGCCACGACGGATGACAGGAACGAAACGGCCCTGATGCTCGGTTTTGCCGTGGCGGTTGTCAAAATTGATGAGATGATTGATATCGCAACCAGGGGGCATGTGCCGACCGGGTTGGTGATGCAATTGATTGACCCCCAGGCACCCGATGGTCAAGGCACACTCTATCGCTCTGACGTTAATGATGCCGCCAACACCCTGTCAGCGCGGGCTGACCACTGGAAAACCGGGTTGCGCATGGGCGATCGAGACTGGGTGTTGACGATCTCCACCACCGCAAGTTATCAGGAGCAGCACCGTCCCTGGATGGCTTGGGTTGTGGGCGTGGCGGGGCTCATGTTCGCAGCGTTGTTACAGATATTGATGCTCGGCATGACCGGCCGAACCGCAGTGATCATGCGCAAGAACGAAGAGATCCAGGGAATGGCCAGAACACTCGAAGAGAAGGTGACTGCGCGAACAGCAGAGCTTAGAGAAAGCATGCAATCGTACCGCAATCAATTCGCCAACAATTCATCGTCGATGCTACTGATTGATCCCACGGATAGTACAATCATTGATGCCAATGCCACTGCAACAGTTTTCTACGGCTATCCACGGGAGCGGTTGCTGACCATGCATATTACCGACATCAACCTGTCCGATTCCGAAGACCGGCAGGACTTGGCGTTGTTCACACCGGAGCATGGCAAGAAATTCAACTTCCAACACCGCCTGGCGGATGGTTCTGTGCGAGATGTGGAAGTATCGTCGAGCCGTATTCAATTCGGCGGGCGGATTGTTCTGCACTTGATCATCCATGACATTACCGTGCGCAAACAGGCGGAAGAATCGTTACGGCAGGCCACTGACCGCTTGATGCAGGTCGAAGCCGTATTGCGTCAGGCCAATGAGACGCTGGAGCAGCGGGTTCAGGAACGAAGCCTAAAACTGAAGGAACTTCACGCACAGATGGTCATTCAGGAAAAGATGGCCTCTGTTGGACAGTTGGCCGCAGGCATTGCCCATGAGCTGAACAATCCTCTCAATTTTGTTTCCTTAAATTTTGTAACCCTGGCCGAATATTTTGAGGATATTGTCGATATGTTTCAGGTCTATCGAAAAATGGCGGCCATGATGCAAAACATGAAACCACCCCTGCCTGAATCAGAAACGGTTCGGGCCAAAGAAGTGGACCTGCGGGTTGATTTCATTCTAAACGATGCTCCGACCCTTTTCGAGGAATCTCGCCGAGGCTTTGATCGTATCGCCCGGATTATTCAGAGTATGCTCGGTTTCTCTCATGTTGACCACACCGGTGACTTCACACTTTTCAATATTAACACCGGCATTGAAGACACCCTGGTGCTTGCCAGAAACGAATACAAATATATTGCGGATGTAACAACGGATATGGGGAAACTGTCGGATATCCGTTGTATGCCGGAGAAACTCAATCAGGTGTTTCTGAACCTGATCGTAAATGGTGTTCAGGCCATTGCAACGCAGAACCGGCCGGACAAGGGGCGGATCACCATTAGAACCTGGCAGGACGAAACAGACGTTTATTGTGAGATTGCAGACAATGGGCCGGGGATTCCAGCGAATATCCGGAACCGGATATTTGAGCCTTTTTTTACCACAAAACCACCTGGACGGGGTACAGGCCTGGGGTTGAGCATCTGCTATGATATCATTGTGGAAAAACACAAAGGGACATTGACCGTTAATTGTCCCGAATCCGGCGGAAGCGTTTTTTTCATTCGTATTCCCAAGAATCTTTGATGTCGCTTTACCACGGCGCGACACACCGTCGTGCCGTCGGCATCTCGTGCGGTGGTTGCATCAATTTGCGCCAAGAGATGCTTCCAACATTTTTATCCGGTTGTAGGCTTCGGCCAGTTCTTGATTTTTCCTTGCCATCAGCAAGTTCATCTGGTCTCGATATCTTTTGAGTTCAAGCTGGATTTTGATTCGGGTTTTTACAATCGCCGGGTTGAATGGCTTGGTGATGTAATCGACGGCGCCCAGTTCGAGTCCATGTGTCTCGTCCATAACCGCTGAAAGCGATGTGATAAAAATGACTGGTATGTCCTGTGTGTTCCTGTTTTTTTTCAACTGGGAACAAACGTCGAAGCCGCTTAACACCGGCATCAGTATGTCCAGAAGAATCAGATCAGGCTGAAAAATTTTTACAATGTTCAGAGCAGACTCACCGTCTGTTGCAACGTGTACGCTGTAGTTTTTCGACAACATTTCCATGAGAACATCGATATCAATTTCTGTGTCATCCACAACCAGAATGGTTTGTTTTCTATCGGGTACCAGTATATCCAGGAGATAATCAATATCACTTTCCGTATCATCCACCGCCAGAATGGTTTGTTTTTCTTCGGACATCACATCTTACCTCCCTGTTTCAGTCGACTGATTTCGTCAATATGTTATGTTCAGAATTATTTTCACTTCATCGAATCGATAAAATGCAGGATATGGGTGTGATGACTTTTTCATAACCACCGAAAAGTCGCTTTTTCCCTTACCTGCTTTCATTTTGGGAAACAAACATCAGCACGCACGTTATTTTGCCTGCTTGATTAAATATTTGCAAGATATATGATTGAATCATTTTGAAAAATTGGATACAATCAGAAGATGTATTCAAGGCGAAGATTCAGGGATCGCATAGAAAACCTTAATTTCATCCCATGTAAATCATGATTCATCATTTTTACGATTTTTAGTTCAATCAGAGGACATGTATGGAATCTATTTCGGATATTGTTTTTCTATTTGTAGATGATGAACCGGATGTACTCAGTTCCCTGCGCCGGTTTTTGCACAGGGAACCCTACCGCATGATGTTTGCCGAAAGCGGTTTAAAAGCGCTTGAAATTATGGCGCTCCAGCCTGTGGCAATCATTGTCAGCGATCTGAGGATGCCTGAAATGGATGGCTTGACCCTGCTCAAAGAGGTGAAAGCCCGCTTTCCAGAAACCGAGCGGCTTATCCTGAGCGCCACCTCGGATATGGACCAGATCATTGATGCCATCGACAGTGGTGATGTTTTTCGTTTCATTCAAAAGCCGCTGGAACCAGTATCATTTAAAGAGATCATTCGTGAAGCAGTGGATATTTATCTGCTAAAAAAAAATGATATTACAAGAGTCTCCATTCCACATTGATATATAAATACCAAACATTTATCGTGTAGTTGACAGAGAGTGTCCAGCGTCGGGAAACCATTGAAAATCCTGGCTGCCTGTTGAGGAACAAGTTGACGCCATTTATGACAATGCCCATCCGGGGGATTGTGCAGAAAGCTTGATAGGA
>Ga0194052_1001311_pt1 | contig 14555 bp, 13 predicted proteins | sample SepL226m_MetaG_FD_160117 | JGI IMG/M metagenome (GOLD analysis project Ga0194052, IMG submission 160117) | Anoxic zone freshwater microbial communities from boreal shield lake in IISD Experimental Lakes Area, Ontario, Canada - Sep2016-L227-6m | ecosystem: Environmental > Aquatic > Freshwater >... | reverse complement strand
CGCGAAAGCCGCGGCAGGACGAGCAGGACGAGCAGGCAGGCGACGCCGACGGCGAGCGTCGTCGCGCTGGTCTTGTCGAGGCCGGCGAAGAACGCCTTCAACTCGGCGACGAACCCGTCGGCGTCGGTCGAGAAGCCGAAGAGTTTGGGCAGCTGGCCGACGATGATCACGATGGCCAGGCCGTTCATGTAGCCGACCTGGACCTCCTTCGAGAGGAGGTCGGCGACGAAGCCGAGCTTGCCCAAGCCGAGCCCGATCTCGATGAGGCCGACCATCAGCGCCATCATCCCGGCGAGCGCGATGGCGGTCGCCGGGTCGCCGCCGGCCAGCAGCGGCACGATGGCGGCGAAGATCAGCGGAGACACGGCAGAATCGGGCCCGAGGACGAGCACGCGGGACGGGCCGAAGACGGCGTAGGCGACGAGGCAGGCGATGGTGGTGTAGAGGCCGGTGACGGCAGGCAGGCCGGCGAGCTCGGCGTAGGCCATGCCCTGGGGCACGAGGATGGCCGCCAGCACGATGCCGGCCACGAGGTCGGCGCGCAGCCAGCGCCGTTCGTACGTGCGCGCCACGCGCACTCCGGGGACCCAGCGTTCGAAGCTCCTCGACTTGGTCTGGGTCACCGCGTCTCGACCATCCGTCATTCGTCCCCCCACGCGGCCTGCGCGCTACGTGAGTACGTTGACCGCGCGCGCGATGACGAGGCCCAGGAGCACCAGGGAGATCGTCGACTGGGCCATCATCGCGAGCTTGTTCCAGGGCTTGAGCGGCATGGCGTCGGTGGGGCTGAAGGCCGTCGCCGACGTGAAGCCAAGGTACATGTAGTCGACGAAGCGCGGACGCCAGTGCTCCGGCGCCAGCTCCGGGTTGAGCTGCTGCGGGAAGGCGAAATCGGGATGGGCCGGCAGACCGTGAGCGCGGACTGCCGGCCCGCCGCTGTCCAGCTCCCAGTAGAGCAGGCCGAACGAGAGGCAGTTCGAGATCCACACGATGCCGCCGGCGGCCAGCAGCGCGCCGGCCGACTGGGTGTCCGCACCGCCTCTGATCAGCTCGACGATGAGCTGCGTCGTGCACCAGAGCGTGGTCGCCACCAGTAGTGCGATGAGCGTGATCGAGAGCGCCCGCACACGCGGTGAGACCAGATCGATCTTGCCTGGGTCCGCGATGATCACGGCGACCAGCAGCAGGCCCTCGACGAGGGGCACGCCCCAGCGTGGATGCTGGACGAGCCCGCGCGGGAGAAGCACCGTCAGGACGATGACAGCGACGACGGCGAACGCCATCGGCCAGCGCGCCTCGCCGACGACGCGCGGCTCCTTGGCTCTCGAGGGCGCTTCCGAGGTCATGCCCGCCAGTATCTCAGATGGACCCGGATGGGCTCAGATGAAGTAGCTCAGCAGCCGCATGAACGAGTTGCGGAAGCGCACCGTCAGGCTCATCGAGTCGAGATCCATCAGCGTGACCTCGTGCGAGTTGGCGATGTCCTCCTCGAACAGCCGCTCCTGCCTGTAGGCGAGCTTCTCGTCGTACATCCAGAGCATGAGTTCCTTGTGGAGGCGCAGGCTGCGGATGTCCATGTTCATCGTGCCGACGGCGGTGATCTGCCCGTCGGCGGTGAGCGTCTTCGAGTGCAGGAAGCCGGCCTCGAAGAGGTACACCTTCACGCCGGCCTTGAGCAGCGGGCGGAAGTACGTCCACGCTGCCCAGAACGGCACCTTCTTGTCTGGCACGCCGGTCATCATGAAGCGCACGTCCACGCCGCTCAGCGACGCGTTGATCATCGTGTCGTAGAGGCCCACCTCCGGGATGAAGTAGGGCGACTGGATCCACACGCGCTTGGCGGCATTGCCGACGGCGACCATGTGGGCGCGCCGGGACGACTTCCAGTAGTCCTCCACCGACTGCGCGATGACCTGGCAGAGGATGCCCGCCTCGGCGTCGCCGCGCGGCCGCTCCGGGAGGTATTCGTCGGTGCAGACGTCCTCCTTGGTCTGGTCGAACCAGCGCGCCGCAAACAGCGCCTCCAGCTCGCCCACCACCTGGCCGGTCACGCGCACGTGCGTGTCGCGCCAGACGGCGAAGCGCTCGCCGCCGTCGATGTACTCCTGACCGACGTTGTAGCCGCCGGTGTAGCCGATCTCGCCGTCGATGACGACGATCTTGCGGTGGTCGCGGTAGTTCAGGCGCGAGATCGAGACGACGTCCTTGGCCACCTTGGCGCCCAGCGGCACGAGCGCCTCGAGCTTGGACTTGTCCCAATGCTTGCTACCCAGGTAGTCGTAGAGGAAGCGCACCTGTACGCCGGCCTGGACGCGCTCCTTGAGGATCTCGGTGAGCGCGTCGGTGAGCTCGTCGTCCTCCCAGATGAAGTACTGGATGTGGATGAAACGCTGCGCCGCCGCGAGGTCGGCCTTGAGGCGGCTGAACTTCTCCTGCCCGGTGGGGAAGATCTCGGCGCGGTCGGCGGTGACGACGCCGAGGCCGTCTTCACGCGCCATGGTGTCGGCGAGACGCTCGACGTAGGTGCCGCCGAACTCGTGCCGGAAGCGCCGTTCGGCCGCAGCGTTGCGCTCGAAGAACGGCTTGAGGCTGGACTGCAGCTTCTCGTAGTAGTCCTGCATCCACTTCTTCTTCTCGGTGATCGTCGCCCAGTCGCGGCCGGCGATGAAGTAGAAGATCATGCCGAGGACCGGCACAAGCAGGAGCGCGAAAGCCCAGGCGAGCGTGTCCGCGGGCTCGCGGTCCTCCATGATGAGCGTCGCCATGACATAGAGCCACAGGACGATGTACGGCACCACGATCCACCAGGGGAGGAAGTCGAGCCAGTGCATGCGGACCTCCGAGCAAGTCGGTTGTACAGTTGCCGAGTGGTCATCGGAGGATATCCGGCTTCGGCTACCGGCGCACCTACCCGGCGGTCGCGCCGGAGTCACCGTTGGCGGGCGGTGTGCCTCTCTTGTCGCGCGGGTAGAGTCGGCGATGCCGGAACGCGGAGCAAGCCGGGAGAGGAGTGCGGATGAGCGACGGCGAGGTGGCGGGGCCCCTCGGAAGGAGGCTGCGCTTCGCCGACAGCTACGGTCTGGTCCTTCTTCTTCTTGTGGTCTCGTACTTCTGCGACGCGGCGTTCGGCGACTCCACGTGGGGCCGCGTCATCGTCGTGTTCGTGCTCGCGGCCGCCACATGGCTCGCGCTCCGCGCCTCCCAGGTGCAGCGTCGCGGGATGCGCCTCGCCCAAGCCCTGATCCCGCTGCTCTGCGTCGTCGCCGTCGCATCGCTCCTCATCGGTCAGGACAACGTCGCTCACGCGGTGACCGGGGTGATCTCGCTGGTCCTCGTCGTCATCGCGCCGCTCGCCATCGCCTGGCACCTCTCCCACAGGATGGACCTGTCGGCCGAGACGTTCCTCGGCGCCGTGTGCGTCTACCTGCTCATCGCGCAGCTCTTCGCGACGCTCTTCGCCCTCCTGGCCACCATCGCGGGCCACCCGTTCTTCGTGCAGACCAGCGACCCATCCGCCGTCGACTACATCTACTTCAGCTTCGTCACCATCACCACGGTCGGCTACGGCGACTTCACCTCCGCGCTGCCCGTCGGCAGGATGCTGGCCGTGACGGAGGCCGTCTTCGGCCAGCTCTACCTCATCACCGTGGTCTCGCTGGTCGTGCAGAACCTCGGCTCGAGGCGCCGGGAGCAGCGCCAGGGGCCACACGAGCAGCGGCCTGAGCAGGAACTCGACTCCGGCGACGGGCCTCACGCCTGAGGTAGTCCGCCACGTGACGGATGCCGGGATGCCGGGTAGACAAGCTGTGACCCAGGAGGGGCCCAATGGCAAACGGTTCGTCACAAGGTGGCTCGAAGAGTTCCGGCAACGGCTTTCTGATCGGCGGCGGCGTGCTGCTGGCGCTTTTGCTGGCGTTCATCCTCCAGAATCGGGAGACGGTGTCGTTCACGTTCCTGTTCTGGACGTTCAGCGCGCCGCTCTGGCTCGCGCTGGTCATCACGGCGCTGGTGGCGTTCGTGATCGGGCAGTTCGCGCTGATGTGGCGGCGCCACAAGCGGCGTCAGGCGCGCCGCGACTCGCGCTAGCTCGGCGGCGCACCTGAGGTGAGACGCGATGGGGCGGCCTCGGGCCGCCCCATCGCGTTCGTACTCCGGACGCCGGTTTCTCCGGCGCCGGCCGGGTCTACGCCGTCGCCGGTCGCCGGCCGGCTCTAGGCCAGCGCCGGCTCCGGTGGTGGCCCTGGCTCATCGTCCGGCTCCGGCTCCGATCCCGGTTGCTTCCTGGGGATGCGGCCGGTGAAGAACAGCGCGATCACACCCATGACGGCCAGGATCGAGAGCGCCGTGCGCAGGCCGGCGATCTGCGACTTGTTGTACTCCTTGATGACCTCGCTGCTCACGTCCTTCGGCACGCCGGCCTTGTCTAGTTGCGCCTGCGCGTCGCTCTGGGAGATGAACGGAGCGCCGGCGGCGAGGCTGGTATTGGCCTTATCCACCATCTGCTGCGGAACGTTGGGGTTCTGCTCGATGCCGGCCAGGAACGAGGCCGTGAGGGCGGCGATCAGGATCGAGCCGGCCAGCGCCGTGCCGATCGAGGCGCCGAGCTGGCTGGCCGTGTTCTGCAGGCCGCCGACCTCGGAGCTCTTCTCCGTCGGCACCGACGAGACGGTCACGTTGCCGAGCTGCGACGCCAGCGCCCCGATGCCGAAGCCGATGATCAGCATCGGCACGAACACGATCGAGGAGTCGGCGCCCACCTGCAGGCTCGCGATCAGCACCAGGATACCGGCGATGAGCGCCAGCATGCCGATGCGCGCGACGCGCCGCGGATTCGCCTTGGGAAACAGCTTGGGGACGCCGACCGCGGCGAGGAGCAGGGAGAGCGAGAGCGGCAGCAGCCGCACGCCCGTCGCCATCGGCGACAACCCGAGCACGACCGACAGGAACAGCGGCACGATGAAGAACAATCCCGCCTGGATCAGGAACTGGAACAGGAACGTGACGAGGCCGCCGGTGAGTTGCCTGACGCGCAGCAGCGCCGGCGAGATGAGCGGCTCCTTGCCTGCATCCTCCAGCCGGTTCTGCCAGCGCAGGAACAGCCACAGGCAGAACAGCCCCGCGATGATGAACCAGATCGTGAGCGAGAGGCCGAACAGCGACGTCGCGCCCTCCTTGGGCAGCAGCCAGCCCCACGTCGAGGACTTGAGCACGCCGAGGACGACCAGCGCGAGGCCGGCGGACGAGATCACGGCGCCGATGAGGTCGAGCTTCGGCCGTACGCTGACCGGATCGTCTGCGGCGCGGCGCGCAAGGAAGAGGATGGCGATGACGATGATGACCTCGCCGGCGAACACATAGCGCCACGAGAAGTAGGTCGTCATGAAGCCGCCGATCACCGGGCCGACGGCGACGGCGATGGCGCCGGCGGCCGCGATCAGCCCGTAGGCCTTGGCGCGCGCTCCCGGCGGGAAGTTGCCGGCCACGAGCCCGACGATGGCCGGCATGATCAGCACGGCGCCGATGCCCTCGAGGAACGACCAGCCGATGATCAACACTGTGAGGTTCGGCGCGAGCGCCGTGGTCATTGAGCCGCAGCCGTAGATGACGCAGCCGATGGCGAAGGCGCGCTTGCGGCCCATGATCGTGCCGATTTTGCCGCCGAGGACCATGAGGCTCGCCATGACCAGCGTGTAGAGGGTGATCGCCGTCTGCACGCCGGTGACCGTCGTGCCCAGATCCTTGGCCACGGTGGCGATGGACACGTTCATGACCGAGGTGTCCAGCGTCATGAGGAACTGGCCGGTGGCCAGCGTGAACAGGATGAGGCCGGCGCCCGCCTTCGCCGCGCCGGCCGCGCCTTTCGCCCCCATAGACGTCTGCCCCGCCATCACGCCCCCCTCGTCGGACTGCCGGCCCGTGGCGACAAGGTCACCGACCGGACACGGCGATGCTTGCGCGGATTGTACTCTGCACGGCGCGACGTGCGGCAGGCGAACGCGGCCGAACTGACGGTCATCAGGGAGCCGGCCTCGTAATTCCCCATGCCGCGGACTCGTAATATCCCGAGGTCACAGGCGTGCCGGCCCTGACTAGTCTTCACTCGTGTACCCATCGAGTGAAGGAGCACCCGTCAAACGCGCTCGCGCCTGAAGGGAGGGTCCCATAGCAAGCCCGCTGCCCCTGGATCGACCCTGGTACCGGGAGCTTCTTGTCGTCGCGATCGTCGTGGGACTGGCCGTCGGTCTGCTCGGGCTGGTCTACCTCGGCGCCACCGGAGCATTGTCCGACGCCATCTTCGGCAAGCCGCGCTGGGAGGCGTGGTCGGGTGAGTGGTGGTGGATACCCTTCGTGGCCGCGGGCGGCGTGCTCGTCGCCGCCCTGCGCGGATGGTGGCACGCCCCCGAGCAGATCCCCGGTGGAGTCGCCATGATCGAGTCGGGCGAGGTCCATCACCGGACGGCGCCCTCGTGGGTGGGGCTTGCCTTCGTCTCGGCAGTGGCCGGTGCGAGCCTGGGACCCTCGTTCGCCCTCGTGGTGATGGGCGGGGGTCTCGCCTCTTGGATCGCGTCCCGCCGCTGGCCCGGCAACGAGGACGCCCGTCTGGAGGCGACGATGGCGGGCATCGCCGGCGGCCTCGGCGGCTCGTTCACGGCACCCATCCTCGGGACGCTCCTGGTCAGTGAACTTGCCCCCACACCACGGGGCAAGTACGTCGAGGCGCTCATCCCGCAGATGATCGCTGCGACCGTGGCCTTTGGCCTCTACTTCGGCGTGGTCGGCACGACGTTCCTCAACAGCTTCGCGATACCGGTCAAGGACTTCACCCCCTCGCAGCTTCTCTTGGGCGTGGTCCTCGGCGCCGCCTCCAGCGTGGTCCTGCTCGTGTTCGTGATCATCGTCAAGGTCGTCCAGCGGTCGGCGGCCAAGATGCCGAACCCCTACGTGCGCGGCCTCGTCGGCGGCGGCCTGGTCGGCTTCCTGGCGTTCGCGCTCCCCCTGACGCTGGGGTCCGGCAACAGCCAGCTCACCGCTGTCATCAACAACTCCGAGACGATCGGCATCGGGCTGCTCTTCGCAGTGCTGGTCGGCAAGATGCTGGCAATGGCGCTCAGCCTGTCCGCCGGTTTCATCGGCGGCAACGTCCTTCCGATGCTCTTCGTCGGCGGTACCGCGGGCGTCATGGTCCACCTGATGTTCCCGGACATCCCCTACGCGATCGCCGTGGGATGCATGTTGGCAGCCGTTCCGGGTGGCTACATCAAGGCTCCTATAGGCCTGACGATGATCGCCGCCCTCTCGGTCGGACTGGGGCCGGTCACGGTCGCTCCGGTCGCCATCGCCGTCGTGACGTCGTACCTCCTCACCACGGCAGCCGTCGCGGCGATCCGGGGTCGGATCGCGCTGCACCCCATTCACGCCTGAGCAAGGAAGTGACGCCCTTGAACAGCGAGAGGTATCGATGACTCCCGGCTCCGCCAGCGGCCAGGACCGCCCCAAGGGGCTCGCCCGGGTCCTGCCCATCACGTCGTGGCTCCCCAGCTACGAGCGGTCCTGGCTCAAGGGAGACCTCGTCGGGGGCCTCTCGGTCTGGGCGGTGACCGTCCCGATGTCTCTCGGCTACGCCACGATCAGCGGCGTCCCGGTGCAGTATGGTCTCTACGCCGCCGCCGCGGGGCTCATCGCCTTCGGCCTGTTCTCCACATCAAAGCAGGTCACCGAGGGCCCGAGCTCGATGACCGCTCCGGTACTGGGCGCAGGAGTCGCCGCCGTCGCCGCCACGGGATCGGCTGAAGCCGTCGCCTTCGCCGGCGCCGTGGTGCTCTTCGCAGGCCTGCTGTACCTGGCCATGTACGTGCTCAAGATGGGGTGGATCTCGGACTTCCTGTCCGCCAGCGTGATCACCGGCTTCATGTTCGGCGTGGCGATCAACGTCTCCGCCGGCCAGCTCTTCAAGATCACGGGCACGGAGTCGTCGGGGGACAACACCTGGCAGAAGCTCTGGGCGTGGTTCGCGAGCCTGCCTGACGCCAACAGGGCGACCGTCGTCATGGGGGTGGTCGCCCTGCTGATCGTCTTCGGGCTCAGGTTCGTGGCCCCGAGGATCCCGGGCGGCCTCGTGGCAGTGGCGGTGGGGATGCTGGCCACGGCGATCTTCGGCCTGGGCGACCGCGGCGTGGCACTGGTCGCCAAGGTGCCGACTGGACTGCCGAGCCTGGTGCTGCCGAGTCCCAGCTTCGTCGCCGACCACTTCGCGACGATCGCGGCCACCGCGGTCGGGGTGCTGCTCATTGGCGTCTCGGTGAGCACCGCGGCGGTGCGCCAGTACGCCACCAAGCACGACTACCGGATCGTCGTCAACCAGGAGATGCTGGCGCAGGGGATGTCCAACGTCGCGTCCGGAGTCTTCCAGGGCATCTTCGTCGACGGCAGCCTTTCGCGAAGCCCCATCAACGACCAGGCGGGCGCCAGGAGCCAGCTGTCGAACCTGTTCCAGGCCGTCCTCGTCATCCTGACGCTGCTGCTGCTGGCGCCCTTGTTTTCCTACCTGCCCGACGCTGTACTGGCGGCGATCATCATCGAGGCCGTGATCATCGGGATGATCGACGTCCCCGAGATGAGGCGGCTCTTCGTCCTGAACCGGACGGAGTTCATCATCGCTCTTGCCGCGCTCCTCGGGGTCCTCACGTTCGGGGTGCTCTGGGGCGTCTTCATCGGGGTGGGCCTGTCGATCATTTGGCTCCTGAAGGTCTCGTCCCGACCCAGCATCGCCGAACTCGGGCGCAAGGTCGGTAGTGACGCCTTCGTCGACGTGAACGAAGACCCGGCTGCCGAGACCCGTCCGGACCTCGCCATCGTGCGCTTCGACGGCGGGCTCTGGTTCGTGAGCAGTGGACGGCTGGCCGACTACCTGCGCGACATCCGGGTCCGCTCGGCGGGGGGCCTCAAGGGCCTCATCCTGAGCATGGAGGGCGTCGACTACATCGACGCCGAGGGCGCCGACACGGTGAGGAAGATCGCCCAGGCGGGCCTCGACCACGACATCGACTTCCATCTGGCGCGGGCCAAGCCCGGCGTCATGGCGGTCTTGGAGCGGGACCATGTCATCGAGCTGATGGGAGCCGGACACGTCCACGACAACATCGAGGCCGCCGTCCAGGCCTACAGCGAAGCCCGCTCAGCGACCTGACGCTCCAGAGGACTAGGCTGGCTCGACAAGCTTCGAACATGCGCAAGCCCGATGCGGCGGCACGAGGCGCCGCCGGCGACTCCGCCAACGATGATGACTTTCATGCGGAAGCCTTTCCTCTGAGTCGCACTTCGACGGCGGCCTCGAACTCGGTGTGCCGCAGACAGCTCACGATTCCTCCTCGTATTGAGCCCGCCGTACAGATTCGACGGCGGGCAGCAGGTCAGTAGCTATCGCGCGCTTGAGCACGAATGCATCGGCTCCGGCCTTCATCGCGGCTTGGCGCACGCTCTCCTCGTCGTGGATACTAAGGACGATCACCTTGACCTCGGGGCAGCGCTTCCTGAGCATCCGCAGCCACTCCAGGTCGCCGTGTCGGGCCAGGGACAGATCCACGACCGCCACGTCGGGCTGCAGCCGTTTCGCCCCTTCGAGCAGCGACGCCTCTTCGGCGACCATGATCACCGTCCCGAAGGCCGTCTCGAGCAAGCCACGCACGCCTTCGGAGAGGCCCTGATGGCCGTCCGCGAGCAGGACACAACTGAGATGCGCGTGGGACATGGGCCGATCCTTCTCCGCGGCAGCTCATCGCGGTCGCTGTCAGACTCCGGACTCTTGCGGAGCCTAGTGTGGATGCGGCGGGATGTGACCTCGGGAAACTACGGGGCTTGCCACTGGGGAAGTACGAGGCCAACGGCCACGTCGGCCACGCGCCGGGTCAATGGGTCAGAACTCGATGAGCCCGTTCTTGATGGCGAAGTGGACCAGCTCGGCGTTGGTGTGGAGGCCAAGTACCTCCATCATCTGGTACTTGTGGAACTCCACCGTCCGCGTGGAGATCGAGAGACTCTTTGCGATCTCCTTGGCGGAGCGCCCCTCGGCCAGCAGTTGGAGGACCTCGCGCTGACGCAGCGTGAGGGAGGCGGCCGGGTCGCTGTCCTGCGCCGCTCCCTGCCTCATGGCCTCCAGGACCTCGCCGGCGAGCTGCGGCGTGAGGTAGGTCTTGCCGGCGAGCGCGGCATTGAGCGCCGCGATGAGCTCCACCGAGGCCGAGTGCTTGAGCACGAAGCCGGAGGCGCCGGCCTCGAGAGCGCGCCTTGCGAACGTCGCGTCCTTGTGCATGGTGAGGAACACGAACGGCACGTGGTCGCCCTGCTCCCGCAGACGGATCAGGGCGTCGATGCCGTTGAGGTGAGGCATGGTGATGTCGGCGACGATCACGTCAGGCCGCAGTCTCCCCGCGGCCTCGAGCAGCTGGCGGCCGTCCTCGACCACGCCCACGAGATCGAACTCTGGGGTGAGCAGGCTCTTGAGCGCCTCCGCGACGAGGAGATGGTCGTCGGCGAGGAGCACGCGCGGCCGGCGCGGAGGCCCGGTCAAGATGCGGCCTCCACCGGCACCCACGCGATGACCTTGGTGCCTTGACCGGGAGCGCTCTCGATATCGAGCGTGCCCCCGGCCAGCCGCACTCGTTCGCGCATGCTGGCCAGGCCCAGGTGCATCCCCTTGCCGGCCTGGTCCGATGCAAAGCCGAGGCCGTCGTCGGAGACAGCCAGCAGCAGACCATCGCCCATCTGCCGAAGCGTCACGGTCGCGCGACACGAGCCGGCGTGGCGAGCGACGTTGCTCAGCGCTTCCTGAGCTACCCGGAACAGGCACAGCGTCGCGTCCTCCCGGAGGATGCGGGGCAGTGGGCCGAGCTCGATCGAGACATCGAGCTTGCCTTTGCGGCTTCGTCGTCCGCATTCCGCGCGCAGCGCCTCGGCCAGTCCGAGCTCCTCCAGGACCGACGGGTGCAACTGGTATGCCAGAGAGTGAACGTCTTCGCTGAGGCGTACGAGTCCTTCGCGGATCCCCTGCATGGCTTCTGCCAGTTCCCCGCCCTTGGCGGCCAGCTCGATGCGGCCGACTTCGATGGCCAGGACGGCGAGCCGCTGGCTCACGTCGTCGTGCAGCTCACGAGCCAGCAGCGCCCGCTCCTCCTCCTGGGCGCGGATCAGGCGGCGGCTCAGGTCGCGTGACTGTTCCTCGGCTCGCCTGCGGTCGGTCACGTCGCGCAAGACGCCATACGTGCCGACCGCGCGTCCGCTTGCATCGCGCGCGCCCGCACCGGCCAGGTGTTGGAGCCAAAGCTCGCCGCGGTGTGGATGGACGAAGCGATACTCGATGGAGAAGCGGTCCAGCTCTCCTTCGTGCAGCTGCCGCCGGCTTTCCATGACTCGCGGACGATCCTCCGGATGCAGGTGTTCCATCCAGACCTCGAGCACTCCGAGACCCTCGACCCGGTCGGGCGGGACGCCGCAAAGCTCACGCAATCGATGGTCCGAGAACATCGTGCCAGTGCCGAAGTCGACTTCATAGAATGCGAGGCCGGCGAGCTCGGCGCCCGATGCCAGCCGGGCTTCGCTGGCCAGGAGCGCCTCGTGCGCCCTCTTCCGCTCGCTGATGTCGATGCTCACGCCCATCACGCTGAGCGGCTCGCCTGTGGGCGTGAGGTGGGGACGCCCGCGGTTGGAGACCCAACGCTCGCCGCCTTCATCCCTCAGGATCCGGCATTCCACGTCGGTCGGTTCGCCAGCCTGTGCGGATCGCTCGATCGCGTCGCGGATGAGATGCCGGTCGTCGGGATGTAGGCGAGCTTGGAGCTGCTCCAGGGTGATGACCTCATCCGGCGAGAAGCCGAAGATGATGCGGGCTCTTGCCGTCGCCCAGAGGATCCCGGACTCGTAGTCGAGCATCCACAGTCCGGCTTCCGCGGCGTCCGCCGCCAGACTGAGGCGCTCTTGGCTTTCCCGCAAGGCTTCGTCGGCGCGCTTTCGAGCCAGTGCATTGGCGAAGACCTGCGCGACCAGCTGCAGCCGCTTGACGACTTCGTCTGGCCAGTCCCGCTCCGCCTTCAGAGTATTGAACCCGATGAGGCCGACCGGCCGCTCACCTCCGACCGAGAGCGGCAGGCTGAGATTCGAGATGACGCCGTAGAGGCGGCAGAACTCCCGGTCGACGTCGGCCTCCGCGGGGAGCCCCTCCAGCGAAGACAAGGCCACAACGCGGCCGGCCAGTATCTCCTGCCGGATCCAGGGGAACTGCTCCTGGTGCAGCGGTTCGAGGGATTCGAGACCGTCCAGGCCGGGGTAGGCGTGAGTGGGCGCGATGACATCCGGCGCCGCTGTGGACCATTGCCAAAGGACCGCGAGATCGATGTCGAGGAGCCCGCAGACGCGGCGCAAGGAGTCTTCGATCTCCCCGTCGACCTCATCCGGCGACAGGTTGATGAACCTCGAGGAGAGGTCGGAGATGAGCGTCTCGAACGCGAAACGGCCCCGTGCGGGCTCCGTGGAGCTTGGCGTGTGTTCGATGCCGGCCACGGTCGCAACGCTACACCATCCCCAGGAAGTCCTCGTAGTTCCCGAGCAGCCGTCCCCGTAGTTTCCCGAGGTCACAGACTCCCCCATTCCTACTAGCCTCAACCGGGATACGCGCCGTGAAGTCGGGACGAGGAGGGTGTCGTGCCGAAGACAGTCATAGCACGCTTGCGCAAGGAATTGACCGGCTGGTAACTTCTTCCTCAATCGCTTGAAGCCAGCGACAATCTCGACGGGCCGGGGGCGCTGTCCCGCCGCACAGACACGAACGGAGTACCTATGTGCTGTCTCTTTACCATCCTGTTCCTGCTCGGCGCGCGCGCCGTCGACATCGTCTGGTGGATCGCCCAGCCGGCGCGCTGGGATGCCGCCTTCAGCTCCGTGCTCTGGCCCATCCTCGGCATCATCGTCGCACCGTGGACCACGATGATGTGGGTGCTCGTCTCGCCGGGCGGCGTGCACGGCATCGACTGGCTCTGGATCGTCCTGGCCGTCATCGTCGACGTCAGCTTCTGGGGCGGCGGGGCGTACAGCAACCGCGACCGCATCCCCGGGTCCTCGTCGCAGTCGGCGGCCTGACCTCACACCGATGGAATCGCAATCACTGGAGTGCAGATGAACGACGACGAGATCATGGACGAGCTCGGACCCATCGACTACCTGATCGTGGAGTTCCCGGCGGGCAAGGCCGACTTCTCGGGTGAGATGGCGGCGCAACTCAAACGGCTGATCGAGCGTGGCATCGTGCGCATCCTCGACCTGTTGATCATCACCAAGGACGCGGACGGCACGGTCGACGCGTCGGAGCTCCACGAGTTCGACGACGATCAGGTCGGCGAACTGCGTGAGCTGGGCGCCGAGATGGCGGAGCTGCTCTCGGACGAGGACGTCGGCCACATCGCCGCGGCGCTCGAGCCCGGCACCGTGGCCGCGGCGCTGGTGTTCGAGAACGCCTGGGCGGCGCCGTTCGCGTCGGCTGTCCGCCACTCCGGCGGCCAGCTCGTGGGCAGCGGCCGCATCCCCATGCAGGCGATCATCGCCGCCATCGAGGCGGGCGACGACGTCGCAGCGACGGAAGGAGCCTGACATGCCGCTTGGCAGAGGACGCAGAGGACCCGGCGTGATCGGGCGGCCGGTGGTGCGCACGGCGGCAGTCGTCGGCACGGCAGCTGTGGTGGCGCACGGAGTGCGCCGCCGCGGCGACCGGCGGGACGACCGCAGGGCCGGCCGGCGCTGAGGCAGGGCAAGGGCAGCCCGGCCGCCTCTGACGGGGCCGGGCTGCGGTGATTGGCGGGGAGCGGTCGAAACGCTGACCCCGCCGGCGGGACGGGTAGGAACGGGAGGGGAACGACAAGGGGGTAGTGATGCGAGTCCTTCTGGCAGTGGTGCTCATCATCGGCGGCCTTCTGCTCGCGTTCATCATCGCGGGCGTCGTGTTCGCGAACCTGAGGTTCTTCCTCTGGCTCGGCATCATCGGGATGGTCATCTGGGGCATCTACATGCTGGTCACGCGCCCCTGGCGCTACAGCTGACGGGAGCCCCGCGCCAGGCACGACAGTCAGTATCAGCAAACCAGGACAAGGGAGAACACATGAGTGAACTGATGGTCCTCGGCTTCGAGAACGAGGCGGAGGCGGACAAGTTCGGCCTCACCCTGGCGCAGATGCAGAAGGACATGATCGTCCAGCTGCAGGACGCCGCGGAAGTCGTGCGCGACCCGGACGGCAAGCCGCACGTCAAGCACGGCCACGGGATGGTCGGCGCCGGAGCAATGGGCGGCGCCTTCTGGGGCATGCTCTTCGGCCTGCTCTTCTTCGTGCCCTTCCTCGGCCTCGCCATCGGCGCCGGCATGGGCGCGCTCTTCGGCAAGCTCGGCAAGACGGGCGTCGACTCCCAAGTCCTCGAGCAGATGGGCGACGCGGTGCCGCCGGGCAAGGCCGGCTGGTTCCTCCTCATCGGCCAGCTGACGGAGGACAAGTTCATGGCCGCCGTGACCGGCACGGGCG
>Ga0194052_1001310_pt1 | contig 14579 bp, 19 predicted proteins | sample SepL226m_MetaG_FD_160117 | JGI IMG/M metagenome (GOLD analysis project Ga0194052, IMG submission 160117) | Anoxic zone freshwater microbial communities from boreal shield lake in IISD Experimental Lakes Area, Ontario, Canada - Sep2016-L227-6m | ecosystem: Environmental > Aquatic > Freshwater >... | reverse complement strand
AGTCTGATGTCACCTTCGAAGTGGTTGAGCCTGCAAATTCGAATAGCCAAGGAAATTCAAGCACGATTTGAACCGGCACTCATAGTTCACAGTGCTGTTCCACCGATGGAGAGATTTACTGCCCTCCCACAACCCCTGAGATGGTTTATGGGGAGCTGGGCACGAGAAATGAATCGACTCCTTCAACAGTCATTGAGCGATTGTCGAAGCCGCATACTGCACATCCCGTTCCTTGAACGTCTACCGGGTGGCCTAGCGACTGATGGATTCCACCCTGGGCCATTGGCCTATACGGTTTGGGGGCAGGGACTCAGCACGGAAATTGTTCTCAGGCTAGGCAAACCGTAGAGTATTCAGCAAGGCAAAACTGCCCAAAGCAAAACAGCCACCGGGTCGCGGTGGCTGCTACTTTCAACTGTCAAATGACAGCGCCAGTTGAATTATTTTGCAGGAACTTCAGTCTTGACCAATTTCGCAACTTTGTCGCCAGCATCTTTGACGGGAACAGCCTTAGCGTCTACTTCCTTAGCCTTGACTGCCTCATGCGGCTTCGTCTTTTCATCATGCGTGGTTTTTGTTACCTCGACCTTAGCCTTCTGTGTACGCAATTCCTCGTGCTTTACCTTAGTGACATCAGCAGGCTTGGCCGGCGCTGCTGCAGAGGCAGGGGTTGCAGAAGTCGCGGGTGCCTGTGAAAAAGCACCGATAGTGGAGATAACCAAAGCAGTAGCGATAAGCGATTTTTTGAACATTTCAGATTTTCAGGTCATGGCGATGTTGCCATGCACCTATAACAGCTCAGCCAGCTCCTACGTTTACGATTAGTGTGTAAACGTGTGTAAAGGCGGCAGCGTGCCCCGCTCGAATTTGGTGCTGGTTTACTCTGGAGAAGCAGCCTGACACACGCCCGTCAGGGTACCGGGTTAGTCTCACGTCTAAGTTCAAGAACAACAGAAAAATCAAAATGACAACCCCCAGCTATCGCATTGAAAGCTTCTACCCAATTGTTGGTCCTCTGATTACAGGACTCAACAATACTGCCCTGCATATTGCAGACCGAGCTATGGCTATCGTAATGGCAGCCAAGAGCGAAACCAGGCCGTACGGCAAGGAAATCCGAGTTGTGCACCAACCGTCAGGAGACATCGTCTATCGCAAGGCTGCGGGAGATATCGACCCTGCTGTCGAAGATTGAGGCGAGCGAATGCGGTGAAGTTAATGGGTGGCTTAATCGTCAACGCAACGTCAAATGAATTTGAGCGCCGTTGATTCATTCGATATCTCGAACGCGCAAGCCCTCATGTTGTCAACACCACTGCTTGCGTCCTGCCCTGTCACTTACTAGCTAGCCCGCGATTGAGCAATCCGGCAAGACGGTCACCAGCAACGCGTAGTCTCTGTTCGGCAACTGGCGTGAACTTATCAACGTAGTCCTGTCCAAGCTTTCGGTCAGGGTAGTACCCGTCTGACGCCACAATTCTGCAAGACTCTTCCGCGGCGCCGGCTGGTGACAAATTGCTTGCAAGGCTGGCAGAAGTACCCTTGCTCAATCGCGCAGCCAGTTCATCTGAAGACTGGTTCAGGTTCTTTATCAGCCCCGTATCCCAAACTGCGTGCAAATTGGTCCCCCGCATGAATGCTTGAAGCTGATACGTATTTCCGCCTTTGTCGTCAAGGTAGCCTGCATGCAGAGGTTGGTGCACATCCCCAACAAAGTGCACAAGGTATTTGAGAGCAATCAGTCGCTGTTCATCTGTCGTATTTGACGCCAAGACCGCAAGCTGCTTTTGAATGGCGTCAACTACACACTTGCCGTCCGGACAGTCTCTATCAGGAACGTACTGGCAGGTGTCGCGGGGAAAATTGACGTAGTGCCAAGCTGCTGAAGCAGGGTTACGATGTTCATCGGCCCAGGTGGAGATTGATGACAAGGTCTCGCCGGGCTCCAGTGCCAAGAGGCGCTGGACTTCAGCTCTGGTCTTTGGTGTCAGTTGGGCCTGCGCAATGAGTGCGACAACCTGATGGCCTTCAGTGCCCCAAGCGTGCGCTGCACTTGCCATTAAGCCGACGGTGAACGCTATGACCAGAGTGTGGGCCGGAGTCCGGATATTGAATAGATTGTTCACAGTGATTTGTCCTCGATACATTATGGATGCTCAGCTCCAGACGCAAAGGACCTTACATTCATAGAACGCAATAGACCGGTTTACGTTCCCAGTGCAGACTCCACCGGACTGACGACCTGAAATTCTCGGTACCCTACGTTTTCACCACCATGCAATCACTCAAATCGCGCGTTTTGTATCACGTCGTCAAATACAACCTGGTCAAGCTTGCCAAGCTAAATCTGCCGCTCCCCGAATACCGGTTGGCCAGAGAGGCAGCTGCGCAGCGATTGTTCAAGATGCCAGTCGCAATACGTGTTGAAGTGGCTAGAGTGGGCGATTGTCAGGGGGAATGGCTGCGACCGGAATCGCGCGCAGGACATGGGCGTCTGCTCTATCTTCATGGGGGTGCTTATACCGGCGGCTCCTGTATCACGCATCGCGCACTTGCTGCACGATTTGCTGTGTCATCGAAGCACTCTGTCTTCAATCTGGAATACAGGCTAGCCCCTGAACACCCGTTCCCCGCAGCACTTGAAGACGCAACCGCTGCCTATCTGGCGCTGCAAAAGGAAAATCCCGGTGCACCCATTGCCATTGCTGGTGACTCTGCTGGTGCAGGGCTTGCGTTGGCCCTGGCCATCAGTCTGCGCGACCAAGGCCATGGTTCCCCTGCCGCTCTGGCATTGATGTCGCCATGGACCGACCTGGCGCTAACCAACCCGACGCACAGGACAAAGGCTGCGGTAGACCCCTACTTTCCAACGCCGGCGAGACTCCAAGCTGCGGCCAGTCACTATGCCGGTACGACACGCCTTGACCACCACTTGGTCTCGCCGCACTATGCGCAACTTCATAAGTTGCCGCCAACGCTCATCCACGTGGGCGACCGGGAGGCACTACTGGATGACTCGCTATGTCTGGCGAGGAATATGCAAGCACACGGCTCCGAAGTTGACATCAAGGTATTCAGCGGTATGTGGCATGTCTGGCAGACGCTGTGCGACCGGATGCGTGAGGCGGACCAGTCGGTAGCTGAGCTCGGGGCATTTGTTTGCACCCGCTTGAAATAAGTCACACGAGACAACTGCGATATCAAAACCGGCTCGCGCTGAAGTTGACAATTGACCCGTTGCCTGCCGTTTCTAAGTTCACCTCCCTAGACTTGCTGCGGTGCAGCAAATTGACGTGCAAGGAACACGGTTTCCTTCTACAATCCATATATGCTGCACTGCAACATATTTCCCCAGGTAGGGAAATCATGGGCAGTTATCAACCTATCAAACAAACTAAGGAAACACACCATGAACAACATCATCGAACAATTCGCAGTCGCCAATCAAGCCAATGTACAAGCCATTGAAGGCTTCTCCACCAAGGCGTTTTCCAGCGTGGAAAAGCTGGTTGAACTGAACATGGCAACCACAAAAGCCATCATGGGCGAATCTTTCAGCCACGTCCAAGCACTTGCTTCGGCTAAAGACGCGCAGGAGCTGATGGCTCTTCAAACAACTTTCGCACAGCCCATGGCTGAAAAGACCTCTGCTTACTTCAAACACATTCAGTCCATCGCTACCAGCTCAGGTGCAGAATTCACCAAAGCAGTTGAAGCCAAGACCGCCGAAGCACAAAAGGCTTTTGGTGACGCAGTAGAAAAGATTGCAAAGAATGCTCCAGCTGGAACTGAAGGTGCCGTTGCTGCTTTCAAATCGGCTTTGTCTGCTGGTCAAAATGCAGTAGAAACTGCACAGGCTACCGCAAAGAAGGCTGCACAGACTGCTCAGGCAGCGTTCAACACTGCGTCTACGCAGGCAGTTGATGCCGTCAAAAAGGCAACTAAAGTAGCTTGATACTGTGCTGCGTAAAGGCAGCCACCCCATACAACGGCACCTAATGGTGCCGTTTGTTTTTTGTGCGGGCAAAGCAGAACCGCAATTTTAAATGCCGGCCTCGCAATTGCGCGGACATAAAAATTGGTGAGCTAAATGTTCGCCAGCTATTCAATGCACTTTGTCGGAAGTTTTCACTCAGCCTGGCATCTTTGCTGAAAGGCGGCGCCTCCCGTATCAAGGCGCCATGCCAGTCGCAAATGCACTAGCCGTCTCCACCCACTGCCTACCCACACTCGGAATCTCAGGCGAATACACGTAGCTATACGTCTGCAGATGGCTCTCTCTTTGCCATCACATTCATTGAGGACAAATTTATGCAGGTCTATGGCAACTTGGCTACCGTTCCAGAGAAAAAAACCAGCCGGCAAACGCAACGCGGCTACTACGAATTTCGCATCGCGGAAAGTCAGCGGGGCATAGATACCGCTCCAACTTTCTATACGGTTCGAGTCATGAAAGACGAGAACCCTAACCTTACCAAGGGGGACTTTGTGCGGGTAACGGGCAAACTCAAAGCAGATTTCTATCTGAATCGAGAAGGCAAGCCAACAGGCAATCTTCTCGTGATTGCATTCGAAGCGTACAAGGTGCAGAAGCCATCCGAAGTCGTTGCCCTATCGGAGTCAGCAACTAGCGTGAAAGAGCCCGCACCAGGGTCGTCGGTGGCGTCCAAGCCAGAGAAAGTGCAGCAGGACAAGGTACAGCCGGAAGTCGAACTACGTTGCGAGCAATTTTCGGGGTGGTCCGACTGACAGCGACGATGAAGGCCATTTCTGTAGGGAATTGCCGGCAACGAAGAAGAATTGGGAACAGTTGATTTTGGAAGCCACTCGTGAAGGGTGGCTTTCTTCATTCTTGGAACTCTCCGGCTAGCGATGCGTTGACGCAAGCCTTCAAGGGCGGCGAATTCTGCAGCGATACCAGCCACATGAAAAGGCCCTCGCCTAGCCTTTACTTACCCTGAATCGTCCGTTCCAGCCGGCCTAAATCAAACCCCTGTGCCTTCAACCTCACCAATAGCGCAGCGTAAGCCTCTGCACTCACGGTCGGAGTGCGTGAAAGAACCCACAAGTACTCGCGCCTTGCCTCGCTCACGGCTACCAACTGATAACCATCATCAAGGTCGATGACCCAATAGTCCCCCCATACAAATGGCAGCAAAGACAACCAAGATGGCGCAAAGCGTACCTGCAACTTGGGAGAGTTGGTTTCTCCAATCTGCCTGGCCTCACCAATGGCCTCGTCTATTTCGCCAGTATCCTTTCGACATCTGTTAATGACCTGCACGGAGCCGCCTGCCTGAAGCTTGTATTCCGCCCGGGTCTCAGCAACACATTTCTTTTGAAACCAGTTTGGATACTTGGCAATTTCATACCAGGTACCCATGTAGCGCGGAACATCCAGCGCAGGAATAGTGACAAGTGGACCAGAGGACTGGGCTGCAGCAAGGCCCTCAGGTGTCTGCGCAGTCGCCGCCGACCACCCGACGCAGGCAACTAGTGCGATTGATATGACTTTCATGGTGTGCCCCCGAGAACTTGTTTTAGCTCCTCCTCATCAACCGTGCGTGCTGCGCCAAAGCCAGAAACATGTCTGGCACTATCAACATTGATGGCAACGAACCTGAAATCCCCGAGCTCTGTCATGTGTTCAACATCCGGATAGCGTTCGAGATAAGCGGCCTTACAAGCCTCCCACTCAGCACTCCCCCGCACAGGCACACTGGCGTGCCCTTGAAGGGTGACCCTTGGCAAATCATGAACCGCATTTCCAGGCGTCTCAGCGACCATGACAAGAAGTGACACTTGGCTTCTAGCCTGGAGGTGGCGCGTATGGGCTGCCAAGCCGCTGACGTGGATAACGAGGCAACGCATGTGCCTCTCGACTGCGAAGGGGACCATCGATACAAATGGAGTTCCATCGTCTTGAGTGGTCCCCAGTGCCGCAACTCGATTGGTTGCAAGGAGGTTCCGCAGTTCACGTAGAAGTCGAGGTTCGTGGGTCATATATTCCGGATTGATGCCAGTTTGTCGAGGCAGCATGAGGTTGCAAATTGGCTACGGCGGTTTGAATTTTCCCTAGACATGCCAACGTAATTCAAAGTTGCACGTTGAATGAGTCGTGATAGGCCGCACAAGCATATCAATACCAACATATTTCCGCTTCGAAAGGGAGAATTCATAATGCGCACAATTGGCAACATCTTATGGCTCATCTTCGGAGGCTTCGTCATGGGCCTGGGTTGGTGGCTTGCAGGACTTCTTTGCGCCATCACCATCGTTGGTCTGCCGTGGGCAAAGTCTTGCTTCGTCATTGGGCAGTTCGCTTTTCTGCCATTCGGCAAGGAAGCAATCAGCCGTGACGCGCTGAGTGGAACCGAAGACGTCGGGACCGGGCCGTTAGGCACCATTGGGAACGTCCTATGGTTCATCGTCGCCGGCGTCTGGCTTGCAATCGGCCATGTTGCATCTGCCTTGGCATGCTTCGTCACAATCATTGGCATTCCCTTTGGAATCCAGCATCTAAAGCTGGCTCTCCTGGCACTGGCACCTGTAGGCAAAACGATTGTGACCCGTGAAACTGCAGACGCGGCAAGACTTTACGCGGCCCAAGCCGCGGTTGCCCGGCAAAGAAGTTAACAGAGCAAATCCAACAAAAGTAAGCATGGCGATATTGCTCAGCGCTGGGAACCACAGCCAGCTTGAAATCTCATCTCAATTTGAACGCAGTACCCCGAACAGATTTACCAATGCCCACCGTGGCACGACTTGAAAGGAAAGTCTAGTGAAACTTTTTCGAATTCAGCCTTCCAGAAGCTTGCTACCGTAGCCGGCATCTTCCAATGCTGCGGCGATGTCTTCGGTAGAAATCATGCTTGTGTGACTCACCCAAACTTGGCGTTTTGTGAGGTCAACCTCAGCTTGGTTGACGCAAGGCAAGTCCTGCAGTTCGAACATGACCGCCTCAACGTCGTTGGTCGTCACGAGTTGCGCAATTTCGAAAATGGATTCTGGCATCATGAGCCTTTCATCGTATCTAGGACATCGGTCAAGATGCAAAAGTCAAACTGGAAACCGCTTCGATATTTTTTACCATCAGCCGAAATCCCCCTGCTTGCTTGTCTGAAATCATCAGCCCAACCTGACTCACCATCTCAGCGTGCAACGGTGGTGCTTCTTTCACCTTCCTGCCTCGAAAACTGGGTTCAAACGAAGCCAAAGGCAAAATGGTCCGGCACCATACACCCAGAGCAGGTGTGAAAGCAGATTGGTAGTTCACGCCATCAAATCCAGAATCCGTTCGTAAATTGAGCTTGTAAGTATGCCCATCACCCCTGACCGTCAATACATAGCCCACTGTGTCAGCACATCCCAACTCAAGCCGCGATGCTCGTACGGAGGCAAAGCCCCCATTGTTCTCAAAGGAAACATCACCCTCAAACACCGCGTGACCCGCCGAATCAAAGCGCAGCCGACTGACAGATAAGCCGCCCATGACCCCATCGTCGATGGCATGCCAATTCTGCGTAGAGGCTGGGGTGTCAAAGCAGTAAATCAGAGTGGTCATGAGGCAATCCTAAGGCAGTTCCCGCCTAGACGCATTGGCGCCATTTGGCCCGCTACCATCTGAAGCCCCACCGACCAGCTGATGCGCCTGCGTTACCCCAATTACCCTTGTTACTTCGTTTGCTGCATTCAGACAGAGGCACCTACGGCGCTTTGGGTACCTGACTGCGTCCGTACGCAGTACGTTGTACGATGGAAGGCCTTGAAAAACCGAAAGCCCCAGGTATGAAACTCCTAGCCGGACTGTGCGCACTCGCTGCCTCGTTCGGGGTGGCGCTGCTGTGGAAGTCCGACGAAAGTATTTCTTTGCTGCCAATGAGCGTGGTCGCAGGTGTTGGAGTTGGTGTCCTCGCGATGGCTGGCTTTTTTACAATGTGGTTTCGTGCCCGACGGCGCAGAGAGTTGAGAGATTTGCGTGACTCTGCGCTTTGGTAGCAAATGATGCAAATGATGCTTTGTCAAACAAGGCAGTTTCAGCCTATTTGTCAGTCTAATCACTTGGTTTTTTGTCTGGTCTCTCAGCAGACTTCTCTTTCTCGGAGGCACCCTGACGCTTCTTAGGCTGCACAACGGTGTCCGTTTTTAAGGCCTCAATCTGTTTGGAGTCCAGCTTTGATGCCTCGCCATTTAAATCGCTTATCAAGAACTGATTGACCGTACATGAAAACAATTGGACTCATTGGCGGAATGAGTTGGGAATCGACTATTCCCTACTACCGCGCAATCAACGAAAGGGTGAAAGAACGCCTCGGTGGGCTTCACTCAGCCAAAGTCATCCTCTACAGCGTGGACTTCCATGACATAGAGCGGCTACAGCATTCGGGCGACTGGGACGCTGCGGGTGCGATGCTGGCCCAAGCGGCCCGTTCACTTGAACTGGCGGGCGCCGACCTCATCGTTTTGTGCACAAACACAATGCACAAGGTTGCAGCAGCCATAGAGAGCTCTGTGTCAATTCCGCTGCTCCATATTGCTGAACCCACGGCGCAGCAAATAAGGGACGCCGGACATGTGACTGTTGGTCTACTGGGTACACGCTTCACGATGGAGCAAGCCTTTTATCGTGAACGACTTGAGCAAAGGGGCTTAACTGTCGTCATCCCGACCGAAGTTGAACGAGTGATTGTTCACAGAATAATTTACGAAGAGCTTTGCCTTGGGAAGGTCCTGCAGGAATCGATTTCCGCCTACCAAGTAATCATGGACAACTTGGCCAAGGCAGGTGCGCAGGCCATCATTTTGGGATGTACTGAAATCTCATTGCTAGTTCAGCAAGAGCATTCTGTCGTCCCCCTTTTTGATACAACTGCCATCCATGCTTTGGCGGCGGCTGACTTGGCATTGAATGCCTAAGTGCTTTCAAAGCCGGGTACCTGAACGCTGACCCCACCACAAAAAAAGAAAGCCCGGCGGTATTAGCGCCGGGCCAACCCGCCACTGGCGGTACGCTCCGAGGGAGGAACAGAGCGCAGGGCAACCGCCCGTTTAATTGGAGCCAGCGCAATCTAGAAAGTTCCTTAGCGCTCTCACATGGCTCAATGACTATGGAAAAACTCAATCCGTCGCGATTTTCACCAGTACCAACCAAGCCTCTCTGGACGGCCCTGAACGGCAAACCAAGTCAGGCAATCAACCACTCGACTAGCTCGCAAGCGCCGGGTAGTCGGTGTAGCCCTTTTCACCCGGGGTGTAGAAAGTACTCATGTCCGGTGCACTGACTGCACCACCTGCCTTCATCCGTGCCACCAAATCGGGATTGGAAATAAACGGCCGGCCAAAAGCAATGAGGTCAGCCTCTTTGGCCTGCAAGACCTTTTCTGCGCTTGAGGCATCAAATCCCCCGACCGCGATGAAGGTTCGTGCAAATGCGGCGCGCAGCTTCTTCTTGAACTCGGCTGGAACGGGCGGTGCACCCATGGCCGAATGGTCGACCAGGTGCAGATAAACCAACCCCATGGCGGACAGTTTCGCAGTCAGTGCCAGAAATTGCTCCTCAACACCGTCGAAAGCGCCAGTGCCATTGAATACACCGTACGGAGAAATGCGAATGCCAACTTTGTCGGCACCTATCGCCTTTACACAGGCGTCAGCAACTTCCAGCGTGAAGCGATTGCGTGCCTCTGCGCCTGCTCCGTAACCGTCTGTGCGCTTGTTTATATTGGGGTTCAGGAATTGTTCCAACAGGTAGCCGTTGGCTGCGTGCAGTTCAATACCGTCAAATCCGGCCTTGATGGCGAGCTTGGCTGCCGTTGCATATTCCTCGACTGCCACAGCTATGTCCGCTTCGGTCATAACCGACGGAGTGGTGTGAGGTTGCTGTCCCGATTTGTCGGTCCACATTTCACCTGGACATACTTCCGCACTAGGCCCAACCACGCGAGCGCCTGCCGGGAGGTTGTCCTGATGAGACACTCGTCCCGTGTGCATAAACTGCACAAATATCTTGCCGCCAGCTTTGTGCACTGCATCAGTGGTGAGGCGCCAGCCTTGAACTTGCTCCTCGTTGTACAGACCAGGGATTCGTGCGTAGCCTATTCCATTGGGTGAAGGTGAGGTTCCCTCAGTAACAATCAGCCCGGCTGTAGCGCGCTGCTCGTAGTATTTGGCGACAAGCGCGTCTGGCGTACTGTTGTGGGTCGACCGACTACGGGTCATGGGAGCCATGACTGTGCGATTGGCAAGGGAAACGCCGCCCAGGTTATAGGATTCAAATAGCATCAGTTGTCCTTAAAGTGCAGTGGATTGGCCATAGCAATGACACGACATAGTGCATTCACCCATAAGCCAACTGTGCTTCACATGGAGGCGAATAACGCAGATTCAAGGCTGACGCCTACGTGGCTTGGTGTGGGGCAGGGACTATTGCCACCTGACAAAAACCCAACCCGTAAGCGCAACGCCCACTGACCAAATCATCCAGGTCTCTGACATGACATAGGGATACAGCATGAGCGCCACGCCAGCGATGGTCAAATCAGTTCGGGATGACTTCCTACCGTGCCTGAAGGCGACATAACCAACAATTCCAAACAGGATGGAGCCGAGGATGTAGAGCGGACTGGGTAAGGTCAGCCCCATGGACTCCAGTGCTTTGATTTCATTCATGCTCCATGGTACCTTTGGTTAAATTCACGGGCGTGGAGCGCGCGGATAATCTCGCCATCACTTCAGGCGACACCTCATGACCGATTCATCCCCCTGGTTCTTTTGGGCATTGCTGTCGGCAGTATTTGCAGCGCTCACAGCAATCTTTGCAAAGATTGGGATTCAGGGTGTTGACTCCGATTTGGCCACCTTAGTTCGCACTGCCATCATCATCGTTGTGCTGTCTCTCTTTGTTTGGTTTGCCGGGAAGTGGAGCAACCCATTTGAGCTTCCCGCCAAGACCTGGCTCTTCCTTGGGTTGTCAGGTTTGGCAACAGGGGCCTCATGGGTCTGTTATTTCAGAGCTCTGCAAGTCGGAGATGCGTCCAAGGTGGCGCCAGTTGACAAGCTGAGTCTGGTCCTGGTCGCTATCTTTGCCTTTACGTTCCTGGGCGAAAGACCGTCACTTCGGGAATGGACTGGCATTGCCATGGTTGCTGGCGGCGTGCTCGTTTTGGCAATCAAGCGTTAATTAGGGTCGCGGTGAGTTTCAATCCCATTCAAGTCACGCTGGAGGCACAGCACTACGCCGCGATTCGAGCCCGGGTCCGCCGTGTAGATATTGGCGCCGAAGTTCCGGGCATGTATACGGAAGTTTATGCATGGCTTGCAAAGCACAAGATTGCGGTAACTGGGCCCGCACTGATTCGTTACCTTGCCATCGACCCTGCGACGGACACCATGGACATCCATGTCGGCTTTCCGATAGCAGCCTACACGGCAGTTCATGAACGCGTCGAATTTTCAGTGCAACCCGCCGGGACCTATGTCATTGCAGTACACCGCGGGGCATACGAAACTCTTCACAAAACTACAGCCATGCTGCTTGATTGGGGCGCCACCCACGGCATTCGGTGGCAAACCGCGCAGAACGGCAGCGCAACTCAATGGGAGGGCCGATTCGAGCACTATTTGATTGGGCCATCAAACGAAAACAATCCTCGCAATTGGCACACCGAGATTGCGATTTTGAGGCGTTAACCAGAGTGGACGAGACTTGGTGCTCTTGTTTGGTTGTCCTAGCCTGAGATGGCCGCACACTGGCCTTGGACAGAAACTGGACCGAAAATATTGTCAGGAGTGAGCTATGGCTGTAAAAATCGTAAGACTTGGCTCTGAGAGGAGTAAAGAAGAGGGTGTGCGTATCGGCACCGTGCGCCGGCCTCCCCGTGGCGTGCCAAAGGCGGAATTTGCTTCACAAAATTGGTACGATGTGTGGTACCCCAACCTGGCTCCAACCGCTGAGACGATGAAACTGGGGCAGGAAGCGCAGACGCCCAAAGATTGGGCAGTTTTTGTGAAGAAATATCGAAGCGAAATGTCCGCACCCGACGCCAGTCATTCCCTTCAATTGCTGGCAACCATGTCAAAAACGAGTAATTTCTCGGTCGGTTGCTATTGTGAAAACGAGGCACATTGCCATCGCTCCATATTGCGCACTTTGCTCGAAGAAAAAGGCGCACTGATAGCCTGAGCGTGACTGGCTGTCATCGGTCAGGTGCGAATTCCCCTGTCGGAATGGCTACTGCGCGAACTTGCCCACCATCATCCAAAGCCAATATCCGACCACACCCATCTGAGCGCCAAAGGGCAGAAAACGCAAGTTGACCGCCAGTGGACTTGTTGAAGCAATATGGACGATTGACTGCGCAAGCCGGGCGCCAAAAAAATCCAAAGGGCCAAGCCATCGGTGATTTGGGACGGCCCAGTGGTCAGCGCCAACAGCATGGCACCACCAACAATGGGAAAGCTTTCAAAACAGTTGGAATGAGCCCGGCTCAGGCGTGTGCCAAAATCCCCCGCGTCCTTGCCGTCCGCTCCAAAGCTGTTGATGGCACGATGCTTGGTCAGCATCAGCACGCCATGCAGGCCTGCGATTCCAAGTGTCAACGTCATGGACCAGAAAATGTAGCCAGCAAGGGCGAGCGAAGTCGTTTGCATGTCTGCTTCCTGCAATCCGATAGGACATTTTGTGAGGGAAACAGTCTATCGCCAAGCCAATGGGATGGAGCTGGAAAAAAGGTGACTGCTTTCACGTGCCATCACCACGTTGTCAAACAAATCGCTCAACCGCTACACCCTGTCTGCTCATAACCCATGTGCCTGCAACGAATCTGGAAGAGCCCTGAGAAGGATTTGGTGCCTGGCTCCTTGGTCGAACCATATGACCCGGTTTGGCGACATCAAAGAGGCCGGCAAGTGAATTATTCGTCCTCTCCGAAGCCAAGCACTTTCGTCTCAAAATCGGGCGGAACCTGGTCCATGCGTTCAGCTAGGGCCATGGCCCGGTTGTCAAGAAAGACGGAGCGCACCACTGCTGACATGGTCTGCTTTGCACCAAGCTGCAATATCACTGCAGCGTAACGCTCCACGAAATCGCGCATTTCCGTCTCTTCTGTAAGCACATACCTGTGGGTCGAATCACTAGTTGGCACCCGTCTGCCTTCGACTATCCAGGAATCAGGTACGTAGTCTGGCCGGTGATTGAGCAGACGCTGCGTTATGAGTGTTTGCCCAAAAAAACGCTCCGAGTAAGTACCCCGGGTATCGCGTATGTGATACGGCTGCAACTCCGCCATTCCAGTGAGCGTCCTGATGCGAAGGATTGCCTCCCTATAACTGGTCACGTGCTTCTCGGAATCGCCTGGCGAATGCCACACCCATTTCCCATAGTGCTGCGTCGCTTTGCGCTTGCGCAGTCGCTCGGCCAGGAATTCCGGAATTGGATACTTCCAACTTTTACCTGCCTTGAACCCGGGCGCGTTCTCCTTGATGAAATAGGACGCGTTGCCTTCGTCCAGACACAGGTGCTCCCACTCCATGCTGACTACCGCCAGAGGGCGAAACCCGGTCATCACGGCCGTCCAGACGATGTCTCGCGTACCGATACTTCTGAGCTCTTCAATGGAGTCGAGGAATCGTGGCATGCGTTCGGCAGGAATGGAGAATGGGGGGGCTCCGTTCTTCCACATCTTTTTGATTCCATGAAACGGAGTTTCGAGCTTCTCCGCTGAATACAAGCGACTGGCATATGTCATCAGCAAATCACCCTGCCTTGCCGAGCGCGCCTGTGCATTCACAACGGTCTTCACGGCGAGTTCGCGCGAGATGGCGGTCATAGGCATCTCGAGCAGGTCTTTGGCGTAAATTTTCAGCGTAGTGCTCATTCCGTTGAAATAGGTATCCGATGGGCGCTGGGTTCTTTTGAACATATCCAGCGCCGAGCGCAGCGTCACAACCTCACTTTGTGGGCGCTGATGAATGGCCAGCTTGCTGCCTATTTGGCCGGAGACCAGTTGCTCCAGCGTTTCTTCAGCCAAGACGCGGGCTTTGGACGCCTTGATTTCAGAGGTGAGTCCAAGTGAACGCTCCCCACGAGTGCGATTGCGCATGAGCCAGGTCTTACTACCCGTGTTCATGACTCTCAGGCTGAAGCTGGGAGTTCCGATGTCCTGATAAATCGTGTAGCGCTCACCCTCTTTGCAGGTTGCTGATGCCGCAAAGTCATCGGTCAGATTCACTGCATTCTTGGATTTTTTTGCCATCCCCTACTCTCCTGCGTAACTGAGTTACCACCATTTTGGTAACTTCGTCTCGTTATCTCGCATTATCGCAGGTACGTCTCGCAATTTTCAATCAAAAAATCCATCAAAGAACAAATTTTCCGAAAAGTGACTAGTGAGGGTATATAGATAAGTACTTGTTTTATAAGGATTTATTCGTCTGAAAACTTGTTCTAAACGAGAGGCTTATACCCCTCGACTAGTTTCAGGTACTAGCGAGTAACTTCGTGGGGGTTCGAGTCCCTTCCTGGGCACCAACAATGGTAATGTAAATGGCCGCTGGCACGGATGTGCTGGTGGCTATTTTTT